>Ga0209487_1000155_pt1 | contig 63012 bp, 56 predicted proteins | sample Poulit2012_FD_187524 | JGI IMG/M metagenome (GOLD analysis project Ga0209487, IMG submission 187524) | Agricultural soil microbial communities from Georgia to study Nitrogen management - Poultry litter 2012 (SPAdes) (version 2) | ecosystem: Environmental > Terrestrial > Soil > Agricultural land...
TTCTACAATCTGATTATAATTTTGTTGTTGATCTTTTCGGGACTGCAAGCTCAGACACCGGAACGGAATTTGACTTTGAGTGGAGTGGTGGTAGATGGAGATGATATTCCCCAGATCGGAGTGAATATTTATATCAAAAACACACCCGGTGTGGGAACGGTAACGGATGAGGAGGGAGCCTTTGAAATGCAAGTGGCAATGGGCGAGACGGTTGTGTTTCAAATGTTGGGGATGGCTTCTGTCGAAAAGGTGGTGACAGAAAGCGAAGAAGATGTGACGATCATCTTGGAAAGTGATACGGAATTATTGGATGAAATTGTCGTGACAGGACTGGCCTCTCAGAAAAAAGTTTCTATCGTGGGTGCGATCAGCACCGTCAATGTTGACAATCTGAAATCACCGGCTACATCTATCAACAACATGCTGGGGGGACGGGTAGCCGGGGTGATCACAAGCCTTACTTCAGGTGAACCCGGTCAAAATATATCTAATTTTTGGATCCGGGGAATTGGAACATTTGGAGCGAATCCAGGAGCACTTGTTCTAATCGATGGTCTGGAAGGTCGTCTACATGATATCGACCCGGACGATGTTGAATCTTTTTCAATTTTGAAAGACGCAGCTGCTACTGCAGTCTATGGTGTACGAGGTGCGAATGGTGTGGTTCTGGTCACTACTAAAAGAGGTGCGTCCGGAAAATTGAATGTATCCGGCCGGACAACTTTCCAAGTGAATCAAATAAAACGATTGCCGAAATATCTGGGTGCTTATGAATATGCAAAACTGGCTAATGAAGCCAGAGTAATGTCGGGAGAAGCTCCATTGTACGGAAAACTGGAACTTGATGTTATTCAAAGTGGATTGGATCCTGATATCTACCCAGATGTGAACTGGATCGATGAAATCATGAAAAAAGCTTCTTTTCAGCAGCGATATTACGTGAATGCTCAGGGAGGAGGCGACGTGGCCCGTTATTTCTTATCGATTGGAGGACAATTTGAAGATGCGGCATACAAGCAATCGGATGTGAAGTTCAAAAGACCGGTGGCACACAATAAACTGACTTATCGGGCGAATATCGATATGGATTTGACAAGATCGACCCAGTTGTATTTTGGTGTAGATGGTCACTTTGTAAAACATACCTTGCCAGGTATGGAAAACACCCAATCCTTATGGAATGCGGTGCGATTGTTAACTCCTGTGATGTTTCCGGTTCAATATTCAGACGGAACTCTTCCAACCTATGGAACCGAGGATCTTTCGTCTCCCTATTCGCGATTAAATTATATGGGATACCAGGAACGAAATGATAATCGAAACATGGTTACCTTGAGCTTGACACAAGATTTTTCGGGTGCGTTGGAAGGACTAAAAATTTCATCTCAAGTGATGTCCGACCTGGAATCTTTCACTTCTGAGTACCGAACTTTAAATCCGAATCTCTATCGCGCGAGTGGAAGAGATGCCAGTGGGAATTTGATCAAGTCATTGAGAATCCGTGAAAGAACGGTCAATTATGGCAAGTTTAGTAATTTTTGGAGAAAGTACTATATGGAAGGAAAAGCGGACTGGAGCCGATCTTTCGGTGATCATGATCTGGGTGCATTGCTGTTCTATTATCGTGAAAATGTCCAGGATGGACGATGGGATCATGATGACCTGGGGATCAACTCGATCCCAGAGCGACGACAAAACTTATCCGGTCGATTATCCTATGGACTGAAAAACACCTATTTCATCGATGCCAACTTTGGGTATACCGGATCTTCTCAATTCAGAAAAGGAGAGCGGTATGGTTTCTTCCCTTCACTGGCAATGGGATGGGTGCTGACCGGATATCAATCTTTTAATGAACGATTTCCCTGGATTAGTTTCCTGAAATTACGTGGTTCTTATGGACTGGCCGGGAATGATCAAATATCAGGCTCCCGGTTCCCATATTTGACCTTAATCGATAACTTTGCTCCGACTTATTGGGGGTATCGTGGTGAAGGAATCAATGAAAGGCTAATCGGAGCTGATAATTTGAAGTGGGAAGTTTCCAAAAAAATGAACATTGGAATGGAGCTGAATCTTTTCAATGATAAACTTACCATCGTAACGGATATTTTCCGTGATGAACGAGATAATATATTTATGTCAAGAGTGACATTGCCTGATTATCTGGGTTTGGTCAATCTTCCATTTTCCAATGTGGGACGGATGTATAGTTTTGGATCGGATGGGAATATTGAATTTTATCATCAGGTGAATCCCAATACTTCCTTTACGCTGAGAGGAAACTATACTTTTTCTCAAAATATTATCGATTACTTTGAAGAGAATGAGCTGCCGTATGATTACCTGAGTGTGACTGGAAAACCATATGGTATTGTGAGAGGATATATTGCGGAGGGTTTATTCGAGGATTGGTCAGATATAGAAACCAGCCCGGATCAAAGTGATTTTGGTTTGGTACGTCCCGGAGACATCAAATACAGAGATGTCAATGGGGATGGAAAAATCAATGAAGATGACATGGTGCCCTTGTCATATGGGAATCAGGTTCCGAGGATTATGTATGGACTCGGAGGAGATTTCTCTTATAAAAACTTTACGCTGGGATTGTTATTACAAGGGGCTGCAAAGGTGGAGTATTATCGGTCGAGTTCCGGTGCCAACGCAGCAGGATGGATTCCATTTTATGACGGGGATCTCGGTAATGTCATTCAATTGGCGAATAATCCCAAAAATCGATGGACTCCGGCCTGGTATTCAGGTGATCCGGCGACTGAAAATCCGAATGCGGAATTCCCAAGGCTTTCCTATGGAAATAATACCAACAACTCGCAGCTTTCGACCTTTTGGAAGAGAAACGGATCTTATCTACGGGTTCAGGAAGTGAGTCTCCGGTATCGATTAGATAACAAAAGCTGGACGCAGGCGATGGGTTTGTCTTCTGTTGATTTGGAATTTGTGACGAACAACCTATTTACGATTGACAAAGTAAAGTTCTTCGATCCGGAGCAAGCCCATTTGAATGGGGGAGCTTACCCGATCCCTACTTCCTATACCTTCCAACTTTACTTGAACTTTTAATTTGAGCAGATGAAAATGAAAAATTACATATTATTATTTTTAGTCGGACTCTTAGGTGTGATATTTCACTCCTGCAACTATTTAGATGTAGACACCTATTTTGAAGATACATTTCAACAGGATTCGATATTTCATAGCAAAAGAAATGCGGAAGGATATTTATGGAACACCCCCAAAGATTTTCCTGATCCCGGTGCGATCTGGGGAGGTTCATGGAATCCTGCTACTTTGGGATCGGATGAAATGACAGCCCGGTGGAGAACATCTGAATTTCCAGGAATTCTTTTTTCTGTAGGCGAAATCAATGAGAGGAATCTTCCGGGGAGTTTTAATATTTGGTACAATATGTACCGAGTGATCCGTAGGTGCAACAACATGTTGGCCAATGTGGACGAAGTACATGATATGTCGACCTTTGATAAGCAACTCTATAAAGGATATGTCCATTTTTTACGTGGATATGCCTATTACCATCTACTAATGAATTGGGGGCCATGTCTGGTGCTGGAGGATGAAGTCTTGCCCAGTTCCGAGGCGGCTGAATTTTATAACAAAGAGCGCTGGACCTATGATGAATCGGTTGATTATATCTGTGAAGAGTTTGCCAAAGCTGCCGCTGTTCTTCCAACCGCGACTCAGCAATCTTTAAGCTTCTATCAACGACCCACGAAGGGCGCTGCATTGGCTTTGATAGCACGATTGAGACTCTTCCAAGCCTCGCCTTTATTCAATGGGGGTGATGCAGCGAGACGTAGTTTTTCTAACTGGAAGAGAAAAAGTGATGGTGCAGATTATGTGAATCAAACCTATGATCCGGATCGGTGGGCAGTAGCTGCAGCGGCTGCCAAGGCGGTGATTGATATGGATATTTATGAATTGCATACGGTAGAACTGGATCCACGAAATCCGTATCCAATTGCAGAAAATGTACCCGATGCTCCCTTCCCCGAGGGTGCGGGTGGAATCGATCCTTACCATTCATTTGCACATATGTTCAATGGGGAATCGGTAATACAAACAAATAAAGAATTTATCTGGGCAATGGAATCATCCAATGTCACAAACTACACCCGACACTCATTCCCGGTTTACTTTGGGGGATGGGGAGGGATGTCGGTTCCGCAAAGAGTGGTAGATTGTTTCTTAATGGCAGATGGGCGGCCGATTGACAATTCTTCCAGTGCTTATCCCTACGATTCTGATCTGAGTAATACGATCGGAGGTAGTGGGAAAAATCTTGGTGCTTATATCCTGCGCGGGGATGTTCCCAAAATGTATGACAATCGGGAACCGCGCTTTTATGCATCGATCGGTTTTCCGGGAAGTTACTGGCCTATGAATTCTGCTTCTGAGGATGCTGGATACAACAAACGTCAGTTCTGGTTTTCGAGAGATGATGTTTCAGGTATTACGGGGGTAGGAACTAATATCAATGATTACTGTGTAAGTGGATACGTTCCAGTAAAATATATTCATCCAGATGATTCATGGGCGGGTGGAAAAGGAAATGTGAAATCTGCTTTTCGAACCTCTCCCAAACCATTCCCGATCATTCGATATGCAGAGGTTTTGCTGGAATATGTTGAAGCTCTTAATAATGTAGAAGGTTCTCCTACGGTGGAATCCTTGAACTCACTCGGTGAAGAGGTAACGGTGACGGTGACAAGAGATCAGGAAGAGATAGCGAAATATTTCAATCTGATCAGATATCGTGCAGGTTTACCTGGTTTGACCGATTCACAGCTTGCAGATCCACAGTTGCTGAACGAAATCATCATGAATGAACGCCAGATCGAGTTGTTTAATGAAGGATACCGGTATTTCGACTCACGTCGATGGGGAATTTATCTTGATGAGGATGCGAATTCAAATAATTGGCGTGGTTTGAATGTGGAAGAAGAGCGAATGGGACGCGATGGTACAACCGGTGCATTCTGGAATATTGTTACAATCAATACCCAGAATGTCAGAGACCGGATAGCAACGCCCCGAATGGTCTTTTTACCGATTCCGCATAACGAACTTCTGAAAGTACCCGCGATGGATCAAAATCCTGGATGGGGTAGATAATAATAAATTTTGGATGCCTACAATAAATATAACAATGAGTACTTTCTGTAGAAATATTATAATAGCTTTTGGTGCCATCATGATCATGAGTTGTAGTGGGTATGACTTTGATCAGGAGCAATTCAAAAATGAAATCAATCTCTTGAGTAATTCGCAGTCGATTTATGACAAACAAGTAGCTACCATAAGAGATGAAATGGATGATACGATTCATATAGTGGCTGGTTTGAGTGGAACTCTACCGCATGATAAAGATCTTGAAGTGACCATTGTGGAGGCCGATTCCTTATTTGATAGTTACAATAAATCAAATTTCGATATCGATTCCAGTCGATTTGCAAAGATTTTACCGGACCATTGTTTTGAGATACCGCAATTGTCAACTAAAATTAAAGCGGGAGAGTTCAAAGCATTTTTTCCCGTTTATCTTCGAAATTTAGGAAGTTTATCACCGGATACCTTATATTTTATAAATTATAAAATTGATCCGGAAAGAAGTGATGCATTCAATGAAGAAAAGCAGGAAGTTCTTCTTCAGATTTTTATGAAAAATGATTACGCTACTACGCAATCGAATACTTTTTATAATTTTAATTCTTCTTTTATTACCACACTGGGCGACGACAGTGCTGTTCCCCGACGACCGACAAGCAGCGTGCAGGTTTTTCCTGTAGGGGAACATTCGGTTCGAATGCTGGCCGGGGATGAAAATATGGGAGAATACAGAACCGCTTTGGATCGGATCAATGACCGAAGTATTGTCGTGACGGTAAAGGATAAAACACCTCAGAATCCTGCTGCCCGATTTGTCAAAATTGAATCCTATAAAAACTTGGAAATAAAACAATTACCACCCGATGATATCTATGACAATACTTATCTCATCAATGCAGTCACTTCGCCCGGAGGAAGGATAAATTATTACAAAGAGTTCCGGTTACATTATCAGTATCGGCTTTCTCCCACGGAGCCTTTTAAGGAGGTGAAAGGAATTCTTCGATTAGAATATAATCCAAATTCAGATTTGTTATAAAAAACGTCTGCCCAATATTGTTGAGACCGCTTGAATTAAAATTAATATCATGAAAATAAAGTTCATCAACCCATATAATCTGATATGCGTTCTGTTTTTAATCTGTATTGTAGGATGTTCTCCAGATTATGAAACTGATTTTGAAGAAAAAACCCTGGACATTCTAAACCAGGATTTAGCCCCAATCACTTTTGACAGAGAAGGAGGTGAAAAAGAAATCAATGTGGTCACCAATGTAGATCAGGAATTGTGGTCTGCTTCTTCAAATGCAGAGTGGTGCTTAGTCACAAAAAACAATAGTAGTGTCGTCATATCCGCAGATGCGAATGAGCTTTTTATGACAAGAGAAGCGCTGGTCAATGTGAGCTATGGGTATCAATCCTTTGATATCAGGGTAAGACAATCGGGACAGACTCCGGTCCTCCTGATCGATGGAGAACAGGAAGGAGTGGTCAAAGAAGTGGAAGCAGATGGAGGGCGATTTGAAGTATCAGTTGAGACAAATATGAATTTGGATGAAGAGTATATCTCGTTTCCGGGGGCAGAATGGATGGAATTGATTTCAGTGGAACAAGACTCTGATGATCCTGGATTTTACATACTTACTTTCGAAGTGGATGTTTCTTATGCCCGAATGCCAAGAAGTGTCGTGGTACGGGTTCAATCTTCAGATAATTTTAATCACCCTGCTGAATTTACCTTACTGCAGACCGAAAGAGAATATATTCCCGTAGTTCTGACTTTGGATATGCTGTCAGCCAATGCGACTCAGGATGGGGATGGGCAAGGATTAGCCGGTTTGATCGATGGTGATCCGATGACCTATTATCACACCTTATGGAGCCAGCTTTCGCCAGATAGCAAGCCCCATTATGTCCAAATCGATCTCGAAGAACCCTTACAATTTATTCGGGTAGAATATGATGGACGACACAATAGTAATGCAGGTGATGTCACTCGGGCAGGTATTTGGGTCAGTGAAACAGGAGGTGATGAAGACGACGAATGGGAAAAAGCAGCAGATATTACTTTTACGTTGAGAAATGAGAATGGCGGACATTACGCTCAAAATGAACAGGTATCCGATTTGGGTAAAGAATACAAATACATCCGTTTTGTTCCGGAAGGAAGAAGAGGGATGGATCCTCTTGATCCGACCACTACTCAGGGGTATTGGAATATGGGGAATTTATTCATTTATACACTGAAATAATATTCGTAGAGATTGGACCGATTGTTTCATTGGTTCCTTTTTCTCATTGAACATGATATATCATGAGCCAATTTCCTGCGCTTTTTTGATTTGATCTAATAGTTGACTTGGTTTGAATCGTCGCATAAATTGTATTTCAAGTAATCGATCCGGGAACAATTCTCTTACCAATTTGATATCTTCCATGAACAAATCATCGTTTTCGTGCAAAAGCGAATGGGCGGCCTGACGTATGAAATATCCCCCCAAACTATCCGGATGTGCTTGCAACAATTGATCTTGGTAAATCACGCAATTTTTAAAATTAAGTTTTGCCTCTTTATGTCGTTCTTTTACGAACTGAAATAAACCCAATTGGAAATAAAATTCGCCATTGATCGCCCCAAGCTCCAATGCCTTTTCTTGTACCGCCAAAGCGGAATCCAGCATTCCCATTTCCGAAAGCAGCTTTGCTTTCACTCCGTAATATTCCGGATTGAGAGAATCAATCAAAATTGCTTTATCTATCCACGAAATGGCTTGAATGGTAGAATCAGGATCTGAATTATCACTTTTATTGAGGGCGATCTGGAAAATAGAATCTGCTATTGGATGAGCGGAATAATGGATATAGGGAACGGGTGCGTTATACTGACATTTAATAAATAGAATTGAGGCAAAAAACCATAACCCAAGAACCCATCGATTGATATTGGCCTTCTTCTCCTGTGAATAATCTATATTTTGCATCGTGTATTGATTGAAATATTCAGGAACATGTTTACGATTCTGAAAGAAAGGGACAATCGACTTTATGAACTTACAAAGGTTAGATGCAAGATGTCATCTAATCCTTGTTTCGTCAACATTTTAATATCTCATTTCAACATCTGTTTTGCATTAAAACTCCAAATCTGTTACTTGATTTTTTAGCAAATCATCAAATTCCTGCCGCTCACGGATCAGAAAATCCTGGTTTCCTTTGATCATCACTTCGGCGGGTAACAATCTGGAATTATAATTGGAGGCCATACTAAAGCAATAGGCACCCGCATTTTTGAAAACCAATATATCCCCGGGTGTGATCTGGCTGATCTTTCGATTGTAAGCAAAGGTGTCTGTTTCGCAGATATAACCGACGACGGTGTACAGCTTTGGGATACCATCCGGATTGGATACATTGATGATATCATGGTGGGCATTATAAAACATGGGACGGATCATGTGATTGAAACCACTGTTGATCCCGGCAAAAACTGTGCTGGTGGTTTGCTTGATGATATTGGTTGTGGCAAGGTAAAATCCGCTTTCGCTGACCAAATATTTCCCCGGTTCAAAAACAAGCGTAAGATCCATGCCGGTATCCTGGCAAAAATCATTGAATCTTTTGGACATGGCACTCCCAAACTCTTTAATATCAGTTTCAATATCGTCTTCACTATATTTGACCTTAAATCCGGATCCAAAATCGAGATATTCTAATTTGTCAAATTCGCGAGCCTGATTGAAAAGAATATCGGCTGCATGTAAAAATACTTCTACATCCAGTATGTCAGATCCGGTGTGCATATGCAAACCTTCTACGTGAATGTCATGATTTTGTATGATACGGTGCACGAGCGGCATTTGATGGATCGAAATACCAAACTTCGAGTCGATGTGACCGACCGAAATTTTCCGATTTCCGCCCGCCATCACGTGCGGATTGATCCGAATACAAATCTTCAGATCAGGATGATGGTGGCCAAAATATTCGAGCATTTCAATATTGTCGATATTTATTTTCACACCCAATTTAATGGCTTCCTCCATTTCCGAAATCCCAACAGAATTAGGTGTATAAACGATATCCTGGGGTTCAAATCCAGCCAATAAACTCAGTCGGATTTCCTCGATCGAGACGGCATCAATTCCGGTTCCAAGGTGATGCATCCATTTGAGAATATTGATATTCGTATTTGCTTTGCAGGCATAGTGAATTTCCAGTTTCTCCACTTCAAATGCATCAATCATTTTTCGATATTGTCTTTCGATTTTATCAGCATCGTAGACAAATAACGGAGATCCATACTTTTCTGCCAGACTCGCTATCGATATATCCTGGATTTTGTAAATACCATCACTAAAATTCATCTCAAGATTTTGTTTCAATTTATTATATATAGAAAAGGATCGATTGATATCCTTATTTTCTGTGTTTTACAGGTTGTTTTACTCACCGGATGAAATCGAAAGACTAAAAATATTTAAAGTTGTGGTTTTCTTCGATTTCTTGAAGAGAATAATAGATCAACCGAATGACATCCTCGATATCTTGTTTGTGCGCACTCTCCACCGGCGTATGCATATATCGTAAAGGCAGTGAAATAAGCGCGGAAGGCACCCCTTCATTGCTGTAGGCAAATGCATCTGTATCCGTACCGGTGCTTCGTGAAGCTGCTTCACGTTGAATGGGGATATTATGTTGATTGGCTGCTTCCAAAATCAGGTCGAGAAGTTTATAGTGAACGGCCGGACCATAGGTGACAGCAGGTCCTTTTCCGCACTTCACATCTCCTTGTTTTTTGATGTTCATATGCGGTGTGCCCGTATCATGAGTTACATCAGTTACGATGGCTGCATGAGGCTTGATTCTCTCAGCAATCATTTGTGCACCTCGCAGACCTACTTCTTCTTGTACCGCATTTACGATATAAAGTGAATATGGTAAATCGATTTTGTTTTCATGAATCATTCGGGCAACCTGTGCGATACAAAATCCTCCCATACGATTGTCAAGAGCGCGCCCTACATAAAACCTATCATTGTGAAAATCCAATTCATTGGGGTAAGTAACCATACAGCCCACATGGATGCCCATTTTTTCTACTTCCTCTTTATTATCTGCTCCCACATCGATAAACAATTTGTCGATATCGGGCTTGGTAGCTGACTTTCCTCTTCTTGTATGAATCGCCGGCCATCCAAATACCCCTTTGACTACACCGGATGGGGTGTGGATCAACACCCTTTGTCCCGGCGCTGTTTCATTGTCTGAGCCTCCATTGCGTATCACATGAAGGAATCCATCTTTGGAGATATAATTGACAAACCAGGAGATTTCATCGGCATGTGCTTCGATGACGATCCGTTGTTTTTGCCCAGGATTGATGATCCCGTAGGCAGAGCCATAATGATCAGAATCATACTCATCTACAAATGGTCGGAGATAATCTAACCATATTTTTTGGCCTGACTCTTCACGACCGGTTGGTGAGGCGTTGTTTAAATATTCATATAAGAAATCGATGGATTTTTTATCCCAAATGTTATTCATTATTCCAGGTTTTAGGTGATTGATTCCAATCCTTCAGAATTTGTAAATCTCTTTCTTCCACATACCCCATTTCAATCGCTTGATCTATCAAGGTCGGATAATCACAGAGTGCTTTGTAAGAAAGATTTTCTTTTTTAAATCCTTCATCTGCTTCTGACAATTGATAGGTAAAGATAGCAATTACTTGAAGGACTTCCAGATTTGCTTTGCGGAGTTGACGGACTGCTTCAAGAGAACTTCCTCCTGTCGAGATCAGATCTTCTATCAATAATACCTTTTGCCCCGGCTTATATTCCCCTTCGATTACATTTTGTCGGCCATGCTCTTTGGAGGCAGAACGGACATAAATCAATGGTTTTTCCAACATGTGAGCGATGATGGATGCATAGGGAATACCTGCGGTAGCCACTCCGGCAACAACATCTACATACTCGGCGTGGTCAGCCAGGTCGATGAGAGAACGGGATATAAAATTTCGTTCTTCAGGATGTGAAAGCGTGATCCGATTGTCGCAATAAATGGGCGATCGAATCCCTGATGCCCAGACAAACGGATTCTGGGGACTTAGTTTTACTGCTTGGAGATCAAGTAATATTTCAGCAATTTCCTTAGGTTTGCATTCCATATTTTGCTTATTATATATTTAAAAGCCCAAATGTACAAAATCTATATCAATGATCAAGCCCTATATCTTCTAAAGGAAGAAGAGAAATTAAAGTCAGAAGATGAAAACGGGGAATTGATTTATTATGATGGGGAGAAGTCCTCGCTGTCTACTATTATTGATAAATATGAAGAAGGGGAAATAGATCGGATAGTTGCTTTTTATTCGGATGATTATGAGCAGTTGAAATCTGATTTTAAATCTCTTTTTCATAAAATCACAGCTGCAGGAGGTGTGGTTGAACGAAATGGGGAGGTTTTATTTATTTATCGCCGGAAGCGATGGGATCTGCCTAAGGGAAAACAAGAAAAAAAAGAAAGCAAAGAAGAATGTGCATTACGGGAAGTAGAAGAAGAAACGGGATTGTCTGGTTTGATATCTCATGGTAAAATTCTTAAAACCAGGCATGTGTACCGGGATGCGGTGTCAGGTGATCGAATTTTGAAAGTTACACATTGGTACAAAATGACTTTGGAAGGAGAACCTGAACTTAAGTTACAGCATGAAGAAGATATTGAAAGCGCGAAATGGATGGATATTCCCACATTTTTTGAGGGAGAATATATTACCTTTACGAATATTAAAGATGTACTTGCCGCCTACCATAATAATAACGATAAAGGGGCAATAAAATGAAAAACATGAAAATCATTGATGGTCGATCACTTTCGAGAGAAATCAAGTCGGAGATAAAACTTGAGGTTGATAAATTCATAGATTCGGGGGGCAAAGCTCCTCATCTGGCAGCGGTGCTGATCGGTGAGGATCCGGCCAGCCAGGCTTATGTGCGCAATAAAATAAAAAGTTGTGAGGAAGTTGGATTTGAGTCTACTTTGATACGGAAAAATTCCAATATTAGTGAAAAGGAATTACTCGATATTGTGGATCGACTGAATAATAATGAAGATATTGATGGATTTATAGTTCAGCTTCCTTTGCCCGATCATATCGATGAGACCAAGGTCATTCTGGCAATCGAACCCCGAAAGGATGTGGATGGGTTCCATCCTGTAAATATTGGACGGATGGCGGTTGGACTGCCTTCCTATATTCCGGCTACTCCCTTGGGAATATTAACCATGCTGGAACGTTATGATATTGAGACCGAAGGGAAAAACGTGGTGGTGATCGGCCGAAGCAATATCGTAGGTACACCGATGAGCATTTTACTGTCGCGGAAAGCATCATGGGGAAATGCTACGGTTACATTGGCTCATAGTCGAACGAAAGATCTGGCAACCGTGGTACGACAAGCTGATATTATCGTAGCTGCGATCGGGATCGCCCATTTTATAACAGCGGATATGGTCCGCGAAGGAGCGGTCGTGATCGACGTCGGAATGAATCGGGTGGATGATGAATCCGCTAAGAGAGGATATCGTTTGGTGGGAGATGTCGATTATGATGAGGTAGCAGGTAAAGCGGCATATATCACGCCAGTGCCCGGAGGGGTAGGCCCGATGACGGTTACGAGTTTGTTGATGAATACATTGAAAGCAGCACGAAAGGAAATATATGGATAGTTACGTTAAAATGATTTTGAAAGATGGTGCCACCGATGATACCATCATTGGATTTTTGAGCGAATATCCTTTTTCGGGATTTGAAGAACAGGAAGAGGATCTGATCGCCTACATGTCCATACGGGACTGGTCGCGTTCACTAAAAGATGAACTGGAGAAAAAATTGGTTGATCGGGTGACCGAAATTACAATCGAGAAAATTCCTTTTGAAAACTGGAATCAGCGCTGGGAAGAGGATTACCCGGAAGTAAGAATTGGCAATTTTTGTCGGATATATGCGCCCTTTCATGGAGGTCCCACTCAAAAATGTAAATATGAGATTCTCATCAGTCCGCAAATGGCTTTCGGAACCGGACATCATGCCACCACCGAAATGATGATCCGTCTGATGAGTCACATCTCGGAATTGATACATGATGGACGTGGTTTAGATTTTGGAACCGGATCGGGGGTGTTGGCGATTCTCGCTGTCAAAATGGGAGCAGAACATGTTGACGCTATCGAAATTGATGAATATGCTTTCGACAATCTCAAGGACAATATCAAGCTCAATCAAGCAGATTGGGTGACACCTTATCAGGGTGGTTCAGAAAAAATCCCAGCCGAAGCGACCTATGATTTTATTGTAGCAAATGTAACTCGAGGAATTATTCTGGAGAAAAAACTAAAATTCTGGGATCATCTCAAACCGGGTGGAAGGATTCTGATATCGGGAATTTTGGAGACCGACCGGGAAGATGTGATTAGTCAATATGTCGATCAAGGATTCTATAGCATTGAATCTATGAAAATAGGAAAATGGTGTGCGCTGATGTTTGGAAAACGGAAAAGAACAAAAGTATTGCAAGGGGTGGAGAATATAAGATGAAGTATTAAATGAGATCAATAGGTTTGTGTAGTTGAAAATCAATCAATTATCATTTGTTGTAAGAGGGCGTTATACGATTGTATTTCGAAGAGAAAGATTTGCTTCCCTTGACTTTTAAAATGAAATCCCGGAGTTATTGTCTTTTAAATAGGATGATATAGTCTCATTTCTGATTGGATTAATTTCTATGATGATGGGATAAAAGTATATACTATTCTGCTTTTAATAATTTTCTGTTTTATTCTGTTGAGTTTTTCCTTCCGCCCCGTGAAAGCTTCCCTTTCCGTCCCTCCTGAAAATAGAAATGCCCTGTTCTTTCGAACAAGGCATTTTGTATGGGCGGAGGAGGAGGGATTCGAACCCCCGGTACCCTCGCGGGCACGCCGGTTTTCAAGACCGGTGCAATCAACCAGCTCTGCCACTCCTCCAGTTGTTGATAAAATTCCAATCCATCTTTTGAATTGGAACTGCAAATTTACAATCTATTTTGTAATTTCAAAGCCAGGCATGAAAAAATATAAAAAATAAAGTGATGAAGATGCGATTTTCTTCTTACCATCAGATCTTATTCATGTGGATGATGCTTTTAAGTATAGGCATGATCCATTGGGGTAGAGCGCAATCCGTAGCCGTTCCCGAATGGTATAACGAGAAAGGGGAGACCATTTCCGGGGCTATGAGTGGTGGGTTTTTAGCACCTCAATTTTCAATGTTCGATCTGAATGAAGATGGCCGCCAAGAACTGATTACCTTTGATCGTTTTTCTGGAGTGATCGGCGTTTGGCAACATTTGGACGGGATCCGATACAAATGGATAGGGGATAAAATAGATGTCGAATGGCCGAGGATCAAAAATTGGATGTTGATCCGCGATTTTAATCAGGATGGTGTTCCGGATATTTTTACACAAGGACTTCATGGTATTGCTGTATATGAAGGATATCGGGTGGGAGAGGGGATCCGCTTTCGTCCCTTGACAGGGGACTCTTTCATAGATGATTCTCTTGTCTACACTACCCGGGCGAATCGAAAAACTAATATATATCATGGTCCTGATGATATTCCTGTAATTGCAGATGTGGACGGAGACGGGGATCTTGATATAATGACTTTTGATCCTCAGGGAACATTTCTTCATTATTATGAAAATCAGAGTGAAAAATCGGGAAATGATTTTGATTTTGTGCACAAACATCAGTGCTGGGGCACCTTTGTGGAGTCTCTTTTAAATAATGAAATCGTTCTGTCAGATGATCCTACTATTTGTCCTCCTGCTTTCTCCAAACGGCATTCTGGCGGTGCCAGCGCAATGATCGATCTGAATGGCGATGGAATTCCTGATTTGCTGGTGGGAGATCGGGATTTTCCTTTCGTGAAGGGACTCTTTAATGAAGGAAGTGCGGATTCTGGTTTTATCACACGGGTAGATACTTTTCCATTTTATGGTGAAAAGGCATTACTTCATGATTTCCCAGCACCCTATGTCCTGGACATTGATCAGGATGGTCATCAGGATGTTGTAGCAGCGCACAATGATTATCCAAAAAATGATCTTGAAGGAGTTCTGGTTTTTAGAAATACGGGGAGCCCGGGGGATTTTGAAAAAATGACCGACCAATGGTTGCAGGATGAGTTAATCGATCTGGGGCAATATTCCGCACCCTTATTTGTTCATATCAGCGGTCAGGAGGTGCCTGATTTATTGGTCGCCTACAATAAAACCATCGATGATCGGGGTCCTTTGAATTATCTCGCCTATTTTCAATGGGTGAATGACGGATATCAATTGGTCAACGAAGATTTTTTACCGGAGGTGAGAGAACGACTTAAAGGGGGGTATCAACCAGGATTGACCGCCGGTGATATCGATGGAGATGGAGATGTCGATATATTGATTACTTTGTCCGACGGTTCTTGTCATTTATTGGAGAATGGATCGGATGATCCTCATTTATTTGAATTGAAATCGTTTCACCAATACTGGCAGGGATTGCTGCTTCCTTCAGGTGTTTCTCCGGCTTTTTTCGATATTGACGGTGATGGTCTTTTGGATCTTATAGCAGGAAATGATCAGGGAACGATCCATTTATTTCGGAACCATGGAACGCGGCAAAATCCACAATTTGTTCATCATCTGACTTATCCGGGAAATGTGAGACGTCTTGGAGATATTCGTACCAATGAGCCGGGAGAGATCATCGGCCGTTCCAGTCCGGAAATAATGAAATGGGAAGAGGATTTGATTTTGGTGTCAGGATCGAGAAGCGGACGGATATATTTTTATAAAGTAGATATGGATCGACCTGAAGGTCCCTGGGAAGAACTCGATTTTGATGTCGATAGTTATTCTGGTCGATATAATCGGCTGGCTGTGAGAAAAACCGGCCGGGAGGAGTTTTATTATTTGTCTGGAAATATAGCAGGTGGCTTGACAGAAGGGGTTGGAACCCGCGTCAAAACAGGAGTGGAACAAACAGTAGAAGATCAGGATCTTCAGATTTATCCCAATCCTGTTTTGGCTGGTCAGAACATTCTTATTTCTCATGATTCAGGTATGTCCCGGGCACATCTCACCATATCTCAATCCCATGGGAAACAAATGGTGAGCCGGGAAGTGAAATTACCTGCTAAGCTCGAAACCACCGGATGGATTCCGGGGGTTTATTTCATAAAAGTGGTATCAAATATGGGAAGTGTGACCCGCCCATTGGTGGTTCATTGATTTCGTTCTCCAAATATAAGCGTTCCGATTCGGACCATATTGCTTCCTTGATCGAGAGCGATTTGGTAATCTCCGGACATGCCATAACTCTTTATTTCAAACTCATCATCTTCTAAGAAATAATCTTCTTTCAACTGATGATAGATTTCATCCAGAAGTTTGAATTCTCTTTTTATTTGATCTTCATCTTCTGTAAAAGTGGCCATACCCATCACACCTTTTACTTTTATGTGATCATAATCGCGTTTTATAAATTCATCCATGAATTGCTTCAGGTTGTCAGGATCGATTCCATGCTTTGACTCCTCTTCCGCGATTTTGAATTGAAGAAGTACGGAAATTTTTCGCTGATACCGTTTCGCATGTTTTTGAATTTCTTTCGCCAGACTAAAACGATCCAGGCTATGGATGAGGTGGATGAAAGGCACAAGATCCCTCACCTTATTGGACTGAAGGTGCCCCACCATATGCCATCGAATATCCTGTGGCAGAAGATCCACTTTCTCCATCAATTCCTGCACTCTGTTTTCTCCGAAGTCAAACTGCCCTTTGTTGTATATTTTTTTTATTTCTTTCGGGTGATGCGTTTTCGAAACCGCTACCAGAGTTACATTATCATTCTCAAATTTTTGTTTGAGTGTGTCAAAGTCCATAATCATACTTTAAAATAATCCATGTAATTGACTCGCTACCCGATCGATCACATGCCCCAGATCCGATGGATCATTTTTGAAGTCCAATTCGTCGGCATTGATAATCAGAAGCGGTCCTTCATCGTACCTACTAACCCACTCTTCATATCGTTTGTTCAACTTCTTTAAATAATCGAGGCTCATGTTTCCCTCATATTCCCGCCCACGATTTTGGATATGAGCTACTAATGTCGGTAGATCTGCTTCGATGAAAATCAGAAGATCGGGAGGAGTAATCTGGGAGGTCATTGTTTTGAAAAGAGCCAGATAATTTTCGAAATCCCGTGTCGACATCAACCCCATTTCATGGAGATTGGGTGCAAATATATGGGCATCTTCATATATGGTCCGATCCTGGATAACCGTGGTTTCGCCATTGAGGATTTTCAGGATTTGAGCATATCGGTTATTGAGAAAATAAATTTGCAAATTGAAAGCCCATCTTTTCATGTCATTGTAAAAATCAATCAGATAAGGATTGTTTTCAGGGTTTTCATAGTGCGCCTCCCAACCGAAATATTTTGAGAGGCTGTGGGTCAGTGTTGTTTTCCCCGCTCCAATATTTCCGGCGATAGCGATATGTTTGGCTTTTTTCATTTTCGGGTCCAAAGATAGAAAGAATTCAGAAATATAATTTTTCATATGCATTCTAAGAAATTTTCAGAAGTGAAGCACATCTTTTCTGAAGCGTATAGTCTTATGGTTCAAATTTGATCCAAATGAATCAAGAAGGCAGAATTCGATTCTAATAAAATATTTATCTTGGGATTCTGAGTTTGTAAAAATTATTGCAGATCATGAGAATTTATACAAAGAAAGGAGATCAGGGACACACTCGTTTGCTGGGAGGTAATAAAGTACCCAAAAGTCATGTTCGGGTAGAAGCATATGGTACAGTGGATGAACTCAATGCTACGATTGCTCACCTTCATGATTTATTGAAGGCGGAAGGTTTTGATGAAAACCAAATCGTCTTTCTCCAACAATTGATCAAGGAGCTTTTTAATCTGGGTTCTTTACTGGCAACGGGAGAGAATTACAGAGGGAAAAGTGTGGATTGGGATGATAAAACGGTGGAGAGGATCGAAAAACATATCGATGAAATGGATGAGCAACTTCCACCCTTGCGCAATTTTATTTTACCGGGAGGACACGAACTAATATCGTACTGTCATATTTGCCGGACTGTGTGTAGAAGAGCTGAACGGCGTATGGTGGCTCTCGATCTCGCAGAAGAGGTAGATCCCCGCCATCTGAAGTATCTTAACCGATTATCCGATTATTTTTTCACACTTGCCCGTTTTATTAGTTCCCACCTTGGAATAGAAGAAGAGAAGTGGGAATTGTAATATCGACCAGAATCGCAAACATGATGATGTTTCTGTAGTAAGGGTGACAGTAATATTATTCGGAGTATGAAATTTCTTTGTTTATCCGATTATTTTATATCAGCTGCAACAGATCGGCTTTACGACTGACCATGAGCAAGCCGGTAAATGAACACAGGTCCATATTCGATGACCGCATATCCCACGCCGGCATACAACACTGTAGAAGCAAGCGTATTAGGGTAAAATGGAAGACCCGCTGCATAACAGGTGATCAATCCCGCCAGATCATTGGTGTACATCGGGTTACCCACCCAGCTTCCAAAATTACTAACCAGAAAAAACAGGATGGATCCGACTACGGAAGCGCCTAAAAGATTTTTCCAGTTCTTCTTTTTCATAATGAGACTGCTCAGTCCGACGATCAGAAGAATAGCGCCATAATTCCACAGCATATGATTGCTGAACCAAACAAAAGAGGTGTCGGGATAAAATGAGGAATAAATCAAATTGCTCACCAGGAGGTCAGAAATATAAAAAGCGATAATAGGGACTACGTACTTCATGAATCTGTGATTCATATATGTAGCACCCAGGATCGCTATCCCTCCTAAAGGAGTGAAATTGTTGGGATGAGGTAGTAACCGACTGACTGCCAGGAAGATGATAGTTCCCAATATAAGTGCGTTTGTATTCTCTGATTTCATTTCTTTATATTTTCATTCAGCTTGATGGACTCAATATGTATTATAATACATATTTTGCACGCACAAAATAGTGAGAATTTCATGTTTTTCCAAAACCCGAAGCTTAAAGGACAAAATAGTTTTTTTAGTTTTCTGGCTACCCTGGCGGTTACCATTCTATTTTACTTGATCAGTTCTCTACCTTTGATGTTATACACATTGCAACGGGGATGGACTCAGGCTGATCTGGGACGCTATCATGGACCGGTTTCTTTTGCATTGATGTTGTTTGTTTTTTCCGGAATTCTTTTTGGAGTCATGTTTTCCACTCGATATATTCATCGACGGGCTGTCACCACAGTATTTACGGGTGCTTCTTCTTTCCGTTGGCGACATATGTTTGGTGGTGGTTTGATCTGGTTGACCGTGATGGTTTTACTGGAAGTTGTGGGATATTTGACGGAACCGGAAATATATTCTTTCCATTTTGATCCGTTGCCCTTTCTAACATGCTTACTGGTTGGTATTTTGATTTTGCCACTGCAGACCACTGCAGAAGAAGTTTTTATCAGGGGGTATCTCATGCAACAGATTGGATTGCTGGTTCCGTACCGCTGGATTCCTGTGTTGGTGACATCAGTATTTTTTGGTCTTTTGCATACTCAAAATCCGGAGGTGTTGCAATTTGGTTTGTACAAAGCTATGGCATTGTATATTGGCATGGGGTTGTTTTTGGGTCTGATTACGGCGATGGATGATGGTCTGGAGATTCCGATGGGAATTCATTATGTCAATAATTTGTTTTCGCTTTTGTTTGTAGGGTATAAAGGTTCTGTTTTTGAGGGAACACCAACCATATTTTTGAAAGAGGCGGAAGATTTGACGTTCGCTTCTGTTATTTCCAATCTCGTGGTGATGGGAATCGTTTTATTCATTTTAAAATTTATATTTAGGTGGCCGAAATTTCGAAGGCTCTTTAGAAAGATCGATACAACAATTGGATGATTCAATGTTTTAAAAATAAAATCTATGAGAATATTTTTATTATCCCTGTTTAGTCTTTTGTGTGTGATGAGTTTCGCTCAAAAGCCGGGATATTGGCAGCAGGAAGTGGATTATAAAATGGAGATCAAAATGGATGTTGAATCCAATCGTTTCAGCGGAATCCAGAAATTGACGTACATCAATCATTCGCCGGATACCTTAGATCGCGTTTTTTATCATCTCTATTTCAATGCATTTCAGCCGGGAAGTATGATGGATGTTCGATCCAGGACGATTATGGATCCTGATAGTAGAGTAGGGGATCGAATTTCCAAATTGGGCCCGGATGAAATCGGATTTCAAAAAATCAATCAATTGAAACAAGATGGTAAAGTTGTGAAACACAGAGAAGAAGGAACTATTCTTGTCGTAGAGTTGGATAAGCCAATTTTACCCGGTGAACAAACGGTATTTGATATGGATTTTGAAGCTCAGGTTCCTGTTCAGATCCGTAGAACGGGCCGCGACAACCTGGAAGGAATCAGATATAGCATGAGTCAGTGGTTTCCTAAGATCTGTGAATATGATGAACGTGGCTGGCATCCTACACCGTATATCGGGCGGGAGTTCCATAGTGTTTGGGGAAATTATGATGTCAAAATCGAAATAGACAAGGATTATGTTGTGGCGGCGACAGGAGAACTCGTCAATGCGGATGAAATAGGATATGGGTATACAGAAGAAGAGGTGGATCATAGTGGAAAAAATACTTTGACCTGGCATTTTACAGCAGAAAATGTTTTGGATTTTGTCTGGGCAGCAGATCCCGATTATGTACATAAACGATATACCGCATCCAATGGAGTCGAAATGCATTTCTTTTATCAGGAGGGGGATGAAACTGCTGCCTGGGAGGATTTGCCGGAGATTATGTCTGAAGTAATGGACTACGCGGAAAAGCATTTTGGAAAATACGTGTATGACCGTTATTCTTTCATTCAGGGAGGAGATGGGGGGATGGAATATCCAATGGCTACCTTGATCACCGGACATCGGTCGATCACGAGCCTCACCGGAGTTAGTGTACATGAAATTATGCATTCCTGGTATCAGCATATTTTGGCTACCAATGAAAGTTTGTACCCCTGGATGGATGAGGGATTTACTTCATATGGGTCGACTCGGATAATGAATCATCTGAAGAAAAAAGGATTTCTACCCGGAGAGCCCGAAGAAGATCCTTTTGCTTCCAACTATGATCGATATGCTCAGTTGGTTCATGCCGGACTGGAAGAACCATTGACCACTCATGCGGACCATTATCATACGAATGTAGCATATGGGGTGGCCGCCTATGTGAAGGGAGCTATTTTTTTACATCAATTGGAATATATTCTGGGGAAAGAAACTTTTGACCGGGTTCTTCACCGTTATTACAATACTTGGAAATTCAAACATCCGACCGATCTTGATTTCATAAGAGTGGCAGAAAAAGAATCGGGATTGATTTTGGATTGGTATTATGAATATTGGGTTCAAACGACGAAATCAATTGATTACGGAATTGATTCTGTAGAGAATAAAGACAATTCGGTTGATATTCATCTAAGCCGAAAAGGGCTGATGCCAATGCCGGTTGATGTATATGTTACTCGAAAAGATGGAGATACCGAAATTTACACGATTCCGCTGCGAATGATGCGGGGTGTCAAGCAGCAGGATTCAAACAGAGCACTTACACAGGCAGAAGCGTGGCCATGGGTCAATACCGAATATACGCTGACGGTCGATATTCCTCTCGAAGATATTGCGGAAATCGAAATAGATCAAAGCGGACGTCTGGCTGATGTAAATCGGGAAGATAATCGATGGGTTAACAAGAATTGATCGGATTAATTTTTATAAATTAATGAAGCAGGTGAAAGGAACCTATGGTAATAGAAATCGAACAATTATCTTTTTCCAAAGGAGAGGAGGAGCTCATATCGATTCCAGAATGTTCTTTTCAAACAGGAAATAAATATCTTTTATCGGGACCAACCGGCTGTGGAAAATCGACTTTTGCAAAATGGTTGACCGGATGGAGTCTGGATTATGTGAATGTCCATTTCAGCAGAGGAAAAATCGGTAATGATATTTATTTAGGTAAATCTTCTTTTCTTGAGTCATTTGTGCGGGAATTTCATCCCTTGTATTTGTTGCAGGATGCATATACCATATTCAATCCTTATCAATCTGTAGGACGTCATTTCCGAGATGTTTGGCGGAATCAGAGTGATGTCTCTCCGTTCGCGGATCTGGAGGAAGTATTTGAGTGTTTGAAGAGAATAGGCATCGAACCTTCGACTTCTTTTTTACGACGTAAAATCAACCAGGTATCACAAGGAGAAGCCCAGCGACTTGCTCTTGTCCTAAGTTTGATCAGGCCTTCCAGATTTCTTATTTTGGATGAAATTTTTGCTAATGTAGATAAACGTTATAGCGAAAGTATGATGGAAATGCTTTCAGAATGGCAGCTCCGTGTTCCGATGAATATTTTATTTATTTCTCATGATATCCCTTTTTTTTCCCCATATGTATCCTTCCATTATTCTGTCAAAAATAAAAGACTATCCCCTGAGCAAGTTTCTGTATCTTTTCTTTCAGAGCCGGATAATAAGATACATACATATCAGGATTCATTGTTAGAAATTAAAAATTTAAAAGTTTTCTCACCTGATGAGCAAAAAAATCCGGGAGAGATCCTCTGGACGATGGAAGAGTTTTTTTGTCGCAAAGGAGAAAGAATTGGATTAAGCGGGATTTCGGGTATAGGAAAAAGCACGTTTCTTTTGGGATTGATGGGAGAGAGACGCATTAACTGGTCCAAAATTTGGGTAAACGGGAAAGAATGGGAACCACAAAATCAATCTTTCCGCTTGCCTCTTGATATCCGGTATTTGCTTCAGTCGGTCGTATCAGGTTTCAATCCTGTAAAAACTATTGGAACATCGTTGCGGGAAATCCAAAAAGTCAGAAAAACTTCTTACAATGAAATCGAACTTCTATTAAATGAATTTGATTTAGATCATCTTCTTCTGCAAAAATATCCTGAAGAAGTATCGGGAGGAGAAATTCAGAGGTTTGGAGTTTTGTTTTTGCTATTGGGTAATCCGGATCTTATTCTTTTTGATGAGAGTTTTTCGTCTGTGGACACTGAAACAAGGAATAAAATATGGCAAGTCATTTTACAACAGCAAAAATTCAAAAAATTCAGCGTGATCGTTGTCTCACATGATGTGAAATGGCTTGATTCTGTGATGGACCGACGCCTGGAAGTGACGAACTAATTTAAGATCTTTCAATAGAAAAGTTAATATTTAACCACACAAACCGGTGAAAAAGTATCCGTAAAAGAGCTATCAATCAAACTGATGCGTCCGTCATCTTTATTTCTTTTGAATATCGAAATATTACCTGATTTTTGATTTCCTACATAGATATACTGATCATCGCCGGTGATATAAAAATTTCGTGGCCAGTCTCCGTGGATTGACGGAATGTCGACCAATTCCAAAGAACCATCTGTTGAATCGATTTTAAATATTGCAATGCTGTTGTGTCCCCGATTGGATCCGTACAAAAACTTTCCATCGGAGGAGATATGGATGTCTGCACAATAACTGACATCTTCAAAATTGTCCGGTAGGGTAGAATACACCTCTTTTTTGATCAATAATCCGCTATCCTCTTCATAATGAAAGGCCTGTATGGTATTGTTGAGCTCATTGATTACATAAGCATACGGGTATTGTGGATGAAAAGTCAAGTGACGGGGACCAGAACCCGGAGAAAGTGCCACTTTGTCGGTTGCGAGAGGAATTAATTCTTTCGATGATTCATCGATTCGATATTTGTGAATCACATCCAATCCTAAATCGGAAATATATGCATATTTTCCATCCGGTGACAATGCGGTCTGGTGGGGATGAGAACCATCCTGATTCGGATGGGGTCCTGAGCCATCGTACTGAAAATGCTGAACGGGTGCTGAAAGAGATCCATCTTCTTTAATATGATAAACCGTCGCCACCCCGCTGCTATAATTTGCTACAAATGCCATCGTTTGATTTTCATTCACTACCACATGGCAGGCAGAGTTCCCGAGTGTAGGCTGTTTGTTTAGTTTTTTTAAAGAAAGATCAGATTGGATAGCAAAGGCGTATATTGAACTTCCATCACCACCGACCTCACTGACTGCATACAGGTATCGTTTGTCAGGAGATACAGCCAGGAAAGTGGGATTATCCACTTCGGCTACCAGAGTGGCCTCTGAAATGGATCCATCAATCGGGTTTTGAAGGATCCGATAGATTCCTTTCGATGAATTTTCATCCGTTCCGGTATAAGTTCCAACAAAAAATATGGAAGAATTTTTCATTTTGTCCTGGCTTTGAGTCTCTTGCTTTCCGCTGGAAGAACAACCGATAAAAACCAACGATAATAATATCCAGTATAAAGAAATTATTTTCATAAACTGCTTGTTATTAGGTTGTCTCCACTGATTTTACAACGCTTGGAAGATAAGCAAAATTTATGGATCTTCAGATTTCGTCATGATTTTCTATTGCAAGCGCAAATTTATTTTTTCGACCATTTTCTACCAGTAGATACTGGCCGTGAAGCCATTGATCAGGTGAAATGGTATGTTCAAAATCGGTGATTTTTACTTTATTTACCGATACAGCATTATTTTTGATTGCTCTCCGTGCTTCTCCGTTACTGGAGAATATCCGGTTTTCTCCTACTGTCAGAGCCAGCAATGATACAGGATCTTTCACCTGGGAGGGATTTACTTCAATCGTAGGGATTTCTCTTACGATCGATTGAAGATCAGCCTTGGAAAGTGAGTGGACAAAATCTTCTCCTGCCCGGTTATTAAATAGCAACTCTGAAACTTTTAGTACGGCATCAAACTCACTATCCCCGTGGATTCTTCGTGTAAGCTCTTCTGCCAGATCCCGTTTTAGATTCCGCGGATCGTCTTCTTCTTTCAGCCATTCATCCAGTTCCTGGACCGATTTCAGTGAAAAGGTTTTGATGAATTTCTCAATATCCCGATCATCTGCGTTGATCCAAAATTGATAAAATTGGTATGGCGAGGTCATTTCCGGATCAAGCCAGATATTACCTGATTCAGATTTTCCAAATTTTGTTCCGTCAGCTTTGACCAGTAGGGGAGAAGTTAATGCGAAGGCTTTTCGATTCGTATTACGCCGGATGAATTCAGTACCTGATGTGATATTACCCCACTGATCCGAGCCTCCCATTTGAAGCTCGACATTATGTTCTTCGAGCAGAAGTTGAAAATCATATCCCTGAATCAGCTGATAGCTGAACTCCGTAAATGACAAACCGGTTTCGAGTCTTGACTTTACACTGTCTTTCGACATCATGTAATTGACAGTCAGGGTTTTCCCAACATCTCTCAGGAAATCAAGAACATTCATGTCTTTATAAAAATCGTAGTTATTGAACATCAAGGCTCGGTTTTCTCCTTCTTCAAAATTCAGTAAGTTCCTGAACTGTTTCTTTTGATGTTCCAGGTTTCTGTGGATTTCTTCATCTGACTTCAGTTCGCGCTCCGTTTCCTTGAATGATGGATCACCGATTCGTCCTGTTGCACCCCCCATGAGAACGACCGGAGTATGTCCGGCCCTTTGAAATAAGTTCAACTTCATAATTTGAACATAATTTCCAATGGTCAGTGAAGGAGCGGTTGGATCAAAACCTATGTAGCCTTTGACTTTATTGGATTCCAGGTATTCTTCGAGACCGGGTGTCATATCCTGAATCATTCCACGCCATCTCAATTCGTCGATAAAATTCATGTGATCTGTTTTCTGATTCTTTAAATTTGTAACAATAATAAGTATAATTCGCAAAAATGCGATTAATTCAGCAAATTGCATCCTTATTTCGATGAAAGGTATTTGGTATATTGCTCAGAAGATAGGCTTTGGCCAAGGTGCGCGCTTTACCCGTTTTATGGTAATGCTTGCCACGCTGTCTATTGCCTTGAGTATCACGGTGATGATTTTGGCCAATGCAATAACCAATGGTTTTCAAAACCAAATCACCCAGAAGATATATGATTTCTGGGGTCATATTCATATCAGCGATGGATATACCAACAAGTTCTTCGAGACCAATCCCATCCGGCTTGATTCGGCTGTCATCGAAGAGATTAAATATCTTGATTTGCGGGATCAGGGTGCTGTGTCAACGGTGCGTTCTGTCAATGGGATCATTCAATATCCTGTCATTATTCAACACGGCTCTACCCTGGAAGGGGTGATTACAAGAGCTCTTGATTCTGATTTTCGATATGATGTTATTGATCAATATATCGTGGATGGTTCCCTGGATACCTTCCGGAATATGGAGCGATCTTTGATTTTGTCTCGTAATATTCAAAGAAAATTGGATGCTCAGATCGGTGACCGGATGATTCTTTTTTTTATAAGAGATGATCAGCAGATCCCCCGAAGATTTGAAGTGGCCGGAATCTACAATACGGGCGTGATAGAGTATGATGAAAAAGTGGTTTTTGTTAGAAATTCGGATGCGCGGGAAATATTGGGATTTGATTCTACTACCTACACTTCTTATGAGGTCAATCTCGGGAACAATAAGGATATCGATTTGTACGACGATTATTTATACGAAAATATCGTTCCGACCGAATTTTTCAATTTTAGTATAGAAGAACTGTTTCCCAATATTTTTGATTGGGTTTACATGCAGGAAACCAATGAAAGATTGATCATGGTACTGCTGCTCATCGTCTGCGTGATCAATATGATTACCGTGTTCTTTATCTTAGTCATGGAAAAAGTTCAGCTCATCGGTTTGTTGAAGGCGCTCGGAGCTTATAATAAAGATATCAGACATATTTTTATGGTTTTAGCAGGTCGGATTCTTTTTCTTGGTATTGTAGTAGGTAATGGGATTGCTTTGCTCTTTGGGTTTTTACAACAGAAATTTCGGTTGATCGCACTGGATGAAACCGAGTATTATATCAGTCACGTACCCATAGAATTTAATTTTTGGTTTATTCTCCTGATCAATTTGATTACGTTGGTGGTTTGCCTGGTATTTATGTTTTTACCCGCCATCGTACTTTCTCGTATTCGCCCTTCCAGAACATTGCGATTTACGTAAATTATCATATGAGGTACATTTTTCTCGTATAGAATAGATAGGAATCTTGTGGAAACAGCTGATATGAAAATCTATCGTTCTTTCAGTTCTCCTTTGGTTCATAATCATCATCCAGATCGCGTCGGATCGGAATTCCTAATTTCCCCATTGTTTTGGCGATAATGATGGCTACAGTTGCATCTCCGGAAATATTGATGACCGTACGATACATATCCAGAGGTCGGTCCACCGCAAAAATAAGCGCCAATCCCGCTTCAGGAATACCCACTGCTGTCAGTACAATAACGAGCATGATCATGCCCGCTCCCGGAACTGCGGCGGATCCGATGGAAGCAAGCGTCGCGGTCAAAACGATCGTTAACTGATCATAAAACGTAAGATCAATATTCAAAGCCTGAGCAATAAAAACCGCAGCAACCGCCTGGTAGAGACTTGTGCCATCCATATTGATCGTGGCGCCTACAGGTAGAACAAAACTGGAAACCTCTTCATCTACCCCGATGTGTTCAGTTACCCGTTCCATGGTAACCGGAAGAGTAGCTGCGCTCGAACTGGTCGAAAAAGCAAGCAATTGGGCCGGAGACATTCCTTCAAAAAATTTGGGGTAAGTAATTCCCGAAACGATCCGGACGATGAGTGGATACATCACAAATAAAAGGAATGACAATCCAATGATGACGGTCAAAGAATACCATAATAGTGCTTTGAAGAGATCCACACTCGGTGCTTCGACCACTAAACCCGCGATCAGTGCAAATACACCAAAAGGTGCTCCCAGCATGATCATATCGATCAGTTTCATGACTACTTCATTGAGACCGTAAATCACTTTTTTTACCGGATCTGCATCTTCCGGCTTAATAAGTATAAGCGCGATCCCAAATAATATAACCACAAATATAACCTGTAACATGCTGCTGTTTTCTGACATGGCTGAAAACAAGTTTTCAGGAATCAGATCAACAAGTGGTTGCAAGGGGCCCTGTTCCTTTTGAGTTTGTGCTGCTTCAATACTGATACTGGCAGCACCACCATAGCTTTCCAAAAGATCTTCCCGGGTTTCTTCTTCGATAGAAAATCCGGGCCGGATGATATTGACAGCGGTCAATCCAACGGTTACTGCCAAAACAGTGGTGCAAAGATAGAGAGCAATTGTTCGTATTCCCATTCGGGATAATTGTGATATATCTTTCAGATCAGCGATCCCATTGAGCAGGGAGACGATGATCAGTGGGACCGCAATCAATTTTAATAAGTTGATAAATATGGTACCAAAAGGATCGATCCAATTGAGAAGAAATGTTTCTCCACTAAACTGAATAGCTATGATTCCTGCGAGAACACCCAATACCATTCCCAGCAGAATCTGCCAATGCAATGCCATTTTTCGCATAGATGTAAATATGTTGATATTAAGCCGCCCCAAGATATAAAACTTCATGAATAAATAGTATTAATCATGAAGAGTTTGGAAGTCCCCAGAACTTTGAAAAGATCTATTAGGACACCAAGGTGAAGGGCTATGGAAATAGCCTATATCACAAATTTGGAAAGAATATCAAATTCCTAAAAAGGAAGATGTTTTTTTATTTTCCGTCAGAATATTATTGGGATGATTCTGAATGAGATTTTTTTACCTGGGGTATTCGATCCAGAGAAATATCGAGATGGGAATCATGATGAATGCATTTTCCTTCATGAATCACCAATAGCTGAGGAGATTCATGGCGGACAGAATACCGTTCACTGATCAGATTGCTGATGGATCTGAATTGAATCAAATCGAGATAATGAATGCTAATATCTGAACCCAGTGAGTCTGTCTGATTCTCCAGGCGGTGCATTGCCATAGAACTGATCGGACAACGTGTACTGTGCTTAAAAATCAATTGAGGGTTATTAAAAGATGCTTCATGAATCTCATCGAGTTCAGAAGCCTGACCGAAGGGTTTCCAATGTATTTGTTTCATACATCGAGCAACATCTCTTTTCAAAATATGTTTGAAAGAATTTCAAATAAACCCAATTCTCCGGGACAGCCATAGCCTCGATTACAACCGGAAAGCAGGCCGATCGTCAGAATGATCCCAAACAGGAATAAAATGCGGGTGAAGTCTTTTTGTTTCATCGTATATTTATTTCTTATTGAAACGCAAAGTTCGTATAATTTATTCAGTGATGGGAGAATAAATAATACTTTTATCTGAACTATGTAAAAAAAGTAAAGTATGGATATCAAAGGAAAGGTTTTCGCAATTACGGGAGCTTCATCCGGATTGGGGTTGGCAACCGCAAAAATGATACTTGATCAGGGAGGTGCTGTAATAGGAATAGACCTGAAATCATCAGGCAGTGAATTGGATGGTTATGAAAAGGATCGGTGGAAGGTTTTCAATGGGGATGTTCAGTCTCCAGATGAAGTGCGAAGATGCCTGAAGGATGGATTTGACCATTTCAAAAAGCTGCATGGTGCTATAGCCTGCGCCGGAATAGCACCAGCACATATGTTGTATAGTGAAAAAAGAGGTAGCCATACCTATGATTTATTTATGAAAGTACTGAAGGTAAATGTGGGTGGAACTTTCAATCTTTTCAATGAATCCCTTCCGCTTATTCTCCGGCACGACGTAAAGGGGGATGAACGTGGAGTTTTTGTCGCTACTTCAAGTATTGCTTCAACTGAGGGACAGTTTGGCCAGGTCGCCTATTCAGCTTCAAAAGGGGGAGTTTCGGGGATGATATTACCTTTGGCACGTGAATTATCGCGGCACAAAATAAGAGTCAACGCAATAGCTCCCGGAATATTTAATACGCCGATGGTTTCCGGATTTCCTGAAAAGGTACAGAAAAACCTTGCGGATCAGGTTCCTTTTCCACCTCGTTTGGGTGTTCCAGACGAATTTGCTGCACTTGTTCGTACGCTCCTTGAAAACGAGTATATCAATGGATCGGTGTACCGTCTGGATGGTGCTGTGCGAATGAGCTGACCTTCAGATGTTATTCCTTGGGGCTAAAATCCTTATACTTAAGGTTTTTCTTATTTGAATTCCGGTTTTCGTTTTTCGATAAAGGCTTTCATTCCTTCTTTGCCATTGGGAGAATTTATCAATTCTGAGAAGGCTTTTCTTTCAAACCTGTAACCCTCTTCGTCATTATAAAGAGATAATCGGGTAGCCTGTAAAATTTTGACAACCGAAGTAGGGGCGTTTTTTGTCATATTTGAAATAATTTCAATGGATTTTGTTACTTCCAGTCCTGGTGTGGTAACATAGCTGACAATTCCCATTTCCAATGCGCGGGGAGCTTTGATCATATCTCCGGAACACATTAGTTCAATCGCTTGTGCTCTACCTATGATTTTAATAAGTCTTTGGGTGCCGCCGTATCCGGGCAACAGTCCGAGCGTCGCTTCTGGTAATCCCATTTGTGCGGTTGTATCGGCTACCCGGATATGGCAGGCCAGTGCGACTTCAAAACCACCACCTAAAGCATAACCATTGATTGCCGCTATTACGGGAAAAGGACTCTTCTCTATCAATTCCATGGTTTTGTGTCCTTCCAGGGAGACGGAATATGCGGAATCTTCATTCAGATCGATCAGTTCTTTGATATCGGCTCCGGCAGCAAAGGCTCGGCTACCTCTTCCCGTGATGACAACCCCTTTGATATGTCCGGGATCATGATTCAGTTTTGTAAAAAGATGTCGTAATTCTTTGATCATTTCATGCGTCAATGCATTCAGACTTTTCTCTCTGGACAGGATGATGACCAATACATTTTTCTCTTCTCTTGTCTCCAGATACTTGTAGCTCATTGGATGGAATAGGTTTTTGTAGAATTTATAAAATCGTTATGGATATAAAGATGGAAATTATTTCTCCATTCAAAAACAATATGGACCTTAATCAGGAATAATTGCTTGTTTTTCCTTTATTCCCTGGGTTTCTGATCTGATTTTGGATTCAGAGTTTGATTGATCCGTCCCAGTTGTTCCAGGGTCAGCTTCCCCAATACCTGCATCAATACAAAGTTGTTTTGATTGCCGGTAATCATCACGACTTCTGTCAAATGAAGATCATCATTGCTTTTACCGTAGATCTTGACATTGTGTCCTTTTTCTTTGATTGTCATCAGTTCTTCCAGTCCGTTTCGCTGAATTCCATCGATGGCTTCGGTATAATATTTTTGATCTGAATCCTTCTCGATCGTCTTTGTCAATATTTTCATCCCTGAAATATTTTTCAGGATCTCCTTCATTTCCGGATCCATTGATTCGATGTCCATCCCGGAAATAACGCTAAACATTTTCGGACTGATATTTACGATGGTAAAAGCTTCATTGTCTTGATATTTCTTGAAAAAACCGTCCATACTGCCTTCTTGAGAAAATCCAAATCCGAAGGAGGAGAGAACTATAGCAAGAGCGATAAAAATATTTTTTATTGAAGTTGTCATTTTTAGATTTAATAGATGGTTAAAAAGGTGTTTAAGTAATCAAGATCATTCATCTGCTCCTTTGCCAGAGATTTACCTTTGTTTATCTCGGCAGATAGCATTTGCAATGCTTCCATAGCATTTTGTGCTGCAATTTCTGGATCGGTGAAGGTATCATCCGTTGAGGTGCCCCGCGGTGAAAAATAGAAAAAAGCAACAATCAAAATCAAAATAGAAGCAGCTGCTGTCAATGCCGGCCACAGTTTACGATATTTTGCCTCCGAAGGTTGTGTGGCTTCCGGTATGGGAGCAGAAGGGTCGGTGAACTCTGGTATGGAAATCCTACTCTCCTGCGTGTCAAAAAATTCAAACATGGAGACCAGCTCGGGGTATAGAGATGCATTTTTTTCTGATTTCAATTGATTTTTTAAGTACTGTTCTTCTTCCAGACTGGTCTCTGCAGCCAGATATTTCTCAACTAAAATGCTTAAATCTTTTTCTTTCATCTTTTCAGTTTGTTTTTCAACATGTTTCTCAATTCCAATCTTCCACGATGGAGATTAACTTTTACCTGTGCCATGGTAAGACCGGTCTTACCGGCTATTTCTTTGTACGTATATCCGTCAAAATCTCTCAGCTGAATGACCATCCTTTGGGTTTCGGTTAATTTGTCAATTGCTTGCTGGATCATGGATCCCACATCTTTTTCAATCACCCGCTGGACAGGACCTGCACCCCGCGAAGGTGTGTCATATCCTTCCGGAATGGCGAGCAATTGATTGTTTTTACTTTTCAACTTGTCCAGTGACAAATTGCGGGTCATTGTAAAAATCATCGCATCCATATTATACCAATTTTCCCATTCTTCCCGTTTATCCCATGCTTTTATCAGTATCTCCTGAACTACATCCTCCGCTACGTCGTTTTTTCTGACTATACTGAGTGCAAACCGATATAAACGGTCCCGAAGTGGAAATACCTTTTCATGGAATACTTGATGGTAATTCATTTCATTGTTTTGACGAATAATGTATTAAATTTGTTACAAAAATACGACATCATTCATTGAAGAAGTTAGATCGGCTCATATTATTTGAAACAATTCCTGTCTTCCTCATTTCTTTCGTGGTTTCTGCATTTGTTTTGATGATGCAATTTATGTTCTTATACATCGATGAAATCGCCGGAAAAGGAGTCGGGATTTTTGTGATTATTGAGTTTATCTTTTATCTCTCTCTCACGTTTATTCCACTTGCATTACCCATTAGTGTATTGATAGCCAGTGTAATGGTATATGGTGCTTTGGGTGAAAGATATGAACTCGCTTCGATTAAGTCAGCTGGAATTTCATATCAAAGGATGTTGTATCCTATTGTGTTTTTTTCATTTCTTGCTGCCGGATTTTCGTTCATATCATCGGAATATATCATCCCTGTCGCCAATGTCAAATCCCGAAGCAGATTGTATGATATGTCCAAAAAGAAACCGACCCTCAATATAAAAGAAGGGGTTTTTAATACTGATTTTGAAGGATATGGAATCCGGATCGGCAGCAAAAGCAAGGATGGATCACATATCGAAGATGTGATTTTATATGATTATAGCAGTAATTATAAAGGCACTTCTAATATCATCGTCGCGAAAAGGGGAGAAATGGTGATCACGCCGGACGAAAGCTCCTTTGTGATGATTCTTGAAGAAGGCATTCAGTATCAGGAAGTACAGAGATACCGGCAGAGCCAGTCCAGTTCCGAACCCTTTCTTGTAACTCATTTTGATAAGTATCAGAAGGTTTTTGATCTATCTGATTTTCAGCTACAAAACACGAACGAAAATTATTTTAAAAATCATCAATCGTCGATGAACACGAAGGAACTCAAAGAGGCGATTGATTCTACACAAACACGACTTCGAGCTCTGCAGGATCGAGTCGAACTGGAGATGGCATACGATCTTCCTTTTATACGATCCAGAATTTTGGAGGATCGGCAGCGCGAAAGGGATAGTATTCAACAAGCGGAAAAGGAAATAACCGGCAAGAATGATTCGATTTCTTCCGGCTTGGATTCAGTTGTAAATATGGATGAAGGACGGATCAATTCTGATACGACCACCAGTGAACTGATAGAAGAAGCACAGGTGACGGTATCTCACCGGGATGAGAGTTTTGACGAAATATCTAAAAGACCCGCAGTGGAACATGAGCCGGTAAAATTGACCGGACCGGCCACCCGTACCATTTGGGAACGTTTGACTCCGCAATTTTTAGATTCTATACCTCATGATTCACTTCTCCTGGAAGGGATAAGAGGCGAGGAACGCACTGAAGTGATCAGTTCGGTCCGGTCCAGCTTCCAATCGATGAAAGATCAGGTCTCTTATCGTGCAAAGCAGATGGATGCAGACTATTCCCGGATTGTAAAATCCACCTATGAACTCCATTTCAAATTTGCATTGGCATTATCATGTATCATTTTTGTTTTGATCGGCGGATCGATGGGGTCGATCGTGAGGAAGGGCGGATTTGGGTATTCTTTGTTGATATCGATTGTTTTCTTTGTTACTTTTATCATGATGACCATTTTGTTTCGGAAAACTTCTGAAGGATATCGGTTATCCCCGGTTTTGGCGGCCTATTTACCCAACCTGGTTTTACTACCTATAGGAATATTTTTAGTGTACAAGGCGGTCAATGATTCCAAAATGAGTCTCGATTTCTCGAAACTCATCGATTGGTTCAACCGATTGAGAAAAAAAGAATGAAAGATGATGCGTTGATTGTATTATTTCGGCGCAGATCGATCAGACTTTTTTCTTCTTTCCCGGTTTCTGACTTCTGTATGCTTTCTTCTCTGAATTTTGTCACGTGTGGAACGCCGACTGCTGAAATCCAGTTTGGCAAAACGACATTCGATGGGGCCGTTAAATACGGTATATTCTTTTTCAATCCGGAAACCGGCCCGTTTCAATGATATCTCTTTGGGACATAGAATCCAGTTATCATAATTTCGGTAATGCTGATACAGCATTTTACTGATTCGGTTATAAAATCTTCTTTGATCATGGAGCTTCAGACGAACATCGTAAGGAGGATTGATGATGACTGTAGCAGATTCTGCGTTGGGTTCATATTTGAAAAAATCATGATTGTAAATCTGGATTCCTCTAAAACTTCCGGCAGCCGCTGTGTTTTTCTTCGCTCCGTTTACCGCCCTGGGATTTGAATCAAAGCCAATGATCTCGGGGGAGCTTCGGTTGGTTCGCATTAAAGCTCCTTTTTGAATCAATTCCCATCTTTCTTCATCAAAGGAGGGCCAGTTTTTGAATGCAAAAAACTTCCGATGGATTTGCGAAGGTACATTCCGTGCATATTTGTGGGCTTCGATCAGTAGAGTTCCGCTTCCGCACATAGGATTGATAAATGCTCTTTTTTTGTCCCATCCTGCCAGCTGGATCAGACCGGCTGCAAGAACTTCACTCACAGGAGCATGCCCCGGGTATTTTTTGTATGCCCGGATGTGCAGTGAACCACCACTGCTGCTCAGGAGAATCGATCCTTTCTGATCACGGATATGTAACTGAATCTCAATATCCGGTTTCCTTTTATCTACGGAAGGTCTTTCCCCATGGATCGATCGAATCCTGTCCACTACTGCGTCTTTGCACAATAGACCTGCGTACATGGTATTGTCAAAATATTCTGAAAAAACATCTGTGTCAATAGCAAACGTCTGATCTGTCCGGATCCAGTTTTCCCAGGGGACTTCACTGGCAGCACGATATACGTCCTGAGCTTCCTTTAATGAAAATGTATGGATCTCCATTAGCACTTTGAGTGCTGTGCGGCATTCAAGGTTGGCTCGATACATAATACGCGGAGTTCCCGTGAAAGAAACTCCTCTTTTCTGGATTTGAAGATTTTTGGCCCCCAGTTCTTTCAGTTCATCGTGTAAAATCTGTTCCAATCCGGTGTAGGTTGTGGCTATATACTGATCCATAAGGTTTTCGCTGTTTTTGATTTTAGCTCAATTGTGAAATATTGAAACTATAATAATAGGTTTGGGGATTGTCCGGATAATGACCTCTTAATGTGATGCCACTGCCTGAAGATTCGAATAATTGTAAAAATTCTTTTACGCTGGTTACGGGATGGTCATTGACGTGGGTGATCACAAATCCCGGTTTGAGATTGAGTGTTTCCGCCATACTGTCCTTGAAAAGACTTTCTACTAAAATGCCGGGTGCAGGATATTTATACTGTTCATCTGCTTCGAGGTGACGCACACTGATCCCGAATTTTAGAAGTAAAGGGTATTCCGTGTTGTCATTTTCCTCCATTAGCGTGACAAGGATTGTATCCAGGATTTTCTTTCGTTGATATACAAGTGGAATCGTTTGCCCGGGATCGAGGCTCCACAGTACCTCTTTCAGGTGATGGACGGATTCAAGATTCTGGCCATTGATGCTGTAGATATAATCAAAAAGCTGAAGCTGGTGCCAGTGCGCGGGTGTATTGGGTTCTATTTTTTCTATGCGGATCGCGGAGGTTTTGTCCGTGATTCGTGAACTTTCGGGAATCAGATGATAGGTCGCCTGAATCCCCAATTTGCTTCGGTTCACGCGTCCAAGACTTTTCAGATCTGATAAAATCTTATGGGCAAGATTGGAAGGGATTGCAAAAGAATATCCTTCAAAATTACCGGACCGGGTAAGAATCGCCGTATTGATTCCGATGAGATCTCCGGAGGTGTTGATCAGGGCTCCACCGCTGTTACCGGGATTGATCACCGCGTCGGTCTGAATAAATGACTCCAGCATTTCAGGTTTTTTAGAAATACCAAGCTGCCGGTGTTTGCCACTGACGATTCCTTCCGTGACTGTAGCGTCCATCCGAAATGGATGTCCCAGTGCGTAAATTTTATCACCAGTTGATACTTTGTCAGAATCTCCGAAATCCAGAAAAGTCAAGGATTTTGTCTCTATTTTGAGAAGAGCAAGATCGGTTTTACGATCATAACCGATGATTTTTGCCGCGTAAGTTTCTTTATTCCACAGGATAATCTCTATGTCCGTAGCATCACTGATCACATGGAAATTTGTTGCAATATATCCATCCTCTGAAATGATGACTCCCGATCCATTTTGGTTGACCTGATTGGAATAGAAATTTCCCAACCATTGTTTTTTACCTGATTTGATTTGAACAAGTGATTTCAAACCTGACTCAAAAATATCGGGTTTGATCGATTCAGGAGTTTTCTTCGGTGGAATCTGATTGTTTTGGGGGAAAACGGATTGGGATACCGGTTGACTATGAAGCTGCGTTGCCGGGATTCTTTCACGGATAATAATCGTTTCCGGATTGTCAAAAAGCTTGAATAATGCGATGGTGATCAATGAAGATAAAATCGCAGTGAATAATATGGACAAACTATTCTTCATAAACTCTGTTTCAAAAGTACCATTTTCACCTATAAAATCTAATTTTGTAGGGTTTAAAATCAATATAATATACGATGACTGAGAAGAAGGAAAAAGAAACGAACCATAAAAAAGAGGAAAGAAGGACCATGTTTTACAACTTTTGGGGATGGAAGGTCAGTCGTATTGCCTTTATATTCATTCTATTGGTATTCCTTTTGATGGTCAGTATGCAGATGTGTGACAGCAAATACATCGTAAAACAGGGTCCAGAAACCATAAAAATTATTCCTTGATTGATTTCGCTAAATATCATGGAACAGGAAACGACTTTATCCTGATCAACGGCGATCGGAATATCATTGATAGGATTGATCATGAATGGATAAGACGCTGCTGTGATCGACGATTTGGAATCGGATCCGATGGATTGATTATAGTGAAAGCGAATAAAGACTTTGATTTTGAAATGATTTTTTTCAATTCCGACGGACAGCCTGGAAGTTTTTGTGGAAATGGTAGCCGTTGTGCGGTTATGTTTGCAAAAAAAGAAAATCTTTTTACCGGTAACCAATGCCGGTTATTAGCTTATGATGGACCACATGAAGCAAAAATTATTGGCAGATCGGTAGAAGTTGGAATTTCTGATGTAGCTGATATGGAGAGGGATGAAAATTATGTTGTATTGGATACTGGTTCGCCCCATTATGTGGAAAAAGTAACGGATCTTCACCATTTGAATATTGTAGAAGCTGGTAAAGCGATCCGGTATAGTCCCCGATTTAACGAAAAAGGAATCAATGTCAATTTTGTAGCGCGAAAAAATGATCGGTTGCTTCACGTAGCCACCTACGAACGTGGAGTAGAGGATGAAACTTTATCCTGTGGTACTGGTGTGGTTGCAAGTGTTTTGGGCACTTATTACCTTGATGGCGGCTCTGATATTTCTGCTCAAGTTCAGGACGTAAAAACAAAAGGAGGGGAGCTCAAAGTTCGATTTTCTAAATCAGGATCCATATTTCATGACATATGGCTGATCGGTTCTGCGGAATTTGTCTTTTCCGGCCAGATGGAGAGAGGATCGATTTGAAGATTATAAATTTTGCTCTTTCAACATGAGTAGCTCACTGTACAACTGTTGGTTATTTTGTTCAAGTAGCACTTTAAGTCCCTGTTCACAAACCTTTTCTGCTTTATCCCATTCCTCTGATTCCATCAAGAGTATAACATAGTGGTAGTAAGTGCCTCCGTAATCAGGATGATTTTTGATCAGGAAATCATATTGTTGCAGTGCTTTTTCTGTTTCTCCGGCCTTTTCGTGGGCTTTGGCAAGTCCAAAGTAAGGGAAGGGATCTTGGGGATTGCTTTGTATCGCTTTTTGCAGTAATTGGATCCTATTTTGACTCATAGTTAATTGTAATCAATTGATATTGAATGGTGAAAAAATTATCTTGTCAAAAATAATTAATATTGATTCATATTTGTATATTTACCTTGTCAAAATAGACAATAGCCAAAAATATATCAAATTTATGAAAATCATAGTGTGTATCGCCAAGGTAGTGGAAACTACGGCAAAAATTAAATTTACAGATGACGGATCTGCTTTTGATCCGACAGGTGCTCAGTACATTCTAAATCCCTATGATGAATGGTACAGTTTGGTAAGAGCTTTGGAACTCAAAGAAGAGAAGGGGGGTGAAGTTACTGTGGTGCATGTAGGGGGTGCTGATTCGGAGCAGATTATTCGGAAAGCCCTGGCAATTGGTGCTGACAAAGCTGTTCGGATCGACAAAGAACCGGTGAGTGCTGATGAGACTGCTTTTTATCTGGCGGAATATTTAAAGGGAATTGAATATGATATTGTTTTCACAGGAAAAGAAACCGTGGATTACAATGGTGGGTTGGTTCCCGGGCTACTGAGTGGCATGTTGGAATTGCCATTTGTGGGAGTGGTTTCAGATCTTTCGGTGGATGATGGAATTGCTACCATGGTGCGTGAAATAGAAGGGGGAACCGAAAAAGTAAAACTCTCCCTTCCGGTGGTATTAAGCGGTACAAAGGATCTTGCAGAACAACGTATTCCCAATATGCGTGGAATCATGATGGCAAAACGAAAACCTATTGATATAGTGGAGCCTGCAGAATATTCCTCCCGTGTTAAGTTTGTTTCTTTCCAGCTCCCGGAGGAGAAGAAAGAGATTACTTATGTAGATCCGGATCAGATGGATGAATTGGTAAGACTGTTACATGAAGAAGCTAAAGTCTTATAATCTGGTCAAAACATTTTTGTACAATCTAAAAAATTAAAATCCAATGTCTATAATCGTTTTTTGTGAACATCATGAAGAGGGGTTTAAAAAATATACGCTTGAAGCGATCACCTATGGCCGCAAACTCGCTGAATCCACGAATCAACCGCTGGTTGGAATTGTAAATCATTCGTCTTTTGACAAAGAAGCCCTCAAAAGGTATGGACTATCAACGGTTTATTCTTTTAGTGGAATACCTAATGGTGATAGTCGCCAAACTGCTTTGAATATCGCCTCTATCTACAAAGAAGCGGGTGGAAATATTATTATCCTCCCGTTCAATTCTTCCGGTAAAAATATTGCGGGACAACTTGGAGCATTTGGTGAGGCCGGAGTGGTCACTTCTGTGACTGGGATGCCTACTCAGCTGAGTCCTCTTCGAGTTCCTTCTACTGTTTTTGCAGGGAAAGCTACTGCTGAAATAGAAATCGAGGGAGAGAAAGCGGTCCTCGCCATTCAAACCAATGCCATCGCAGCAGAAGAATCACCGGTTGATGAATGGGAGCATCATGCGATTGAAGCGATCAAGGAAAGCGAAGTTGAGGTGGTAAGCAAAGACACCATCAAAGGAGAAATCCCTTTGCCGGAAGCAGAGAAAGTTGTTTCTGGTGGACGAGGGTTGAAAGGTCCGGAAAACTGGCAAATCCTTCTGGATCTTGCTGAAGTTCTGGGTGCGGCAACCGCTTGTTCCCGGCCGGTTTCTGATTCCGACTGGCGTCCGCATCATGAGCATGTCGGTCAAACCGGGATCTCGATCCAGCCGAATCTATATATCGCTATCGGAATATCAGGAGCGATCCAACATTTGGGTGGAGTGAACAATTCCAAGACGATCGTAGTTATCAACAAAGATCCGGAAGCTCCTTTTTTCAAAGCTGCCGACTATGGAGTCGTCGGGGATTTATTTGAAGTTGTTCCCAAACTGACTGAAGCCATCCGGAAGTTTAATGCGTCACAATAGACGTTGTAACATGATTTAGATCCGGTAAATCCGGAAAGGAAGTCAGGCAGCACATATATATTTGCAGTTATTATGTGGAAATAATAAAAGTATTTATAATATTTGGTGTTTGAACTGAGTGATTTATATAGATTAACCGGATGAAAAAAATAGAATTAGATATTATTGCCTTATCACATTCTGTGACTCAATCCAATAACTATGCGGTGGTTTTGGGTGAGCAGGAGGGGGTACGGCGATTACCGATTGTGATAGGAGGATTTGAAGCGCAAGCAATTGCTGTCGCTATGGAACGGATGACACCTACGCGGCCACTTACCCACGATCTTTTCAAAAACACATTGAATATCTTTAATATTGAATTGAAAGAGATCGTCATCAATGACCTTTTGGATGGGGTCTTTTATGCCAAATTGGTGTGTCAGCACAATAATCAAATGATCGAAGTAGATTCCAGAACTTCTGATGCACTTGCGCTTGCTGTTCGCTTTAATTGCCCGGTGTTTACTTATGAATTTATCCTTGAGTCTGCCGGGGTGATTCTGGAAGGTGATGAAGAGAAAAAACCCTCCGGTAAAAGTGGAGCTGAACGTAAAAGAGGATTGGAAACCTATTCTCTCGATACGCTTAATAAAATGCTCGAAGAATCAATCCAAAAAGAAGATTACGAAAAAGCAGCTAAGATCAGAGACGAAATCAACCGACGGTCCAAGGATTCCTGACAAGAAATAATCGCGAATCGGAAGAAGATGGGATGAAGATTGCAATACGGGATCTTCTGTACTGCTGGTTATTGATTCATGATGGAGGGAAAAAAGGTGAATCTGGACCGATTGAGATATGACGTATCATTTGATGACTAAAATTACCTTACCATGGATCATAAAAAAACCAATCTTCTACTGACTGGTGCTGCCGGTGCTATAGGAATAGAAGTTCTGAAACTTCTTCGATCGGATGCGAAAAAATTCAATATCACAGTTTTTGATCTTGAAAGTCGGAGTAATAGCCAAAAATTGAAGCCGTATAGCGGCATCGCCCGAATCGTGTATGGTGATATCAGGAAGAAAGAGGATGTAGGAAAAGTATGTTCTGATCAGGATGTTGTGATTCATCTGGCGGCGATTATTCCTCCTTTAGCAGATGATTCTCCCGAGTTGGCGAGAATGGTGAATGTTCAAGGTACTAAAAACCTTGTTTCATGCCTCGAGGAATTATCTCCTGATGCCTTTCTATTATATAGTTCTTCTGTTGGGATTTATGGGGATCGTCTTGACAATCCGTATATTTCGATTGATGATCCAATTCCTTACCCGGAACTGGATGAGTATAGTAAAACCAAGGTTGATGCGGAATCAATCATCAAAGAAAGTGATTTGGACTGGAGTATATTCCGGCTGTCCGCCATTATGGGAAAACATAAGATGTCAAAATTACTTTTCCATATGCCACTCGAAACATCCATAGAAATCTCCACTCCCAAAGAGACGGCTAATGCATTTGTCCAGGCGATTTTCAAAAAAGATCAGCTCAATAACCAAATTTTTAATCTGGGTGGAGGAGAATCAAAACAGACCACTTTTCGTAAATATTTAGAACGATCCTTTGAGATCATGGGATTGGGAGCATTGGATTTTCCCGAACATGCTTTTGCATCGCGCAATTTTCATTGTGGATTTTACGAGGATGGAGATCGATTGGAAGAGATTCTCCGTTTTCGTCTGGGTGATTTAGAAGATCATTATCAGGAAATAGAAGAATCCGTTTCTCTTGTCCAAAAATGGATGACCCGATTATTTAGCAGCATGATCAAAAGAAGATTATTGAAAAAATCGGAGCCGTATCAAGCCTATCTTTCCGGAGACAGAACCGAGATGGCTCGTTATTTTTGATGCAATTGATAAATTTTGATTACTCCCAGAGAACTTCTTGTACGTCCGGATCTGCCTGTACTTTATTGATCAGTTGATTGAGTTGTCTTTTGTCAGCCTTATGGAGCGTGAACAAAATGGTATAGGCATGGGGTTCTTTTTTGACCGAACAGGAAGAAACATGAAGAAATTCATTCTCAAATACATCATTCACAATTTGTAACGATTTCATTTCATTAGGAGTCACTATTTCAAGCTTCCTTTTTTTATATTTTCCTGCAAATTTATTTTCCAAAACCTGTAGTAAAAACAAGATGATAATGGCAAGTGCGGTCGTGATCAATGCAGCAAAATACATACCTGAACCGGTGGCAAGACCAATCGCTGCAACGGTCCATAATCCGGCTGCTGTCGTAAGTCCACGAACAATGCCGCCCGATTCGAGGAAGAGAATTGTTCCTGCACCCAGGAAGCCTATTCCGCTGATCACCTGAGCTGCTACTCTGGCAGGATCGAGAACGATACGACCTTCACTCAAGACATCCATGAACCCATAAGCAGAAACAATCATGGCCAGTGCAGAACCAACACATACCAGCATATGGGTTCTCAGTCCCGCAACCCAGTTTTTTCGCTCACGTTCGATCCCGATAATAGCTCCAAAAATAGCTGCCAATGCCAGTCGGGTTGCAATTTCAGTCCATTCGATCATACTCTGATTTTTTTGAAACAATGATGATACTAAATTTTCAGCGTGAATGCACAAAGAGAACCTTTCTTTTTAATGATTTTTTTGCTTCTTAGGATGTCAATGCCTTTTGTAGTTTCGAGCAAGCCATTTTTTCAGCTATTTTTTGCTGGTTTTTCAGGTCTTCTTGAATCAAGGTCAATTATTATCAATAAAATTAACCCCATTACCAAAGTTTGTATTATTTTTCAATTTCAGATGAAGATTTAATACAATTAAAATGGAATTTTTTATGAAAAATTTCCGGTCTCAGGTTCTTATGAAAATTTCCTGATCAGGAAACCTTGATAAAACCATAAATGAATTGCTTTGAAAAATAATGTAATTGGAATTATTGTCTTTCTGATTGGTTCGCTGTCCGGGGTTTCTGCACAGACGTTGATCAGAGGGAAGATCTTGGACTCTGGGAATGGTGATCCCTTGATCGGTGTGAACATCCGGATTGACGGGACTCAGGAGGGGACTATCTCTGACTGGGACGGAACATTTGAATTAGCTTCGAATCAAAATCCTCCTCTCCGATTGGTCATTTCTTATGTAGGATATGAAACCAGAGAGGAAGTCATAGAGGAAAATGAAGTACATCTTGATATTTTGTTGTCTGGTCAGACGGTGAGTCTCGAAAGCGTCGTGGTTCAAGCTGATCGGTTGTCAGAAAAACAAAAAGAAGCGCCACTCACTGTTGAATCTATGGATATGCTGGCGATCAAACAAACACCTGCCGTCAATTTTTATGATGGAATGGGAGCGTTGAAAGATGTAGATCTCACGGCAGCCAGTCTTGGATTCAAAGTGATCAATACTCGGGGATTCAATAGTACCAGTCCCGTCCGATCTCTTCAGATTATTGATGGAGTGGACAATCAGGCTCCCGGTCTCAACTTTTCTTTAGGTAATTTTTTGGGTGCTTCCGAGCTGGATTTACAAAAAGTTGATGTGATCGTCGGTGCCAGTTCCGCATATTATGGGCCCAATGCTTTTAATGGGGTTATTTCCATGGAAACCAAGGATCCATTTTTTCATGATGGGCTGTCCGCTTATGTAAAAGGGGGAGAAAGAAATTTAATGGAATCAGCTATTCGATGGAGCCAATCATTGACCGGTAAAGATGGAAAGGACTGGATGGCGTACAAATTCAATCTTTTTTATCTGCAGGCAGATGATTGGGTAGCGGACAATTATGAGCCTGTTTATGATACGGATACGGACAAGACCAATCCGGGGGGATATGATGCGGTGAATATTTATGGAGACGAGTACTATCCCGCCAATGATCTGTCTACCGCATCCCCGTGGCGCTATGTGGGGATGGGGATATGGCACCGAACCGGTTACCGTGAAATAGATCTGGTAGATTATAATACCCAGAATTTCAAAGCCAATGCAGCCATTCATTTCCGATTACAACCGGAAAAAGAATTTCAGAGTCCGGAAGTGATTTTGTCTTCTTCTTTTAGCCATGGAACGACCGTATATCAGGGAGATAATCGGTTTAGTCTGCGCGATATTATTTTTCAGCAACATCGTGTGGAGTTAAGAAAAAAAGATAAATACTTCCTGCGTGCCTATATGACGACGGATGATGCAGGAAATAGTTTCGATCCATACTTTACAGCACTTCGGCTTCAGGAGGAAGCAAAAGAAGACAACCGGTGGTCCTCAGACTACATCGCATACTACCGTAACAATTATGAAAAGGAACCGGAGAAAATGGGATTTCCTAAACTGGAAATTGAGATGGATGATGAAGGAAACTTCGTGACTTCTTTTGATCGATCTGCTGCCGAGAAATGGTTGGCAGAACACCAGGATTTATTGAGGGAGTGGCACAAGAATTCGGCTGAGCACGCGAACAAAGCCAATGATCGGTATAGCTCCACCAAAGACTTTTTTCTGCCGGGTACGGATCGCTTTGATCAGGTTTTCCGGGATATTATCAGCCGGAAATCAAATGAAGAGGAAAATGGAACCCGCTTTTTTGATCAGTCTTCCCTTTATCATCTTCACGGGGAATACAATTTTGAACCTTCTTTCATGAAATTGCTCAAAGTGGGGGGGAATGCAAGATTATATACTCCTTATTCAGATGGCACTATTTTTTCAGATACGTCGGGAACGAAGATCACCAATTATGAATTTGGATTTTATGCGGGCGGAGAAAAAAAATGGGGAGAACAGAATCGGTGGACAACGACTGCTACGGTTCGATTGGACAAAAATGAGAACTACCATTGGTTGTTATCTCCCGCTGCTTCGCTCATCTATCAACCGGCTCAAAATACATATCTGAGACTTTCTTATTCGAGCGCGATTCGAAATCCTACGCTGACCGATCAATATCTCAATTTCAATGTGGGTAGAGCTATTTTGGCCGGAAATTTGAATGGAGTGGATTCTCTGATCGATACGGATTCCTTTTCAGAATACAGAAACAGCCTTGATCTTAAAAAATTAAAATATTTTTCTATTGATCCCATTCAGCCGGAAAATGTCCATACGATCGAAGCAGGTGTTCGAACTTCTCTTTGGAACCGATGGTATATTGATGGGACATATTACTATAGCCGGTATCACAATTTTATTGGATATCAGGTGGGATTGAAAGGAAAATTTGACAAACTCACAGGTTTGGCGGAAGAAATCCAGGTATATCGATATTCTGCCAACTCAAAAAACATTGTCTCCACCCAGGGCGCCTCCATTGGGATAAATTATTATTTGAACAATCAGGTTACATTGAATGGAAACTACAGCTGGAACAAGCTCAATAAAGAATTTGAAGACGACCCCATTATTCCGGCTTTCAATACCCCAGAGCACAAGTTTAATGTAGGAATTACTGGTCATCGGATTTCCTTACCTTTTGTAAATAATAGAAATCATGAAATTGGGTACGGAATCAATTATAAATGGATCGAAGGTTTTCTTTTTGAAGGATCACCTCAGTTCACCGGTCTTGTACCTACATATGATATGTTGGATGTGCAGTTAAACTGGAAAATTGTACGCCTTCGATCAACTCTCAAAATCGGTGCCTCAAACCTGTTAAACAATAAGAAATTTCAAACTTATGGTGGGCCCAGGATTGGAAGATTGGCTTATTTTAGTATATTGCATGAAAATTAAAACACTTGCGATATGAAGAACTTTTTACTATTTCTCCTGGTTCTTGGAATCGGGACTTCCACTTTTGCTCAGGAAAGATATTTGGATACGATTTTCAATGAAGTGGAAATCACAAAAGATATTGTATATGGGAATAACATTACGGTTTTACCGGCGATGATGGAAATGGATCCGGAATTGGAAGAATTAAAATTTGATTTTTTCGAACCGAAAGAAGATTCGCTCGAGTTGCGGCCTCTGGTATTATTATGTCATACCGGGAATTTTTTGCCACATCCTTTGAATGAATCTGTGAATGGAAGCAAGGACGATGATTATGCGACGATTGAAATGGCAAGGAGACTTGCGAAAATGGGCTATGTCGCGGCCAATATGGATTATCGTTTAGGATGGAATCCTCTGGCCGACTCACAGGATGAAAGAACCAATACCCTGATCAATGCGGCGTATCGTGGAATTCAGGATTTGCGTACAGCAATTCGGTATTTCCGTAAAAGTGTGGAAGAAGAAGGAAATCCATATCGGGTAGATACGAGCAGGATTGTCGCCTGGGGAGTTGGGACGGGCGGTTATATTTCTTTGACGGCAGCCGTGTTTGATGATTACAATAAAATCACCAGAACAGATAAATTTTTTACCGTAGATGAAGATGGCGAACCTGTACCGATGGTGCATCCTTCCCTCAATGGAGATATATGGGCAACATCAGAAGCCCCTTTGAATATTCCCAATCATGTAGGATATAGTTCTGACTTTCACCTGACGGTCAATGTAGGAGGTGCGATGGGAGACACCTCCTGGATGGATGACCAATCGGGACCCTTCATCAGTTTTCATGTCGAGACCGATCCCAATGCACCTTATAAAGAAGGTGTTTTGATCGTACCTACGACCGGGGATCTTGTGGTAGAAGTGCAGGGAAGTTATTTAGTTGATTCATTGGCCACGGCTTATGGAAACAATCAGATTTTCCTGGATCTGGAACTGGATGATCCGATTTCACAAATAGCCAAGGATCGGGGTAGTTTTTCCGGTCTGATGCCATTGATAGGAAGCGGGGGTGAAAAAGATGGCGCTCCGTGGAACTGGTGGGATGAAGACAATGTCAATCATGAGAAAAATATAGAAGGAAATCCGGATATGTCAAAAGAAAAAGCGATGAAATACATCGATACCATTATGGCATTTTATGCACCCAGGGCATATGCGGCTCTTGATCTGGGAGGTGCATTAACTGCCAATGAAAATCTGGCACTCGAAACCGGAATGAAAGTTTATCCTACCATCGTACAGGATAATGTGATTATCGAAACAGATTCTTCACATCCATTCAGGCGATTGCAACTATATGACCAGCAGGGAAGACTGATGAAAGAAGTTCGGGATGTTCATACTAACCGATACACACTCTCAGTCGGAGAAATTCCTCTAGGCATGTACTTTTTACGCATTATGACCTCTCAAGGAGCGTCTGTGTCGAGGATTATCAAGCAATGATTAGTGTTTTATAATTTTAATAATGTTTTCAGAGGTGTCTGATTTCCGATCGGTTATCAGACACTTTTTTTATTTCGTAGCGAAAATATAAGCTTATGAAACGATTTCTGATTGAACAGATTTAATATTTCATGACCTACGTCAACAAAGGAAGATTTTCTGTTTGAATCTTTCAAAATATCATCCTGGAACCTATGGCAAAAAACCCAAAGTTTATGTTTAAACTTCGATTAAGTTGATTAGAACTGATGTTATGGATAATATCTGTTATATTTGCGGGCTATGAAGAGAATAAGAAATTTTTGTGTGATTGCCCATATTGACCATGGTAAGAGTACCTTATCAGATCGTTTGCTGGAACATACGCAAACCATTTCTGAGAGAAAAATGCAGGATCAGACCCTGGACAATATGGATCTGGAACGGGAGCGCGGGATTACGATTAAAAGCCATGCGATACAGATGGAATATGTCCATACTGATGGTGAAACCTATGTCTTCAACATGATCGACACACCCGGGCACGTAGATTTTTCTTATGAAGTGAGCCGTTCCATAGCTGCTTGTGAAGGAGCGCTTTTGCTGGTCGATGCTACTCAAGGGATTCAGGCACAAACGATTTCCAATCTTTATTTGGCATTAGAACATGATTTGGAAATTATTCCAGTACTGAATAAGGTGGATATGGAATCCGCTTTGATAGAAGAATCGACAGAAGAGATTATTGATTTGTTAGGATGTACTGCGGAGGATATCGTTTTGGCAAGTGGAAAGACCGGATTTGGTGTGCCGGATATCATGGAAGCGATTATTTCAAGAATTCCGGCGCCGAAGGGAGATCCGGAAGCACCTTTTCAGGCGCTTATTTTTGATTCTGTGTTCAATCCATTTAGGGGGGTAATAGCCTATTTCCGTGTGATGAACGGAAGCATCAAGGAAGGGGATGAGGTACAGTTTGTCCATACGGGCAAAGAATATACGGCTGACGAAGTAGGTGTTTTGCGGATGGATATGCTTCCGCGCAAACAGATTTCTGCCGGCGATGTGGGATATATCATTACCGGGATCAAAGTATCAAAAGAAATTAAAGTTGGTGACACCATCACTCATGTTGAAAATCCTACCCAATCTGCGATTCAGGGATTTGAAGAGGTAAAACCAATGGTGTTTGCAGGTATATTCCCCATTGACAATGATGATTTTGAAGATCTGAGAGACAGTCTCGAAAAACTGCAATTGAATGACGCCAGTCTCGTTTTCGAACCAGAAACATCCGCAGCCCTCGGATTTGGATTTAGATGTGGGTTTTTGGGGATGCTGCATCTTGAAATTATCCAGGAACGATTGTCGAGGGAATTTGATCAGGAAGTTATTACCACTGTCCCCAACGTGTCTTATTTTGCTTATACAACAGCAGAGCCGGATGAAAAATTGACGATTAATACACCCAACGATCTTCCTGACCCTACAGTATTGGACCGGGTGGAAGAGCCTTATATTCTTGCACAGATAATTACAAAACCAGATTATATCGGCAATATCATGACCTTGTGTCTGGACAAGCGGGGTCATATGACCAAACAAATTTATCTGACAACGGAACGGGTGGAGTTAACTTTTGAGATGCCGCTTGCAGAAATCGTTTTTGACTTTTATGACCGTCTCAAATCTCTTTCAAGAGGATATGCTTCTTTTGATTACGTACCGCTGGATTACCGGGCTTCCGATCTGGTCAAGATGGATATCCTGCTCAATGGCGATATGGTCGACGCTTTGTCTGCACTGGTTCATCGTGACAAGGCTGAGATGATCGGACGTAAAATTTGTAAACGACTCAAGGAGCTTTTACCGAGACAACAATTTGTGGTTGCGATTCAGGCTTCTATCGGTGCGCGAATTATAGCACGGGAGACCATCCCCGCATTGCGTAAAGATGTAACCGCAAGATGCTATGGGGGTGATGTGACGCGGAAGAGAAAACTTTTGGAAAGACAAAAACGAGGAAAGAAGAAAATGCGTCAGATCGGAAACGTAGAAGTACCGCAAAAAGCATTTTTAGAAGTTCTGAAACTGGATGATTAACTGACAGGAAAATCAATTGCTATAACATCAGTTCTTTTATCTGATAAAGATAAATGGGGATTTCATCCAATGATTAGCGGAAACGGGAATCCTTGAGACAGCTATCATACAGCTCATATTCGGGCCATAATAGAACAGGCCGATATTGGTATGATTTTTTTTATGGTATTCTACCTGCCGAGATAGCATCAAAGAAAGTATCCATACCCTGTACGATTACATTTCCAATTCTCTCACCTCTTCTGTTGTTCTGTCAAGGCCCAGAACATCATATACCTGAGTCAGGATATCATCTTCTTCATAAAGAACGACCAGCATGTCATACGGTTCTAAAACCGATTGACCATTGGGTGTCAGAAATTTATCCTTTCTTGAAATCATAGCAATATTGCTTTTATCGGGAAGATCAAGCTGATAAAGATGTTTACCTATACAGTTGGCATGTGGTGGAATGACGATTTCCCGTAAAAAAGAGCGGGGGCCTTCGCTCAAAACCATATCGATAGGAGAAAGAGTTCTCTGGTGGACAGGCAAAGCAAGGTCCAACCATCTTGCCACGGTAGGAATCGTACTTCCCTGGATTAGCACTGAAGTGATAGAAATGAAGAAGACGATATTAAACATGAAATTCGCATTGTTGATCCCCGCAATAAAAGGATAGGTAGCAAAAACAATCGGTACAGCTCCTCTGAGACCCACCCAGGAAATATATAATCGTCGTCGAAATTTCATTCGGAAGAACAGCAGACTCAGGAATACCGCTATTGGACGGCCTGCGATAATCAAAAATCCAGATATCAATAGTCCGATACCAATCACTGAATATACTTCTGATGGATTGACCAGCAATCCCAAGGTAATGAAGAGTAAGATCTGCATTAACCAGGCAGAACCATCATAGAAGGTCAGGATCAATCTTTTATTGGATAGGGGTTTATTTCCAAAAATCATACCGCTTATAAAAACCGCTAAAAACCCATTCCCGCCAACCAATTCAGTAAGAGAATATATCAAAAACATGATTCCGATCAACAGGGCTGGATATAATCCATTGGATTTTAATTTGATATTATTAACCAGCATTCGGAAAAACCAAGTCAGAATCGCAGCACAGGCGGCTCCGATCAACAATTGCTTGAAGAATAACGGAACGATAGAGAAGAAACTCAATTCTGGCTGTCGGATTAATCCAATAAAAGCGGTAACAAGGAAATACGCCATCGGGTCGTTACTACCGCTTTCGAATTCCAGGGTTGATTTCAGCCTTTCTTTCAGCCCAATGCTCTGCATTCGGAGAATAGAAAATACAGCAGCCGCATCTGTAGACGACACAATTGATCCCAGTAAAAATGCTTCATATAATTCTAAATCGGTTACATAATATACAAATAGTCCGAGAACAATAGCAGTGAGAAATACTCCTAAGATCGATAAGGAGAGACCTTGCCATATGATCGGTCGTACCACTTTCCAGTTAAGCTCCAGCCCTCCATTGAATAGTATAAAATTTAATGCTACGATTCCGATAAATTGTGCCAGTTCATAGTTTTGAAACTCGATCCCCAAAACTCCTTCCCCTCCGGCGAGCATTCCGATAATGAGAAAGATGACCAATGCGGGTAGTCGTATCCTGTACGATAGTTTTTTAGCCAGGATACTTCCGATCAACAGAGCTGATCCAATCAAAATTATGTTATCAGCAGATATTATCATATAACCGTATAAATATTTCTAAATAAATTTTTTATTTGACAGTGCAACCCGGAGATGTTGGTAGATTTCCCGGGTAGGTAGTCCCATTACATTAGCAAAACTCCCGTCGATTCTGCGAATATGACTCCATCCGATCCACTCCTGAATCCCATAAGCGCCTGCCTTGTCAAAAGGTTGATATGTCCGAATATAATAATCAATATCACTTTCTGTGATCTGATCCATCCATACCTGTGTTAATGTGCTGAAACTTTCAAGATTTTGAGCAGAGATAGTCACTCCTGTAATCACTTCATGTTTTGAACCGCTTAACCTGCGAAGATGTTCACGTGCTTCCTCTTCACTATCCGGTTTTTGTATTAATTCCCCTTCCAGTAAAACAACAGTATCAGCTGTGATGATCGCATCTTCATCTTTATGATATTGGATCGCCTGCTCCATTTTCTTTCGGGATAATATTTCTGGTATTTTATGAGATGACAGATTGGAAGGAAGTATTTCGTCATATTCCGGCCGGATCTGGCGAACTTCGTAGTCCAATGCCCGGAGGAGTTCCAATCGTCGGGGAGAACCGGAAGCAAGAAGTATTTTGATTTTTTTCATAATATTCACCAGATCCACAGCAGTAACAACAGGGCTGCCAGAAATATATATCTTTTTAAATTCAGGGATAAACGGCAAAAATAATGGTTTTTATATTGATCTGGAAAAATGAAGGCTATATATATTAACGGAAGGAATAAAATTATTCCTCCTATGAGAATTTTCACTAAAGAAAGAAATGGAAATAAGAGATAAATGCCATACCCATTGAGTATTAAGAGAAAAACGATAATCCCATAAACCAAGATTGATGTTTGAAGATAATTCAGGATTCCGGTGGTTTTCAAACCCGCGATGAGATCTGAAGTGACGTCTTCTTTGTCCTTTATGATTTCGCGGAGTAATAATATAAAAAATGAATTGATGATATAACCATAAAAAATGATGGAGGCAGGATTGTTTGCAGAAATTCGGGAAGAAAGAGGACAGCCATGAAAAAGAGTCACAGGTATATATACGGACAGTGCACACAAAAATGCAATGCATATATTTCCGGTGAGAATCGTGTTTTTCAATCGAATGGAGTATAAATACAGCAGAATAATTGTGAAGGTGAATAAGATGAGAATAATCCATCTTCCTGTCATCCATGTGATCAATGCTCCTCCAGACATTCCAATGAGATTGGCAGTGAAATACCATTGCCTGGCTGTCTTGATTTTTATTTTCTTTCCAAGGATTAGTTTTTTTCGGGGATGTAATTTATCAGCATCAATATCCAGAATATCATTTAAAATATTTCCTCCGGCTGCAATGGAGGCTGTTCCAATCAGAAGAAGGAGAAAAGAAATTTGGGTGTAAGGAGTGGGAGCGCATACGGGCGAGATATATCCATAATATAAGATCATTTGCATGATCATAATCAGCAGAAGATTGAATCCTCTGATGAGATCAAAAAATGGATGTGTTTTCATTTTTCTGATTGAAAAGGCCATTTGTCCTGATGTTTCAGGATCTGTTCTATTAAATCTCTAACACAGAAGTCTCCTCCTTTTTTAGGAGATATATAATCACTTACAGCCTTTACTTCCGGCACTGCATCAGCCGGGCAAGCACCGACGCCTGCCATCATTATACATGGGATGTCCGGAAGATCATCTCCGATGTACAACAGGGTCTCTAATTTCCATCCCTGTTCAGATATTAATTTTTCAAGTACTGGTTTTTTATCCAAAACTCCGGAATAAATAAAATCAATCCCAAGGTCTTTTAGCCTGTTTTTGACCCCCATGCTTGTACCCCCGGTTATGACGGCCATATTGATTCCCGCTCTTTTTGCCAGCTTGATGGCGTACCCGTCTCTTGTATTCATGGTCCGGAGAAATTCACCATTTTCACTGATCATGATCCGGGTGTCGGTAAATACGCCGTCAACATCAAAAACCAGGGTTTCTATTTTGGAAAACAGGTTCATATCTTTCATTGGTATAAAATGTTTGAGAGAGGGTAAAATAAGTGAATATTCGGCAATTGGAATTTTTTGGTCGCTTTGTTTTACTTTGTTGCGTATAAGATGACAAAACTATATATATTTCGACAAAAATGAAGGGAGCTTCAACCCTGAAAATTCTATATATGAAAATTCATCAGAATAATTTTAATCAATTTATCGAACATTGTATCAACAATGATTTCCAGGCAGTGGGATTGGAGGCAATGAATGAAATTCTGGTAAAATTGTTTGAAACCAATGGGTATGGGGTTTTCAAAATGCCTGAAGATAATTTCGGCCGTTATCTCAAAATCGTAAAAGAAGGGAATTCTACACTTGTATTCACGCATCAAAAATCACAATCAGAAAAAGTAGATGTTATCGATATACAAACTGCTTTGTCTGCTGCTCTACATCACAAAACGGAACATACAATGGTGATCACCACGTCCAGCTTCACGAAGGCAGCCAAAGAATTGGGGGAGCGATCGTCTGTCTTTTTATGGGATAGAGATATTTTGAAAGAAGCTCTCGCAAAAACTTTTCTTGATTTTTCGGTTTCTTCCCATATCCCATCTGAAAAGGAGGAGATCAGTGAGTCAGATCCATATTTTGAATTTAAAGTGGTTGAAGTGATTCCGGATCAATATTTACCAAAAAGTGATACGCCCATCACAATGGTTACCATCGAATTGGCCAATACCAGCGGGAGAAATCTACAGGTTTATATCAACCTGCCCGTGCTGATCCGGCATGATAAAAAGCAGTATACCGCCACTGACTGGATCCAGGATGGATTTAGCTCCGGATTGATTTATCAGGATGCCAAAGTGGATCTGAAATTTTATTTTCCGGAGTCACACCTTTCCGAGCTGCATCAGGACGATGAGGTTCTAATTTCTTTGGCAGTTCCTGCTCTTGATTTGCAAAAGACTTATCCAGTTCCTTTGATGCCTGAAGATGGTCGCTGTTTTTTGGTGACCTATGCATTTTCAGTCCACGCACCTGCATATTGGAAAGCAATCTGGATCAGAGATCAGATTCTGCTACCGACTCGGACTGGTCGTTATCTGGTATCTCATTATTATCGGAAGAGCCCCCGATGGATTGAATATTTCAGATCAAATCCATTTTTCCTTCCTCTTATAAAGTTTGTCGTCAGATTTATCTTACGATTATTTCCGGACAGGAAGAGGCTTTGAGGTGAGGCTTGCCCGGATCAGATTGATCATACAAAACTCTTTAACCTCTCCAGATTTTTAGCATCCCAGTCATCTTCTTTTGGAGTCTCGATGATTTTAGGAATATCGGGATAATTGCGCATTAAATATTTAAAGGGTTCATCTCCGATTTCACCCAATCCGATATGGGTGTGCCGATCCACATTGCTCGCTAATTCTCCTTTGGAATCATTAAGATGAAGACATGCAATCCGTTCGATCCCGATGATTTTATCCCATTTTTCAAGTGTCTCCGCTATACCTGATTCAGTTCTGATATCATAACCAGCAGCAAATACGTGACAAGTATCAAAACAAAATACGATTCTGTCATCATGATCCAGCAGATCTGAGATCATTTTTAATTCTTCAAAACTTCTTCCGACCGATGTACCCTGTCCGGCCATCGTTTCGAGTGCGATTTTTACCTTAGAATCCCGGGTCGCATCCAATGCATGACGCAATCCTTTAGCGATTCGCCCAATCGCTTCTTCGACCGGCTGGTCACGGGCCGAGCCAGGATGTAAAACCGTGAATGCCAAACCCAAATCGGTACATCGGTTCAGTTCACCGATCAAGGCACTTCTGGATCTTTCTTGAAGTGCACTATCATCCGAAGCCAGATTGATCAGATAAGAACTATGTGATAACGTCAGTGCAATCTGTTGATCCTTTTTCAATTTTTTATATTGTTCTGCTTCTTTAGGATCGATGACTTTTTCACGCCATTGCCGCTGATTCTTTGTGAAGATCTGAAAAGTATTGATCCCTAAAGTTTCCGCTTCTTTGAAAGCATTTGCCAATCCGCCACTCACCGAACAGTGTACACCTAAGAGCATGTTTCAAAATGATTTTGTTTAAAAAAGACCAATATAAGCCGGAAATGATCAAGTTCCCTAAGATTCATTTGGGAAATTTGATCAAAAGGTGAGCAATGAACAATGCCATCCAACGGGCGCCTCTCATTATTTCAAAGAATGCGTGTTCGATTACCTGTCAAAAAATGTCGCGGAAACCGGGAATAAAGTGGATGGAATAATAAAATAATAACAATGTTTTTAAGTGATAATCATTTAATACGATTTATTTTATGGGGTGTCTTGATTATCAGTGCCGTTTATGGCCTGTTATATGTGATCCTTTCCCGAGCCGGAAAAGATCCACGAAATATACTTCCCATTGATTTTGCCAACCGGATACGAATTCCTCTGATTTTATTATTGGTCGCTGCATTGGGAAAAACTGCTTTTACAAGTGGTTTGTTTCGCATTGACAGGATCGGAAAATGGGTTTCACAATTGAGTACACTTGGATTGATATTCAGCATTACCTGGTTTCTGATCATCATGTTACGGGTCATTAAAAACAGAATTCTCCGTAGGTATAATATGGATATTCCGGATAATCTGAAAGCCCGGAAAGTATACACTCAATTTCTTGTACTGGAAAACATCGCCATATTTTTGATCATTATCATGGCTGTAGGAGTCGCTTTGATGAGTTTTGAATCCATCCGGTCATTAGGATTGAGTTTGTTAGGTTCAGCAGGTATTGCGGGAATTATTGTTGGTTTTGCTGCTCAAAAAACCCTGGCTACATTGATGGCAGGCATTCAGATCGCGATTGCACAACCTATCCGGCTGAAGGATGTGGTTATCGTGGAAGGGGAGTGGGGTGAAATAGAAGAAATCACCCTCACGTATGTAGTGGTCCGGATATGGGATAAAAGGAGAATGATCATCCCCTCGATGTATTTTATCGAAAATCCGTTTCAAAACTGGTCACGCCATACGGCTGATATATTGGGAACGGTTTTCCTTTATCTGGATTATAAAGTACCTATTCAGGAGATCAGAAAAGAACAGTCCCGGATCCTTCAGAATACGGATCTTTGGGATGGAAAAGTAGATGTCGTCCAGGTGACGGAAACAACGGAAAGAACCATCGAAGTACGGCTTTTAGTCAGTGCGGAAAATTCTGGTAAAGCATTTGATTTAAGGGCTTTGTTGCGAGAAAAAATGATCCTGTTTCTCCAAAATAAATATCCTGAATCCCTGCCTAAAGTCCGTATCCAATCGGAGAATGATGGAATTGATAGGCAAGGTTGAAAATTTTGATTGGCAAAATCTTTTACACTGTAAGAAGAACATTCCTTAGCCGCCTTTTGTATCTTTGCACATTATTTCATTGAATGCAATGGTGTAGCTTGAAAACAAACCTGCAACTTGTACTGCAATACCAACAAACTATGAAACTTTATAATCGAATCAACCGAAAGGAGCTGAAGGAAAAAATGCTTCAGTCTGAAGAAAAGCGGATCACATTATCATTTTACAAATATTATTCGCTCAAAAATCCGCAGTTATTTCGTGATCATTTCTATCTGTTTTTAAACCGTTATCAGGTTTTTGGACGGATATATGTTTCGCATGAGGGCGTCAATGCCCAAATTTCTGTTCCGGAAAAATACTGGGAAGAATTTCAGGAAGTTTTGGGAGAAGAAATTCTTTTTTTAAAGAATATCCGCCTGAATGTAGCAGTCGAAGATGATGGAAAATCATTTTTTATGCTGAGAATAAAAGTAAGGGACAAAATCGTAGCGGATGGATTGGATGATGACACTTTTGATGTTACGAAAAGAGGACGCCCTCTCTCAGCAGAGGAAGTGAACGCCAAAGTAGATCATGAGGGTGCGCGTTTCGTCGATATGAGAAATTATTATGAATGGGAGGTGGGACATTTTGAAAATGCATTTTTACCTGAAGTAGAAAATTTTAGAAATGCTCTGCCTTATGTAGAAAAAGCGCTGGAAGACGAAAAAGACAAGCCGATCATCATGTATTGCACCGGCGGAATCCGGTGTGAAAAAGCGAGTGCTTATTACCTCCATAAAGGATTCAAAGAGGTGTATATGGTGGATGGAGGAATCATCGAATATGCACGACAGTGTAAAGAAAAAGGACTCGAAAATAAATTTATTGGAAAGAATTTCGTTTTCGATGAACGGCTGGGAGAATCCATTAGTCCGGATGTCATCGCTTCTTGCCATCAGTGTGGAGATCCTTGTGATTCTCATACCAATTGTGCCAATGATGCATGCCATATCCTTTTTATCCAGTGTGAAAAATGTGCAGCGAATTATGATAATTGCTGTTCTCGGAAATGTGCAGACTTCAATCGATTACCTGAAAATGAACGAGCCAAATGGAAAACAAAAATCCGGTTCAATGGGTCTGAATCTGGAAAGGCACGATATAATCCTAAAGGCAAAGATGAGCCACTTGTGTTGCCGGAACGAGAACTAAATCCCTCAACATAATTTCCGGAATATTTGAAGGAGATTCTTTTTTTAAGGATGAAATTCTGATATAGAAAAGCCTTGAATATGTATAACATTTTCAAGGCTTTTGAAATTTAGTCCTCATCATGGATGAACTATAACTGTGTCAACTCCAGTATTCGGCGATTTTATTTCTTAAAAAAGTGACGCTTCTTTCCAGTTGATCCATTCCTTCCACACCATCTTCTATACTGATCCAGTTATCAAATCCTACACGTTTCAACTCTGTAAAAATCGCATCATAATCATTGAGACCTTTTCCGATTTCTCCATGGCTCAATCTTTTGGCATATCCTTCTGCACCGCCTTCTTCTTTTCTCAAATCCTCGATGGTTCCCTCCTTTAGGTACCGGTCACTGGCATGCATCGTCACCACGCGATCAGACACTCGTTTTAAAAGTTCTATGGGATCTTCATCGGCAAGATAGGTATTGCTCGGGTCATAATTGACCCCAAAATTGGGATGATGGATACGATCGATCAGATCACAAAAAACATCCATTTTTTGAGCAAACTCAGGATAAATCCAGAAATCATCTTTATAATGATTCTCAATGATCAGAGTAATATTGAGCTCTTCCGCGAAGGGGAGACAAGCTTTGATACTCTCTGCTGCATAATTCAGACCTTCCTCGCGGGATAACTCCGGCCGTCGCTGACCTGATAACACCCGGCAATATCGTCCACCCAATTCATGGGTCATTTCAATCCAATATTTCTGTTTGTCGATCTCGGACTGTCGAAACGCCGGATCCGGATGCGTAAAATCAGGTGAGCAGCAGAGCATCGGAATTTCTTTTCCATGATCCTCTACTTGTTTTCTGAAGTCAGACCATCGGGATCGATCTTTCATTTCAAGAAAACCTGCATACCACTCCAGGCCGTCAATATCGAGTTTTACAGCCATTTCGATCCATTCCGAAAGTTTCATTGTTCCATCTTTACAGAGTTCTTGCATAAAAGCTTTTGGAAAGGCAGCTAATTTTGGCATATTATTTATATTTATAAGATTTTAAATTACAGCTGTTTATGTGATGTTGGTTCAGCTGATAGTTGAAGTATCTTTGGGTGCATTGCGCCCAATCATCGGGAATTGTTCCAATTCCATTACCTGTCCGCTCACTGGACCACATTCATCCGACAACCAATAAATCACCCCAGCGGTAATCTCTTCCGGCCAAAAAATCCGTCCCGAAGGAGCGTACATATCCGGCAATTCGCGATACCAATCCTCCGACAGGCCATGGGATCGTTTTCTTTCGATCTCTTTTTCCGTTAGGATCCAGCCGGGATTGATTTGATTGACACGCACCTCATATTCCCGAAAAAGGGCATCACCCAGATTGCGCGTCATGGTCATCATCGCTCCCTTGGACATACTATATGCCAGGAGGTTGGGTTCTCCACTCCATGCATTGATTGAGCCGATATTGAGTACGGTTCCTTTTCTTTTTTGCAAATAGGGGAGTGCTTCTTTCGTCAGTAAAAAAGGAGTAAATGTATTTACTGAAAATACGTCATGCAAGAGATTTTCATCCGTGGTTTTGATATCAGAAGATGCTACATAAGCCGCATTGTTGACCACAGCATCTATATGACCGTAAGCCTCCAGACAAGCCTGAACAATTCTTTGCGCTGAAGCAGGATCGGATAAATCATCCAAATGAAGAACAGCACGATCCGAACCGATTTCGTCTACTACAGCTTGCCCTCCTTTTTCATCTCTTCCATGAACCAAAACTCGGGCTCCTTCAGCTGCACATCGCACCGCGATTGCTTTTCCAATACCGGTCGTACTGCCGGTGACAATAATGATTTTATCTTTCAGTCGCATGATCAAATAGGTTTTAATACACTTTTTACCACTTCACCGTGGTGCATTTTATTGAAGGCTTCTTCCCAGTCCTCAAGAGACCAGACACCACCGATGATCGGAGAAACATCCCACCGGCCACTGGCCATCATCGCCAATACTTTTTCCCACATGATCCAGTTGTGGCTGAAGCTTCCTTGTAAAGTTACATTTTTTTGAACCATTGGATCAAGTGAAAAATCAAGAGGGTTTTTACCCCAACCCACCTTGGATATCTGTCCATTGGGACGAACAAGATCCACGGCGATTTTTAGCGTCGCACTGATTCCGGCAGCATCGATGATACAATCAGCGCCCAGGCCATCTGTAGCTTTTGCCCATTCTTCCGCATCTCCGATCAGGCCGGTTACTCCGTACTGCTCTGCTATTTTCAATCGTCCCTTATCTGATTCTAATCCCAAAATCGCTACATCAGCACCACATAACCTGGCCATGGCTGCGCACAAAATTCCAATCGTTCCCGGACCGATGACCAAAACTCTGTCTCCCGGCTTGATCCGAACATTTTCCACGACGGCATTGTAGGCGACGCAGGAAGGCTCGGTCAGACAAGCATGTTCAAAAGGAACATTGTCAGGTACACGATGCAGACATCGCGCGGGCACACGCACATACCGGGTCATCGCTCCATTGACCCCATACCCAAATCCTTTTCGCGTGGGATCAAGATTATACAAACCCTGTCGGGTCATAGGATTATTGGAGTCGATTACCGCTGCCGTTTCACTGACCACCCGATCACCCGTTTTCCAGCCTTTTACTCTTTTTCCTACCTCTGCAATAACTCCTCCAAACTCATGTCCCAAGACCACCGGATAATTCACAGGCCAGCTATGATCCGCTGTCCACTGATGGAGATCACTTCCACAGACTCCTACGTTTTTCATTTCAAGAAGTACATCATCTTCTCCGATTTCCGGAACAGAGATTTCCCGTAATTCTACCGAACCTCTGGTCGGTGCATAATTCACGACTGCGTTTGATTTCATATAATATTTTCTATGATCTGTTTTAAAATTTAATTTCCTCCTTTTCCTATTTTGACTTCACCGAAAGAATGGATTTTCTCACAGATCAGCCGAAGGGATCCTTCGAGATCTCCATCTGCGGTCTTGAATGCATCCGCATCAATAGTGAGAGGAGCTCCCAGTACCACCAGCGGCGCGCCATAAGAAGGACAGGCGATCGCTTGTTCCAGTGACAATCCACCCACCGCTTGCACCGGGATCGAAACAGCTTCGACTACTTCCTTGAGCTGATCGAGAGGATTGGGCATTCTTTCACCCCGCGCGGCAATTCCACGTCGTTCATCATACCCGATATGATGGATGATATAATCACATCCCATATCTTCCAAAAACTTTGCTCCGTCGACCATATCCGGGCAAGCAAGATTGTCTCCCATCACCTGCGCACCAAAATCTTTTCCAGCCTGTACGACGCATTTGATGGTTTCTTCGTGCGCGCGCGCCATGACGACCACATGGGTGGCACCAGCTTTTGCCATCATTTCAGCTTCTAAATAACCGCCATCCATCGTTTTCAGATCTGCAACGATCGGAGTATCGGGAAAAGCTTTACGCAATTTTCTCACGCAGTGAAGTCCTTCTGCCAAGATCAGCGGAGTACCCGCTTCGAGCCAATCCACACCTGCACGCATGGCGATCGCAGCGGTTTCAAGAGCTTCATCGATATTGGTCAGATCCAATGATATCTGGACGATTGGTTTCATCGAATTTTGTTTCATTTCTATTGCTTCAGTTTTCAGATTGTAAAATACAAATATGCATCAAATTGGGTCGATCCTGCATGGTGTTTTTATACCATAGCTTGTATTATTATGTCCTTTTGGAGAGCAAATCCTGAAGGAATAAAAAACAGACAACATATTTTGATAAAATAAATGGATGGATCCGCTTTAAAAATCAATTATATTAGTAATTTTGATCATATAAATTAGAAGTTGACCATATGGAAGAAAATACAACCATCACCGTCCAAAAAGAATATGTCGATCATTACGCGCTGCGGATGAAAAATGCGGATATATACCAGAAAGATTATATGGTACTCAATAATGTCAATCTTCAAATCCTGCCCGGGGAATTTATTTTTCTGATCGGAAAAACAGGATCGGGTAAGTCTTCCTTACTCAAAACCATATATGGCGCACTGCCCCTGAAGAAAGGAGAAGCAACGGTGGCGGGCTTTGATCTTCAAAACATAAAACGCAAAGAACTGCCGATGATGCGTCGAAAGCTGGGGATGATTTTCCAGGATTTTTTGTTGCTGGAGGATCGTTCTATTTATGATAATCTTGCGTTCGTATTGAAGGCTACAGGATGGAAAGATAAAAAAGAAATCGACCACAAAATCGATACTGCTTTGTCCGAAGTGGGGCTTCGATACCAGGCGCATAAAATGCCTCACCAGCTCTCCGGAGGTGAAAAACAACGAGTGGCGATTTCTCGGGCTTTGCTCAATGCTCCGGATCTTGTGATCGCCGATGAAGCAACTGGAAATCTGGATCCCGATACTTCATTTGAAATTCTTCAGTTGATCCTTCGTCTCCAGGAAACACACAATACCGCGATTCTTTTTGCTACCCATGATTACACCTTGATCGATAAGAAACTCGACGCCCGCGTATGGAAATGTGAAAAAGGACAAATCATTGAATTGTGAGATATAGGGTGAGCAGAAGATAGAATTTTGCAGACAATGTAGCCAAAGGTGATAAACTGTTTTCTTTTCTGTAGAGGTAATTATATTTTTAAATGAGGTAAGACAATCCTGCTTACCTCCCGCAAAAATTAAATTATTGAAAAAACAGCGTGCGACCAGATTTTAGCAGCAGCCCTGTAACACCATTATTTAAACTTATTTCATGTAACATAAGAATGCCAAAATGTAATTTATTGCAGCAAAATAACTAATCCTTGTTTCCGCAGGTCTAAAGTAAATGAATTTCTACGATCTATATGAATAAAGGGACTCCACGGTTTTGTAGAGTCCCT
>Ga0209487_1000156_pt1 | contig 62980 bp, 64 predicted proteins | sample Poulit2012_FD_187524 | JGI IMG/M metagenome (GOLD analysis project Ga0209487, IMG submission 187524) | Agricultural soil microbial communities from Georgia to study Nitrogen management - Poultry litter 2012 (SPAdes) (version 2) | ecosystem: Environmental > Terrestrial > Soil > Agricultural land...
TCAAACAACCACCACCACCCAGCACCACACCACAACAGCATGACACCAGACAGCACAACAACCCACAACCAAACAACAGTCGCAAGCACACCCAAAACCAGGCGCACCACACAACACTAAACAACGTAGAAGACGAAGTCAAATCCGTATGATCGGGGTCTAAATTCTAAGTTGCCGGCAGGTAAACTGTCCGGGCAACAACAAAACAGCTTAGCAGATGTTTTGCAGAATGCCAACCCAGAACTAAGTTTCGTCAGTCACACTCGAAGCCGCAGCTTCAGCCTGGACTGATGCAATGACAAATCCTAGATTTAGAATTCATCATTGGAACTTAGCGCCTACGCCACGAAGTCAAGGCGACTTCGTTTTGGTTCGAGAGCCAAGTTGAAACCCTATCACACTGTGATTCGCGCTTGTCAACTCGACATCTGGAGTAGATCGTTGTATGAATTTTTTCAAAAGAACTTCCGTGTCTCAACGCTTCCCGTCGCCGGGCCGCCCTGAGCACGAGAGACAACTATACACACTGAAAATCAAAACGCAAAACCGATCTACCACCTCCTAGCAGAGTATGTTTGACGACGTCTTGTATGCTGTTTGCCGTCTTGTCATGGATAAGCAAATCAGCCAGGCTGTCTATGTGATGGAGGTCTCCGAAATTTCATATTCCTAGATGAATCTTCGATACAGCCGTTAACCAGATTGCGGGTGCAAGCTGAGTTCAGCTTGCACCCGCATGATTAGACAGACGCGTTATTGCAACAGAGTGCGGTCAGAAACGGAAGCGTCTTTGAAGCTGGCAAATTGCTCGAGCAGATCATCAACGGTCATCGCTGCCTTATCGGGACCTGCAACGTCTAAAATAATTCGACCCTCATGCATCATCATGAGTCGGTTGCCCACTTCCAGTGCTTGGCTCATGTTGTGGGTCACCATGAGTGTCGTCAGTTCCTGTTCGGCGACAACTTTTTGGGTTAGGTCGGTGACGAGGCGCGCTCGTTCAGGATCTAGTGCTGCCGTGTGTTCGTCCAAGAGCAGGATCTTCGGTTTTGAGAATGTTGCCATCAATAGTGATAGGGCTTGCCGCTGACCGCCGGAAAGCAAGCCCACCTTGGCGCTGAGACGTTTTTCAAGTCCCAATTCAAGGACTTGGAGTTCTTCTGCGAAGCGCCTACGTTTTGCTTTGGTAATGCCAAACGCCAGACCGCGCCGCATACCACGGCGTTCTGCCAACGCCATGTTCTGTTCGATAGTCAAGTCCGGGGAGGTGCCTGCCATCGGGTCCTGAAAAACGCGACCCACGTATTTTGCTCGCTTGAAGTCTTTCATGCGAGTCACATTTCTTCCGGCGATCTCGACCGTTCCCGTATCTGGAGTTACTTTGCCAGCAATGGTGTTGAGCACAGTCGATTTTCCAGCACCATTGGAACCGATCATCGTCACAAAATCGCCGTTATCTAGCTCAAGGTTAACGTCCGCTAGCGCGATCCGTTCATTGACGGAGTTAGGAAAGAATGTTTTGTTAATGTTCTTAAGTTTGAGCATCGGTGGTCTCCTTGGACGCTGCGCTCGGCGACGTGATACGGGCTGCTTTGGGCTTAGTTCGAATCTGCCACTTCGGAATGAGCAACGCAATAACCACGATAATCGCGCTAATTAAGCGCATATCGCCTGGTTCAAAGCCTATTGAAAGAGCGCCTTGAATTGCAGCGCGGTAAACGATCGAACCGATAATAACCGCGGTTGTTGCGATAAGTACTTCCCGATTTCGAGTACCAAAAATGAACTTCCCCACCGTCGTATCTGCAAAGCGATGCACGTAACGGTTATTGAGAAGCGCTTGTCCCAGGATCACCGAGGCAAGACCCACCAGAATTAAGCCGATTCCCATAGAAATATCGGCTGATCCCTGCGTCTGAGCGATGAAAGCACCAGCTAGTCCGACTAATCCGTTCGACACAGATAGACCCACGATCTTCATCGTGTCCGTGGAAACGCCAAAGGAGCGGACCATTTCTTCGTTGTCGCCTGTTGCTTGTAAACCCAGCCCCATGTCAGTCCCTAAGAACCAATCAAGTACGAGTTTGACAAGCAAGACGATAATGAACAGCACCAAGATCAAAGTCCAGCCGGTGATACCTTGGCTATTGAACCAGGTATACAAAGTGTCACTACCTAGCAGCGGCACATTTGCGCGACTGTCCATGATGCGCAGGTTAATCGAATAGAGCCCCAGCATGGTGAGGATTCCGGCGAGCAGCGGATTAATACCACCCTTGGTGTGCAGCAAACCTGTGATGATACCGGCGAGCGCGCCGGCGACAAAGGCGGCCCCCAGTGCCAGCACGGGTGATAAGTCATAGTTGACAATCAACATTGCTGCCGTTGCTGCCCCCGTGGTAAACGACTGGTCAACCGTGAGGTCGGGGAAATTCAGGATGCGAAAAGTCAGATACACGCCCAAAGACATGATGGCGTAGATCAGACCGAGTTCTAATATCACGGTCATAGTGGAACGGTTCTACCTTTCGTGATGAGAAGGAAGCGGGCCCGGGCAGACGATCGCTAACCCGGGCCCGCGAATAGAGTTTTCCTACTGGTTAGGTCGGTTAGACCTATTCTCCATCTTCGGGGCTCTCGGTAGCATCTTCCGTATCGGACTCTTCTTCCGTTTCAGAGTCGCCGTTTTCACCCACGATATTGGCTTGATCGACTAGTTCCTGTGGGATCTCTACACCCATTTGCTCAGCCGCATCCTGGTTGAAGGTGTATTCCAAGGCTTCCGGGTCAGCCATGGCTGGTGGTGTATCTGCGATCTCTGCTTCTCCAGTCAGCAGAGACAGCACCATTTCGCCGGCTTGACGACCATGTTCATAGTAATTCAAACCGTAGGTGCCGATGGTTCCGCGTTCCACAGAATCTGATTCAGCAGCAAACACCGGAATTTGGTTATCAATGCCGTAGGAGATCACGGTTTCCAAACCGGACACCACGGTATTGTCGGTTGGCACATAGATCGCGTCGACATTAGAGAACGACTCTACGCCCTGGGCCACTTCCGAAGTGTTGGTCACGGCGACTTCTTCAATCTCGATGCCGAGATCGTCAGCAGCTTCTTGGGCTGCTTCGACCTGCACCACCGAGTTTGATTCTGCCGAGGAGTATGGGATACCAATCACTTCAGCATCCTCAACCACGTCAAGAATCAACTGCAGTTGTTCGTCGACCGGGTTCATGTCGGAGACGCCGGTGATATTCTCGCCGGCGGTCTCCCAATCTGGTACCAGTTCGGCATCCACTGGATCTGTGACCGCAGAGAAGACAATCGGTGTGTCCTGAATGCTGCTGGCTGCTGCGATAGCGATCGGCGTGGCAATGGGCAAGACGGCATCGAGGCTATCGTCACCAGCAAACCCGCCGATGATGTTATTCATCGTGGCTTGGTCAGCCTGAGCGTTTTGCTCATCGACTTCGACGTCATAGTCCGATTCTTCTAAGACGTCTTTGATGCCCTGGGCTGTTGCGTCCAGGGACGGGTGAGAGACGTACTGGCCGATGCCAACTTTGTAACTTTCGGTTTCTGCGTCGCCGCCGTCACCACCATTACCGCCGTTGCCCCCACAGGCGGTGAGCAGTAACCCCAGGGTCGCTGAGGTGACGACTGTTTTCAGCAGGGTATTTCGCTTCATGTATTACTCCAACTCTTGATGATGTGAGCGATAGAATGTGACTTGCGCTACAAATGCAAGCTTAGTCAATCTTATGCCGAAGTCGCGCGATTTCGTAGAGGGTAATTCCCGCCGCGAGAGAAGCGTTGAGGGATTCGAGTTCGGAAGAGATCGGAATGGAGACGATTTGGTCTACTGTTTCACTGATAAGGCGCGATAGTCCCGCGCCTTCCGCGCCGACGACCACGCACAACGGCTCTGTCGCTAACGGCAGACCGGGCAACGACTGCTCCCCGTCACCATCGAGCCCGATCGTAAATACCCCTATTTTTTTGTATTCCGTTAGAGCGTTATTCAGGTTGGTCACCTGCCCGACGGGCACGCGCGCTGCCGCTCCTGCCGAAGTTTTCCATACCGTCGAGTTGACGCCGACGGCTCGACGCGACGGAATGACGACGGCATCAGCATCGAAAGCCGCAGCGGAGCGGATGATGGCACCCAGGTTGTGCGGGTCGGTAATTGAATCCAGTGCTACCACTAACGGTGGGTGTTTCCGATATCCTTTTTCCCACTCGGTCATTATTTCAGCGACGAGGTCTATGCCGTCTTCGTATTCATACGGCGGTACTTGCAGCGCAATGCCCTGATGACGAGCATTGTCGGTCAACCGTGCAAGCTGCGCTTCGGTAGCTTCAAGCACCGGGATGCCCCGATCAGCGGCCAGACGAACAGACTTCCGGACACGATCATCCATGTCGATGCCGCCAGAAACGTAGAGCGTCGTCGCGGGCACCTCTGCTTCGAGAGCTTCTACCACCGGGTTTCGGCCGGCGACCGCGTCGGTGGGCCGGGTTGACTTTTTCTTCTTTGATGCAGGCGGACGATAGTTTTTGTGCCAGGTACGCTCGGAAGCTTTGGGGGTCGGACCTTTTCCTGCAAGCTTCCGACGACCTTGACCGCCGGTTCCTTTTGTTGGGCCCTTCTTTCGTGAAGAGCCGCCGCGACGAGTACTCATTTGCTCGTCCTTTCTTCTGTAAAAACTACTGGTTTTGGTCGGCTATTGACCAGGTTGCCCCATCGGGACCGTCTTCCAACGTGATGCCGGCATCGGCGAGTTGCTCCCGGATGGCATCTGCAGTTTCCCAGTCTCGATTTTTGCGAGCCTCAGCTCTAGCCGTGATTTGCGCTTCGACGAGCACTTCAAGCGCTCGCGACACCGCGGTATCTGCACTGCTGCTTGACTCGTCGGCAGAGTTCAGGCCAAGCACTTCTACCATGGTGTTGACTTGACCTAAGTGCTCCCTGACGGTGTTGGTATCTTGCGCATCCAGTGCAGCATTTCCAGCACGCACTGTGGCATGAAGTACGGCCAACGCTTCTGGCACATTCAGATCGTCTTCCATCGCTGCGGTAAAGGCTGGTGGCACTGTGTCGATCCTGCTCGTCTCGTCGCATAAGTTGGCCGCCCGGGTCTGGAACGCCTCGATGCGCTCCAGAGCGCTTTGGGCTTCCTGCAGCGCTGACGGATGGTAATCCAATTGTGATCGGTAATGTGCTTGACCAAGGAAATAGCGGACTGCACCGGGGCGCGCCATCGCGAGCATCTGTTCGGGTGAGACCGTATTGCCTACGGACTTTGACATTTTTTCACCCTCGTAGGTGACCATTCCGTTGTGCAACCAAAAGTTAGCAAACCGGTCCCCTGCGGCTTTTGATTGCGCTAGCTCGTTTTCGTGGTGCGGGAAGCGCAGATCGAGGCCTCCCCCGTGGATGTCGAAGTGCGACCCGAGATATTTGGTGGCCATCGCCGAGCATTCAATGTGCCATCCAGGCCGCCCCTCGCCCCACGGCGAGGACCAGGAGGCACCAGCTGGGTCCGACTCGCGGGCAGCTTTCCAGAGGGCGAAGTCGCGAGGATCTTTTTTTCCGCGAGCTGGCGCGTCTTCGGCGTCCTGCATATTGTCTACCGACTGATGCGTCAGCGCGCCGTATTCCGGCCAGGATTTCACGTCAAAGTACACATCGGCTGAACCATCAAGAGCTTCATAGGCATGCCCGGCCTCAATCAAGCGCTGAATGATTTCGATCATCTCGGGGATGTGGCCGGTGGCCCGGGGCTCGTAGGTGGGCCGACGCACGCCAAGCGCTGCATATGCGTCAGCGAAAGCGTTTTCAAATCGGTAGGCCAGAGCCCACCACGGTTCTCGGGCTGGATAATCCTCGGTGGCAACGAACTCCGGTGCAAAAGATTCGACGGAGCGCGACAGGATTTTGTCATCGACGTCTGTCACGTTGCGCACCAGGGTCACCTTATTGCCGGCGTATTCTAGCCACCGTACGAGGATGTCGAACACCACGGCAGAGCGAATATGTCCCACGTGGGGTCTACCCTGCACCGTCGCACCACAGTAATAGATCGAGACCTGCCCGTCGGTGATCGGTGTAAAGTCTCGGGTAGCTCCGGTCGCGGTATCATAAAATCGTTGTCCCACGCTGCCTGATTTTAGCTTAGTGAGCTGACGTGCAGGTAATCTGTCGCACTCGAAGGGATCTTTTGTAGCAATTCAGCGCTCCCGCCCATTGATCAGGTGCGAGATATGTTGTCGTAAAGTGGCCCCGTTTTCCTCAAATACGATAACCTCGTGGTTGAAGCTTCTTGCATCGACGGCGCCTGTGCGCCCGGGTGCAAGGTTAACATCACCGCTAGCGCACCTTAGTTGTACGAGGAGAACCATCGTGAAGGTCAACACAACTCGCCGGAACGTATTTGCCGGCTTGGCATTGGCTGCCGTTCTAGGCACCACCGGTTGTTCTGCGATTAACCCGCAGGCTACTACGTTCGAGTATGCACCCTCCGACGGGACCCAAACGACCGTCTATGTCGAAGAATCCTACCTCGATGGGATGGTAGATTTCCTCAACATCGCTGTCATCACCGAAGGCGCTAACGACCAGGGCCGTGTGATCGGCACCATCCACAATAAATCTGAGAACAGCCAGCGAGTCGAGCTCGAGATTAATAACAGTTCGGAGTCCTTCACGCTGGATGCCGGCGAGGTCCTGTCCTTAGAAGAGGAAGAGATCGTGCTGGACCAGGTCGGCACTGAGCCCGGCCAGCTGGCTGAGGGCACCGCGACCGCGTTCGGAAATTCTGAAGACTTTCATGTCACCGTCCTTCCACCGCGCCTGGAAGAGTACCGTGAGCTGTACCCGGGCGAAGTAGAGGTCGAAGAGCAACGCGACCATCTCTACGACTACCAAGGTCAGTATCACGATGAAGATACGCCATAACGTTTAAACACTTGTGGGCCGGTCAATTGACCGGCCCACAAGTGTTTAACGACCGATGTATTAGTTTTCGAACTTATACCCGAGCCCCCGGACGGTCAGCAGATACCGCGGTGAGGACGGATCGGGCTCAATCTTTGAGCGCAGGCGCTTAATGTGCACATCTAAGGTCTTGGTGTCGCCCACATACCCGGGGCCCCAGACTCGATCAATCAGCTGGCCACGAGTCATGACCCTGCCTGCATTGCGTAAGAGCATCTCAAGTAAGTCAAACTCCTTGAGCGGCATGGTGATTTCTTCACCATCAACAGACACCACGTGACGCTCAACGTCCATCCTGACGGGGCCGGCAGCGACCGTGTCTGGTATCAGTTCATCGGATTCGGCGTTGCGACGCATGACGGCGCGGATACGAGCGATGAGTTCACGCGCGGAGTATGGTTTGGTCACATAATCGTCTGCCCCAAGCTCCAAGCCCACGACCTTGTCGACTTCGCCGTCTTTGGCGGTCAGCATGATCACCGGAACTTGAGACTCTTGCCGGATTTGGCGGATCACATCGGTCCCTGGCTGGCCGGGCAGCATCAGGTCAAGCAGCACCAGGTCGGCACCGTTGCGGTCGAATTCTTCTACGGCTTCTAGGCCGTCTTCGACGACGGTGACCTCATACCCTTCCCGTTGCAATAAATACGACAGCGGGTCGGAGATGGAAGGTTCGTCTTCAACGACGAGAATCCGTGTCATGAGTGATTTCCTTTCCCTTGTGCAGGGTTCTGCGAATGTGAGGAATTGCCCACAGGTTTCATATCTGGTTTAGTTCCTTCGGTGGCTGCTTCATGCGCTTCGGGGTCCAGTGCCGGCAGACGAATGAGGAAGGTAGAGCCCTCATCGACCACGGATTCCACCATGACCTCCCCACCGTGATTCGAAACGGTGTGTTTGACGATACTCAGCCCCAAGCCGGTGCCACCGGTGGTCCGGGAGCGGGCTGAATCCACGCGATAAAATCTTTCAAAAATGCGATCTCGGTCTTCCTCTGCAATACCGCTACCCTGGTCACTGACCGCGATATGGACGACGTCATCATGTTTGGTCACTTCGACCCACACGGTCGATCCATCGGGCGAATAGGTCACCGCGTTATCGATGAGGTTGCGGATGGCAGCCATGAGCTGATCGTAATCACCGTAGACGGCTAACGGCTCGGGCGTGCGACTGTGAATTGTCACATCTCGTGCAGCTGCTTCAGTCCGAACCCTATCAATTGCATCCGAGACGAGTTTCGTAATGTCCAACGGCTTGGCTGTTTCGACAATGTCACGTCCTTGCAGTCGCGACAGCGAAATCACGTCCTGGACCAGGGCACTGAGCCGAACAGATTCGATGGAAAGTCTATTGGCGAAGTGCCGGACGGCGTCGGGATCATCGGCGGCATCTTCGATGGCCTCAGCTAGCAGGCTCATCGCCCCCACCGGCGTTTTCAACTCATGGGACACATTGGCGACGAAGTCGTGACGGATCGCTTCGGTGCGATGCTGCTGCGAACGGTCTTCAGCCATGAGCACGATGTAGTGATCCCCCAGGGCAGTAGCTCGCAGATGGACCACCCAATGCCCCTGGGTGGGCGAGACAGCGGGGATTTCGAAACGGTAGTCGTAGAGCTGACCGCCCGTTCGTACACGCGAGGTCAGTTCTGCCAATTGCTTGTGCCCCAGTTGGTTTCCACGAACCAGGCCGAACGCATACGCCGACGGGTTGGCACGGACCACAGTGTCAGCGACGTCTACGATCACATAAGCCTGCCCTACGACAGCAAGCACATCCAAGGCCCCTTCCGGAATGGATTGTTCATTATCTGCAAGGCGACGAATTCTGGAACGCGATGAAACACGGAAGGCAACCATCGCGCCCACCGTAATGATCACACCGGCCAGTCCAAAGAGGACTGCCACTGAAACTAGACTTTCCACAGTTGTAACAGTACCCATACTTTGGGTAACGAGCTGACCCTTTTTCGCGCTCCAGAGTCCAAAACACTCATTTGTCTGCTAAAATTCACCGCGCGTTTACTTTATTTCGAAACAGTAGGCGGGGCGGGTCAGGTATATTGGCCTGCAGTCAATCACCGTATCTACAAGGACTTATTCACATGCGCAAACTCTTTCGGGCCGAGATGGAGGCCGTGGGCGACGATCTTGTCGAAATGGCCACGTTAGTAAACCGGGCCATGAAGCAAGCACGGGTAGCTTTGGAGAGCGAGGATGTTGGACTCGCTGAGACCGTTATTGCGCAGGATGCCCGCATTGATTACCTCCAGAATGCTCTCGATGAGCGCACCATCGAACTGCTGCTGCTGGAGAATCCTGTAGCTACAGATCTACGCCTTTTGGTTGCGGCCTTACGCGTTTCGTCATCGATGGAGCGCATGGGCGACCTGGCGCGTCACGTCGCTGCACTGGTGCGGTTGCGCTATCCCAAGTCGGTCATCCCGGATCAAAGTCGGGAGGAAGTCGCCGAAATGGCTGAACTAACAGTTTCCGTGGGTGAATACCTGCAGCGCCTGATGACCACGTACAACCTGGCTGAAGGGCGCGAGATCTTGAAGTTAAATAATGACATCGACATTTTGCACTCGCAAATCATGAACAATGTGACCGACGGCGTCTGGGATCTTACCGGCCCACAGGCACAGGATCTCACGCTCCTGATTATGCGCCTGGAACGGTTCGGCGACCATGCGGTGTCGATTAGCCGAAAGGTTGCCTACCTGGTGACCGGCGAATGGGAACCACCGGTTATTCCTTAAGGGTAGTAGGCGGGCTATCGAAGTGCCGCCACCACGCGTTCTGCCACGTCGCCGTGTCTGGGTGGCACGCAATCGAGGTGGTTTGCTGGCCGTCTGCAAGAGTCGTGACCGCTGAGATGCCGTGCAGCGTATTAGTACACCACACTGGATACTCCCCGGATGCCAGTTCTGTGAGGCTCACCGGGCGATAAACGACAACAATATTGCAGGCTCGTGCCTGCTCAGCGATGCGGCGCGCTGAGATCGAGGCTAGCTGACGGGATGACTGGCAGAAGACTACTTCATTAGGCGCACGCCAAAGCATCAGCGCACCGGTGGTGGTTTCGATGGCATGGGTGCCGTCATGCAGCACCACATCATCGGTCAAGACTTGGGTTACCAATCCCCGTAGCAAAATGATATCGGGGCCCTTGATAGTCGGTCTCGTTCGGGGATCAGTGTAATCCGGGACGAACAGGGTCGTGGTCTCGCGCGGCTGTGGCGCCGGGCGCACCAGTAACACGATGCGAGAACACTCACCAGATTTCTCCACGCTGATTCGAGGAAACAGCTCTGTACCGGGTTGCTGCCGTGCGATGGCAGTCAGTTGGCGCTCCAATGCTGGGACAAATGCCGCAAGCTCCACGCTAGGCATTGCTCCGTGCACCGTGTGCTGGGCGGCAAGACCGTTGACAAACCTGGCGATATGGTCCTGTATATCCCAGGTCTTTCCCTGCCGAACCCGCCAGGAATCAGCGACCAGGAGGTCGGGATCGACGGCAGATGGGATCGGTTCAAAATCTTGGCCCGTCCAATGAAATGTCATCGGGCTGAAGGTCATGCCAGCTCCGCGATTGTATCCACCAGGGCGCGCGCTTTCAGCTGTTTCTCTTGATCTTCGGCGATCGGATCAGAGTCCACCACGACCGCTCCCCCAGCGCCGAGACTCAATCGTCCTGTGTGAAGCACCATAGTGCGGATGAGCACGTTGAACTCAGCGGTGTTGTTATCTCCCAGCCAGCCCATCGCACCCGAATATATACCGCGCGGTCCTGCTTCGAGGCTGTCCAGTGCTTCGACGCTGGCGAGCTTCGGGGCGCCGGTCATTGACCCTCCGGGAAATACTGCACGCAGTGCGCTCGTGGCAGATGTGTGTGGTTCTAGCTGGCCCGTCACCGTCGTCACGAGTTGATGTACCGTCGCAAACGACTCGACGGCCATGAGTTTGGGGACCTCAATAGAGCCCGGCAGCGCTACGGCGGCGATATCGTCTCGCAGCAGATCGGTAATCATTAGATTCTCCGACTGGATTTTTGGGTCGGCTGCCATCTGACAGGCAAGGTGTGCGTCAACCGTCGGATCATGATCGCGGGCGACCGTACCCTTAATCGGTTTGGATTCGATGCGCCCGTTGTCATCGATGCTCAAGAATTTTTCCGGCGACGCCGACAGGACCTCAAGTTCGTCGTCAAAGGTGTCCAGTCGGAGATATCCTGCATACGGAGCGGGATTATTGCTGCGCAATCGCATATACAACTCGAGGCCGTCACCGGAATATGCGTCGTGTTCATAGGTATCGGTGAGGCAGATACCGGCAGCTTGCCCGGTATGGAGCAGCTGTTGGATCGCTGCCACCCGGTGTTGGTACGCAGTCGCATCGAGCCTCCAGCGGCCAGGAGTCGATTGCCGCCGTTGGCATGGGGCAGGTGCATCGCTTGTGCCCCACACCAGCGTGGCTTCCAAATCATCAAGCAGTGCAGCGTCATCGACAGCAAACAGCGTGGTGACCTCATGACGGTGGTCATACCGTAAGAAAGCTTGCGGCCGGATCCAGTATGCATCCGGGGTCCTGGCTTGCCAGTGATTCCTATGCCGGGCCATCGTGGACTGTTTGGCCTCATAGCCCAGGTAACCGACCCATCCACCGGTAAAGCCGGGCAGCTGTACCGAAGATGGTTTCCACCGCGTCTGCTCAAGGTAGGTCAGCACGTCGCCGGTACGACGCAACGTGCTGCCATCTTCGAAGATCTCAAGCAGATTGGTTTCGGCATCCCAGCGCACGGTCTGTGCCAGCGGTCCTGCATTAGTCCCCATGACGGTGGTTTCGCCCTGACCCCGATGCGCCGCGGCAGAATCTAACCAGAAAGCCGCCGAAGTTCCAGCTTCAAGGCGACGAAAGGTTTCCGGCGTATTCAACGTGCCCGGGAACCTCCGGGTGAATATCTCCACGGAACGACTCGCGGGCACGTGCGCACGCCGCGGCCCGGTTGACGGCGGACCAACGGGAGCCAATGCCAGGAAGTTCTCGACCACCTGGCTGCCGTACGCTGACTGGAATGCTGCCGGATCAGCGTGTAGTCCCCAGTGATTGGTTTCGTTGACGCGATATGCCAGCACCCCAGCATCAGCGTCGGCGGCGTGAATAACGAATGTCTCAGGGTCCATGGCGGTCAAACGCCACGGATGATAGCTCACCAACGATGTGGGGTTCGGCACGTCGGCAAACAGTCCGTTGTCGGTGTGCTGATGTACTACAGGTTGTCCATAGATTGGTTGTGCGAGGCCGACGGTGGTATGCCCGTAGGCGGTGGCCAGCTGTTGGTATCCCGCGCCGATTGCTAAGACTGGCAGCTGCGGTGCGGCCGTCAAGGGGCGCAGGTCAGCTTCCTGCGGCCCGTGGGTGACCACCACGTGGGTGTAGTCGTCCACGTTTAACGCCGCCAGCTCGGTGGCGCTGACCACGTGCACCGCCCCGAGCTGGTGGATCAAAATATTGGTGGTGAACCCGTGATTATCGATGACCAGAATCATGGCATGGGTATCGCGGGCTGCAGGGTTATTTTCCTTGTGCTGCTACAGCAGCTGCCCCCGCAGCGGCTGCTTCTGGATCGAGGAACCGGGCCTTACCGGTGGGCCGGAACGTCTCATCGATGTCGTAGGCAAAGGGCACACCGGTGGGCAGGTTCAGCTCGGCGATGTCATCGTCGGAGATACCTTCCAGGTGTTTGACCAAGGCGCGCAACGAGTTGCCGTGGGCTACAACCAGCACGGTTTTCCCCTGGGCTAGTTCGGGCACAATGTTGTCGTACCAGTACGGCACCAGGCGAGTCACAACATCTTTGAGGCATTCCGTTCGCGGGAGGTCATCTCCTAGGAGCGCATACCGTTCGTCACGAGACTGAGAATATTCGTGGTCGTCTGCCAACGCCGGTGGCGGAGTGTCGTAGGAACGCCGCCAGATCATGAATTTTTCATCACCGTGTTCTTCACGGATCTGGGCTTTGTTCTTGCCTTGCAGCGCACCGTAGTGCCGTTCGTTTAGCCGCCAGCTGCGCTGTGCCGGAATCCACTGACGGTCGGCAGCTTCTAGCGCCAGATTCGCGGTGGTGATGGCGCGTCGCAGCAGCGAGGTGTAGACGACGTCGGGCAGCAGGTTTTGTTCTTTTAACAGCTCACCGGCGCGGGCGGCCTCTTTGCGCCCCTGATCGGTCAACGGCACATCGACCCAACCGGTGAACTGGTTGAGTTCGTTCCACGTCGACTGCCCGTGGCGCAGGAGAACTAATGTTGATGTTGTAGCCATGGCGATAACTTTACCTGCTTAGTAGGACCAGGTCTGAAATTCACGTTTGGGCCCGGCCAAGTAGACCCCCGCGGCGACAATAGCAGCCAGACCGAACAGTCCCATCCGACCCCCAACGAAGATGGTTAACGCTGCTGATCCCAAACCAAAGACCAATGCAGCACCCAGGATAAGTAACCACGTAGATTTTGTCTGTCTACTATGGTTTTCAAAGGTCGAAGCTGGACGACGGATCGCATCCACCATCGCCCAAATCACCATACCGGCACCGACCAACGCCAGCGCGGCCTGTAGGCCGTATTCGATCATCAGCACCAACTGCAAGAGTTCCATGCGTCTAGTGTAGCGACTCAACTTCGGGTATTAGGCTAGTGGGAGCGGACTGTCGGAAAGGTTGTGTCGTGACGGGGTTATTTGTGGTCTTCGAGGGCGCTGATGGAACGGGTAAATCCACCCAGGTCGCCGCGGTGTCCGAAGCATTACGGAATGCAGGCCACCAAGTCGTGGTCACTCGAGAACCTGGCGGTTCCAAGGTCGCTGAAACGCTACGTTCTATCGTGTTGGACCCAGCACACGATATTGGCCCTATGACCGAAACCCTGATCTTTGCCGCAGCGCGTGCAGATCACATCGAAAAGACCATCGCACCGGCGCTGGAGGCTGGCAAAATCGTCATCTCTGATCGTTTCGTCGGTTCATCCATTGCCTATCAAGCGGCGGGCCGTGGGGTAACCGAAGCAGTCGTGGCAGATATCAACCGGTATGCCACAGGCGATCTGACACCCGATGTGACGGTAGTGTTGGACCTTGATGAGGCCGTAGCCGCTCCGAGACGTCAGGGGCGCGGCACGCTAGTCGATCGAATGGAATCTGCACCAGATGGGTTTCAGCAGGCGGTCAGGGCATCCTTTCTAGCGCAGGCCAAAGCGAATCCGGCGTGGCATATAGTCATCGACGCTGCCCAAGACCCAGAAACCATCACTGAGCTTGTCCTAGATCATCTACAAACCACTCACGGAGTCACACTGTAATGGCCAATCCTGTCTGGCAATCCTTAGCTGGCCAACACGCGGTCATCGAACAACTCACCGGTCATCAAACGCTTACCGCTCCCACCCATGCATGGCTGTTTACCGGTCCACCCGGGTCCGGACGCTCGCTTGCGGCCCGGGCGTTTGCTCAGTCTTTACAGTGCGAACAATCCGAGCCCGCAAACCGCGGGTGCGGCCACTGTCAGGCCTGCGTCACGATCGGGGCGGGCACCCACGCCGACGTCAGCATCGTCACGACAGAAAAGGTGACCTATGCGATCGAAGACGTTCGTGAACTGGTAGCAAACGCTCATGATCGTCCTTCAACAGGGCGGTGGCGCATCATCATTATTGAAGACGCCGACCGCATGACCGAACGTGCCACCAACGTCTTGCTGAAAGCAATCGAAGAACCCCCAGAGCGCACCATCTGGATGCTGTCGGCGCCTTCCCCCGCGGATGTGCTGGTCACCATCAGATCAAGGACTCGTCATGTGAAGCTGATGATTCCTGCGGTCGAAGACGTCGCTCGATTACTCACCGCACGCGACGGTATCGACCCAGAGCTGGCAGAAACGTGCGCGCGTGCTTCCCAGTCGCATGTCGGTGTAGCACGCTGGTTAGCGCGTTCTTCGGAGGCCCGCGAGCGCCGCGATATGATTGTGCACCTGCCATTATCGATTCGATCTGCATCGGCTGCGATGGAGGAGGCCGATAAGCTCCATAAGTTGGTACAAGAGGAAGCTGACGCATCTGCGGCAGACCGCAACGCAGCAGAACGCGCGAGTCTCCTACGCTCGCTCGGGCTAACCGATGATGCACCGATCCCACCGAAGCTGCGCGTCCACGTCCGGCGCATGGAAGATAACCAAACCGCGCGGAACCGACGTGCTATTCACGACGCGTTAGACCGGGCCATGATTGATTTGTCTGGCGTCTATCGGGACCTGTTACTGCTGCATGTTTCGTCCGAGACCGACCTCATCAACGAACATATGCGAACAAAGCTGACTGAGTATGCTTCGAGTGTTTCGGCCGAGCATTGCTTGAGCGCACTCGAAGCGATCACGCTGGCCCGGAAACGGTTGGCAGGCAACGTGCCTCCACTTCTGGCACTTGAAGCGATGCTGTTAGCATTTATTCCTCGGACCAGACGACACGCTCCCCTCTAAGCACGCAAAGGAAACGCATTGGCACAGACTCTTCGATCGCTGGCTGCCCTCGGTACGGCTGCTCTTCTGACGCTGACTGCTTGTGGCAGCGTCAACGACGCTGATCCGCAATTTGAACGTCAGAATGAGGCTGTGCCTGATGCTCTGACCAGTTTCTATGATCAGCAGATCGATTGGGATGAGTGCGAGGATAACAGCGCCTTTGATTGTGGCACCGTTGAGGTTCCGATGGATTATGCCAACCCTGACGACGCAAGCATCGACATTCACCTCACCAGGTCCCAAGAGAACGCCGATAAGCAGCCGATGTTATTCAACCCGGGCGGTCCTGGCTCATCGGGCATTGACTTTGTCCAAGACTCGGTCAGCTATATGCTGTCCGAGAAGCTGGCGGAAAATATCTCGGCCATCGGTTTTGATCCACGGGGCGTCGGAGCGTCTGAACCTGTCCGCTGTCTTTCTGGAGCAGAATTCGACGAATCACGTGAAGAGGTTGTGGACTCCTCCACACCGGAAGGTTGGCAAGCATCGATCGAGGAGACCGAAAAGCTTGGAGAACAGTGTCTTGACCGTTCGGGAGACATTGTGGGGTTTGTCGATACTGTCTCTGCGGCCAAGGATATGGACGTTATTCGCGCGGCGCTCGACGAGCCGCAGCTGGACTACTTCGGGATCTCCTATGGCACAAAGCTGGGTGCGACCTACGCCGAACTGTTCCCTGAGAACGTCGGAAAGTTCGTGCTGGATTCCGTGCTTGCCCCAAGTGCTCAAACGTTTGAAGTCACCAAGGCGCAATCGGCTGGTTTTGAAGAATCTCTGCACGCTTGGGCTGATTGGTGTGCCGAAGCAAGTGAATGCAATATCGGAGAAGACGGTGATCCGCACTCGGTACTCACGGCAGTCACCGATTTCATCGCCGAAGTCGAGAAAGAACCCCTCGTCTACCCCAACGGTCGAAGCCAACCGGTATCTGATCTCTTCTTCGGGCTCGTAACTCCCTTGTATTCGCGGGACAGTTGGGAACTTCTAGCCATGGCCTTCGAGCAAGGCATCGCTAATGATTACGAAAATTCTGACTATCAGCCACTCTTTTTAGTGTTTGCTGATGCGTATCACGGCCGTGACGCAACCGGGGAATACACGAATAACACCGACGCGTTCAATGCCATCAATTGTCTGGACTATGCTGCGCCTGACAAAACATTCGAACAAGCCCACGAGGAAGCAGAAGAACTCGCTGAGCACGCACCAATCTTTGGACCACACATGTCGTACTCAACCGGTTGTAACGGCTGGCCAGTGGAGCCGGCCGAACCCGTTGGTGAGACCGTGGCAGAGGGTTCTGATCCTATCGTGATCGCTAACCTCACCTCCGACCCCGCTACGCCCATTCATTTCTCACACGAGTTGGCAGAGCAGCTAGACAATAGTATCCATATCACTGTTGAAGGTGAGGGTCATGGTGCGTACTCGAGCCACAATGCGTGCATCCGGGAGGCTATTGACGGTTACATCCTTGACGACGAATTACCTGAAGATGGGCTCGTGTGTGAGGGATCCTGATGGCGTTTTGACCTAAGTGGTCAAAACTCGCTATGATCACTTAGCGGACGTTCGATGAACGGTCCGCGAGTGCCGACTTAGCTCAGCTGGTAGAGCAATTCCCTCGTAAAGAATAGGTCGCCGGTTCAAATCCGGCAGTCGGCTCGATCCACTTGAAGAGGTGGTTGGCCCCTACGTCGTTGTAATAGCAACGAAGTTGGGGCCAAACTTTTATCCACCTCATATCTAAGCGGCGGATATATCTTCTCAGAGTTGGTTATCGATTACCTGACAGTGCAGACCACGCTAAGAGACGCGGCCCCTTCGCCCGGCCAATTCGCACAACGCCCATAAGCCTGCCTGGGAGCCATTTAACGTCATGCTCAGCCCTAGGTCGCCACGAGACGTACGAGCCGTTTTCTCGATGGCGTTGATTTCTTCTGTGATCTAGTTTTTGGTGATCTGCTCTTTCACTGCGGCCTTCTCCTCGGGCTCGGGGCGTGAGTTCCGAATAAAGAAGGCGCCTACCAATCCCAGAAATGCAATTGCCATAGAGACTATGAAGGCAATGTTCACCCCGCGTATTGGTCCTTCAGGACCATGTACAGCAGGATCTAAGGCGGTGCCGGTCATGACCGTGACCAGCACGGCGGTGCCTACGGAAGCTGCGACCTGACGCATGGTGTTATTCAGCGCTGTACCGTGCGGGATCATCCGTTGCGGCAATTGGTTTAGTGCCGCTGTGGTGACAGGCATGATCACCATGGCTGTGCCAAACATTCGGATCGCGTTGACGGTCGCCAAATACACAAATGAAGTGTTGGGGGTGAGGAAAGAGAACATCGCCGAGGTGGCAGTTAGTAGCGCGAAGCCAAACACCGCTAACCATTTAGCACCGAAACGGTCAAACACCCGACCGGTCACCGGAGACATCAGTCCCATAATGATCGCACCTGGCAACAGCATTAGCCCAGAGTCCGTTGCGGTGAAACCCGCCATGTTCTGCATATATAAGGGCAGGATAATCATCCCACCGATCATCGCAACGAACACCGTCATACCCAGCAAGGTATTGAGCGTAAACATAGGATTTTTCAGAATGCGCAGTTCCAACATTGGCTCGTCGAGTGTCAGCTGGCGCCAAATAAATAGACCAAGACTTATAAACCCCACGGCCAATGGGACCGTTACAAGGGGGCTCAGCCAGCCGGTACTTCCGGCATTGCCAAAACCAAAGAGCATGCCACCGAAAGCAAAGGTGGACAGTACAACCGACAGGATATCCAACCGTGGATAGGTTGGTTCCGTCACATTATCGAGGATAAAATACACCACGATCATGTCGATTATGGCTATCGGCAACATGATCATGAACAAGGTTTGCCATGGGAAATGCTCCACGATCCAGCCTGACATGCTGGGGCCGATAGCTGGAGCAAAGGAGATGACAAGCCCGAACGTACCCATTGCCTGGCCGCGCTTATCTCTTGGAAAGATGGCAAACAAGATGGTTTGCATCAAGGGCATAATAATCCCGCCACCGGCGGCCTGAATGAATCGTCCAGCCAACAGCACCGAATAGGTAGGCGCCAAGATCGCCAACAAAGTCCCCAGACTGAACAGTCCCATAGCCGCGAAGAACAGCGTACGCGTAGTAAATCGCTGAATCAGAAAAGCCGTCACGGGAATCATGATCCCGTTTACCAGCATGAAAATGGTCGTGACCCACTGCGCGGTATTCGCTGTAATACCGAAATCTTCCATAAGCGCTGGTAGCGCGGTATTCATCAGCGTTTGATTCAGGATCACCACGAACGCACCTGACACCAGCGCGATCAGCACAAGGTTGCGGTTCACCGGCTTCTGGCGGATGCGCTCTGCCCGATTGCTCGGCGCCTCGGCTTGGTGGGTTGCGTCAGTCCGCCGCTCAACAGCGGGTATCGAACCGGTGGTTTCGTGTGGCAAGATGGTCCAGCTTTCGTAAAAAGTCTTTGCTATAGGTACTCGTGAGGGTCGACGGATAGGTCATTGCACTGTCATTGTGCGAGCAACGTGAGGGTCGATCTGTTCTAACCGCTCAAAAGCTACATCCAATAACTCGTATAACGGTTGCGAGTTGTTTGCGACCCAGCGCCGAACCGCGATTCTGATTGCACTCATCGCGATCGCGGCCAAAAGTTCAGGAGAAAAGTCCTCAGCCATGTCCACGCCCATACGCTCTGCTAGTGCGCTCGCAAATTCTTGTTCCACCATGGCTATTTTTCCAAGGTGATGGGCCATGAGCGACGGGTTATCTTGTGTGAGCCGCTGTCGGGCTAACAGCCGCTCTCGATCGACCGGATCTACACCGAAATATTCGCTACTGAGGATGGCGTGGCGAAACGCTTGCATCGGCGCCTCATGCGAAGGTCGTTCAAGCAACAGCCGACGAACCTGGGCTGCCCCGTCGGTCGCTTGGGTCACTAGGGCATCTTCTTTCGATGCGAAATAATTGAAAAAAGTCCGAGGCGAAACACCTGCTGCCTGGGCAATAGCCTCGACCGTGAGTTTTTCTAGCCCTTGTTGCAGTGCTAAATCTAATGCAGCATCCCGAATTGCTTGTCGGGTTTCCCGCTTCTTTTGTTCTCGTCGACCTACTATTGCCTCATCCTCACACGTCATGAGTGACCAGCTTAAGCAAAACTTGCACACTGTGCAAGTTTATCCAACCGTTCTCCGCGTGATGTGAGACACTTGGTGGCACATCGTACGGGGAGTGTTAGTCGTCTTTTGCTGTCTTCCATCGACGGTAAGCCCAGAGGGTCAGCACTATGACAGCGACCCATGCGACACCAACGATGATCCCGTTGAGCACGCTTGGTGACGAAATAAAAGTTCCGATGGCGACTAACGAGATCTGGCCCGGAATGACGGATAAAAGACTGGCGAGCAAGTAATCGCGCTGACTCACACCAAATGCGCCACTGCCGTAGTTGACTGGCCAATAGGGGAAGCCCGGCAATAGACGTAAGCCGGCCACGGCTTGAAAACCAGCCTGGTCCAGGTGCCGCTCTACCGTGCGATAGCGTGACCCCAGCATTTTAGCAATGGATTCGCGACCGAGCCCGCGTGCGATCCAGTAGGCGCCCCAACACCCAAGAAACACACCGATGACAGACAGTATCGTGCCTTCGATAAAACCAAAGAGTAATCCACCGGTAATCGCCATGACAGTCACGGGAATTGGAGTAAGCGCCACGACTGCGTATGCTCCGATGAATACCAGCCAGGCAGCCCAGCCCCACGAGGCAATAAGCTCGTGCAGAGTGTCGATCGAAGGCAAACGGACGTTGAAGGCCAGCCACAGCATGAGCAATAGAACTAAAACTAAAGCAGTGTTGCGGATCAACCCTGCCCAGTCAAAATGATCCTCGAGCGCATAGGAGCCAGTTGTCTCAGCAGGCTGGTCAGTTTCGGAAGTCATAGGGGTACTGTAGTCATCCGGCCGCTCCGATGCACTGTCGTGATGCTCGGCAGACATTAGCTATCCATCAGGTAATGTTGTGCTGCGCGAACAGCTTCTAAGACTTTTTCTGCTCGGCGTCCGACCGACTCGAGGTTGCCCTGGCCACGTTTGAACATCGCAGCTGCCTGGGCTGTTGCCGCCAAGTCATTTGCAGCTCGAGAAAGGTGCCGATGAATGTCGTTGGCCCCGGCCGGGACGTCCATATCGTGCTCACCAAACCGTTGGCGAGCTTCGAAGCAAATGTGTCGTACATCCTGCAAGCTGTCTGTAAGGATATTGCCAGCGTGAATCAGGCCGTTGAGTTCTTCGTCAGCAATCGGACCGGGGCGCTTTGGATCAACGATCTGCCAGTACCGATCCAGCGAGCGCGCAAAACGGTCATGCGCTTGGCGCCATAGCTTGTGACCAAGCTGCTGATCTAGTTTCTTTGCCTCACGACGGCGAGCAAATGGTCCGGGTTTCATCTCCCTTAGTGTCTCACATTGTTAAGACAATCTTTCCCACCCGGTCTGGTTCACGAAAGCGTGCGTATGCTGCCTCAGTTTCTTCCAGGGGGAAAGTTTGTGCAATTAACGGGTCGATACTTCCGTCGGTGAAAAACGGCCAGATGTGTTCGACGAGTCCATCGAGAATTTCGCCTTTTTCTGCCGCGCTTCGAGGTCGCAGAAGGTTGCCGGTTAATACTGCCTGTTTGGCCATGAGGCGAAGGAAATTGATCGGACCCTTAATGCCACCCTGCGAACCAATCACCACCCACCGTCCTCCATGAGCTAATGCGCGCATGTTGTCCTCGGAGTACTGACCGGCAATGATATCCAGGATGATGTCGGCTCCGTGGCCCTCCGTGATGTCATGAACTCGTTCGACAAAATCTTCGGTGCGGTAGTTAATAGCATCAGCACCAAGGAAGCTCGAATACTCGACTTTGGCATCCGAACCGGCGGTAGCGATTGGGTGGCCGCCCATCGCTTTGACCATTTGGATCGCCATGGTGCCAATACCGCCAGATCCACCGTGAATAAGCACCCGCTCACCGCGCTGAAACTTAGCGGTCATAAAAACATTGAACCAAACGGTAGCTGCGGTTTCGATGCTGCCTGCCGCTTCAATAAAATCTACTTGGGCTGGAATCGGGACCACCTGCCGAGCATCAACTGCCACATACTCGGCATAGCCGCCGCCGGCTAGAAGTGCTGCCACGCGTTCACCTTCGTGCCATGTCTGCACATCTTGGCCGATTGCAGCGATAGTACCGGCCACTTCCAAGCCGGGTATGTCGCTGGCACCTTCTGGCACATTGTAGCCACCTCTACGTTGCAGCAAATCGGCATTATTGATGCCAGCGGCCTGGACTTTGATGAGCACCTCACCTGCACCTGGCTTCGGCAATTCCTGGTCGACCACCCGGATGTCGGCTGGCGATTCTTGGCTAGCCTTGGTCGTCCCTGCTTGCGGCATGAATCGAACGGCTTGCATATGGGTAGGAAGTGACATGCTTCCTATATTGGTCAGACGATCTCAACCGGGTCAACCTGTGGCTGTTGATGATAGCGACTTTTGCAAGGCAGAGCGCCTCGATTATGTCTGAGCGCTATTCACCGGGTACACTGTAACCTCGTCTGGATGGTTGTCCGAGCGGCCGAAGGAACTGGTCTTGAAAACCAGAGGGCGGCAACCCCGTCCCGGGGGTTCAAATCCCCCACCATCCGCAGAAAAATCCCGTGGTGAAAGAAGCAATTCTCGCCGCGGGATTTTTGCATGTGAAGATTCGGCAGGAAAATCTCCTATGCTGTAGCGCTTTCTTGCGAAATCGAGCGAAGAACACCGCAAATATACAAGTTTCGCTACCGATGAAAAAGGCCCGGCGTCCGTCACCCACACACTGTGGTTTTACGCGCTACATAACCATTTTCGATTCAGCGGTCTGACCACTTCTTCGATGGTGGTTTTGGCCAGTGACCATAAGGGCAATCGCGTGTTGTCTGCTTCGCCCCTCCGCTGCGTCCCACGTCCTAATTTCATTTTCAACATCGGTGCGCTTGTTGGCACTGCAGAAGGTAGTGAAAAGTCGCGTATTCAACCTCTTATGTGACTTTCTCCCCGCATTTTTTGCCCTAACTCGCTAAGGTTGGACGAGTCAAGCCAGCTCGCGAACCGACAAACACGCAGCGAGGCTGGCAAAGAAAGCAAGGCTGGGATGACCCGCATGTGGCGGGGGAAGAAGCCGCTTTCTGAGTTTTACACGGGAACGTAACACCGCGTCACGGCAATGTCGCCGGGTGCGGTATTGAGCATTTCTACATGCGGGACAACTACGACGAAGGGAAGACCAACCGCTAGCCCACTACGTAGCAATCACTGACATCCTGATACCTGGAGGAATTTTTGAAGACTGATACAACGACAAGCTTGACGGGGAATCCGCCGCGCAAGCGTACCGGTGGCATCGTCATCACAATCGCAACACTGTTGGCATTCTCTTACGGACTGCAAATGTATGCAGTTGTACCTGCCTACTCGACCATGACCGTTGAATTCGATTTGAGTTACTCTCAGGTCGGGCTCATGGTATCCCTGTGGTTTTTGGGTTACGCCATCGCCCATGTGCCGGCAGGCTTTGCCGCTGCTGCGTGGGGCTTGAAACGTGTTGCTGTCTGGGGCGGCCTCATCACAGCCCTCTCCAGCGGTTTGATCGCTCTATCAGGCTCCTATGGCCTCGTGTTGACCTCACGGTTTATCGGTGGGGTCGGGATGTCTTTGGTCGTGGCGTCGATCTTCCCCCTGGGGAACTACTGGTCGAAACCGGAAAATGGCAAACTGGTAGCCGGGATCCTCAATGGTCTCGGGCTCACCGCTGGTTCTGCAGTCGGCCTGTATGTGTGGACGTTCCTCATGCAGGCCATCAGCTGGCGCGCCAGCCTTTGGGTTGCTACCGCTATCGGGCTTGTCATTGCTATCGCCGCTGCAGCACTCATTGAAATTCCAGAGCACATGGATGAGCTTGAAGGCGATGAGTTCAGCTGGGCTGGTACTGCTAAAGTCCTCAAATCCAAGACGATGTGGGGCATTGGCATTGTCAGTGTTGCCGCCTACGGTGCCTTCTTTACTGCCTCACAACTTGCACCAGGCTTTGCAGAAAGTGAGCACGGCTTTTCTGCAGCCGATGCCAGCCTCTTAGGTCTGATCATGCTCCTGATTGGTATCCCCGGATCGATTCTGGGTGGAATCTTTGCCGACCGTGCCAAGAAGTTCCTGTCAACGCTGTGGATTCCTGCGGCTGTCATTGTCGCGCTGCTGGCAATCCTGCCGTTGGTCAATAGTGTCATGCTGTGGGTGGTACTGAGCTTGATCGGTGTCTTCGGCATGATGTACCTCTCACCTGCCAGTGTTTCGCCCAGTGAATACCCTGAAGAAGTACCAAGCCAAGATTTCGCAACCGCACTCGGCCTGGTCCTGACCCTGGGGAACATGGGCGCCGTCATATTCCCATACGTCTACACCCTAGGCACTCAGTTGGGAAGCTCATCAGTCGGCTGGTGGCTCATTGCCGCCCTGTCTGCGCTAAGTATCCTAGGTATTTTCATGGCCAAAGAATCGCGTGCGCCACAAGGTGCACCGGCACGCGACGAACACGCTGTTGAGGTCACGGCCTAAACAACCGCAACCTCCCTGGAGGGCACGCCACATACTGATAGGCGTGCCCTCGTTGCGCTTTAACCCCACAAGATGAGCTGCGATCCTCAGCTCACCAGATACCTTCTGCCGATTGACCCCCCCGATAGCCATTGATGTGGTGAAACGCCTCGCATAAGCTGACTTCAAAGCCGGATCGTATCACCCGTCTGGGTCGTACAAGGCCCAGGCAACGAATAGCGATGGAGGAACAACATGGCTGCGCACGATCCTTCAAGCCAAAGTACCGGCAGTTATCTCAGACGATCAGACGCTGGGCAACGCGCCTCGGAAGGTCAAGAACTATCCGAGGGGATGAAAGCGCCGCCAATTAAACGCAGCGAGTGGATGCGCAAGCTTGTAGGCCTCGTAGGCGGAGTCCTCGCAGCATTGCTCGTGTACTTCCTGATGCCAGCAGATCTTGAAATATGGCCGAGAGTGACTGCAGCAACTGCTGTATTGATGGCCATCTGGTGGATGACCGAAGCCATCCCGATTCCGGCTACCGCGTTATTGCCACTCATTATCTTTCCGTTGCTGGTGCCCGTCGAAGAATCGGACGGGGGCGTGACCGTCTCCGACATCGGCGCCAACTACGGTAATGACATCATCTTCTTGTTCATGGGCGGGTTTCTGCTCGCATTAGCCATGCAGCGATGGAACCTACACCGACGGATCGCGCTGCTAGTGCTCCGAGCCATGGGGTCCAATACGAATGCGCTCATCGCCGGGTTCATGATCGCCACAGGATTTTTGTCCATGTGGGTATCCAACACCGCCACGGCCGTTATGATGCTGCCCATCGGTCTCTCGGTGCTGTTACTGGTGAAAAACATTAGCGACGGAAAAGACCCCGATGAGGTCGTCACCAATGGTATGGACACAGCGGCCACGCAGGAAGAAATTGCGCAGGTCTCGAAGTCAAACTTCGGTACCGCCCTAACGCTGGCCATCGCCTACTCTGCCTCGATTGGCTCACTGGGTACTATTATTGGCACCCCGCCCAACGCCCTACTTGCCGCACACATGGCCACGAACCACGACCTCGAGCTCGGCTTCGGTCGCTGGATGTTGGTCGGAGTACCTCTCTCGATCGTTCTGATGATCGGCGCCTGGTTTATTCTTGCCAAAGTGATGTTTAAACCCGAGGTGAAAAACATTCCCGGAGGCGCTGAGCTGATTAAGAATGAATGGAACAAGTTGGGGCCAATGTCGATTGGTGAACGTTCCGTGCTCATCGTCTTTATCGTCGCTGCACTTTCGTGGATCTCAGTGCCGCTCGTTTCGGAATATATCTTTGGGCTTGAAGAACCGGTCATCTCTGACTCTGGGATCGCCATGGTTATTGGCGTAGCGTTATTTATCTTGCCTGGCGGCGCGAATCAGGGTGTGCGTCTTCTCAACTGGGACACTGCGGTGAAATTGCCCTGGGGCGTGCTGCTCCTATTTGGTGGCGGTCTGGCATTATCAGCCCAATTTTCCGACTCTGGCTTATCCGAATGGTTGGGTGCCCAGGTCGAAGGGCTTTCTGGTCTACCGGTCTGGGTCATGGTGGCGTTAGTTACCGTTGGCATCCTCCTGTTGACGGAGATGACTTCAAATACCGCAACTGCCGCGACGTTTCTGCCCGTAGCATCCGGCATTGCGATGGGGACCGGCATCGAACCGCTCATGCTCACCGCTGCGGTGGCCCTGGCGGCAACGTGTGCATTCATGCTGCCGGTCGCAACACCACCAAATGCGATAGCCTTCGGCTCCGGGTATATCACGATCGGTCAGATGGTCAAAGGTGGTGCTTTGATCAACATACTGGCGGTTATCCTCATTACTATTACCGCAATGACGCTGTTGGTGTGGGTCTTCGGGATTACGACGTAGATTGAGCGTGAAACCCGATACACTCGAAAGTCCCATGGCAAATAGTTCATCCGGTGAAACAGTTTTAGAGCGCGTGTTACGCATCCTGTCGGCATTTGATGCGCAACGTCGTCAGCTGCCGGTGGCCGAATTGGCACGGCTGGCCAACATCCCGTTAGCAACCACATACCGCCTGGTGGGACAGCTCGCCGCCGAAGATATTCTGACACGCTACCCCGACGGCACCATTGGTCTGGGCATCCGCTTATGGGAATTAGCAGCCCGCTCCTCACCTGCGGTAAGCCTTCGAACCGCGGCCATGCCCTTTTTAGACGATGTCCAGTCCATCTTTCGGCAGCACACGCAGTTATCCGTGCTGGAATCGCATGAACTGCTGGTGGTCGAACGGCTCTCATCCCGACGTTCCGTGGTAAATCAGGCAACGGTGGCCACCCGCATGCCTGTGCATACCGTCTCGATGGGACTCGTCCAGCTCGCGTTTCAGCCGCAGTACGTCATCGACGACTATTTTGCGCAGTTTCCTGAGGCAGCAGAAGTGTCCTATCCGGGCACCGGCAATATGACCGACACGTTGCACAAGATTCGTCAAGACGGGTTCGCGATGCTCGACGGCATGCTGGACGACGGCACGACCGGTGCGGCAGTCCCGGTGTTCGACAAACCGACCGGACGCAATAGAACCGCGATTGCTGCAATCTCAGTGGTCATCCCCCAAGATTTTGAACAACGCTCGGCGGTGGTGCCCGTATTAATGGCCGCATCACGAGGACTCACTCGCACGCTCCACCCGGTCACAGAACCACCGAATTCTCAGTGAATGAGAATCGAGTGGCGTGGCACACCGAATATGACAGACACTTGAATGGATCGTTCACGTATGACGCAACGACAGGAGTCTGAATGTCTGCACAAGTAGAGACCACCCAGGTGGCTATCGTCGGGGGCGGCCCAGCAGGATTGATGCTATCGCACCTGCTGGCTCGCACCGGCATCGATAACATCGTGTTGGAAACCCGCGACCACGAAACCATTAAAAACACCCACCGCGCCGGTATTCTCGAAACCGGTTCCGTGGAACTGTTGACCGACTACGGCGTGGATTCTCGCATTCGTGACATTGGCTACGAACACGAAGGCATTGACCTGCGTTTCGATGGGAAATCCCACCGCATAAATTTCAAGGAACTCATCGACGCGTCGGTGTGGCTCTACCCGCAAAACGAGGTCTTCGTCGACCTGGCCGCTGCGCGCGCTCGCGATGGCGGCGATGTCCGGTATGAACACACCGTTACAGAGGTTCAGGACGTCACCACCGATGCACCAAAAGTGCACTTTACCGATGATAAAGGCAACCCCGGTGTCATCCAAGCCGAGATTATCGTCGGCACCGATGGCTCCCGTTCATACTGCCGACGGGCCATCCCATCTGAAACCCGTCAAGAGCACACCATCGAATACCCGTTCGCCTGGTTCGGTATTCTCACCGAGGCTCCACCCAGCGCCGAAGAACTGGTCTACACGAACTCACCGCGCGGTTTTGCCCTCATTTCGCAGCGCAATGAAACCGTCCAGCGTCACTACTTCCAGTGCGATCCGAACGAAAATCCGGACGACTGGACCGAAGACCAAATCTGGGAGGAACTGCAAGCCCGGGTGGATGGTCCCGACGGCTTCCAGCTCAAACGCGGTCCCATCTTCGATAAAACCGTGCTGAAGTTCCGCTCGTTTGTCGCCGAACCAATGCGCTGGGGCAATCTGTACCTGGCCGGGGATGCCGGACACACCGTCCCACCAACCGGTGCCAAGGGACTGAACCTAGCCCTGGCCGATGTGCGGGTGCTCTATGCTGCACTCGAGCAATACTTCAAATCCGGTGACTCCACCGGATTGGACAACTACTCCGAGACCGCTTTGAGGCGCGTGTGGAAGGCTCAGAACTTCTCATACTGGATGACCAGCATGCTGCACACCCGCAAAGATGCCAGCTCATTTGAGACTCGTCGTGCCGTCGGCGAGCTGCACACCGTGGTGGGATCGCGCTACGGTCAGCAGTATCTTGCCGAGTCCTATTGCGGCTGGCCCCACGAATAACTTCTCGCTATCGAAAGGACTGTAAGTGTCTGAGCAGAACAAAGACCTGGATCCGCTGGCAACAGCAGATTCCCAGGACTCGATCACCAAAGAAATCGAAGACCTCCACGCGGCATACCGTTCCGGTGTGGAAGCAGACAGCAGCAAAACAGAAACCCAACCGCGGCTGAACTTCCCGCCGTACCGGTCCTCGCTGCTGCGTCACCCGACCAAAGACCTCCACCACACCGACCCGGAAACCATCGAGCTGCACTCGCCAGCATTCGGACACCGTGACGTGCACATTCTGGAATCTGATCTGACCATCCAGCACAATGGTGAGCCTATTGGCGAGCGCATCAAGGTGCGCGGCCGAGTGCTGGACGGCGACGGTCGTCCGGTCCGCGGTCAACTCATTGAGATCTGGCAGGCCAATGCTGCCGGTCGTTACATTCACAAACGTGATCAGCATCCGGCCCCCATTGACCCGAACTTCTCGGGTGTTGGCCGTGCAATCACCGGTGATGATGGATCCTATGAATTCACCACGATCAAGCCGGCCCCGTATCCGTGGAAAAACCACCACAACGCCTGGCGTCCAGCCCACATTCACTTCTCGTTGTTTGGCACGGACTTCACGCAGCGAATGATCACCCAGATGTATTTTCCGGGTGACCCACTCTTCGCACTAGACCCGATCTACCAATCAATCACCGACCAAAAAGCCCGCGACCGACTCGTTGCGACCTACGACCACTCGGTTACCAGCCACGAATGGAATACCGGCTACTACTGGGACATCGTCCTAACCGGTTCACAGCGTACCTGGATGGAGGACGAAGACCATGACCACTAATGATCTCACCCCAACACCCGGCCAAACGATTGGCCCGTTCTTTGGCTACTTCAATGCCGCCGAAAGCGTGCACCTGCCGTTTGAAAACGGCGACCATCTGGTACCTCCGGGGGACGCTCGCGCCGTGCAGCTGACCGGTACGGTGTACGATGGCGAAGGCAACCCGATCCCAGATGCGATGATCGAAATCTGGCAGGCGGATGAAGACGGCAAGATCCCGACCCAGGACGGTTCGCTTATTCGCGACCCATTTGTCTTCACCGGTTGGGGTCGCGCCACGACCGACAACGTCGGCACCTATCGGTTCACCACGGTCGAGCCCGGTGCGACCGACGAGGGTAAGGCACCATTCATCCACGTCGTCGTATTCGCTCGCGGGTTGCTCAATAAACTGCACACCCGCGCCTACCTGCCCGAAACCGAGATCAGCAGCGATGAGACACTGTCGGCTCTTGGAGACCGGGCTCAGACGCTCGTGGCCAAGCGCGACGGTAAGCGTTTGCTGTTCGATATTCATTTGCAAGGGGATCAGGAAACCGTGTTCTTCCAGTTTCCCGGTATGACCTATCCAAAACCATAGGTATTACCCGCACGATACCCGCCCGTTAACTCGGGCGGGTATCGTTGTGTCCAGACCCATGAAGCGAAAAGGAACCCATATACGTGTATGACTACGGCTTGCTCAACCCCGTCTGGGCCGGCACAGAAGCTGCTAAACAAACCTCCGATACCGCCTTCGCCCAAGCCATGCTTGACGTCGAGGCCGCCTGGGCTCGCGCACAAATTCGGTTCGGTACCGCCCCGGAATCCATCGGCGAGACCGTCGATACGGCCTGTCAGGTTTCCTCCTATGACCTCGAGCAGATCGCAGCTGAGACCCCCGACGGGGCCAATGCGCTAATCCCGCTGCTGTCGGAATTACGAAGTAAAGTCCGCGAGCGCTTCCCAGACGCGGTTCCCTATGTGCACCGCGGGGCAACTTCTCAAGACATCATCGACACGGCACTGATGCTGTTGGCATCCCGTATCGGCGCCAACATCGTGGCGAATATGAAAACCACGGTTAGCCAACTCATCGACTTAGCCGAAGAGCATGCCACGACGGTGATGATGGGTCGGTCCTTGGATCAGCACGCCCAACCGATCAGCTTTGGCTATCGAGTCTCCCAGTGGATCGAGGCCCTAGCCACTGCGGGGCAGCATTTTGAAACCATCGTCACCACGTTGCCCGTCCAGTGGGGCGGGGCCGTGGGCACCTCGACCTGGTGGGTAGACTATTTCAAGGCTGAACAGCCAGAAGAAGATCCGATGACCCTGGTCAACCGGCAACGCGACCTGCTGGCAGAAGAACTTGGCCTGGTGTCGTCTTCGGTGTGGCATGCCAACCGGATACCCATCGCACGACTGTCACAAGCGGCGTTTCAAGTTGTTGCGGCTGCAGCAAAACTCTCCAATGACGTGCTGACCGCCGTCCAAGCCGAACAGGCTGAACTCGCCGAGCCGTCCAAAGCCGGGCGAGGTGGTTCTTCGGCGATGCCGCATAAGAACAATCCGGTGTTGTCTATCCGGTTGAAAAATGCCGCCCAAGAGGCCTCCGGCTACCTCACGACGTTGCAAACCGGTGTCATTGCCAATACCGCCGAACGCGCCGACGGTGGGTGGCACAGTGAATGGGCTGCGGTACGCGGACTATTACGAACCACCGGTGCTGTTGCAGAAATCTTGACCGAGCTGACCGCTGGATTGCAGGTCTTCCCCGACGCGATGCGCAATAACCTTAACATTCACGGCGACTACGTCATGATGGGACGCATCAGTGAGTGGCTTGCTCCGTTGGTCGAAGCCAAGGGTGCTGCAGCAGAAGGTGAGGGCAAGCAGGTGGTACAAAACATCTGCCAGGAGGCCCTCTCTGAGGGAGACGACCTCGCCGAAGCTTTAGTTCAACAGCTTCCGGAGGACACCGTCAGTGTTGAAGCAATCGAAAAAATGTTAGATCCTTCCGGATACATGGGAGGAGCTGCCACCATCGTGGCAGAAGTCAATTCGCGCTACAGAAAGTGGAGTACATGAGCGAACTACAAATCGCTGGCATCCAATTTACCGAACCGGATTCCACCAAACCGCTGCTGGTGTTAGGCCCCGGCATAGGCACAGCAGTCGAACCGCTGTGGGGCAAGACCGCCCAATTGCTGGCCAAGGATTACGAAATCATCGGCTACGACTTGCCCGGTCACGGACGTTCCGAACCATCGACCCAACAGTGGAGCCTCGATGACCTGGCTAACGCCGTCGCGCGGCTAGCCGTTAAGACCAAAGGTGACTCGGATCGGGCGGTCTACTTTGCCGGCGTCTCGCTGTCCGGTGCGGTCGCGCAGCGACTAGCCGCCCTGCACGGTGACAAGTTCGACCGGATTGCCATGGTGTGTTCTTCACCAAAATTCGGCACGCGCGAAGGCTGGGAAGAACGCGCCGAATTCGTCTCGCAAGCCGGGACCCCGGCAATGGTTGAAGGCTCGGCCAAAACCTGGTTCGCCGAAGGGTTCATCGATAACCATCCCACTGAATCAACGGCGCTGTTGCACTCGCTGCAAAACGCCGACCGTTTCAGCTACGCCCATGCTGCACTGGCCCTTGCCGATTTTGATATGTCCGATGAGCTGGCCAATATCAGCACGCCGATGCTGGCGCTAGCCGGCTCGGTGGATCCAGTTTCGCCGCCCGAACATGCTCGCACCGTGGCGGCCGCTGTCCAAGACGGCCAGGCCGCAGTGCTCGACAACGTGGCTCACCAAGCACCGACCGAAGATCCAGAGGGTACCGCGTACTTCTTGCACGCCTTTTTCTCGGGCCAGCAGGTTGAGCACCCGGCCGAGGACCAGCGCATCTCTGAAATCTATGACGCGGGTATGGTGGTACGCCGCGAAGTGCTCTCGGATGCCCACGTCGATCGAGCTACCGCGAACGCTGATGAGTTCACCGAAGATTTCCAAGAATTCATCACCCGCTATGCCTGGGGTACGATTTGGACCCGTCCGGGCCTGGATCGTCGCATGCGCTCGGCGGTTACCATCACCGCGATGGTCGCCGGTAAGTATTGGGACGAGCTAGCCATGCACGTCAAGGCCGCCCGTCGCAACGGCCTGACCGTCGATGAGATCAAAGAGATCTTGCTGCAAACCGCGATCTATTGCTCGGTCCCTGCCGCCAACGTCGCCTTCTCCGTGGCCAAAGACGCGCTGGCCGAATACGACGCCGAAGAAGCCTAATTTCCTAGTCCAAAGTCCGGTCCACTCCTGCACGGGGTGGGCCGGACTTTGTCGTTGAGCGATTTTCACCACGTTTACTTTCCCTGTCCCTTCGGGTCAGGCTATACTCAAAGTATCGCAGAGCGAACTCACGTTCGCACAGCGAACAAAGCTTTTGCAGACCGGAAGGAATCATGCAGCAGGTATACGTTTACGACGCAGTACGTACCCCGTTCGCCAAACTCGGCGGCGGACTGGCGAAGGTACGTCCCGATGATCTCGCCGCCAATGTCATTAAAGCGATGGTCGAGCGCTACCCAAATCTCGATCACTCCAAGATTGACGAAGTCGTCTTCGGCAACGCCAACGGCGCAGGTGAAGAAAACCGCAACGTTGCACGTATGGCCTCCCTGTTGGCCGGCCTGCCAACCTCAGTTCCAGGTCTGACCGTCAACCGCCTGTGCGCCTCGTCGCTGGATGCCGCAATTCACGCTAGCTACTCAATTGCCTCGGGCGACACCAATCTGGTGCTCACCGGTGGTACCGAGTCGATGTCACGGGCACCATATGTCGTGCCGAAACCAGAGCGCGCTTACCCTGCTGGTAACTCGCAGATGGTCTCGACCACCCTGGGCTGGCGCTTGGTCAACCCGGAGATGCCAAAAGAATGGACCGTGTCGCTGGGTGAGGCCACCGAGCAGCTCGTGGACAAATACGAGGTGTCACGCGAACGCCAAGACGAATTCGCCGTCCTGTCCCATCAGCGCGCACACGCCGCCTGGGAAGCCGGGCACTATGACAATCAGGTCGTTGCCACTGGCGAAGCTGAGCGCGATGAAACCATTCGCCCAGAAACCAACGCGGAAACGCTTTCGGGTCTGCGGACGGTGTTCCGGAAAGAAAACGGTACCGTAACCGCAGGCAACGCCTCGCCAATGAACGACGGTGCCGGTGTTGTCCTGATGGGATCCGAGCAGGCCGCCGAAACCCTGGGCGCTGACCCGCTGGTTCGGGTGGCCTCTCGCGGTGTCGCCGCAAACGAGCCGCATTTCTTTGGTGAAGCTCCCGTACCAGCCGCAAATTTGGCTCTGGAACGCGCCGGCATCACCTGGGACCAGGTCGGCGCGATCGAGCTCAACGAAGCCTTCGCCGCCCAAGTGATCGTCAACCTGGATTCCTGGGGTATCGAACTAGACGACGAGCGTGTCAACGCTTGGGGCGGTGCGATCGCACTGGGTCACCCGCTGGGTGCCTCGGGCTCGCGTGTGCTGGGTACCCTGGCACGCCGCTTGAAAGCTGAAAACCGCCGTTGGGGTGTGGCCGCACTGTGTGTTGGTGTCGGTCAGGGTGTTGCCATGGTGGTCGAAAACGAAGACGCCACTGAGTAAAGGAAACGATATGACAAAAATTGTAGATTCAGCAGCTGAAGCTGTCGCCAATATCGATGACGGTTCAACGGTTCTCATCGGTGGTTTCGGAAATGCCGGCCAGCCGATGGAACTCATTGGGGCCCTGTTGGACGGTGGCGCCAAGAACCTCACCATCGTCAATAACAACGCCGGTCAGGCCGATGAAGGCTTAGCGTTACTGATCAAAGAACGCCGCGTTGACAAGATCATCTGTTCATTCCCGCGCCAATCGGACTCGTGGCACTTCGACGAGGCCTACCGCGCCGGCGAGATCGAGCTCGAACTCGTCCCCCAGGGCAACCTGGCCGAGCGCCTGCGTGCCGCCGGTGCCGGTATCGGCGGATTCTTCACGCCAACCGGATACGGCACGATGCTGGCCGAGGGCAAAGAGACCCGCGAAATCAACGGGCGCAACTACGTGTTGGAATACCCGATCCACGGTGATGTGGCGATCCTGAAGGCATTCAAAGCCGACGAAAAGGGCAACCTAATTTACCGTAAGACCGCCCGCAACTTCAGCCCGATGATGGCTACTGCGGCCAAGCAAACCATCGTGCAGGTCGAAGAGATCCTGCCCACCGGCTCGCTGGATCCCGAAAATATCGTCACCCCGTCGATCTACACCGACGTCATGGTGGCTATTGAGACAGAATCCAGCAAACTGGCCGCACGTGAACAAGGAGCGAATTAATGCTACGTGATGAAACCGTTGATCGTAATACACTCGCCGAGATAGTGGCTGGTGATATCGAAGCTGGTTCATTTGTGAACCTTGGGATCGGCCAGCCGACCCTGGTATCGAACTATCTGACCGCCGAACACGATGTCACCCTGCACACCGAAAACGGCATGCTTGGGATGGGTCCCGCAGCCGAGGGGGACGAGGTTGATGGCGACCTCATTAATGCCGGGAAAATCCCGGTCACCGAAACCCCGGGCACCGCGTACTTCCACCAGGCCGATTCTTTCGCCATGATGCGCGGAGGCCACCTGGATGTTTGTGTGCTGGGTGCCATGCAGGTTTCGGCCACCGGTGATCTGGCCAACTGGCACACCGGGGCACCGGATGCGATTCCAGCCGTGGGTGGAGCCATGGACCTGGCGATCGGGGCAAAGAAGGTGTACGTCATGATGAACCTTTACACTCGTGACGGCGACATCAAGCTGCTCCCCGAAGTGACCTACCCACTGACCGGTGTGGGCTGTGTGTCACGCGTCTACACCGACCATGGAATCTTCGAACTGTCGGATTCTGGCACCGTAACGGTCAAAGCACTGTTCGGCATGACGTTTGAGAAACTGCAGTCCGAATCTGACATCAAATTCGTTGATGCCACCGGAAACTAACTCCGGACTGTTCGTCCAGTCGTTTGCCCGAGGCCTCGAGATCATCGAGGCCTTCGGGCACACGCCCGCGATGACCCTGACCGACTTATCCGAAGCCACCGGCCTGTCGCGGGCCACGGTGCGACGCTTCGTCCACACTTTGGTTCAGCTAGGCTACGTTCGCGCAAGGGACAAGCACTTCGCGCTGACGCCAAAAGTCATGAACCTGGGTTTTGCCTATCTGGCGTCGCAACCGCTCGTGGAACTCGTCGAACCGGTGTTGGCCAACCTGTCCAAAGATTTAGGCCAATCCACTTCGGTGTCTGTCCTGGATGACACCGACGTCGTCTATATTGCGCGTCAGGAAACCACATCGATCATGCGGATCAACATTACGGTCGGTACACGTTTTCCCGCATATGCAACGTCGATGGGGCGGGTGCTGTTGGCCGGGCTCAACGACGCGGAGCTCGAAGCCTACCTGACCAAAGCAGAACTGTCTGAATTTACCGACGAGACGATCACCGATGAGACCGCGCTAGTTGCCGAGCTCGACAAGGTGCGCCGCCAGGGGTACGCGGTGGTCGAAGAAGAACTTGAGGCCGGTCTGGCCTCAGTGGCCGTGCCGATCTGCAATCGTGCCGGCACGACCGTGGCCGCGATGAACACCTCGATGGCCGTGACCAGTCAAACACCCGAAGACCTCACCGAGCTGGTCGACCCCCTACAGGCCGCAGCCGATGAGGTCTCCAACGCGCTCTAGTGCTGCCAGCGAGTGGCTTGCTCCGCGAAGAAATCCAGCACCTTGGGATCTTCAATGGTCGCCGGGGTCGCGACCTCATCGCCTTCGACAATTGAGCGCATCGTGCGCCGCAAAATCTTACCCGAACGCGTCTTCGGTAGCGCCGAAACGACATCCACGTCGCGGAACGCAGCCACCGCACCGAAATCATGTCGTACCTTGGCAACCAGTTCTTTTTGCAATTGTTCCGCATCGATACCCGCGTCGGCAGTTAGCACCACGTAGGCAACGGGTTTCTGACCCTTAATCTCATCGGCCACACCAATCACCGCGGTCTCGGCCACGGCCGGATGCTCAGCGATCACAGCCTCTAATGTCCCCGTCGAGAGGCGGTGCCCGGCCACGTTAATAACGTCGTCGGAGCGGCCCAGCACAAACACGTAACCGTCTTCGTCGATGTAACCGGTGTCGCCGGTCTCGTAATAGCCTGGAAACGCTGCCATATACGATGAATGGAACCGTTCTGGTTCGCCATAGAGTCCCACCATTGCACCGGGCGGCAGCGGCAATTCAACGACGATATTGCCTTCGGTGCCGGCTGCGACCGGTTCGCCCAGCGGGTTGACGATCGATACTCGCCATCCCGGTACGGGGACCGAGGGCGAGCCCGGTTTGATCGGCATCGGGTCCAACCCACGCAGATTGGCGACGATAGGCCACCCGGTTTCGGTCTGCCACCAGTGGTCCACAACCGGTTTACCGGTGACTTTTTCTAACCAGTAGTAGGTGTCCTCGTCGAGACGCTCCCCGGCGGAAAATACTGTCTCTAAGGCCGACATATCGTAGCGCTGCCAGTCTTCGCCCGATGGGTCTGCCGCACGGATCGCCCGGTAGGCGGTCGGTGCAGAAAAGATCATTTTGGCGCGGTACTCGGAGGCAACTCGCCAGAACGCACCGGCATCCGGGGTGCCTACGGGTTTGCCTTCATATACGACGGTTGTCGCACCTGCTACTAACGGCGCGTACACGATATAGGTGTGTCCAACCACCCAACCAATGTCGGAGGCGACGAACATGACCTCACCGGGGTTGACGTTGTAAATATTGGGCACCGACCAGGCCGAAGCCGCTGCGTATCCGCCGTGATCACGAATAACCGCTTTGGGTTTGGATGTGGTGCCCGACGTATGCAGCAGATACAACGGATCTGTGGCTGCCACCGGCACGGCGTCCACCGGTTCGTGGTCGGTGAGCTGGTCGTCAAAATCCAGCCAGGTTTCATCGAAGTCTGCGATCTTGTCGTCGATCTCGGGACGCTGCTTAACGATTACGACCTCGGGTTTATGTTCGGCCAACCCGATAGCTTCAGTGACGCTGGGCAGGTAGCGAATGGTTCGCGACGGTTCAATTCCCCCGTTTGCGGCAATAATCGCTTTCGCCTCGGCATCATCCAACCGGGTCGCGACCTCACGGGGTGCGAAGCCGCCGAAGGTGACGACGTGGACGGCACCGATTCGCGCCACGGCCAGCATCGCGATGAGGGCTTCTGGAATCATCGGCATATAGATCAACACCCGATCGCCACGGGAGATACCTTGGGCGCGCAGCGCGCCGGCGAATCGGGCCACCTTGTCAAGCATTTCCGCGTAGGTATAGGTGACCTTCTGATCGGTCATCGCGGAGTCCCAGTGCACGGCTGGTTGATCCCCGCGGCCTGCTGCCACCCAGCGGTCTAACGCCTGGTAGGTGATGTTGAGCTGTCCGTCAGGGAACCACTTCCACGAGGTCGCCCCGTCATAGTCCAGCCCACGGGTAGGTGGCGTGTGCCAATCCAACGATTCGGCTTGGTCTAGCCAGAATGCTGCAGGGTCCTGTGCTGCGTGCTCAAAGGTTTCGCGATACGTTGTGCCGGGTTGCTCGTCAGCGGCCATGATGCTCCTTGTCTGTCACGGCCCAGTATGTGTCGTGGGTCGTGTATACCTGTGGTCGATCACACCTTATCGACAGGTGAGTCACATTACAAAACCTTCCGGTCGGTTCGACACGATGAGCGGCACGTTTTGCCGAATTCGGCCGCGTTGGGTATGGTAGAGGGGTTGATTGGTGCGTGTTTTTGTGCCATCAACCTGGAGGCGTGCCAGAGAGGCCGATTGGACTTCACTGCTAATGAAGGGTCTGTGTAACGCGGACCGGGGGTTCGAATCCCCCCGCCTCCGCCAGTATGTCTGCTGGAAAAGAAGCTCCGGAATGTTTTCGGAGCTTCTTTTATTTTCCGATACTGCAGACCGCTCCCCTGCTATTTCCCCGCGTCAAACACAGAATCATCAAAGCAGTGGCGGCTAAGATAGTAGATGAGACCTGAAGTGCCATACCTTGTGCTAGTCACCGTAGTAGGGAGACACTGAAAACATGGCAAAGTCTACTTCTGGTTGTTCTAAGGGGACGTAGATGACAGAACGACACGTATTCAACTCAAACCTTGCCCGAGCCGGCCGCGCTCTCGTGGGTATTTCTACCTGGTATATCGCTGACGAAACAGGCATCGAACGCAAGAAAATTCGAAAATTTGAACGCGGCATTATCACCCTGCCAGAAGAGCAGCAGGAAGCTATCAAAGAAGTACTCATAGAACACGGCGCGCTGTTCTTGCCAGATTCCAATGCCGGTGGATACGGCGTGCGATTGAAATTCCCCAGCGAAAAGACTCGTCAGATCGACCGTTGGGAGTCCGAGGGCGGTCAGCCCGCGGAAGACGACGTTTAGGCAAGAAAAAGCGCCCCGAATATTCGGGGCGCTATTCCTATTTAAAACTTAGTCGGTACCGTCTTCGTCTGCAGCGTGTATTTGCTGAGCAATAATTTTGATCAAGTCTTGCGCCTCTGTCAGCTCAAGCACAGTGTGTTCTGTCAGGGCTTCGGCTGCGTCGTCGAGGCGGTCGTCACGGACCATGGCTTCGATCTGGTCGCGGATCCACGGCGGTAGATCCTCCGATGACATCGTAATGGTCTCGTCCTGACGGTGAATCTGGATCTCGAACCGCTGCGGTTTCGGAGTCTCGGCGACTTGCTCAAGCCACTCGTCGGGGACCGTGAGGTCGGTCAGCTGCGTGTCGGCATCGTCGTCTTCAGGCACGAAGGGATCGGTACCTGCCACGTCTTCGAGCGGTGGTGGCTGCTGGGCCCCATGTTCTTGCGGAAACTGGTAGAGCGCTTGAACGTCGACAAAAGCTTCAATACGTCCCACACCGGTAGCACGATGATAGATCTCGGCTGCCTGCGCCATCTGACCCACCGCCAGGTAGCGATACACCTTGTTATGGGTGTCTTCATCTAGGCGCTGGGCCGCAGCGGCCGCGCCTGCTTCAGACATCCGGTCAAACAGTGCCGGTGATTTGCCGCCAGAACTCGCGGACGAGGCGTACTTGTCTGTCGAGTTCTTCGAACGACCTATCAAGGCAACGAAGCCCCACACCAACAACGCCGAAGCCACAAGGAGCAGCAGTGGGATAATGAATTCCATGCGGTCCATTGTACTGTCTAGTCAGACCAAGTGTTACGTGTTCGGCTCTGAGACACCTTTAATTCGCGGTTGGACAACAAAAACGTATAACAACGCTGTGGCGACTAATGCCACTGCAGTCAACCCGATCGTCATCATGACGGTCCCGAACCATCCGTAGTACGTCAAGAAAATTCCGCCCAACCAACCAAACACGGAAGACCCGGTGTAATAGCACAGATTGTAGAGTGATGTGGATTGTGCTCGACCACCCTCAGCGGCGGCACCGGCCCAACCTGAAGCGACGGAATGGGCACCAAAGAAGGCGCCGGTGAAGACGACCACGCCCAGCAGCACAACCCAGATGTTAGGGACTAAGGTCAGCGCAATCGACACGATCATCGTGGCGCTTAGTGCAATCAGGACCCGGGACGGTCGATATTTTGAGGCCATCCGTCCGGCCCACGGGGACGTGAAGGTTCCCATCAAGTAAGCCAGAAAAACCAAAGAAACGACCGAAACCGGCAGGTTGAACGGCTCATCGACCAAGTGAAACCCCAAGAAGTTATAAATGGCGACGAATCCTCCCATTAGCAGCATGCCTTGGAGGTACATCACGATGAGCACCGGGGAGCGCAGATTCGTGGTGATGGACGTGATGGCTTGACGCAGCGAGGTCGTCGTGGGTTTAAACTTTCGTGCCGTGGGGGTCAAGAGCAAAAATCCAACAGCGCAAGCTACTGCAATCGCTAACACCACGCCCATGCCGAGACGCCAGTGCAACCAGTCCCCCACGGGTGCTGCCACAATACGTCCGATGAGGCCACCGATCACGGTGCCGGCAATGAAAGTTCCGGCCGACTGGCCTGCCGACGCGGGGTGAACCTCTTCATTGAGGTAGGCCATCGCTAGCGCGGGTACCCCACCCAGCGCGACACCTTCGAGGATGCGAAAGGCTAAGATGATGCCAAAAGTTGGAGCCAGTGTGGCACCCAAGCCGAAGAAGCAGGCGGCCACGATCGAGATGGTCATCGCGGGTTTTCTTCCCAATCGGTCACCCACAAACGACCACGGAATAACCGCCGCGGCCAAACCGATGGTAGAGGCTGAGATGAGCAGGGCGGCTTGATCCGGCGTCACCTGGAGGTCAGCTGAAATGAGCGGCAGCAGTCCCTGGGGCGAATACAGTTGAGCAAACGTTGCGACTCCGGCGAAGAACAGCCCGGCCATCAGCCGACGAAACCCCGGAGTTTTGGGCGCGTGTCCCAACCAGAGTTGGCCGGTGTGTGGGGATTGCATAGGGGCCTTCCTGTTTACCCGAGTCGACGGGTGCGATATGTGTTCGGATTTGGGGATAGACTCGGCAATTGTGAGAATTGCCTTGGATCAACCAGTCGTCAACCTGTCCGATAGTTTCAAAGCCTATGACGTTCGCGGTATCGAAGACCAAACTTTGAATGACGATGCCGCAACTGCCATCGGGTTCGCCTTCGTCGAGGTGACTGATGCGCAAACAGTGCTGGTAGGCGGTGATATGCGCCCCTCATCTGAGCAGTACGTGCAGGCTTTTACCCGCGGTGCGGTGGCCGCCGGAGCTGATGTGGTGCAGCTGGGCCTGATCTCGACGGATATGTTGTATCACGCTTCGGGAGTACTAAAAGCACCCGGAGTCGTCTTCACTGCCTCGCACAACCCCGCTGGATACAACGGAATGAAGTTGACCCGGGCCGGCGCGGTGCCGATTTCTGCCGATAGCGGGCTGGCTGATATTCAGCGGATAGCTCAGTGTCACCTGAACGCGGGGTTCATCGAGTCCGTAGCGACGCCGGGGACCGTTCGTACGCAGGATACGCTGCCCGATTACGCTAGCTACCTGCGCTCACTCGTGGACTTGTCATCCATTCGGCCGCTTAAAGTTGTGGTGGATGCCGGCAACGGCATGGCCGGCTACACCACACCGGCGGTGCTGGGCGATAAGGTGCTCCCAAAGCTACCCGTCGAGATTATTCCGCTGTACTTTGAATTAGACGGCACGTTTCCGAATCACCCGGCCAATCCCATTGAGCCCGCCAACCTGGTAGATCTGCAGGCCGCGGTCCGTGAACATGAGGCGGATCTGGGCTTGGCCTTCGATGGAGACGCCGATCGGTGTTTCGTGGTTGATGAGCGCGGCGAACCGATCTCACCGTCGGCCATCACCGCTATGGTCGCCGTACGGGAAATCGCCCGGGCGCAGGATGCCGGGGAGACCACTCCTGTCATTATTTATAACCTCATCACGTCGAAGGTCGTGCCCGAAGTGGTCGAGGCTGCCGGGGGTCGCGCCATTAAAACTCGGGTTGGACACTCGTTTATCAAAGCTTATATGGCCGAGCATCAGGCAATCTTTGGCGGCGAGCATTCCGCGCATTACTATTTCCGGGATTTCTTCAACGCCGACACCGGGATGCTCGCGGCAATGCACGTGTTAGCCATGTTGGGGGCCACCCAGGCGACCGCCTCGGAACTGGCCGCCGAATACAGCCCATACGTCGCTTCAGGTGAGATTAACTCTCGTGTCGATGACCAAGCGGCTGCCATTGCGCGGGTGTTAGCTGAATTCGATCCGGGTGTCGAAACCGTCGTAACGACCTTGGACGGCACAACCGTCGAGGCTGCAGACGGTTCGTGGTGGTTTAATATTCGCCCGTCCAATACTGAGCCGTTGCTGCGTTTCAACGCCGAAGCGCCCGACACCGCGACCATGGAGTGGTTGCGCGATTCGGTGCTGGCAATTATTCGGGCCTAAACGGTTCCCAAGGTCAGTGGGAGTACGCCGCGAGCGCCGGCTTCCCTGAGCCTGACGGTGGCGACTGTCAGGGACCATTTCGTCGTAGCGAAGTCATCGACCAGCAACACTGGTCCCGGTTCGGGCGCGGATGCAAGGGCTTGGTGTACATGATCGGGTACCGTGAAGCGCTCGTGCACCTGAGCTAACCGAAATGCACTGTTGGCGGCCGGAGTCGGAACTGGCCCGTTCCAGTCCATTGCTCCCAGATAGGGCATTTGTCCAATGCTCGCGATGCCCTGTGCCAGGCTCGTGACCAGTTGCGGCCGGTGCGGTGATGGCATCGATACCACTGCGATGGGGCGTTGTGCCCACTGCCAGTCCGCTAGCACGTCGACGACAGCTTTGACCAGTCGCTCCGGCACCGCTGTGTCAGGACTATCCTGGAGCTCTCGTAGCGTCGGGCCCCATCCCAGATCGGTCAGTCTAGCCAAAGCTCGGCCGGGTTCGGCTTGAAGTTTGATTTTGCCTTTCAGGTTGATACCAAGGTTATGCAATCCCGTGGGCCACATGCGTCGTGGCGCCAACTCCACTCCGGGACGGGACAATGTCTGTTGTGCTTGACCGCGTGCGTCCGCGGAGATGTCCATGCTCAACCAGGGGCCAACACAGTTATCGCACCGGTTGCAATCCTGAGCGTAGGGGTCATCCAACGTCTCGGATAAGAAACGCATCCGGCACGTGTTAATTGTCTGGTATTGCAGCATGAGGTCTTGCTCGATGACCCGTTGCGCTGCGACGTGTTCATAGCGTTCGGCGTCGTATTGCCACGGCACACCGGTGGCCTGCCAGCCGCCCTTGACCCGTTCCATGGCGTCGTCGACGGCAAGAATTTTTAGCAACAATTCGAGCCTGGTCGGTGTGAGATCCACACGCGCCGCCAACGCTGGCACGGATAAGGGTTCCGTCGCTGCCTCAAGGACGGCCTGCGCGGTCGATTCATCCGGCATCGAGGCGGTGGCAAAGTATTCCCAGATGCGTTCATCCTCGGGTCCGGGCAATAAAACGGCCTCGGCGCGGTCGGTGCCACGTCCGGCTCGCCCAATATGTTGGTAATAGGACACCGGTGAGGACGGGGCGCCAAAGTGCACCACAAAGCCAAGATCAGGCTTATCAAATCCCATACCCAAAGCTGACGTGGCGATCAGGGCTTTGACTTTATTTGCTTTCAGTGCGTGCTCTAATTCGGTGCGTTCCTCCGGGGCGGTCGCGCCAGTATATGCGGCGACATTATGCCCAGCCGCTTGTAACGCATTGGCAATATCTTGGGCTGCGGCAACGGTCAGCGTGTAAATGATGCCCGAGGATTCGAAATCATTCAGGTGCTCGATCAGCCAACCAATCCGGGTTGGCGCATCGGCCATGGGCAGCACTGATAAGCGCAATGACGAGCGCGCTAACGGTCCACGGGTTAGAAAGACGTCGTCACCGAGTTGTTCCAGCACATCATCGACCACGCGTTGGTTCGCGGTGGCTGTCGTCGCCAGGATCGGCGTCTTCAAGTCCTTGATGATGCCACCGATACGACGATAGCCCGGACGGAAATCATGGCCCCAATCCGAGATGCAGTGGGCCTCATCGATGACCAGCAATCCCAACGTCTCTAATAAGTCAGGTAATTGAGTTTGGCGGAACATCGGGTTGTTCAGCCGCTCCGGTGAGATCAATAAAACGTCGATCTCATCGGCCGCCAGCCGTTGGCTAATGTCGTCCCAGGCTGCAGCGTTGGCCGAGTTAATTGATTCGGCACGAATGCCGGCGCGTTCAGCGGCCGCCACCTGGTCGGCCATGAGTGCTAGCAGCGGCGAGATGATCAGAGTGGGCCCGTGGCCTTGTCGTCGGAGTAAGGCGGTGGCGACGAAATACACGGCAGATTTACCCCATCCGGTGCGCTGCACGACCAAACCGCGCCGACGGTCCGCCACGATCGCCTCGACCGCTTCGTACTGTCCGTCATGAAACTCTGCGGGTTTTCCCACGAGTTCGGACAGGACCTGAGTTGCTTCGTCGCGTAATGCCATGTCCCTTAACCTAGTCAACCGGGCCTACAGCTGCAGACCCGGTTGACGCAATGTGGAAATGTTAGTGCTGTTCCAGACGCTTCTTGAGGGCCTCAAGTTCGTCCGACATAGCCTGTGGGAGCTTATCTCCGAATTTTTCGAACCACTCTTCGATCATCGGAATTTCGGCACGCCATTCTTCGGCGACGAATTTGATTGAGTTCTCGAGATTCTCGTCGGAGATATCCAGGCCGTCCAGGTCGAGAGCATCGGCGGTTGGGACAACACCAATTGGGGTCTCCACACCTTTGCCTTTGCCTTCGAGTCGCTCAACGATCCATTTCAGCACGCGAGAGTTCTCGCTGAAACCGGGCCAAGAGAATTTGCCCTGTTCGTTGCGGCGGAACCAGTTAACCAGGAAAACTTGCGGTAGATTTTCGGTACCGACCCGGTCTTCCATGTCCAACCAGTTTTGTACATAGTCGCCGGCTGCATAGCCCATAAATGGCAGCATAGCCATTGGATCCCGACGGACGACACCCACGGTTCCTTCAGCCGCGGCAGTCTGTGCAGATGAAAGGGTCGCGCCCTTGAACACGCCGTCCTGCCAGGAGCGTGCTTCGGTGACCAGTGGGATGGTGGTATCGCGGCGACCACCGAACAGAATGGCATCGAGTTTGATGCCTTCGGGGTCGTAATATTCGTCGGCCAACATATCAGTTTGGTCGATCGGAGTACAGAACCGCGAGTTCGGGTGAGCGGCCGGAGACTCAGAGTCCGGTGTCCATTCTTTCCCGGTCCAGTCGATCAGTTTTGCTGGTTTTTCTTTCGTCAGGCCTTCCCACCAGACCCCACCTTCAGGCGTCAGGGCAACGTTGGTAAAGATCGTGTTGCCCTTGGCGATAGCGCGCATCGCATTGGGGTTGGTGTGCCAGCCGGTGCCGGGTGCTACCCCAAAGAACCCGTATTCAGGGTTGACTACGCGCAGCTCGTTATTCTCGTCCGGCGTGATCCAGGCGATATCATCGCCCAGGGTCTCAGCTTTCCAACCTTCAAGTGTTGGATCGATGAGCGCTAGGTTCGTCTTACCTGTTGCCGATGGGAAAGCACCGGTAATTGTGTAGGACTTCCCCTCAGGGCTGGTGAGTTTCAAAATGAGCATGTGCTCGGCCATCCAACCCTCGTCACGAGCCATCGCCGAAGCAATACGCAGGGAGTAGGCTTTCTTGCCCAACAGGGCGTTACCGCCGTAGCCGGAACCGTAAGACACGATGGAGCGCTCTTCTGGGAAGTGCACAATCCACTTCGTTTCGTTGGAGGGCCATGGCACGTCTTCTTCGCCGGCTTCAAGTGGTGCACCGACAGAGTGCAGTGCAGGGACGAAGAAGGCTTCAGTTTCCGCCATCTTGTCCAACACGTCGGTACCGACACGCGCCATGATACGCATAGAGAGTACGACGTAGGGGCTGTCGGTAATTTCGACACCGTATTTGGGATCTTTCGCATCCAGCGGGCCCATTACGAATGGGACGACATACATTGTGCGTCCACGCATCGAGCCGTCGAGAGCCTCGTTGAGGATGGCTTTCATTTCCGCTGGATCTTTCCAGTTATTGGTGAAACCAGCGTCTTCTTCTTTTTCAGAGCAGATAAACGTCCGCGACTCTACTCGCGCAACATCCGCGGGATCAGAGAAGGCCGCATAAGAATTCGGAAACTGCGGGTCCGTAAGACGAACCAGTGAACCAGCATCGACCATTTCTTGCGCGATGCGATCATATTCTTCTTGCGAACCGTCTACCCAATAGACCGAGTCCGGTTGGGTCAGCTCCGCTGTTTCTTTGACCCAATCCAAAAGAGGCTTGTAATTGGTGGGTGCGGTGTCCTCGACCTGTGCAGCCAGATTCGAGGCGGCGTTTTCAACCATGTGGATCCTTTTTCGTATCGACTTACCAACCGCAGCTCGACAATACCAGCACGCTGTCGGGCTGCGAACCGTTCCGGTCGGAACGAGAGTCTATGCCGCATACTTTAGCAGCCTGTCTGGCGCGTTTGGGGAAGATGATTCACTGAAACTTCGCCCACAGACAATATTCTGGTCACCTAAATGTCCAAAAGTGACGAACACCACCCACTTTCGGCAAATTCTGCCGAATTTTGGCTTAGTTGCAGGCTTTATCAACCAAAATTGCCCGATTAAAATCAGGATTTCACGTTACTTTTCTGTGAAATTCATGCTCACAACACTTGTGCTCGCCCTGCGCATTTTGAATTTCTGTAATCGACGAGTATAGTTATAACTCGTTGCCCAGCGCCCTTAGCTCAGCTGGATAGAGCGTCTGTCTACGGAACAGAAGGTCAGGGGTTCGAATCCCTTAGGGCGCGCTCACAGATTTCGCATACACTATGCGGATCCTGAACCCTTGAGATCTCATGCAGAACGATCTCAAGGGTTTTTCGTTTCCCTCAGCCCATGTTGGTAGCAGCGTTTCCATATGTGGCACCGAGTGTCCACAGGATCGCCATCCCGCACGCATCTTTCCACATAGCGACTGCCGTCTTCTATCTTGCTGCGTGTGAACTCATACAGTCGAGGGTATGAGAAGGAGGCGAAACTGATGCTAGAAACCATGCCCGATACCGAGCACATCATCGCCGAAAGCATCTTGCAGAATCTATCGGCCGGCATGAAGATGGCCCTCATTACTAGAGTTTCACAGTCCCTCGCCGACCAGGTATTGAAACCCAATGATTGGTACGACGAGCTTGCTCGGTTCCACTCAGCCAGTGGGGCGGATTGGGCAACCCAGTGGGCTGACGGTCAGCAAACTCAGCATCCAGTGGCACCTGAGAACTCCTACGACACCTTGCCGGCAGTATTGCAAAACTGGCGCCAAGCCAACCGTTCATTGGACAACACAATGCTCTCATTGTCCGTCATGGCTGACCGTGCCGTCCGGGTTGATCCAGAGACAATACTTGGTATCCCGGCAGATATCAAAAAGTGGCGTACCGGGCACAGCTATATAGCCGATCGCCTCGGGATTGAAACTCGACAAGCTGGACAATATAAAGAGCGAGCCGATTTAGTCCGACACGAAATGTCCACTGTCTCCGGCATAGGCAGAAAACCACAACTGCCACTAGTAGCAAAGTCATATCGCGCAGGCGAGATCCCTCCGGAAAACTTGGATACTATCGTGCGGTCGCTTAACCGGGTCGGAAAATACCTGCGGGCAGTGAATCTTTCACCGAATAATATCCGCGAAGTCTTCAAGCAGCTCGATGAGTCATTTCGAAACGCAGCGACCACCGTCAAACCGGCTGAGCTAGCGAAGCTGACTGATGACATGCTTGCCCAGGCCGCATCGATCATCGACGCCGACGGTCCTCCACCTGAGGAGGTACTCAATAAGATTGAAAACTCACTTCGTTACAAGATCGTCAATGGAAAACTCGAAGTACGTATCGTCACCGATGTCATTAATTTAGAGCTCTTTCTTGGAATCATGTACGCCGGCTTAAACTTCCGAGCGCATCACAACCGATATCACTCTTCACCCATTGAAACGGTGAAGAAAGAAGCAGGCACCAGCAATGAGTCTGCCAACTCGAAACAGGCTCTATTTCACCCCACGTCCGACCCCTCCAGCGAGCCATCACATGATGAAGACCAGACTGGTGTGGCGCCTTCGAAAGATCACAAGCCAAAGGACAATAGTGGATTCCTGGACGACCTGACAAAGGATTTGCCTCCAAATGCCACTCCCGCCGAAATACTGACTGCTGCAGAACAACAGCTAGATGACGAAATCAACAACCGTGAGATCCATGCCGAAACTATGGATGGGCGCAAGTTATCCAAACCTGAAATGGACCGTTTAGATTCTCGCTCCAGACATGAGCGTCTCCACGACATTTACATAGCGCATCTGCGAGCCACCGGGAGGCTCGATCCGTCAGTGCAAGGCCTTGCTTTGTTTGGCGGCTCACCAACCCAACTGCGCATCGCACTGGACTACCAGACCTTTACGGAAGTACTTGGCGATCGACTGCAAGATCCTTTTCAAATGCCCAACCGGCATCAACGAGTGGCAGGATGGGCTGGTTTTGATTCGGGCGCACCACGATTTTTACAAGGCTTACGTCTGTCCTCAGAACACCTCATCGATACAGTGAACGATGATGGCACGACGATGATAGAAATTGATCTGCCCCAGGATTCCGGAGGCCCCGGTAAGCTGCGCATCCCTAAGCTTCAGCGCGGTCATCCGTTTATATCACGTACAGCAAATAATGGAACGATCGCGCCTCAGCACTTAAGAGCAGCCCTGTGTGATGCCGAAATCATTCCACAGATATTAGGTTCCGGCAACGTCATTTTGGACCGTGGGCGCGCGATCCGGACATATCCGAACAGCGTTAAACGCGACCTAGCAGCCTATGGGTCTTGCTCTATCCCTGATTGTCGGATTCCCGCAGCATATACTGACGGCCATCATCTCGTGTGGTGGAGCCATGGTGGCAAAACGAGTAGCCAAAACGTCACCCTATTGTGTCCAAAATGTCACAGCCTAGTGCATAAAGGTGTCTGGACTCCTGTGTTCGACGCTCATGGCCGGTTGTATTGGCAGCCTGCAGCATGGTTGGATCCTGATCAAACACCAGTGCGGAACACATACTGGGAATAGTCTGCTATTTTGGGCTCATGTATTGGCAACGGATTATGTTAGCTGTGGCGATCATCGCTTTGTCCCTGACTATGCTCGTGCCGATGCCAGTATGGACCGCAGTTACGCTTATGACCATTGCGCTAGTTTCGGCCGTGTTAGTCGTTGCAGGACTGTTGCGCAGCCGCCGTTAACGCGGTACGACGAAATGCGTCATAACAGCGTCCCGACCGTCCAGGCTAGCCCACTCCCCCGGGATGTCGAAAACCATCATGCCTAGCGTGGGGTATCGTTCTGCCATCTCGATGACGGAGTTTTCATCGGACTCAGGCGAGGCTAACCGTATTCCGAGTTCTTGAACCCACGGCATATGCCCGACCAGCATGAGTGTGCGCACTTGTTCCTCAGTCTCATTGATGACTGACAGCACCCGACTGACCGGCGCCATATAGAGACGCGAATCCAAATATGGAGTCGGAGCTTTTTCACCGAGTTCGTTGATCACCCAGGTGGTGGTTTGGCGGGTCCGTACTGCATCCGAGGTAATGATGACATCGGGATAAAAACCTTGTTCCACAAGCCATTTACCAGCCGCCGGAGCTTCATTGTTACCACGCTGAGCAAGAGGCCGTTCATGGTCGGGCACAGGTGGATAAGCCGCTTTCCCATGCCTGAGGACAATGAGGCGTTTGTGTGCAGAGGAGTCAGTCAACATGGAAATGTTCCGCTCCCGGTTCGTCACGATATTGTAGGTACGCCCCGTTGTCATATTCGCGCATCCATTGCGCTACATACGGGCATATAGGAACGATTCGAAAACCTTCTTCAAGAGATATATCAATGGAGTGTTTTGTCAGCTCGCTGGCTAAGCCGACACCCCGATGATCAGGACGAACATGAATACCGGGAAAGACGCGTTGTAGCGTCCCATCCTGGGTTTCAATATCGCGGTAGAGGTTTCGAGCAATTACTTCTCCCTCTTCGTCATGTACTCCGAATGAGCCTTCGTCACGAAACCATCGCAGCTGTTTTTGCATAGTCACCTTACTGGAAGTGTTCAGGACGTGCGGTGTCCTGGGCTTCCTTATATCGAGGATCGTCTTGCTTTTCTATCCAACCTTTGACCACCGGACAGATCGCGACGATGCGGTAGCCGTCGTCAAGAGCTTTGTCGACGCTGTGTTTAATAATCTTTGAGGCCAGACCCTGACCCCGATACTCTTCTTCTACGACGGTTGATTGGAAAGCGCGCTGCTTCGTGCCATCGGCCGCCTCGTGGTCCGTGTGGAATTCTCGAGCAGCTATCGTGCCTGAGTCGTCGACGATCATTGCGGTGTAGCCGTCTTCGTGAACGAATTCTGGCTTCTCGAACGTAGGTGTAGCAGTCATAAGTTCCGCCTAATCCTCGCGGCGGCGTGCAACCGTCGGTGGGTTTTGGCGCGGCTTCATGGCCACGTTGGGTAGATCCGGTGCGGGTAGGGGCGCGGGTTGATCTGAAGGAAATTCACCGTATTGCGGAAAGACGGTTTCATCCGGGTAAGTGTTTGGCAACAGGTCATCGAGCAGAGGGCCCGAGAGCGGCTCGTCGAGCTCGCGTCCAGCAAGCGGCGAGTATTCTCCGGCAGGCTCGAACCCCATTTCAGCTTGGTAGCGTTCACGCCACAAAACAATTTCGTCATGCGAGCGGCCCACAAAGTTCCACCACATCACAATGTCTTCTGCTAGTGGTTCACCACCGATGAGCATGACTCTGATGGGCGAATCCCCTGCACTAATTTGCAGTGTTGTCACGCCGGTGCCGACGTAGCCCAGGTGGTTTTCTTCGATGAGGGCTCCGTTAAAGTTTGCTGTGCATTCGACGGCAAGGAGTCCGTGCTCATGCCCTTCCGGCACGTCGATCTCTAGGGTCGTATTGGCCTCCATTGAAATCTCCGCCGCGGATAACGGACTGTATGTTTCGACGGGTGAGGTCGAACCTAACAGCGAACCGATCGCAACTTTGGCACTCCAACCGTCTCCGTGGATGGTCTCGGGCCGGTGCTGGTCTAAGTGTGGCGCAACAAAGCGGTGCTTTTCGGGGAAGGCATACCAAAGCTGCACGCCGTGGAGCACCGTGGTGTCGCGGGTCGAATGTTCCGAGTGGGTAATCCCATATCCGGCGCTCATCAGATTGACTTCTCCAGGACGCACGAGCGCCCAGTTGCCGGCGGAATCGATGTGGTCCACGCGGCCTTCAAACAGCCACGACACGGTGGCCAACCCGGTGTGCGGATGTCGCGCTACCTGCATGCCACCGGATTCCGTGACATCGTCGGGGCCGAAATAATCCAGGAAACACCAAGCGCCGATCAAAGACCGTGCGCGTTGCGGCAACGTCCGTTGCACGTTCATGGCTCGCGGACCACCTAACGGGACCGCCCGAGGCTCGAGCACTTCGACAATGTAGTCGGTGCCGTGCTTTTCTTGGAAGCCAGCACCCAACCCATTGTGGTACTCGGGCGCGTTGTAATCGATCAGTCGTGGATTGGGATCAAGGTTCGTCACGATTACTCCTCTAATGCTGGACGTGAATCAGCATTCGGCCGGACGGGATGGTGCGACAAGATTGAGATCCGATTCGTCAGGTTCATTGTCATTGCTACCCACTGTACGGCGGCATACTGTGCGTCGTCGAGGGCGTTTGATGCCAGCAGCTGCGCTGCGATGACGCTGTCGATATCACTGATACGGGTAATTGCTTCGGCCAGCTGTAGCGCTGCACGTTCTTCAACGGTGTACAGACTTTCGGCTTCCCACCAGGCAGGGAGCGCCCCGAGGCGCTGGGCAGAGAGTCCAGCTTTAATTGCCAAACGGGTGTGCAGATCCAAACAGAATGCACACCCGTTGAGTTGGGAAACTCGTATATTCACGAGTTCAATAAGTTGTTTCGAGAGCCCTGCGGCTTGTGCTTCCTCTCCCACACTTTTCGATAGTCGCGTGACAGATTTCCACGTCTCGGGACTCGATTTATCTAGGTAAAATTGCAGGGGGTCGCGACTTGCCATGAGTGCTGCTCCTTCCAAAAGCCTTCCTCAAGTCTAGCTTGCCCGAGGAACGGAAGGCAGCAGCTGGTATAGCAGAAGCCTGTTGTTAGATGGAATATTCCGGGGCCGCCCAGACCACGACTTCAGGATGTTCGTAAAAGCGATAACCCTGGCCGCGTACGGTGCGCACCGTACCCGACAGGCGTCCAAGCTTGGCCCGCAGACGGCGAATATGAACGTCGATGGTACGTTCATTCGGAACTTCTTCAGTGTCGTCCCACAGAGTCTTCAGCAACTCTTCGCGGTTGACGGTGCGGCCTCCGTTGTCCACGAGGTAGTTGAGCAGTTCGAATTCCTTGTAAGTAAGGTTCAATGGCTCGCCATCAAGTAATACCTCACGACGTGCCAAATCGATCAACACTCCCGGTTGACGCGTCGAGACTGGAGTCGGGGCGGAGGCAAGTTCAGGCGAAATGGCCTGCTGCATGGTGGGGTCAGCGGTGACCTGGCGTACGACTTCAAGATCATCTCCGGATGCGTTTGCCGGGGCAATGGCCACCGCGGCATAAGAATCAGCACCGGGAACCAGAGTTTCAACGTAGTGGCGTAGTTCGTTGGCCAGGCGAGTCAACGAGGTGCCGGCAGCAAGTGCGGCCTGTTCGTCCATACCCACGTACAATACGAAGCCGCGGGCTTCAGTTTCCATGTGAACCGGTGGGGTGGCGCCATTCTGGGCGGTTGCCCCGTTGTCAGATGGGGTGGCCTGTTCTGAAGGAACGGCTTTGAGCCTCTTCTGATCCGCCTCCCGATACGCTTGAACTCGTTCTGCTCGACGTTGTGCATTACGAACTGAGATGTGAACGTAACCTTGCTGGGGCGCGCTTGTCATAGAGTTATTCCTTCAACAAACTAAACGGCGGTGACCACCGATGACGCTCGAGCCTAACCTGACCCAAGCCGGTATCTGATACCACTAACATTGACGCGTAACGGTTACGTAATGCAAGCGGGAACGCCACACCGATCTCACTATGTGGACTTTTAGTTTGTTTTTGTGAGGAAACTCACTCGTAACATTCGAATTCTTAGCGGTAACGCCGCCCATACGGTTGTATAAGGATTTAGTCTGCTACACCGTAGAGCCGGTCCCCTGCGTCACCCAATCCCGGCACAATGTAGGCGTTCTCATCGAGTCGCTCATCGATGGCGGCAACATAGAGATTCATCGCGATATCGGCCAGGTGCTCTTGTAGATACTCAATGCCCTCGGGTGCAGCCAACAGACAAATTGCCGTGACCTGCCGTGCGTTACGCTCATATAAAAACCGGCACGCCTCCGCCAGTGTGCCACCGGTGGCCAGCATCGGATCTAGGACGAAAACGTGACGACCACTGAGGTCCTTTGGCAGTCGCTCTGCGTATGTAACAATGTTCAACGTTTCGTCATCACGGATCATTCCCAAGAACCCGACTTCTGCGGTCGGTGCCATACGAACCATCCCGTCAAGCATGCCTAAGCCGGCGCGCAAAATCGGCACCACTAATGGGCGCGGCTGGGCGATTTCCTTGCCGGTCGTGTGCGTCACCGGCGTTTCGATGTCGACGTCGACGACAGCTAGATCCCGTGTGGCTTCGTAGGCCAGCAACATGACGAGCTCTTCGGTAACCTGACGGAAAATCATCGACGGAGTGTGACGTTTCCGCAGCACTGTTAGCTTGTGGGCAAGCAGCGGATGATCGACGTGATGAACATGCATGGTGCCAGTTTAGCCTGATCGTCTAGGCTATTCGTGTGACGCCTCAGACTGCTACGCCCCTACCCGATGACGATCAGCTCGCCTCTTGGATGCAGCACGCGTTAGGGGCGGCGCAGCGTGCTGCGGCCACTGAAGACGTTCCCATTGGTGCGGTAATCTTTGGCCCCGACGGTCGCCTCGTCGCCACCGGGACTAACGCCACCAGGCGCTCGAATGACCCGACGAGACACGCCGAAATGATCGCCATCAGCGCGGCCGTAGAGGCCTTGCGCACATCGACCTGGGAATTAGCTGACTGCACACTGGTGGTAACCATAGAGCCATGCTCAATGTGTGCGGGCGCGATCGTACTGGCACGCATGCCCAGAGTTGTCTTTGGTGCCTGGGAACCCAAGACGGGCGCAGCAGGGTCGGTCCTGGATGTTCTACGCGAGCCGCGACTGAATCACCAGGTCGAAGTCATCGGTGGCGTTCTCGAGGCAGAATGCAGTCGATTGCTCCGCGAATTCTTTGCCGACAAACGCTGATTTTGGGGTTTCGCATCCACATCGGGTATAGTTGAGCGGGTGTAAACACACGGTAGCGTGTCCGAGCGGCCGAAGGTGAGGCACTCGAAATGCCTTGTACGGCAACCCCGTACCGAGGGTTCAAATCCCTCCGCTACCGCTGACCAGGAAGCCCTTACTTCGTTGCAATACCAACGATGTGAGGGCTTTCTTCATTTCCAGAATCTTCTTTTGACCACGTTTTGACCACATTCATCTGTGAAACAGCGTGATCTAACGCCTCAGCAACGTCATCCAAATCCGAATCAAACAGGTCCGCATAAACGTCCAACGTCATTGCAGCAGACTTGTGACCAAGGAGCCTTTGAACCGCTTTCACATTCGCCCCAGCCTGGACTGCAAGACTCGCAGCAGTATGACGGAAATCGTGAGGCGTCATCAATGGCAGCTCGGCACGCTTCAACGCACCGGTCAACCAAGACCGGCTCCCCTCGTACACCTTCGGAGCGGTCAAAAACTTACCCTCATCGTTAGTGAACAGAAGATCATCAGGATGCTTACCAGCACACGCGGCCCGTATGTACTGGTCCAAAAACTTCGGATAAGACACACTGCGGATCTCAGAAGTCTTTGGAGTACCAACATGGAACGTCCCACCAACCTTCACAGCGTTGCGAGAAATTTCTAACCGACGCTTCAACTGATTCACGTCTTTGACTCGCAGTGCTGCAAGCTCACCCCACCGTAAACCGCAATACGACAAGATCAACACAATATCCGGGTGAGCTGACTCCCCCGCTAACCGGTGAACCTGCTCATGGGTGAGATACACGTTCGGATTCTTCCGTTTCCTCGGCATCTCCACACCGTCAGCAGGATTCCGAGACAACAAATTATCTTTCACCGCATCATCAAGAATCCCAGACAAAATACCGTAAGCACGAATAACTACAGTCGCACTTTTCGGAGGCACATCTTTGGACTCGTCACCATGATGCAACTCAGTGGTCCACGCCTGAACCTCCGTGTGGCGAATACTGGAAATCTGACGATCACCCCACACCGGTTCCACATGATTCTTCCAAGCAGACTTCAACGGCTGCAACGATGACGGCTTCAAATGTTTCTTACGCGCTAACCAATCCGGCCCCAACTCCCCCACCGTGACTTTCCCAGCCATAGGGTGAATAAACTGACCGGTGGATTTCTCGTACTCCATTTTGTTCAACCACTGCTGGGCTTCACGTTTTGTTTTGAACCCGCGCTTAGTGGTCTGCTGACGATCAGGAGTCCGATATTTGACCATGTACCGCTTACCGGACTTCAACTCATACGGTTCAATGGTTGCCATAGTCTGCCTCACTGAAACCAAGTTTTTTCATAAGCTCTATTGCAGCGTCCGTATCGCTTTCAGGTTCAGAGCTTTCTTGCGAATATGTATAAACAGCCTCCGGTGTGCGTTTACCCGAGATCGAGTCAACAAGTAGACCTTTCTCCCTGGCCCTGCGAACCCATTTTGAAGCTGTGGTGCGCGGTAAGCCTAGATTGACTTCGACTTGTTTAGCCGGAGGCAACCCCAGCACTTGGCCAAGGTTGTAAAAGTTCGCTGCCCATTGAAGTGATTCATCTGTTGGCCCTTGCTCTCGTATGCGTTTCACCTCATCGTCGGAAAGATCGGAAACCGGCCCCTGCGAATCAATGACTATCTCGTAGTCTGAAGGCATTTTAATCTGTCCACTCTGTACTGATCGAACAAGAACTTGCTGAGTCAGTGCACCTAATTTGATGGACCTTAATGTCGTACTCGTGAGCGCGGGAGATTCGTCGTGCGAGGCGAAAAGGACTGAGACGGGCTTTATTCCTTCTTCGGTCATGTCCAATTCAAGATGAAGGTTATAGCGGTGGCCTTCGATTTCCATGTCGGTGAATTTGCCGATAACTGGCAGGTAGATGAATAGTCCCGGCGCGACTTGTCTCGGCGCTTTCGCCGGTGAAGTGATCTCTAGTTGCATGACCCTAGCATCGCATACATGATTCAGTGTTGACAAGAGTACTCCTATGTGATTACCTAGGAGTACATGGTTCAGTGTTGTCAAGACTGAACCACCTAGACGTTAGGAGTGAACGATGCATCCGCAAGAGAACGATCAACTAGTTTTGCCGCAAGCTGTGGCTGATTACCTAGGCACCACCACCGGCAACCTGGCACAAATGCGTTATCGAGGCACTGGCCCGAAGTTCATAAAACTTGGGCACCGCGCAATTCGTTACCGCTGGTCAGACATTGAAGCCTGGATCGAGGCAAACACGCTTACTCAGTCAGACCAGGATTTCGAACCAAAGACGGCAGCTTAAGGAGCGCATCATGTCGAATCGTATTTTTCATATCGACGAAGACGGCAGTCTCCACGAAGGCGCACTCGATCATGACGTGATGATGATCGTGGAAAACGAAATCATCAACTTTCTCGCAAAGTATGACGTCACGCAAGACGAAGCTATCGCTTCAATCCGTCGCGTACTAACAGATATTGAACAGGAGCAGCGATGACAACCTTTAGGGAAGAAAAAACCGGTCCGAATGTTGGGGCAGTCGAACCGGTAGAAACCAAAAAACAAATTGCTGGTGAGTCTTTGGGTATTTCTGACTCTACCGAAGGTAGTGGCCAGAATCCAGCGGACAGCTTGGACGCCTTCACAATCGGACAGCAATTGCAGGGCCTGTATGTGGCCGTGGCAGAAATCAAGTCACCCGGCCCAGAAAAGCGATTCCGCCGATACTACTTTGCGAACCTACCCTCCGCCCAGCGTCGAGTTGATAAAGCGCGTGAAGCTGGCCGTGAGGCGTACTTGTACCTCGGACAGATTCACATTGTTGGTGGTGATCTTGATGTCTAGCATGTTGCAAGCTGCTCTCGATCTCGCCAAAGCTGGGTGGCCTGTATTCCCCTGTATCGAATCCGGCGCCAAAGCAAAAGCGCCCTATGTTGCCGGAGGATTCAAAGCTGCAACGACCGATCCTGAACAGATAACGCAGTGGTGGACTCAATGGCCTAACGCGCTGGCAGCAATCGCGTTACCAGATCACATGCTGGCATTCGACATCGACGTTCGCCACGGTGGCAGTGAAGCTGCTCTCGAAGCCGCATTCGGGTGCAAAGTACCAGAAACACTCAAAGCGTGGTCTGGCCGGAATGATGGTGGGTGCCACCTGTATTTTATGAAACCCGATCGTGAGATCTCACAGCGGCAGTTGCCAAAAGGTGTGGATCTTCGGACCGGTGGGAAGCATTACCTGATCGCGCCACCATCGTTGCATCCATCGACGGGGAAACCTTACGTCTGGCAGCACGCACCGGTTGCTGAACTCCCGGCTCAGGCTGTGGCAGCACTGGCACCACCAAAACCAAAGGTGACACCACCCGCGCCCGTCAGTGAGCATTCTGGCAACCTAGACGGCCTCGTTCGCACGGTTGCCGAAGCGGTCGAAGGTGAACGCAACGCCAAATTGTTTTGGGCAGCTTGCAGGGTTTTTGAAGGTGGGCACACTGGCATCGTGCAAGACCTCTTCGAGGCAGCACTCAGTGTAGGACTTCCAGAATCCGAAGCCGCAGCCACGATCAACAGCGCGAACCGCATCATTGGAGGTGCTGCTGCATGACGTACATCTCGCCATTAGAAGCTGAAACACTGGACCACTCCGAAGCTCTCGCAGAAGAGACTCTCACCGAAAGGATCGAGTCTGCTGAAGGCTCAGACCTGCTGTTCGATGTGCTCAAGATGTTCAAGAAATACACAGTCCAACCGAGTAAGCACGCTTATATCGCATTGACCGTGTATGTTGCCTATACGCACGCATCGTCAGCATTCGACTTTGCACCAAGACTCTTGCTCACATCAGCAGAAAAACGGTCTGGCAAAACTCGCACCATGGAAATTGTGTCCACCATGGCCTGCAATCCACTGATCGCGTCGAACGCATCGGTTGCAGCATTGTTTCGTTCTGTTGGTGGCGACCAGCCGCCGACAATATGCCTAGATGAAGCTGACACGATTTTCGGTACCAAGATCAAAGCTGAACAAAACGAGGATCTTCGAGGCTTACTCAACGCAGGATTCCAGCGGGGCACACCTGTTCTGCGCACTGTTGGACCACAACACGAGGTGCAAGCGTTTGAAGTATTCGCACCGGCTGTCATGGCCGCTATTGGCCGCCTACCGGATACGATCACTGACCGGGCAATCAATATCCGACTGCGACGCCGGAAGAATACTGAGACTGTCTCACAGTATCGGATACGCAAAGACCAGCCGGGCCTTGTCGAACTGCGACACCGACTGAGCGACTGGATCACACCCAACCTCGAAGTCCTCGCGAATGCTGAGCCCTCAACACCCTTGGAAGATCGCGCAGCAGACGTGTGGGAACCGCTGTTCGCGGTTGCCGACCTTGCTGGCGGATTCTGGTCTAAGGCTATTCGTGAAGCTGCTGTCCACCTCAATGCCGAGGCCAATGAAGTTGATGCTGAGCAATCTAAGGGACTGGAACTGCTCTCGGACATTCGAGCTGTTCTGAAAATGGTCAAAGGCGATTTCGTGGAATCTGAGCAACTCGTCACCCTTCTTCGGTCCAAGGATGAGTCACGCTGGCTTGAAGAAGATTTGAAAACCAGAGGTCTTGCAAACCTGCTCAGCGAGTATGAAATCCGGTCAAAACGGAACTCTACCGGAACCAGACGCGGATACGTTGTCGCAGCCTTAGAAGATGTTTTCTCCCGGTACCTGCCGGGGGACGTGTCAGAAGCGTCAGATACGTCAGAAAGTGGGGGTGACTAGGTGAAACGCCTTGACGTAAGAAAAACGTCTGACGCTAGCTTGCGTCAGAAGAAATCCTTGCGTCAACTCATAACCCCTAGTCAATCCGGGAATTTGACGCAACTGACGTATTTGACACTACTGCTGACAGAGACACTCGAAGAACCCAAGAATTTAGGAGATAAATGCACATCGCAACCGAACTTAACATCTACGATTTCAGGCCGGTCGAAGGCTGGCACGTCTACTACTTCTATTCAGAAAAACCGGAAGTCTACAAACAGGTCATGCCCGGATGGTTAATCATGGTCGAAAACCAATACGACACCCGCAACCTTGAAGACCGAACTGACCAACCGCCAATTGCTGAACGTCGAAGATCAGTCGTAGCCGCGGCCTTCGATGAGACTGCTGGCTTCGTCCATGAGGCAGATGACTGGAATCTCTACATGGTGCAAGCCCCTGGTCAACCTGAGCCCACATCGGAGGAAATTGAACGTGACTGGAAACTATGGAAGGCCCTTCGACCATGACCACTGCTAAAGCTGAACTGCAACACCTACGCACCGAACTGGATAAATGGCAAAACGCTGTCATCCATTCCCGTTCCACTATCAAATATCTTGAAGAACGATCCGACGTGAAAACCCGGCGTATCCGTGAACTAGAAGCCCAAGTGCGTGACCTAGGGGGCACCCCATGACCCGGCGTAAACCAACCAAACAGCAATTCAAAACCTTTTGGTCAGTGTACGAGGCTGAGCAACAACGCCGCAAAAAGAATAAAACCATTCCACCATCGAACTTCACCGAAGATGACAAGGAGCCAAAACAATGAAGATCGAAAACCTACCCTACGGCGCTGTAGCTGGCGGTTGCGCTGACTGCGACGCCCACGTTTACCTCGACAATGAGCAATACCCATTCGTTGCGGTCAACACGATCCACAGTGACACGTGCCCAGCCCTGACAGAAAAACGCGCCCGACTCATCACCAGCACTGAACGGTTTGAAGGTGAAGCCCATGAGTGAGGAAAAACTATTCACCCAGACCGAGCTCAACGACATTATTGGTGAACGCATCGGACGGCTCAAAGAAAAGTACAGGACCGTGAACGTTGATCGAGACATCACCAAAGAGCTACGTAAAGAAATCGACACGTTACGGCACACGGTCGAAGAACTCAAACACATCGTGCTGGAAATGAAGGGCGAATAACCATGACCGAAAAAACAGAAGACCAGACCACCGAAGAAATCACCGAGACTCAGGAAGTTGAAACACCCTCTTCCGATACCGAAGAGCCTGTGGATAACTCCGAAGATGCTGAAGGTGGCAAACTCCACCGCGAAGCTGCTAAGTATCGGACACAGTTACGCGAAACAGAGGCCGCACTGGAGACCATGACCGGGCAACGAAACCAATTAGCGGCCCAGGTTATTGAGAATAATCTCGGCAACCTGAAACCCAATGTCTTCTGGAAACTCGCCGGTGAAGTCACCGACTACATCAACGGCGATGGCACCGTGAACCTCGAAAAGGTCACCGAAACCGCCAAAACCATAGGTGAAGACCTCGGCATCAACACCGGGCCACTCATCCCCGGACAAGAAAAACGGCCCGGCAAAATCAACGCGGGTAACCCGCTCCATAAAGCGTTTGAACCGCGCTAGAACAGCATAAACACTGCTGGCCTAGTATAATAGACCCTATCGGACTATAACCGGGCCAGTGGCCTACTATAGCCCGGTAGACAAGCCCCCGTGGGGCACCTTGTCGGATAGGCCAGCGGCCACCAGACACGAAAGTTTCTTACCCTTTCATTCGTTATTGGTGGTCGCTTTTCTATTCTCACGGCCACCGGGAAGGCAAACATGGTAGAAAACACCATTCGCACAACCAACACCCCGGACTCATTCAGCCCCGATCAGGTCGTATTCACCCCCGACGAGGCAGTACCAGAAGCCCTCATCCTCCGAGCATCAACCGTCGTCACCCGCACCCTAGACGGTGACGCACCAGTCGCACGCGTCCCATGGGTAAACGATGCTGATGCCCAGTTTGTTGCCGAGGGTGAGTTCATGGAGGCAGACACCCCGACCGCCTCCGAAGTGGTCGTAGGCACCGCGAAAATCTCACAACTACTGCGGGTATCGCGTGAACAATGGCACACCAACCCCGCCGGCTCACTGCTATCCAACAGCACCACCCGGGCAGTCACCCGCAAAGCAAACGAAGCGTTTATCGCCCAACCCACCGGCGGGCCAGTATCACTCACCGGGATCGTCAACACCACCGGGATTATCACCGGCGACCCCATCACCACCAACCTCGACCCGCTGGCAGACGCCGTTGCCCAGATCGAAAACAACCACGGCAACCCCGGCATCATCATCGCCAACCCCTTAGCATGGGGGACACTGCGCAACCTCAAGACAGGTGGAGATGCAAACACTTCACTACTTGGAGCTGGCACCAACGATACTGACAAACGCTTGCTGGGCGTGGAAGTTGTCACGTCTGCTGCTGTTCCAGAAGGACAACTCATCGTAGTCGATCCAAACGCTATTGCATCAGCAGTTGGACCGTTCGAAGTGTTCCAATCTGAACACCAATACTTCGAATACGACAGCATTGCTATTCGAGCAACCTGGCGCATCGGATGGGCGGTACAACACGCCGACCGCATCGCAGTCATTGACGTAGGTGCAGAAGCCTAACGAACGGGGTAAAACCAAGGGTACAAGCGGCCAGTAGTTTCGAGGGATGATTACTGGCCGCTTACCCATCCCAACACCCCCAGGGGAGATCCGGTGCCTCGTAGATCCGCTCAGCCCCCACGAGCATTGCTGTCTCTCCCCAAAATTTCCACAGATGTTTAGCGCGTTTGCTGTTTTAGGCGCTTTTTCATTGACTTTCAAGCCGTAGTAAGGTATAAGAAAATGACCGTAGACCCGTTCCCATTCGCCACTGTAAGCGACCTAGAAGCGCGCTGGCCGGATATGCCACCTGGAAGCCATGAGCACGCTGAAACGCTGTTAGAGGACGCTTCACAGTTCATGCTGGATGTTGTGCCTTCGACGGTGGATGCTCGGCCTGGCACTCGTCGTAGGGTTGTGTGTGCTGTTGTGCGTCGTGCGATGGAGGCCCCATCGGAGGGCATGTCGCAGATGAGTTTCGTTACTGGCCCGTTCAATGTGAGTCAGTCCCCGTCGAATCCGCATGGTGATTTTTATCTGACCAGGAATGAGAAACGGGCACTTGGTGACGGGCAACAGAAGGCGTTTAGTTTGTCTGTTGGTGGCTCGGAGGTTGTGCAGCATTCGCCGTGGTGTGACCTTGCTAGGGCATTCGGTATTGGTTGCTCATGTGGATAAGAAAAGCGGCCCGAGAAATTACACTTTGTAAAATCTAGGACCGCTGGTGGTATGCGTTGGACGCACATCGCATTATCTGTTACATGACGTTCGCTTGTAACGTTTAGTGATTCAAGCTAGTATCTGTTACATGGAACTCACGTGTAACACTTGCGATAATACTTTCACTGCGAAACGGTCTGACGCAAAATACTGTTCGCCTCGCTGTCGAACACAGGCAAGCCGCGACCGAAATCAACCTGACAGACCAAGAGCGCCGCGCCGATCACTGCCTGAACAATTCGTGACCAAAATGATCGAGCTTCAAAGAGTCACTGAGAGTCTGGAACGTCTCTCAGAGGATGATCGAAGAGAGCGTCATCAAGAGCACCTTCGATTGTTGCATCGTGCTGATCTTGAACGCTACATCGCTGGCCTGCAAAACGTCTTGAAGAAACTGAACTAAAGCGGCCCCTCGATCACCTTGTCACCAGCGCCAATATGGTCTGATTCTGTGACCACATTTTGACCACATCTGACCACCAACCACCGTTATTTGCAGTGATTCATGTGACCTAAAAACCGCATGATTCCGCTACTTCCGCATGACCATACCACTTTGGAAAGATTTCAAATCCCTCCGCTACCGCGATACTGGAAGCCCCTACATCGTCGAAAACCGAGATAGGGGCTTCTTCTTTGTGTAAACGGGTGTTCTGGGTGTGTTCAAGGATAGTGTCCCATGAAACCAACAAC
>Ga0209487_1000157_pt1 | contig 62548 bp, 59 predicted proteins | sample Poulit2012_FD_187524 | JGI IMG/M metagenome (GOLD analysis project Ga0209487, IMG submission 187524) | Agricultural soil microbial communities from Georgia to study Nitrogen management - Poultry litter 2012 (SPAdes) (version 2) | ecosystem: Environmental > Terrestrial > Soil > Agricultural land...
CGTCGATCAGGCTCTGCCCGACTCCCCGATCTCCTACCGCTCGTCCCTCGCAGCACGTCGATCAGGCTCTGCCCGACTCCCCGATCTCCTACCGCTCGTCCCTCGCAGCACGTCGATCAGGCTCTGGCCACGGAGACCGTGACGGTGCCGCCCGAGACCTTCTCGCTCGCGGTGTGCGCCTCCTGGCTGGGGGCGGCAGGCACCGCGACGTCCACGGCGAGCACCTCACCGGCCACCAGCTCAGAATGCGACTGGACGGCGAGGACGACCTGCTCATCGCCCTCCACCGTCAACCGGATACGGTCAGAGACATCCAGACCGGCGGCACGGCGGGCCGCCTGGATCACCCGGACCACGTCACGAGCGATGCCCTCGCCCTCCAGCTCCGGCGTCACCCGGGTGTCGAGCACGAGGAAGTCGCCACCGCGCAGCACCCCCACGGCGCGACCCTCCATCGCAGCGGACTCACCGGCCACCAGGTCCAGCGAGTACTCCCCCGGGACCAGCTCGATGCCGCCGGAGGTGACGGTGCCGTCATCAGCCACCGACCAGTCACCGGCCTTCGAGCCCTTGATGACCGTCTGCACCTGCTTGCCCAGACGCGGACCGGCCGCCCGGGCATTGACGGTCAGGCGCTGCTCGACGCCCATCCCCTGGGCCTCCTCGCTGCTCACCTCGAGCAGGCGCACCGCCTTCACGTTCAGCTCCTCGGCGATGATCGCGGTGAACGGCTCCAGCAGGCCCGGGTCGTGGTGGACGACGGTCAGCTCGGCCAGCGGGAGGCGGGCCCGCAGGCTCTCCTTCTTGCGCAGCGCGTTACCGGCGCTGGCCACCACCCGCACCTGCTCCATAGCCGCGACCAGCTGATCGTCCGCCGGGAACTGTGCGTCCTGCGGCCAATCCGTCAGATGCACGGAGCGGCCGCCGGTCAGCTGCTGCCAGATCTCCTCGGTGACCATCGGCAGCAGCGGGGCCGCCACCCGGACGAGGGTCTCCAGGCAGGTCGAGAGCACATCGATGGCCTGCTCGTCGCCCTCCCAGAAGCGGTCGCGGGAGCGGCGCACATACCAGTTGGTGAGCATGTCCAGGTAGCCCTGGATGTCCTCGGCGGCGTCGGCGATCGCCAGGTCCTCGAAGTGGCGGCGTGTGGAACGCACCAGCTGCCCGGTACGGGCCAGCAGATAGCGGTCCATCACGTCGGTGGACTCGTGACGGGCCCGGCCGCGGTAGCCGGCCGGTCGACCCTCGCTGTCCTTGGGGCCGGCCGCATTGGCATACATCGCCAGGAAGTACCAGACGTTCCACAGCGGCAGCACCGTCTGGCGGACCGAGTCGCGGATCCGGGGCTCGTCCACGATCAGGTTGCCGCCGCGCAGGATCGGCGAGCTCATCAGGAACCAGCGCATCGCATCGGCCCCGTAGGCGTCGTACATCTCGCGCACATCGGGGTAGTTGCGCAGCGACTTGCTCATCTTCTGCCCGTCCTCACCCAGCACGATGCCGTGGCAGATGACGCTGGAGAAGGCGGGACGGTCGAACAGGGCGGTGGCCAGCACGTGCATCACGTAGAACCAACCGCGGGTCTGCCCGATGTACTCGACGATGAAGTCGGCCGGGTTGTGCGAGTCGAACCACTCGGTGTTGTCGAAGGGGTAGTGCACCTGTGCGAAGGGCATCGACCCGGAGTCGAACCAGACGTCGAAGACGTCGCTCACCCGGCGCATGCGGGAGGTGCCGCTCGGATCGTCGGGGTTGGGCCGGGTGAGGTCGTCGATGTAGGGGCGGTGCAGGTTGACCTCGCCGTACTCATCGCGCGGCAGGGTGCCGAAGGCCTCCTCCATCTCCGCCAGCGACCCGTAGACCTCGATGCGCGGGTATTCGGGGTCGTCGCTCTTCCACACCGGGATGGGGGTCCCCCAGTAGCGGTTGCGGGAGACCGCCCAGTCCCGGGCGCCCTCGAGCCACTTGCCGAACTGGCCGTGCTTGACATTGCCCGGCACCCAGTCGATCTGCTCGTTCAGCTCCAGCATCCGCTCGCGCTGGTCGGCGACCTTCACGAACCAGGAGCTGACCGCCTTGTAGATCAACGGGTTCCGGCAGCGCCAGCAGTGGGGGTAGGAGTGGACGTAGCTGCTCTCGCGCAGCAGTCGGCCCTGGCTGCGCAGGTGCCGGATGATCGGGCGGTTCGCCTCGAAGACCTGCAGCCCGGCGATGTCGTCCAGCGCGGTGCCGCGGAAGTACTCGTGGAACTGGGCGCCCTCGTCGACCGAGACGATCACGGGGATGCCGTAGGCGGCGTTGACCTTCTGGTCCTCCTCACCGAAGGCGGTGGCCTGGTGGACCACGCCGGTGCCGTCAGCGGTGGAGACGTAGTCGGCCACGGTGATGATCCAGGCGTTCTGGGTGCCCCACTGCTCGCGGTCGGCGGAGTAGACGTCCCACAGCGGCTCGTAGGTCACGTGCTCCAGCTCGGCGCCGGTGAACTCGCGCTCCGAGGCCGCGGCCAGAGCGCTCTCGGCGTCGTCGTAGCCGAGCTCGGTGGCGTGGGCACCGAGCAGATCCTTGGCCAGCAGGTAGCGGGCGGTGCCCGGCTCGGCGCCGTCGCCCGCCCCATTCGGGCCGGCCGGGACGCTCACGTAGACCAGCTCGGGGCCGACGGCCAGCGAGAAGTTGGTGGGCAGGGTCCAGGGGGTCGTGGTCCAGGCCAGCGCCCTGGTGCCGTCCAGGCCCAGTTGGGCGGCCCGGTCGCCGGTCAGCGGGAAGGTGACGGTGACGGAGGGATCCTGGCGGTCCTGGTAGACGTCGTCGTCCATGCGCAGCTCGTGCGAGGACAGGGGGGTCTGGTCCTTCCAGCAGTACGGCAGCACCGAGTGGCCCTCGTAGGCGCGGTCCTTGTCGTACAGGGTCTTGAAAGCCCACAGCACCGACTCCATGAAGGAGGGGCTGAGAGTCTTGTAGTCGTTCTCGAAGTCGACCCAGCGGGCCTGCCGCTCGACGTACTCCTCCCACTCCTTGGTGTACTTCAGCACCGAACCCTGGGCGGCGGCGTTGAACTCCCCGATGCCCATCGCCTCGATCTCGGACTTCTCGGTCATGCCCAGCTCGCGCATGGCCTCGAGCTCGGCGGGCAGCCCGTGGGTGTCCCAGCCGAAGCGACGCTCGACCCTGCATCCCGTCATGGTGCGGAACCGCGGCACCACGTCCTTGACGAACCCGGTCAGCAGGTGGCCGTAGTGGGGCAGGCCATTGGCGAAGGGGGGCCCGTCGTAGAAGACGTACTCCTCAGCGCCCTCTCGCTGGGCGATCGAAGCGCGGAAGGTGTCATCGCGTCGCCAGAACGCGAGGATGCGGTTCTCGAGCTCCGGCAGGTTCGGTGAAGGGACGAGCGGGTCTCCGGTGACCGGGTAGACCATGGAGGGACCTCCGAGGAGTGGGCGCGAGCGGTGCTACTGCCCGAGGACGCTCCCGGCACGGACCGGTGACGCGGTACCACCTCGGTTGACGTCCACTGCGCCGACGGGCGGCGCCGGGCGGATGCCCTCCTTGTTCCTCAGCGGTGACGGGCTGGTCCCGGCGGGTTCTACTGAGCCAGCCCGCGGGCGGGCGGTGGCTGTTCTTCCCGCGGCTCTCCGGTGATGGCCGGGTCGATGCCGTTGGGGTCAGGGTACCGACGGCGCGGAGTGCTCGGCAACCGGAGGCGAGGTGGGGTCCATCGCCCTCGCAGGTGCTGGTGTGGACCCAGGCAGGCTGAGACAGCGCTCACGCCGTGAGTTCCGTCCTGCCCTTTCCGGTGCCGGGCGTGGAATATTGGATCCGCATTCGCCGCCCCGACGTCACCGGTCAGGGCCGTCGGCAGTTTCGTCCTGGAGGAGCACCATGTCGCTGTTCGGAGAGCCCTTCACCGCCAAGTGCCTGAAGTCCGGCATCACGATCGAGGTCGGGGAAGGTCAGTCGCTCCTGCAGTCGCTGCTCGACAACGGGATCAGCATGGACTACTCCTGCGAGGGCGGGGTCTGCGGCACCTGCGTGGTGCCGCTGGTGTCCGGCGAGGTCGAGCACATGGACGAGTTCCTGATGGACGACGAGATGGACTCGCAGATCATCACCTGCGTCTCGCGCGGCGAAGGTGAGATCCAGATCGACGTCTGATGCCGCCGTCAGCGCGGTCGGGTCATAGCCGGGGGCCGGCCACGATCCAGGCGGAGGCCACCAGGGCCACGGCGACCATCGCCAGTCCCACCGCGGGCATCATCGGCAGCGCCGGGCCCACGATCAACAGCCCCAGCAGCATCAGGGCCGCCACACCCAGCAGCGCCATGAAGACCCCGGGGCGTCCTTCTCCTCGCACCTGCTTGCCCGGTGCGGCCATGATGCCCCCTTCCCTGGTCGGGGCGCGGCCCCGGATGGTCCGCCGACGGCTGATCCGTCGACGATGGGATCCACCCTCCCCCACGCTCCCGGAGGCGGGCATCAGCCCCGGGTGCTGATCGGCCCCTGACTTTCGTCGAAGACGGCTGCGGCGCGCACCTCCCCATCAAGATGGTGAGCAGCGTCAGCTGCCAGCGGCGGGCCCTCTCGGAGTGGCCTCCGGCCGCCCGAGCGGCCCTCGCTCGTCACACCCCCTGGTGGCGTGCGACCTTGTGGGCGGCCGCCTGGGCCAGGGGGCGGACCGTGACCAGGTCGAGGTTCACGTGGTGGGGAGCGTTGAGGGCGTAGGCGATCACGTCGGCGCAGTCATCGGCGGTCAGGGGCTTGTCGACGCCGTCGTAGACCTTGTCGGCCGCCGCCTGGTCGCCCAGGCGCACCAGGGAGAACTCCTCGGTGTGCACCATGCCCGGGGCCACCTCGATCACCCGGATCCGCTCCCCGTTGAGCTCGAGGCGCAGCGCGCGGGCGAGCATGTGCTCACCGGCCTTGGCGGCGTTGTAGCCGGAGCCGCCCTCGTAGGCCTCATGGGCCGCGACCGAGGTGACGAACAGGACGTCGCCGCGCCGGCTGGCGCGCACGGCCGGCAACAGGGCCCGGGTGACGCGCACGGCGCCGAGCACGTTGATGTCGTACATGCGCTGCCAGTGGTCCAGATCCGCCTCGGCGGCGGGCTCGACGCCCAGCGCGCCGCCGGCGACGTGGACGATCGAGTTCAGGGTGCCACCGAACAGCTCGTCCACGCGCTCGACCAGGCGTGCGACCGAGTCGTCGTCGGTGACGTCGACGGCCAGGATGTCGCAGCCGGTGTTGGCCGCGAGCTCCTCCAGGCGCTCCTGGCGACGGGCGACGGCCAGCACGCGCCATCCGTCGGCGACCAGACGGGCCGCGGTGGCACGACCGATCCCGGAGGAGGCGCCGGTGACGACCGCGGTGGGATGGGAGCCGGCCGAGGCCGGGCGGAGGTCCGAATCAGTCATGGACCCAGCCTACGACGTGCCGCCCGGTCACCAGCCGATCTCCAGGCAGCCGTGATGGTCGGTGGGCTCGGTCTGGATGGTCGCGTGGGCGATGCCGTGCTGTTCACGCAGCAGCTCCTGGGCCGCGTCCAGCACGGGATGCGGATCGACGCCGTCGAAGAGCATCAGATGCACGGTGGCGACCTCCATCCCGGAGGTGAGCGTCCACAGGTGGAGGTCATGGACGTCGGCGACCCCGGGGAGCGCGCTGAGCTGGGCGTGGACCTCCGCGGGGTGGATATCGGCCGGTGCGGCCTGCCCCAGTACGCTCAGCACCTCCCGGCCGAGCCACACCGCGCGCACCGCGATGAAGGCGCCGACGGCGAGCGCGACCACGGTATCGATCACACCGTGGCCGGTCCAGCTGATCAGCAGCGCCGCGGCGACCACCCCGACCGAGCCGATGGTGTCGGCCATGACCTCGAGATAGGCGCCCTTGACGTTGAGGCTCTCGGCGGCGCCTCCGTGCAGCATGGCCAGCACGATCAGGTTCACCACCAGACCCAGCACGCCGACCAGCAACATCGGGCCGGTGTCGATGTGGACGTCCTGGCCGAACCGTCGAATGCCGCCGATCAGCACCGCGGTGGCCACACCGAGCATGATCAGCACGGCCAGCAGGGCGGCGAAGACCTCGATGCGGTAGTTGCCGAAGGTGCGCCGACCGCTGCGATCGGGCCGGACAGCGAGGACGGTCGCGGCCAGCGCCGCCGAGAGGGTGACGACGTCGGCAGCCATGTGCCCGGCGTCCGAGATCAGGGCGAGGGACCCGATCAGCAGACCCGTGACCAGCTCGACCACGAAGAAGATGCCGATCAGCACCACCGCGACCAGGAGCCGGCGCCGGTGACGGGCGCCGGCGTGCGCGCCCGGAGCCGGTGCGGGGGCGTGCGAGTGCGTCATCCGGTGTCCTCGCCGTGCTCGGGATGCTCGGGATGCTCGGGATGCTCGGGCTCGGCGTGGGCGATATGGGCCAGCGCCAGATCGAGCAGCTCGGCGACGTGCGGATCGTCGAGGTGGTAGTAGACGCGCCGGCCCTCACGGCGGGCGGCGACCACCCGGTGGGCCCGCAACAGCTGCAGGGCATGGGAGACCCCGGAGGGCGACCCACCGGCCACAGCGGTGAGATCGCCGACGCACAGCTCCCCCTCCCGCAGGGCGACCAGCATCTTCAGCCGGCCCGGGTCCGAGAGCATGCCGAGCACGTCGGCCGTGTCGGCGATGTCGCCCGCATCGGGCATGTGCGATCGGGCCGCGGCCACCCGCTGCGGATCGACCAGGGCGGGACCGGCCTGGTCGGCCGGTTCGGCCTCTACAGCGTCGGGCCTGCCCGACCTGATGCCTGAATGGATGCTCATATGTTCAGGATGGCGTATCGCGGCGGGCCCGGCAAGAGCTCGGAACCGTCCGGTCGGGCTCTGCGGCAGAGCTCGGCACGGCCTCGTGCTCGAATGCCTCCACACCCAGGGCGTGATCGGCGTCCCGAAGGTGAGGCCGGCGCTACTGTGGGGGCTTTGGCATACGCTGCGCCTCGAGGAGGATCATGGCTCGTTCCTACGCCACCGTCGGCCAGATGATGTCCTACGCCATCGACCGGTCCGTCGTCTCCCCCGATGTGCAGATGCCGCGGGATCGCAACAGGGACGTGGAGCTGCTGCTGCGGCACATGCTCGAGTTCGTACTGATGGCCGCCCGCAGCCGCGATGCCTTCCTGCGCACGGTCGCGCAGACCGACCACACCACCGGGTCCATCACGAGCGCGCCGCGCATGCGCTCCACCTCACCGGACCTGATCGCCGAGCTCCTGCCCAGCTCCAGCGATACCGACGACTCGGTGCGCCTGGGGATCTCCCTGCGCGTCGGCGAACCGTTCTCCGTCCGACAGCTGAGCAGGCTGCGCCGAGCGCTGGGCACCTCACCCCAGCACCTCCTGGTGGTGATCACCCGCCGGTCCGACCTGGCCGATTCCGAGGGAGCCGCCGAGCAGGACCGCCAGGAGCAGCTGGACCGACAGGGCGCTCGGGGTGACGAAGAGACCGGAGCCGATCAGCAGGCCGCGCTCCCCCAGGGCGTGATCACCTTCAGCTGGCACCGCCTGGCCAAGCGCATGCCGAAGGCGGATCCGGGCCACGCCCACCTGTGGGAGACCATCGCGGAGATCGGCGAGAACGCCGGGTCACCCGTGGTCCAGTACCCCCTGAACGCCCGGCGCCTGCTGACCCGCCCCTCGACCGCCCAGGAGCTGCGCGGACACCTGGACGTCTTCCATCTGGCCAGCCGCACCCTGCTGGGCACCAGCCCCCACTTCTCCACCCGCCGCGGCCAGACCGGTGCACATCTGCAGGCCGGGGTCTCCCGTCAACGCTCCGGCCTCGAATTCGGCGAGGTCGACCGCGGCCGTCCCGTGCATGTGCTGCGCACCGGGGAGAAGCCGGTGCCGCTGGACATAGGTCGGCTCGAGACCGACGAGGAGCGAGCACAGGCGAAAGAGCAGCTGGAGGCGATCGCCCGACACGGCTCCTGGCGCACCGATCCCGGGGCGATCCCACGCCGGACGGAGCTACTGGGCACACCGGCCTCCCCCGAGGTGGAGGGGGCGCGGCTGCTGCTGTGGGCCGTGATGAATCCGATGCTGCTGCGTGACCGCGGCTTCGACCTGGCCCCGGCCCGTCGCCAACCGGCTCTGACCGCCACCTCGCTGGGCCTGCGGCTGCTGCAGCGCGGGGACGACTCCGGGACCACCTACCGGATCTGGGTGGGCGAGAGCCGGCACTGGGGCTCGCTGATCCCGCGGGTCACCCGAGAAGGGGGCGGGGGCGAGAGCGAGGAGACCTACGCCGTCGCTCCCCGCAAGAAGCAGTCCACCGCGGACTTCGTGTGGGAGGTCCACAAGGCCCTGCGCTCGCTGACGATCACGCACTGAGCATGCCCGCCCACCACCCGGGCGGCACGCCCAGCGCCGGATCGGTGGCTCAGGCCGGAGGCCGGCCCGCTCATCATGATGGCTCCGGGCCGTCCCGTGGCCGCGTGCCTCGCCCATCGGCCCGCGTATGCGCGAAGATGGAGGGCATGGATCCCCACAGCGACAGTTCCGTGATGCACGGCGAGTACAAGGTCCGCGGCGGCAAGCTGGTGGCCACCGAGATCACCGCCGAGGACGGCCGCATCGTCACCGCGAGCGTCTTCGGCGACTTCTTCCTCGAACCCGATGATGCGCTCGAGGATCTCGACGCGGCCCTGGTGGGCATGCCCACCGACGCCTCGGCCGCTGATCTGGTCACCGCGATCAGCGCCCGCCTGGAGGCGCGCCCCGAGCCGGTGGAGATGATCGGCTTCGACGCCGAGGCGGTCGCGATCGCCACCCGTCGGGCCCTGGGCCGGGCCACCAGCTGGGAGGACCTCGAGTTCGACGTGATCGGACCGCAGGTGATGGCCCCGGTGATGCACGTGGCCCTGGACGAGGTGCTGCCCGGCGAGGTGATGGCCGGCCGCCGCCCCCCGATCTTCCGGATCTGGGACTGGGACTCCTCGCTGGTGGTGATCGGCTCCTACCAGTCGCTGCGCAACGAGGTCGACCCCGACGGCGCGGCCCACCACGACATCGGGGTGGTCCGCCGGATCACCGGCGGCGGAGCGATGTTCATGGAGCAGGGCAACTGCATCACCTACTCCCTGATCGTGCCCACCTCCCTGGTCGAAGGGCTCACCTTCGAGCAGTCCTACGCCTATCTCGACGACTGGGTGATGGGGGCGCTCGCGGAGATCGGGGTCAAGGCGCACTACGTGCCTCTGAACGACATCGCCTCCGAGCAGGGCAAGATCGGCGGCGCGGCCCAGCGCCGCTTCGCGGGCGGCGTGCTGCTCCACCACGTGACCATGTCCTACGACATCGACGCGAACAAGATGGGCGAGGTGATGCGGATCGGCAAGGAGAAGCTCTCCGACAAGGGCACCCGCAGCGCCGTCAAGCGCGTGGATCCGATGCGATCGCAGACGGGACTGGCCCGCGAGCAGATCATCGACGGGTTCCTGGAGTTCTTCCGCTCCCGCTACGACACCCGCGACTCCTCGTACACCGACGCCGAGCTGGACGCTGCCCGCGAGCTGGTGGAGACCAAGTTCGGCACGCAGGAGTGGACCGCGCGGGTGCCGTGAGCCCGACTGCCTGAGCCTGTCGGCGCGAGCGAGCCCGCCGGCATCGGCCGGAGTGCGGCGTGATGCACACCCGTCGGCCCTGTCGTTGCACCGGGGCGCACACCTGGAACAATGGCCCCATGACCGACACCGCATCGCGCCCTGAGACCGGCCCCGCCCTCCCCGACCGCCCCTCGCTGGAGGGGCTGGAGGAGAAGTGGGACGGCGTATGGAGCGAGCAGCAGCTGTTCGCCTTCGACCGCGAGACCACCCGCGAGCAGGTCTTCAGCGTCGACACGCCACCGCCGACCGCCTCGGGCTCCCTGCACGTGGGCCACGTGTTCGGCTACTCGCAAGCCGACATGATCGTGCGCTACCAGCGCATGAGCGGGAAGAACTGCTTCTACCCGCTGGGCTGGGACGACAACGGCCTGCCCACCGAGCGCCGCGCGCAGAACTACTACGGGGTGCGCGGTGACGCCTCGCTGCCCTACGATCCCGACTTCACTCCCCCCCAGGAGGGCGGGGACAGCAAGTCCTCGAAGGCCGCCAATCAGCTGCCCATCTCGCGCCGCAACTTCATCGAGCTGTGCGAGCAGCTCACCGAGATCGACGAGAAGTCCTTCGAAGCGGTCTTCCGCACCCTCGGTCTGTCGGTCGACTGGAACTACTCGTACCAGACCATCAACGCCCACTCCCGCACGGTCAGCCAGCGGGCGTTCCTGGACAACCTCGCCGCCGGACAGGCCTATCAGTCCGAGGCCCCCACCATGTGGGACGTGACCTACCGCACCGCCGTCGCCCAGGCCGAGCAGGAGGACCGCGAGCGCGAGGCCGCCTACCACCGCATCGGCTTCACCCGCACCGACGGCTCCGGCGAGAAGGTGTTCATCGAGACCACCCGGCCCGAGCTGCTGGCCGCCTGCGTGTCCCTGGTCGCCCATCCCGACGACGAGCGCTACCAGCACCTGTTCGGCACCACCGTCACCTCCCCGCTGTACGACGTGGAGGTCCCCATCAACGCCCACCCGCTGGCCCAGGCCGACAAGGGCGCCGGGATCGCGATGATCTGCACCTTCGGTGACTCCACCGACGTGACCTGGTGGCGGGACCTCGAGCTCCCCACGCGCGCCATCATCGGGCGTGACGGGCGCATCGTCGCCGACGCCCCCTGGATCACCAGCGAGAGGGGCCGCGAGAACTTCGCAGAGCTCACCGGTCTGACCGTCTTCAGTGCCCAGAGGCGCGTGGTCGAGATGGTCGCCGCCTCCGGTGACCTCGACGGCGAGCCGGAGAAGACCACCCACCCGGTGAAGTTCTACGAGAACGGCGACAAGCCGCTGGAGTTCGTCACCTCCCGCCAGTGGTATCTGACCAACGGCGGGCGTGACCACTCCGAGGGCGGATTGCGCTCGGAGCTGATCGAGCGGGGCGAGGAGCTGATCTGGCACCCCGCCCACATGGAGGCCCGCTACCGCAACTGGGTGGAGGGGCTGACCGGTGACTGGCTGATCTCGCGCCAGCGCTTCTTCGGGGTCCCTTTCCCGATCTGGTACGCGGTCGGGGCCGACGGTCGGACCGACTACGACACCGTTCTCACTCCGAGCTACGACCGCCTGCCCATCGACCCCACCATCGACGTGCCCGAGGGGTTCGAGGAGTCCCAGCGCGACCAGCCGGGTGGTTTCACCGCCGACCCCGACATCCTCGACACCTGGGCCACCTCCTCCCTGACCCCGCAGCTGGCGGGCGGCTGGGGCGCCGACGAGGACCTGTTCGAGAAGGTGTACCCGATGGACGTGCGCCCGCAGGGCCACGACATCATCCGCACCTGGCTGTTCTCCACCATCGTGCGCTCCCATCTGGCCCATGACCAGCTGCCGTGGAAGCACGCCTCGATCAACGGCTGGATCCTGGACCCGGACCGCAAGAAGATGTCCAAGTCCAAGGGCAATGTCGTCACCCCCCTCGGTCTGCTCGAGCAGCACGGGGCCGACGGGGTGCGCTACTGGGCGGGCCGCGCCCGCCAGGGCGTCGACACCGCCTTCGACGAGGGGCAGATGAAGATCGGCCGCCGCCTGGCCATCAAGATCCTCAACGCCTCGAAGTTCGCTCTGGGCTTCGGCGCCGGCCCGGCCGACCCGTCCGGCCGCCTGGCCGCAGATCCCGCGGTGGTCACCGAGGCGCTGGACCGCGCCCTGCTGGCACGCCTGGCCGAGGTCGTCGACCAGGCCACCACCGCCTTCGAGGCGATGGACTACGCCCGCGCCCTCGAGGCCGTCGAACCGTTCTTCTGGACCTTCTGCGACGACTACATCGAGCTGGTCAAGGAGCGCGCCCACGGGAACACCGCGGCCGGTCAGGCCGGATCGGAGTCGGCCCGGGCCGCGCTGTCGATCACCCTGGAGGTGCTGCTGCGCCTGTTCGCGCCGGTGATCGTGTTCGCCACGGAGGAGGTCTGGTCGTGGTGGCGTAAGGGCAGTGTGCACACCCAGCCCTGGCCCGAGTCCGCTCCCCTGCGCGAGGCCGCCGGCGGGGAGGAGCCCGCCCTGCTGGACTCGGTCTCGCAGGCGGCGATCTCGGTGCGTCGCATCAAGTCCGATGCGAAGGTCTCCCAGAGGACCCCGATCCTGTCGGTCACCGTCCGGGCCCCGCAGGCCGCGCTGCCTCATCTCGAGGCGGCGATCTCGGATCTGACCGCGCTGGGCCGGATCGAATCGTTCGAGCTGGCCGCCGGTCCGGACGGGGAGGTCACGACCGAGGGCGCGGAGCTGGGCGAGCCGCCCGCCAAGCGCGCTCGCAGCTGACGGGGGCGGCGGCGATGCGCCGGGTCCATCGCTCCGGGGTGAACTCGATGCTGCGGTGGATGGGGATCGCGATCATCGCCGTCGGGGTCCTCGTCTTCGGGCTCTTCCCGGTGCTGGCGTGGGTGCTCACGCGCAGCCCGGAGGCCGCGCTGATGCTGCTGGGACTGCCGGTGGCGGTGGCGGCAGGCACGGTGATGAGGGTGGTCGGGACCCGTCGCCGGGTCGTGATCACCCCGGAGACCGTCTCCTGGTGCGCCGCGCTGGGCCCGGCGCGCACCGTGCACTTCGGGCAGGTGCGCCAGGTCGAGGTGCCCACTGCGCGCAGCGGCCCGGGCACCGTGGTGCTGCATCTGCTCGATGGCCGGCAGGTGCAGCTCAGCGCGGTGCGGATGTCGCTGAGCGATGTCAGCAACCATGCCGATGCGGGATACCTGGGGACGGCACGGGCACTCCAGCAGGCCCATGCCTCCTGGTGGTGGCAGGCCGGTCCCTCGCTCAGAACGGGTTGATGTCCGAGAGCCAGTCCTTGCCTCTGTCGACCAGGTCCGCGCCGTCGGAGATCATGTCATCGAGGTTGTAGTCTCCCGGGGTGAAGCTGTCGACGATCGCATTGGGGTTGATGCCGATGGTGCCGGACCCCTCCAGGCCCAGGCCCTTGGCGACCGTGCCGCTGAGCGAGATCGAGACCTCATCGGTCGAGAGCGTGGCCCCGTAGCCTCCCCCGATGCCGCCCCCGCCCAGGGCTGAGGCAGAGCCCTCCACGAAGCCCCAGCCGCCCGGAGCTTCCGCTGCGAAGGTGTGCTTCAGCTCGGCGCCGGCGAAAGCGCGGGCATCCGCGCCGACAGTCCAGCCGTTGACGTCGCCGTCCTCGTTGCGGGTGGCGTGGCTCCAGGCGTTGGCACTGGCATCGGCGCCGGCGAAGGCGGTGTGGCCGTAGGTGAGCGAGCCGTGGTCACCGCCGTCGAGAGTGGCGGTGTTGCTGGCGTAGACGCCGCTGCCGGCGCTGGCACCCAGTGCCAGGCCGTCGGGCCCGATGGTGCCACCCGCCTCGGCGTAGGCTTCCATCCCGATCTGGGAGGAGGTCTCGATGCCGGTGCCGTCCGGGCCGTTGAGGCGAGCGTCCGCGCCGAGCTCCATGCCCCCGCGCAGACCGATGGTCCCGGACATGTTCCCGAACGGATCGGTGCTCCCATTGGCCCCGGCGCTCCAGGCGCCCTGGGCGGTGACGTCCAGATGCCCGAAGTCCCCGTCGATCTCGCGCCCCTCGAGGAGGTCCCCGCCCAGGTCGAGGAGGTTCCCGACGGGGCGGTCGGCCCCTGCGGCCTGGCCGGGGCTGGCGTAACCCTCCCCGCCATAGAACTCCTGCGGACCGCCGGCTCCGCCCCCGCGCGACCAGTCCCCCAGGCCGCCGCGCAGGGTATCCAGCAGATCCCGGGAGAGCGGCCGGCCCAGCAGCGGGCCGGTGACACCGCCGGGGCCGAAGATGTCCCGGGCGATGTCCCGCAGGGTCGAGAGGAGACCGCCACCCTCATCGCCGGAGGCCTGCTCCTGCTGCTCGGCGTGCTGGTCGAGCTCCTGACCGGTGGCGCGCACCTCCTCGGCCCGGGCGAGCATGCCCGGCTTCACGGAGCTGTGCCACAGAGCCCGGAACGCCTCGGCGTCGGGACCCTGCCAGAGGACCGAGTCGATGCTCGCGCCCATCGCAGCGGTGATGTCCGCGATGCGCTGCGCCCCTCGCTGGCTGGCCGCGCCATGCATGCGCATCTGCTCCGTGTCGCCACCGTAGAACCCGGCCATGACGCGCCCTTCCCCTGACGTGAGTGAACGCGCCCTACGCTACCCAGTCGTGCCCGCCCCGCCCATGGGGACAAGTACCCATGGGCGGGGCGCTCGTCGGCACAGGTCAGCGCACGGTCTCGCGGTGCCCGGTGTCCAGCCGCCGGGTCCAGCCGCGGGCATCGAGGTGCTCGAGCAGGGGGACGGCGACCCTGCGGGTGGTGCCCAGGGCCACCCGGGCCTGGCTGAGGGTGAAGGGCTGCGGGAGACGGGACAGCTCACGCATCGCGAGCGCCGGAGCGGCCGGGGCCAGGATCACTTCGCCGGGAAGCCGCAGCAGCCTGCCCTGCCGGGCGGCCGCCGCCAGCTCCTTCGCTCCCAGGCGGAGGTCCGCGAGGTCATAGGCCTCCGGGGCCTGGAAGGGGTGGGCCGCCAGTCGCTGCTCAAGGGTCGCCACGGCCTGTTCGGCTGCGCCCAGGCCCCTCTCGTCCCGGGAGCGGATCCGTCCCTCTCGCTGGGTCAGGCCCGCGGCCGTGACGACGCTGTCCAGCAAGGCGGCATCGGGAACCCCGGCGGCCTCGAGGGCGACCTTGCGCGGGAGGCCGGCCGAGAGCGGATCGCGCGTGCGATCGGCCTCGACCGCCTCCTGCAGGCGGCGCGTCCAGCTCCGGAAGGCCTCGCGATCCAGGAGCCAGTCGCCCTCGCGGAGCACCGCAGGGCCCAGATCCCCGGCAGGCTCCAGTCCGCGGCGCACCAGGTCGTCGACGTGCACGGCTCCGCGGCGGCAGACCTCACCGGGCACATCACCGTGCAGGGGCATCTCGGTCAGCGTCTCGGCGCGTCGCCTCCCGTCACCACGTCTGCTGAGCTCTGGCGGGTCGACGTCCAGGACCTGCACCCCGGTGCGGACGGAGCGGCTTCCGCTGCCGCGCAGCACCATCCGATCACCGACCGCGAGCGGGAGGGGACGCTCGAGGATGAGCCGGGCGTGGTGGCCGCCCAGGGGACGTACCCGGGCGGTGACCGCGGCGGTGCCCACATGGACGATCAGCTCCGGCGGCGACTCGTCGAAACCGGCGCCGCTCATACGGCGCACGTCGACGGTCGAAGTCAGCTCCCAGGCCCCCGGGGTCAGCAGCGCATCGCCGCGGCCGAGGTCATCGGCGTCGACACCACGCAGGTTCACCGCGGCCCGGCTGACCGGTCCCAGGGTCTCTGCGGGGCCGCCGCGGCTCTGCACTCCTCGGACCACCACTGCCCCGGCCCGGCGAGCACCGGCCACCTGGAGCCGGTCCTCAGGGCGGATGCCGCCGGCGGCCAGGGTGCCGGTGACGACGGTGCCGGCCCCGGAGATGGTGAAGGAGCGGTCCACCCACAGTCGCACCCGGTCCTCGGCAGCGGGCTGCGGGGCGGCCGCGGTGACCTCGTCGAGGCGGGCGCGCAGCTGCTCCATGCCCGCCCCGGTGACGGCGGAGACCACGCTCACGGGGGCCTCGGCCAGGCCGGTGCCGGCGAGCTCGGTCCGGGCCTGGGCGATGACGGCCTCGACCCGGTCGGGGGCGAGGTCGGCGCGAGTGACCACCAGCAGCCCGCGGTCGAGGCCGAGGGCGGCGATCGCGTCGCGATGATCGCTGGACTGGGCCTGCCAGCCTTCGTCGGCGGCGATCACGAAGCAGACGATCGGGGCCGGTCCGAGGCCGGCGAGCATATTGCCCAGGAAGCGTTCATGCCCGGGGACGTCGACGAAGGAGACCTCCCGGCCGGAGGGGAGATCGGTCCAGGCGAACCCCAGGTCGATGGTCAGGCCCCGCCGCTTCTCCTCGGCCCACCGGTCCGGTTCGATGCCGGTCAGGGCGCGGATCAGGGTGGACTTGCCGTGATCGACGTGCCCGGCGGTGGCGATCACGTGCCTCATCGCCGATCGTCCCCGTCGTGCCCGGACCGGCTCTGCTCGCGCAGACGCTCGCGCGCCGCCTCGACGGCGCCGGCGAGCTGCGTCTGGGCGGTGTGCGGGACGCAGCGCAGGTCCAGCAGCAGCTCCCCGCCGCGCAGGGTGCCGACCACGGCGGGATCGCCGGTGCGCAGCGGCGCGGCCAGCTCCTCCTCGAGGGCGAGCGCCCAACCGGGCAGCGGCACCTCGGCCCCTCCCCCGCCGCCGACACGGCCGTCGTGCGGGACCACTCGCCCGCCGATCTGCTGGGCCAGCGCCTCGGTGCGATCGCGCAGGTGCCCGGCATCGGCATGCAGGGATCCGGTCACCGGGGGCGGCGGCCCGGTCAGGGTCGCTTCCAGTGCGGCCAGGGTCAGCTTGTCCGCCCGCACGGCGCGGGCCATGGGATGGCGGGCCAACTGCGCGATCATCTCGGTGCGTCCCAGCAGGATCCCGGCCTGCGGTCCGCCCAGCAGCTTGTCGCCGCTGGCGATGACGAGGTCGGCGCCGTCGCGGAGGGCGGAACCGAGATCGGGTTCCTCGGGAAGCCGTGGTTCGGGGCCGAGCAGTCCGCTGCCCAGGTCGGCGATCAGCGGCACCCCGGACTCTCGGCAGGGGCCGGTGAGCTCGGCGACGTCCACCGCGCTGGTGAAGCCGATGACGCGATAGTTGCTGGTGTGGATGCGCAGCACGGCACCGGTGTCCGGGCCGAGGGCGCGAGTGTAGTCGGCCAGGTGGGTGCGGTTGGTGGTGCCCACCTCGCGGATCCGTGCACCGGTGGAGGCGATCAGATCGGGCAGGCGGAAGCCGGCACCGATCTCGATCAGCTCTCCGCGGCTGATGATGATCTCCCCGCGGCCGCCCAGGGCGGCGGTCGCCAGGAGCAGGGCGGCGGCGCCGTTGTTGACGACCAGGGCGTCCTCCGCCTCTGGGCAGGCCGCGAGCAGGGCGGACCGGGCGCCGGCCCCACGGCGGGCCCGGGCTCCCGTCCCCAGGTCGAACTCGACGTCGGTGTACCCGCTGGCCTCCAGCATCGCCTGCCGCGCGGCATCCGACAGCGGGGCACGGCCGAGGTTGGTGTGCACGATGACGCCGGTGGCGTTGAGCACCGGGCGCAGAGACGCGGCCGGGCGGTCACCGATCGCCGCGAGCACCTGCTCGAGGACCTCTTCGGGAGCGATCTGCCCGGCACGGGCTCGGTCCTGCACGGCACGGATGATCCCGCGCAGCACCTGCGGGCCCAGCGCGGCCCCGGCTGCGGTGACCCGGGGGTGCTCGAGCAGATGGTCGGTGCGCGGGATCCTGCGCCGCGGGTCGCTGTCGCGGCCGCCGGGTGGCGCCGATCCGGGGGCACCAGCCCCTTCCGAGTCGGACGCGAGATCCTCGACCGGTCCTGATGACTCCACGGGCTCGAGGCACCTCCTGGGCGGCACGGTGGCGGAGGCGGACGGGAATCGAACCCGCCAGACCGAGCTGCTCGGTCTCACCGGTTTTGAAGACCGGGGTGCCCACCAGGACACGTACACCTCCATGGGTCACGAGCGCGATCGCGGCGAGTCCATGGATCCCTCGCCGCTGCCCGGGCGGCCGCCGGTGCTCGGGACGAGCCCGCCGGATTCCGGGTGCGCCGCCCCAGGGTATCGCCTCCGCCCGCGGGCTCCCGGCGCCTCGCCCATACCGGGGAGAGCGCGGGCTCCGGGCTCTCCCCGCAGGCGCCCGGCCTAGACTCGGGGGATGGCGACAATCTCCACTCCCCTGCCCGGAATCCGACTCACGACGATGGCCCACGGCGGCGGCTGCGCCTCCAAGATCCCAGCCGGTGAGCTCGAGGAGGTCGTCACGGCTCTCGCCGGACAGCACCACGACTCGGTGGTGGTCGGCCTGGCCGACGGCGACGACGCCGCGGCGGTGCGCATCGCCGACGGACTGGCCGTGCTGTCGACCGCCGACTTCTTCACCCCGGTGGTCGACGACCCCTTCGACTGGGGACGCATCACCGCCGCCAACGCGCTCTCGGACATCTATGCGATGGGCGGCGAGCCGGTCGTGGCCATCAACCTGGTCGGCTGGCCGCGGGCGACGCTGCCGCTCGAGCTGCTGCGTGAGGTCCTGGCCGGAGGGCTGGCCACTGCACAGGAGGCCGGGGTGCCGGTGCTCGGCGGCCACTCGGTCGACGACCCGGAACCCAAGTACGGCATGGCCGTCACCGGCACCGCCGACCCCGAGCAGCTGCTGCGCAACGACGCCGCTCGGCCCGGGCTGCCGCTGACGCTGACCAAACCGATCGGCTCAGGGCTGCTGAACAACCGTCACAAGTCCACCGGTGAGGTCTTCGCCGCAGCGGTGGAGACCATGACGGCGCTGAACCGTGACGCCTCGCGGGCGGCGCTGGCCGCCGGTGCCCGGGCCGCCACCGATGTGACCGGCTTCGGGCTGCTGGGCCACCTGCACAAGATGATCAGGGCCTCCGGTGTCGGCGCAGTGCTCGACCAGGCGGCGGTGCCGCTGATCGAGGGGGCCGCCGAGGCGCTGCGTGACGGATACATCTCCGGTGGCACACGGAAGAACCTGGACTGGGTGCGCGAGCACCTGCGACCGGCCTCCTCCATCAGCGAGGAGGACCTGCTGGTGCTGGCCGATGCCCAGACCTCCGGCGGGCTGCTGGTGGTCGGCGAGGTGCCGGGCTACCCGGTGATCGGGGAGATCGTCGAGGGCTCCGGCATCGATGTGCGCTGAGCTGCGGGCAGGAGGCACGCCCGGCGCGGGGTCAGCCGCTCTCAGCCGGCGGTGGTGATCGAGTCGTCGGTGATGCCTGCCGCGCGGCGTGCCTCGAGCCGGGCCTTCTGCGGTTCGATCACACGGCGCGGGTCCTTGACCGACTCCAGCCCGGCCTCGAGCACCCCGTAACGGGTCAGGGCCGACGCCGCGAGCAGCGCCGCCCCCGAGGCCGCGGCGATCCAGCGGCGGCGGCCACCGACGAGGGCGCCGATCCCGCCCACGATCGCCAGGCGCTCGGCCCACTGCAGCTTGGTGCCGGCCCGGCCGGTCTCCAGCGGCTCGGACTCCAGCGGGTGCATCGACTCCTTCATGGCACGCATCGTGACCACGTCCCCGACGACACCGGCGGCGGCCAGGAGCCGGGCCGGTCCCGCCTCGACGACCGGGGTGGTCACCATCGCGGCGCCCCCCGTGGCCAGACTCGCCGAGGAGACGAACAGGTAGGACAGGTGGTCACGGGAGGCGGCCCAGGTGGGCACGGCGGTATCGGCCAGCAGCGCGCCCGTGTACGAGGCCAGGGCCGGGCCCAGTGCCCCCTGGGCGAGAGCCAGCGGGGTCTCCATGCCGTGGACCAGGCCGCGCAGTGACCGCAGTGGGACCTTCTCCCCCACCATCCGGTCCACCTCGATGGCTCCCAGCACCCCCGAGACGGTGCCGAAGCCGCCCAGCAGCCAGGTGCCCAAGCTCATCGGAGAGGTCACCTTGAAGGTGCGCATCATGTTCAGGAAACGCTCGGGCCGGCCCAGATCCTCGATCAGGGCCGCGGTCCCCAGCCCCACGGCGCCCAGGGCCACCAGACGCGAGTTGCGACGCAGGGCAGGGCGATCGGTCAGCTGCGCGCCCAGGGAGAGCATCCCGCAACCGCCGGCGAGGCCGCCCAGGAAGAGGTAGGCCGCGATCGGGCCGCGCCAGGGCGGGGCCTTGACCACCTGGCGGCCGTAGTAGGAGTCGAACTGGATGTCGCCGACCAGCTGCGCCTCGCGGGTCCCGTCCCCGCCACCGGCACGGAAGGGGTCCATGGGCCGACGCCGCCTGCGCGTGCCGCTTCGCCGGCGGCGCGGCGGCTCGGGCGGGCGATCGGAGTCGAGATCGGAGACGCTCATCGGCGGCCCCCCAGGAACGAGAGGGCCGCCACCGTGGCCATGCCGGCTGCCGCGATCCCCACCTTGGCGAACATCTGCGGCAGGAACTTGGTGGACACCTGCGGATCCGGCGGCAGCCCGTAGACCTCAGGTTCGTCGAGCAGCAGGAACACCGAGCCGGTGCCCCCGACCCCGTCGTTGGCGTTGGCACCGTACAGGCGCGCCTCGGTCATGCCCCGGTCGTGGAGCTGCTGGACGCGCTCCTGCGCGTCACCGACCAGCTCCTCATGGTCGCCGAACCGGATGGACTGGGTGGGGCAGGTGGCGGAGCAGGCCGGCTCCTGACCGTCGACCAGACGGTCGTGGCACAGGGTGCACTTCTTGGCGGTGCCCTGGTCGGGAACCTCGTCCGTCCCCCCGGCACCGGTGGTGAAGGTGCCGTCGTCACGCCGCTCGATGACCCCGAAGGGGCAGGCCGCCACGCAGGTGCCGCAGCCGTTGCAGACATCAGGCTGCACCACCACGGAGCCGAACTCGGAGCGGTAGATGGCACCGGTGGGGCACACGTCCAGGCACCCGGCGTTGGTGCAGTGCTTGCACACGTCGGAGGACATCAGCCAGCGGAACTCCGGGGTGTCCGGCGGGGTGGTGTCCACTCCGGCGAGATCGCCCTCGGGCAGATCCCCGCGGCGGCCGCCGCTCTTGGGGCCGATGCCGGGCATGCCCAGGCTGACCAGCTTGCGGCCGGACTCACGGGCCTGCTCGATCCGCTCCTGCCCCTGTTCGACGAAGGCCACGTGGCGCCAGGTGTTGGCACCCAGCTCCCCGGTGTTGTCGTAGCTCTGGCCGAGGATCTGCAGATCCCCGTCGGTCGGGTTGCGATTCCATTCCTTGCACGCCACCTCGCAGGCCTTGCAGCCGATGCAGATCGAGGTGTCGGTGAAGAACCCCTTACGGGGCTGGTCGTGGCCCCAGCCGGTGGAGGCGGCAGGTCCCTCGGGCCCGGACAGCAGGGTCATCGGTTGTCCAACTCCTTCATCGAGGGATTGTTGTCGGGGACCGCGCCGGCTTCGAGCGGGCCCCGGACGCTCGCCGGGCTGAACCCGTCGACCGGTCCGCCGCCCACCGGGTCCACCCCGCCGCCATCGACCTGCGCCTGCTCGGCCGGCAGGATCCCGGCCCGGCGACGGTAGTCGTCGACCAGCTCCCGCAGCGCCGGTCCCCGTGGCCGTCTGCCGGGGCGGATGGCGCACGAGTTGTTCTTGCTGTTCTGGATCTGCACGTTCGCGTCGAGGTTCATGCCGATCAGGTCGTTGGCACCATCCCCCTGGACGATCGCCTCATGGCCCCGACCGAAGTGGAAGGGCATGCCGATCTGGTGCACCGTCGAGTCCCCGGTGCGGATCGGTTTCATCCGCTCGGTCACCAACACCTTCGCCTCGATGGCCGATCGTGCGGAGATGATCGTGGCCCACCCGTAGGGCTCCAGCCCCGCCTCTTCGGCCAGCTCCGGGGAGACCTCGCAGTACATCTGCGGCTGCAGCTCCACCAGGTAGGGCAGGAATCGGCTCATGCCGCCGGCGGTGTGATGCTCGGTGATGCGGTAGGTGGTGAACACGTGCGGATAGACGCTGCCGCCCTCCCCCATCGCCCCGGGCGAGCTGAGGTTGTCCTCATCGATGAAGGTGACCCTGGTGGGGTTCGACTGCTGCGTGTACAGCGGGTTCCGCACGTTCGACTCGGGGGCCTCGTAGTGGGTGGGCAGCGGGCCGTCGACCATGCCGGTGGCCCCGAACAGCCAGCCGCGCCCATCGGCCTGCATGGTGAAGGCGTCGTTCCCGGCCAGCGCGGCGGCACCGCCGGCATCCGGGTCGCCCGGGTCGTCGGGACGCTTGGTGATCGGGAAGTCGGGGACGTCGTCGCCGGTCCATCTGCCGGCTTCCTCGTCCCACCACACCAGCTTCTTGCGCTCGCTCCACGGTCTGCCCTGCGGGTCCGCCGAGGCGCGGTTGTACAGGATGCGCCGATTGGCGGGCCATGCCCATCCCCATTCGGCGGCGATCTCGTCCTGCTCGGAACCGGGCGTGCGCCGGCGGGCCTGGTTGACGCCGTCCGCGTAGACCCCCGCATAGATCCAACAGCCGCCGTCGGTGGAACCATCGTCCTTCATCTCGTTGAAGCTGCTGAGCGGCTGCCCGGCCTTCTCTCCGCTCAGGTGGCGTCCGTTGATCTCGGCCAGCACCGCTTCGGCGTCGGGTTCACCGTTCTCGTCCGTCGGGTAGTCCCAGGTCAGCTCGAGGATCGGTCGATCACGTTCATCGGTGGAGTCCTTGAGCTTCTCCCGGACGCGCTTGCCGAGCTCGTAGGTGAACTGCAGATCGCTCTGGGCGTCCCCGGGCGGGCGGACCGCCTGGTCGCGCCACTGCACCATCCGCTGGGTCTGGGTGAAGGAACCGGCCTTCTCCGTGTGGTTCGCGGCCGGCAGGAAGAACATCTCCGTGCCGATCTCCTCGGTCCTCAGCTCACCGCTCTCGATCTCCGGGCCGTCCTTCCAGAAGGTGGCCGATTCGATCATGTAGAAGTCGCGCACCACCATCCACTTCAGCTGGGCCATGCCCTTGCGCTGCAGACGGCCGTTGGCCGATCCCACGGCGGGGTTCTGGCCGTACAGGAAGTACCCGTCGACCCCGCCCTCGTTCATCCGCATGGTGGTCTGATAGGTGCCGTGCGCACCGGTGAGCTTGGGCAGGTAGTGGTATCCGAAGTCGTTCTCCGCGGTGGCCGCATCGCCCCACCAAGCCTTGAGCAGGCTGGTGGTGTAGTTCTCGGCGTTGGCCCAGTACCCCTTCTGCTCCTTCTTCCCGATCGCCCGGGTGAACTCGTGGAAGTCGTCCTGGCCGACCTTGGGCATCGGCAGGTACCCGGGCAGGATGTGGTAGAGCGTCGGGATGTCGGTCGAGCCCTGGATGGTGGCGTGGCCGCGCAGGGCCATGACCCCGCCGCCCGGCCGGCCGATATTGCCCATCAGCAGCTGCAGCACCGAGGCGGTGCGGATCATCTGCGGGCCACCCTGATGCTGGGTCCAGCCCAAGGCGTAGGCGAAGACCGTGGTCCGGTCCCGCCCCGAGTTCTCGGCGACCGCATCGGCCAGGTACTCGAACTCCTCGCGGGAGATGCCGCAAGTGGCCTCGACCAGCTCCGGCGTGTACCGGGCGTAGTGGCGCCTCAGGATCTGCAGCACCGAGCGGGGGTGCTGCATCGTCTCGTCACGCTCCGGCAGCCCGCGGTCGAGCCGGTCCTGCGGCCCGTCGTAGGACCACGAGGAGTTGTCGTAGGTGCCCGTCTCCGGGTCGTAGCCGGAGAACAGCCCGTCGAGGTCCTCCGTGTCGGCGTAGTCCTCAGCGATGATGGTCGAGGCGTTGGTGTACGCCTGCACGTACTCCTTGAAGTACAGCTCGTTCTCGAGCACGTGACGGATCACGGCGCCCAGCAGCACGATGTCGGTGCCCGCGCGGATCGCGATGTGCCGATCGGCATTGGCCGAGGTGCGCGTGAACCGGGGATCGATGTGGATCACCTTCGCGCCGCGCTTCTTCGCCTCCATCACCCACTGGAAGCCCACGGGGTGAGCCTCGGCCATGTTCGAGCCCTCGATGACCACGAGGTCCGCATTGGCCATGTCCTGCTGCGACTGGGTGGCTCCGCCACGTCCGAACGAGGTTCCCAGACCGGGAACCGTGGAGGAGTGTCAAATGCGCGCCTGGTTCTCGATCTGTATCGCACCGGCGGCGGTGAAGAACTTCTTGATCAGATAGTTCTCCTCGTTGTCGATGGTCGCCCCGCCCAGGCTGGCGATACCCATCGTGCGCCGCAGTGGACGCCCCTGGGAGTCCTCGGCCTCCCAGTGCCTGCGCCGCGCCTCGATGAAGCGGTCGGCGATCATGTCCATCGCGGTGTCGAGGTCCAGATCCTCCCAGTCGGTGCCGTACGGCCGCCGGTAGCGGACCGTGGTCTGCCGATGCTTGGAGTTGGCGAGCTGCTCGCTGGCGGCGCCCTTGGGGCACAGCCGTCCGCGGGAGACGGGGGAATCCGGGTCGCCCTCGATCTGGATGACCTTGCCGTCCTTGTGGAAGATGCGCTGACCGCAGCCGACGGCGCAGTACGGGCAGATGCTCTGCGCGACCCCGTCGGCATCGGCGGTGCGGGGCTCGAGGTCCCGGGTCCGCTGCGAGGTGACCGAGGTGCCGCGGCCCGTGGGATCGGCACCTCTGAGCTGGCGGATGACCGGCCAATCGAGGAACGTCTTGCTGCCCATGGAGCCACATTAGCACCGTGACCACCGTCGACGCCTCCGTCTCGGCACAGCGCTACCGCTCGGTGGGCTCCTCGTCGCGCAGGCGTTCGTGGTGCCGGATGACCTCGGTGACGATGAAGCGCAGGAAGGCCTCGGCGAAGACCGGGTCGAGGCCCGCCTCATCGGCCAGGGAGCGCAGACGCCGGATCTGGTCCTGCTCGCGGGACGGATCGGCCGGGGGCAGGCCGTGGGTGGCCTTGAGGACCCCGACGCGCTGGGTGTGCCGGAACCGTTCGGCCAGCAGGTGCACCAGAGCGGCGTCGATGTTGTCGATGCTGCGGCGTTCGTCGAGCAGGAGCTCCTCTGCGCGGATGGTGTCGTCCGGGCGGCCCGAGGCGTCGCCGGAGCCGGTCGCTGCGGCCGCCATCAGGCGCTGCGCTCCTGCTGGGAGCGTTCCTGGGCCCGGTCCGAGTCCTTGGTGGTGACCATCAGCGGGCCACGGCCCTCGGTGACCACGCCGGCGGTGATCACCACCTTGGCGATGTCGTCACGGGAGGGCACCTCGAACATGACCGGCTGCAGCGACTCCTCGAGGATGGCGCGCAGTCCGCGCGCGCCGGTCCCGCGCTCGATGGCCTTCTCGGCGATGGCCTCCAGGGCGCTGGCCTCGAAGTCCAGCTCGACACCGTCCAGGGCGAACATCTTCTGGTACTGCTTGACCAGGGCGTTGCGCGGCTCGGTGAGGATCTTGATGAGCGCCGGCCGATCGAGGTCGGACACACTGGTGATCACCGGCAGACGACCGATGAACTCGGGGATCAGTCCGAAGGTGAGCAGGTCATCGGGCTGGAGCTGGCCGTAGATCTGCTCCTGCTCCAGGGGCGTGTGCAGCTCCGAGCCGAAGCCGATCCCCCGCTTCCCGATCCGCGTGCCGATGATGTCCTCGATACCGGCGAAGGCACCGGCGACGATGAACAGCACATTGGTGGTGTCGATCTGGATGAACTCCTGGTGGGGGTGCTTGCGCCCTCCCTGCGGGGGCACCGCCGCCACCGTGCCCTCGATGATCTTCAGCAGCGCCTGCTGCACGCCCTCGCCCGAGACGTCCCGCGTGATCGAGGGGTTCTCGGACTTCCGCCCGATCTTGTCCACCTCGTCGATGTAGATGATGCCGCGCTCGGCCTTCTTCACGTCATGGTCGGCGGCCTGCAGCAGCTTCAGCAGGATGTTCTCGACATCCTCACCGACGTACCCGGCTTCGGTCAGCGCGGTCGCATCGGCCATCGCGAAGGGGACGTCCAGCATCCGGGCCAGCGTCTGGGCGAGGTAGGTCTTCCCGCAGCCCGTGGGGCCCACGATCAGGACGTTGGACTTGGCGACCTCGATGCCGTCCTCGGTCTCTTCGACCTCCGCCTCACCTCCGCCGGGTTTCTTGGCGCCGGTCGGCGCGCTGGCCGCGGTGTCCTCCTGGGCGCGCACCCGCTTGTAGTGGTTGTAGACGGCGACCGACAGGGCGCGCTTGGCGGGATCCTGACCGATCACGTACTCGCCCAGGAACCCGAAGATCTCCTGCGGGGTGGGCAGGGCCGTCTGCTCCTCGGCGGCGGGCTGGGCGGCCTGGATCTCCTCGGCGATGATCTCGTTGCACAGCTCGATGCATTCTTCGCAGATGTACACGCCGGGGCCGGAGATCAGCCTCTCGACCTGCTTCTGGGACTTGCCGCAGAAGGAGCATTTGAACACGTCGGCTCCATCGCCCGTGCGCGCCATGTCCGTGTCCTCTCATCGGTCCGACTTCGTCTTCGCTGGTGCCCTGCTACGCCCCATTCTCCCATCGGGAACGAGCCTGGCCGTGCGCGGTTCCACGCTACCCCGGCGGTCTTCGGCGCCGTGGGAGGCAGGCCGCCGTGGCGACCGCCGCCGAGGACCCGGGCCGGTCCGTCGGAACGGCTGATGGACCGGGCCGGAGCCAGTGCGCGCCCGGATGCTCGGAGCATCCGGGCGCGACCGCTGTGCCGCGTGATCGATCAGCTGGAGACCTGGGGCCGCACGTCCTTGCGGGACTCGAGCACCTGGTCGACCAGCCCGTACTCGAGCGCGGCGCTCGCAGTCAGGATCTTGTCGCGCTCGATGTCCTGGCTGATCTGCTCCTTGTCACGGCCGGAGTGGAAGGCGAGAGTCTCCTCGAGCCATTCGCGCATGCGCAGGATCTCGTTGGCCTGGATCTCGATGTCCGAGGCCTGACCGCCGCCCTGGCCCCCCATGGCCGGCTGGTGGATGAGGATGCGGGCGTTGGGCAGCGCCAGGCGCTTGCCGGGCGACCCGGCGGCCAGCAGCACGGCGGCGGCCGAGGCCGCCTGGCCCAGGCACACCGTGGTGATCTCGGGCTTGACGTACTGCATCGTGTCGTAGATGGCGGTCAGCGCGGTGAAGGATCCACCGGGGCTGTTGATGTACAGGATGATGTCGCGCTCGGGGTCCTGGGACTCGAGCACCAGCAGCTGGGCCATCACGTCATCGGCCGACGCATCGTCGACCTGGACGCCGAGGAAGATGATGCGGTCCTCGAACAGCTTGGTGTAGGGATCCTGGCGCTTGAGGCCGTAGGCGGTGCGCTCCTCGTACTGCGGCAGCACATAGCGCGAGGTGGGCAACGGCGCGGCGGGGCGGGAGTCGAACGATGGGGCCTGGGCGTAGGGCATCGGGACGGTGGTGCGGGGATCGAAGGTCACGGGGTCTCCTTGGTCGAAGCGGGTCGGTGTCTGGCGCGGTCGGAGCCGGTGGCAGATGGCGAGGGTCAGCTCGCGGTGCCGCCGCCACCCGTGACGTCGCCCGCCCGGTTGACGATCTGGTCGATGAAGCCGTACTCGAGGGCCTCGTTGGCGGTGAACCACTTGTCGCGGTCCGAGTCGGCGGTGATCTGCTCGACGCTCTTGCCGGTCTGCTCGGCGATCAGCTCCGCGAGCGTGCGCTTCATGGACAGGATCAGATCGGCCTGGATCTTGATCTCGCTCGCGGTGCCTCCCAGGCCGCCCAGCGGCTGGTGCATGAGCACGCGCGTGTGAGGGGTCGCGAAACGCTTGCCCTTGGCGCCGGAGGAGAGCAGGAACTGCCCCATCGAGGCGGCCATGCCCATGCCCACGGTCACGACGTCGGGCTGGACGAACTGCATGGTGTCGTAGATGGCCATCCCCGCGGTGATCGATCCGCCCGGGCTGTTGATGTAGAGATAGATGTCCTTGTCCGGATCCTCGGCCGCCAACAGCAGCAGCTTCGAGCAGATCGCGTTGGCGACATCGTCGCGGACCTCGGAGCCCAGCCACACGATCCGCTCGCGCAGCAGGCGCTGGTAGACGTTGTCATCGAGGCCCAGGGCGTTGTCCCCGACGGCATTGCCGGGCTGGGAGGTGAGGTCGTGCTGCGAGGTCACGGTGTCTCCTTCGTGGCGTGATGATGGATGAGCACGACTCTATGCGCTGGGCCGGTTCCGCACCCGCGCTGTTCGCCGCAGGCGCACCGGAGTGCGGATCCCCAGCGGGGCCGGCCGGTGCGCGAGTCCCGTTCCCGCGGGGCCCACAGGGACACGAGCCACACGCACGCCCCGTCCCCGGAGGGGCCCGGATCCCGTCTCGATGTGCACCACCTCCCCCGCGAATCTCCCGCGAACGTCAAGTCGCCCCCGCGTCAGGTCACGTCAGGCCACGCATGTGCAAAACCTCCGTCAAGATCGCTGCCCGGCTGTCTCAAGCCGCTACTTTTCGCTGACGAGCCGCTCCTACGGTGGTCACATCGTCCACAGCCGATGAGCGGCCCGCCTCCCACTCCGACGGAGACCTCCCGGAGCCGCTCGCCCCAGGGGACGCACAGACCAGCAGTACCAGTCGCCTCTCACCGAGGACGGAAGGAACGAACTGAGCATCATGGCCAAGCACAACACCCACCGCGCCACGGGCCGCGCCCACACCCCCGTCACCGACACCCGCCGCGCCGCGACCGGCCTGGGTGGCGCCGCCGTCCTGGGCACGGTCCTGGTGGGAACCGCCTTCGCCGGCACCCCGGCCGAGGCCGCTCCCGCAGCTCCGGCTCCGGCACCCGCCACGCAGACCGCCCCTGCCGCGCCCTCGACCACCGCTCCGACCACCGCTCTGCAGTCCAGCGAGAAGCTCCGCTGGGGCTCCCGCGGTGACGCCGTGAGCGATCTGCAGTCCGCTCTGAACAACAACGGCGCGAACCTCGCCGTCGACGGCGTGTTCGGCCCGCTCACCGACAGCGCGGTCAAGGACTACCAGCGCAGCAACGGTCTGCTGGTGGACGGCGTGGTCGGCCCCGAGACCCGTGGCTCGCTCAACGGCACCTCCTCGGCGCCCTCCGGCGGCACCTCCGCCCCCGCCTCGTCCTCCAACTCCGGCAACGCCATCGTCGACGCCGCCCGCTCTGCGATCGGCACCCCGTACTCCTATGGCGGCTCCTCCATGAGCGGCATGGACTGCTCCGGCCTGATCAACTACGCCTACCAGGCCGCCGGCATCGACGTGCCGCGCACCAGCAGCCAGATCGCCAACGGCGGTCGCTCGATCTCCCAGTCGCAGGCCCAGCCCGGTGACATCGTCACCTGGCCCGGCCACGTCGCGATCTACGCCGGCAACGGCAAGATCATCGACGCCTCCGGCTCCAAGCAGACGGTCGTCGAGCGCGGCATCTGGGGCTCCCCCGGCTTCGTCACCTACCGCTGATCCGCGCAACCCGCTGATCCGCACAGCGCAGAGGCCCGGTCTCCGTATGGAGGCCGGGCCTCTGCGCATGTCCGGGCCGGCGGCTTGATGGTGCTCCTGGGCCCGGCCCGTGGCTCGAAGATCACGCGGAGCAAGCCCGAGCGCCCACCACGTCGCTGACGACCGACTCGAACCAGCCGGTGCCAGACCGTCGCGATACAGATCGAGAGCACTTCGGCGGGACACTGCCGACGAGCGAACCTCCCTGACCACCAGAGGCACGTCAGTCCCGACAACGCACCCGGTGCCGATCGGGATGCCCCGCAGGTGCGAGCGGGTGCCCCGGCTACCGTGGCTGCCGGCAGGCAGTCGAGCATTCCGGACCCGCGACGGCACGGACGACGGGCCGCCACCCCGGTCAGGGGTGGCGGCCCGTCGTCCTGGTCCCGGCCGATCAGCCGGGCGGGAGGATCACTCCTCGGTCTCGGCCTTCTTGTCCGACGCCTTCTTCGCAGCGGCCTTCTTCTCGGCGGGCGCGTCCTCGGCGGGGGCGTCCTCCTCAGCGGGTGTGTCGGCGTCCTCGGCGGACTCCTGGGCGGCAGCCGCCTCCTGCGAGGCAGGCTCCTCGGTCTCGGCATCCGCCTCGCCCTCGGCGGGTTCCTCTTCGAGGTCCAGGTCCAGCTCGAGCACCTGACCGTCAGTGTTCTTGACGGTCACATCGGCCAGAGCCACCTCGAGGGCCTTGGAGCGCTGGACCTCGGAGAAGATCTGCTCGAGCTGTCCGGACTGGGCCAGCATCTGCAGCAGCTGGTTCGGCTCGATGCCGTACTGCTGCGAGAGCTGGGTCATGTAGTTCATCAGATCGTTCTGGCCGACGTTGACCTCGCGGGTCGCGTTGATCTCGTCGAGCAGGAACTGGGCGCGGACGGCCTTGACGGTGTCCTCGCGGATCTCCTCGCCGTGCGGGTCCCCGGCCTCCTTGCCCTCGTTCTCCAGGTGGGCGAGGATCTCGTCCTCCACCAGCTGGTCGGGCACGGGGATATCGAGTTCGTCGAGGAGCTTCTCGAGCAGGGCGTTGCGGGCCAGAGCCACGCGGTTGCCCTCGGCGTCGGCCACGGCCTTGGCGCGCAGGTCCTCCTTGAGCTCGTCGATGGTGTCGAACTCGGAAGCCATCTCGGCGAACTCGTCGTCGGCCTCGGGCAGCTCCCGGATCTTGACGGACTGCGCGGTGACCTTGATCTGGGCCTCCTCGCCGGCGCGCTCGCCACCGGCGAGCTTGGAGACGAAGGTGGTGGTCTCCTCGGCCGACAGGCCGGTCAGCGCCTCATCCAGGCCCTCGAGCATGTTGCCGTCGCCGATCTGGTAGGAGACGCCCTCGACGCTCTCGATCTCCTCGTCGTCGATGGTGGCGACGAGGTCGAGGGAGACGAAGTCACGGTCCTCAGCGGGGCGATCCACCCCCACCAGGGTGCCGAAGCGCTCACGCAGCTCGGTCAGGCGCACCTCGACCGCGTCATCGTCGACCGAGGGCTCCTCGATCTCGAGCTCGAGGGTGGAGAAGTCGGGCAGCTCGAGCTCGGGGCGCACGTCCTGCTCGACGACGAAGATCAGGTCGCCCTCGTCCGTGCCATCGAGGCCGGGGATGTCGGTGATCTCGACCTCGGGGCGGCCCACGGGCTTGATCTCGGCCTCGGCCGCGGCCTGCTGGTAGAAGTCGGGCATGGCGTCGTTGACGGCCTCCTGCATGATCGCGGGACGGCCGAAGCGCTGCTCGACGAGGCGGGTGGGAACCTTGCCCTTGCGGAAGCCGGGGATCTGCACCTCGTCGGCGATCTTCTTGGTAGCTGCCTCGACGGCCGGCTTGAGCTCGTCGAACGGGACTTCGACGGTGAGCTTCACCCGGGTGGGGCCGAGCTTCTCGGACGCGGTCTTCACTGGTCAGGTCTCCCTAAGGATGCGGTGGACATGTGGTCTGTCGGTCGCCGACGTTCCGAGTGACCCGCACAGGACGGCGACCCGGCGGCGGAGTCGGGGTGACAGGATTTGAACCTGCGGCTTCCCGCTCCCAAAGCGGGTGCTCTACCAAGCTGAGCTACACCCCGGAGGGCAACCCACCGGATATTACCCGCATTGAGCCTGGCGTGCCCGAATCACGACCGATCGCTGTGAGCAGATGCATCCCTCATCGGAGCGTCCCCGATATGCCAGCGGGCCCGCGATCTGGTTCAATGGTCTCCGATCCCGGTGCACGGCACCTCCCGGAGAGGCGCGGTGATCGCGGATCACGGCTGTCCGACGGAACGGGCCGGAGCCTCCCAGATGCACTCCGGACACTGTTTTCGCTGGTCAGGCGGGCGTAGCTTAATGGTAAAGCCTCAGTCTTCCAAACTGATGACGCGGGTTCGATTCCCGTCGCCCGCTCCGCTGTCCGACGCCGCGGTTCCCCTCGGGGGCCGCGGCGTCGTCATTTCCCCGGCTGCGGGCCCGAGCTACCCGAGCACTCCTTGACGAAGCGCCCTCAGCACCGCATTGGTGCGATCGCGGGCTCCGGTCTTCTGCAGGATCATGGAGATGTGGTTCTTCACGGTGCCTTCGGCCAGGTGGAGGATGCCGGCGATCTCGCGGTTGCCGTAGCCCTCGGCGATCAGGCGCAGCACGTCGATCTCCCGCACGGTCAGCGCCTGGATGGGGGCAACCCGATCCTCGTCGGCGCCCGGTGCGGAGCGGATGGCTCGCAGCAAACCGTCGGTGATGGACGGGGAGATGAGGGTGCCGCCGCCGGCCAGGGTGCGGACCGCGTGCGCGAGCTGCTCGACGGTGACGTCCTTGAGCAGGTAGCCGCGGGCCCCGGCGCGCAGCGCCTGCAGCACCAGCTCGTCGTCGTCGAAGGTCGTCAGCACCAGCACGGGGACGGTGGAGCCCTGCGCACGCAGCTGCTCGAGGGCCCAGATACCGTCGAAGCGCGGCATGCGCAAGTCCATCAGCACGACCTCGGGGTGGTGCTCGGCGACGGCATCCAGCGCGGCCTGCCCGTCCTCGGCCTCGGCGCTCACGTCGATCCCCGCCACCTGCAGCAGAGTGCCGATGCCCTCTCGCACGAGAGCCTGGTCGTCGACCACGATCACCCGGGTCATGTGCTCACCAGCCGGCCCGTGACGGCGAAACCATGGCGACCGTCCACCGTCAGCTCCCCGCCGAGATCCTCGAACCTCTCGCGCAGTCCCTGCAGCCCGTTGCCGAGCTCAGAGGTGTGCGCTCCGACTCCGTCATCCCTGGCCACCAGCGTCACCTGGCCGTCCTCACAAGCCAGGTCGATCTGCAGCCGGGTGGCGTAAGAATGGCGGATCGTGTTGGTGACGGCCTCCTGGGCGAGACGGATGAAGGCGACCTGCTCGTCCTCGCCGAGGTCCAGCTCGGGATCCACGGCGATGTCGACGGCGAGACCCGGGATGCCTCCGGCCATGTCCTCGAGGGCTCGCTGCAGATCGGTCGGCCGGGCGCGCATCTGCCCGACGGTGGCCCGCACGTCGCGCAGCAGCCCGCGAGCGACCTCGTCGGCCCGGTCGACATGGCGCCTGGCCGCGTCCGCCTCCAGATGGCGAGCCGCCTCGAGGTTGAGGGTGAGCACGGTCAGCTGGTGCCCGATCAGATCGTGCAGCTCCCGGGAGATCCGCAGCCGCTCGGCGGTCCGGGTGGACTCGGCGAGCAGCACGCCGGCCGCCTGCAGATCGACGTGGGCCCGGGCCAGTTCGAGCCGCATCTGCTTCTCCCGCCGCAGCGCCGCAGAGCTGAACACCGTGGCGACCTGGATCAGCAGATAGAAGCCGGACAGCATCAGCGCCTCGGGCCAGAGCCCCGCGGACCACTCCCCGGTCCGGCCCAGGGACGCCAGCAGGACCACACCGGTGTTGAGCACCGCCAGGACGACGCTCGTGGGCAACGACACCACGAAGACGCTGAGCGCAGCGGTGATCACCACGATCACGTGCAGCAACCCCATCCCCGGGACCGTGAGCACCAGGGCCCAGGAGGCCAGGACGGCCACCAGGAGCGCTGCCCGTGAGACCCCCACCCGCCCGGTGACTTCCGTGGCCAGCACGGCGAGCACGAAGACCATCAGCAGCACCGCCCACACCAGGCGGGGGATCACCGGGTCGGCCAGGCCCAGCAGCGCCGGCAGGGCGACGGCCACCGCGACGACCAGCATCGCCACGCCGGCCCAGCCCTCCGTGCCCAGTCTCCGCATGCATCCACTCTATGGGCGGCATCTGTCTCGGCACCCGTGCCGATGGTCATGGCCCAGGCACCGGAAGCCGATGACAGCCGGCACGCGTGCTCGGCAGGGCGGCGTCCCTAGCGTCGGGGCATGATGACGCTCAGTTCGAAGAACCCCGCGGTGGAGGTCGAGAACCTCACCAAGAGATACAAGGGAACGGTCGCTGTCGATGGCATCAGCCTGAACGTCTTCCGGGGCGAGACCCTCGGGATCCTGGGCACCAACGGCGCCGGCAAAACCACCACGGTCGAGATGATCGCCGGACTGCGCAGGCCCGACGGTGGCCGCCTGTCGGTGATGGGGCTGGACCCCACCCGTGACCGCACGAAGCTGCGGCAGGTCCTCGGGGTGCAGCTGCAGGAGGGCTACCTCCATGGTTCCCTGACCGTGAGCGAACTGCTCGCGCTCTACCGCAGCTTCTATCCCGACCCCCGGCCGCACGACGAGCTCCTGCGCCTGGTCGAGCTGCAGGACAAGGCCGACGAGCGCTTCGAGAAGCTCTCCGGCGGGCAACGTCAACGGGTCTCGGTGGCGCTGGCGATGATCGGGCGTCCCCGCATGCTGATCCTCGACGAGCTCACCACCGGACTGGACCCCGCCGCCCGCCGCCGGATGTGGCGCACCATCGAGCAGCTGCGCCATGAGGGAGTGACGATCCTCCTGGTCAGCCATGCGATGGATGAGGTCGAGAAGCTCTGCGACCGGATCGTCCTGCTCGATGCCGGCCGGATCCTGACCATTGGCACCCCCACCGACATCGTCGCCGAGACCGGCGCCGCCACCCTCGAGGACGCCTTCGTCGCCCTCACCGGACAGGAACTGCACGAGATGGAGAGCTCCGCATGAACACCGCCGCCCCGATCCCTGCCCCGCCCCCGTTCCCTGCCGTCCGGGCGCATCGGCCCGGCCTGCGCTCCCTGCTGATCATGGTCCGCGCCGAGACGAAGATGGTCGCTCGCGACACGGCCGGGATGGTCATCCCCATCGGCCTGCCGCTGCTGATCCTGCTGACCTCCGCCTCGTCCGCGAGCCAGGAGGTGATCATGGCCGGTCGCACCGCCCTGGACCTGTTCGTGCTGCCTCTGGTGGCGGTGATGGTGCTGACGATGATCGGCGTGCTGAACATGCCGAGCTTCCTGGCCTACTACCGTCGCGCCGGGATCCTGCGCCGCTTGGCCGTCACGCCCGTCTCCCCCCTGATGGTGCTGCTCGCACAGGTGATCGTCAGCTTCCTGCACGCCCTGCTCGGCATCGGCCTGGCGGCCGCTGTCGCGGCGCTGGCCTTCGGGATGAGGCCTCCGATCGATCTCGCGGCGGCCCTGGGGGTGCTGGCGCTGATCACCGCCGCGATGTACGCGGTGGGGATGATCGTCGCCGCCCTCGCCCCCACCCCCAACTCCGCGGTCGCGATCGGTCTGATCGGTTTCCTCGGCCTGGGAGCGACCGGTGGGATGTTCGGCAGCCGGGACGCCTTGCCGGGCCCCGTCGCGGAGATCGGCGCGCATCTGCCCTTCGGCGCCGGGATGGACGCCCTGGCCGCCGCCTGGGCGGGGCAGAGCATCGAGGCGAGCTCAATCATCTCTCTGGTCGCCGCGATCGTGGTCGGGTCCGTGATCGCCGCCGTGTTCTTCCGCTGGGATTGAATTGATCGGGGGTCTGCAGGATGCGCTTCAGGGCCCCGGCGGGCCGTCGCGGCGCAGCCGCAGGACCGCGGTGCCCCCCTCCTCCCACTCGACGATCTCGGCTCGCGCGTACTGTGCCGTCGCATGGAGGACATCGGTCATGACCCGGGCCTGCGCGCGGTGCATCTCGATCAGCAGCTGCCCACCCGGTGCCAGCCAGCGCGGCGCCGCGTCGGTCAGTCGCCGCACCTGCTCGAGCCCGTCCCGGCCACCGAGAAGGGCCGCCTGGGATTCGTGATCGCGTGCCTCGCGTGGCATCAGCTCCTCGGCATGGTCCGGCACGTAGGGCGGGACCGCGGCGATCACGTCGATCCGGCCCATGAGTGCCCCGGGGAGGGCATCGAGGCCGTCGCCCCGATGCAGCGCCGCCGACGGAGGCAGGTTCCGGCGAGCGGACTCCAGTGCCCGGCGATCGGTGTCGGCGGCATGGAGGTCCGCCCCGGGCACGCGGCGCGCGACGAGCGCGGCCACTGGTGCGACCCCGCAGCAGGCCTCCAGGACCACGGGCCGCTCGCGGCCGCGGAGGGCGGCGAGGGTCTGCTCGATGAGCAGGGCGGTGCGCTGGCGGGGGACGAACACCCCCGGCCGCACCGCCAGGCGCTCCCCCATGAGCTCCACGGACCCGACCACGTGCTCGAGGAACTCCCCGGCCTCGCGCCGCGTGCACAGCCGCTCCAGCTCGGCGGCGTCCCGGGCGGCGCCGCGCAGGAGCCGCGCCTCCTCCTCGGCGAAGACGCAGCCGGCCCGACGCAGTCGCGACACCAGCTCACCCGATTCCATCCCGGAAGTCTTCCCTCCCTCCCCATCGGGGGCAAGTGCTGCGCTCCCGGCGGTCTCGGGGACGGCCACCGGCTCCGCCACACTGACCGAATCCCGCTGGTGCTGCAGGCCGCACCCGGGGTTCACTGGGGACATGATGGTGCTGACCGACGATGAACGCTATGCCGCGATCCGGGCGCGGGACTCTCGCTTCGACGGCATGTTCTTCACCTGTGTGCGCTCCACCAAGATCTTCTGCCGGCCCTCCTGCCCCGCCCGCACCCCGCACCGCGGGGGCGTCGAGTTCCTCCCGTCGGCCGCTGCCGCTGTGGCCGAGGGCTACCGGGCCTGCAAGCGCTGCGGGCCGGCTGCTCCGCCCGGCAGCCCCGACCGCGATCCCGCGGGTTCCCTCAGCGACCGGGCCCTGCATCTGATCGATGAGGGCGCCCTCGACCATGGCGGCACGGTCCCGGCTCTGGCCGAACGCCTGTCGGTGTCCGAGCGGAGCCTGCACCGGGCCCTCGTGGCCGCCACCGGAGCCGGCGCCCTCGCCCACGCCCGGATGCGCCGGGCCCGCCGCGCCCATGAGCTCGTGGTCGACTCCCCCCTGCCCCTGGGCACGATCGCGCATGCGGCGGGCTTCGGCAGCGAGCGCCAGTTCCACGACACATTCACCCGGATCTACGGACACAGCCCATCGGCGGTGCGCGAGCGCCTCCGGGGCGGGCCCGCGCTGGCGCGATCCCCGGAGGAGGCCGCCCCCTCACCTGCGGACGCCGCGGTGCTCACCGCGCAGCTCGCGGTGCGCAGGCCCTTCGACGGGCCGGGGCTGGCCACCTGGTTCGCCACGCGCGCCGTCCCCGGCGTCGAGCACGTGGACGGCCTGCGCTGGTCCCGCGCGGTGCACCTGCCCCACGGCCCCGGTGTGCTGCACGTCGATCTGGGCGTCGAGCACGGTCCGCTGCCCCTGACAGCGCACCTGGCCGACCTGCGTGATTATGCGGCGGCGGTTGCCATGGCCCGGCAGCTGCTGGACCTGGACGCCGACCCCCTCGGCATCGATGCGGGACTGTCCGCGGCGATGCCCGCCCTTGCCCCCCTGGTCGCCAGGCGACCCGGGGTGCGCATACCCGGCACCCCGAGCCTCGCCGAGGCTCTTCTGTGGGCGATCGTCGGCCAGCAGATCACCACCGCACAGGCACGCACCATGATCACCGCCGCCACCGACCTCGCCGGGTCCAAGCTTCCCGCAGCACTCGCCACCGAGCACATCCACCGGCTCCTCATCACCCCCTCGGAGGCCGCCGAGCGGGCCGGTGAGTGGTTCCGCGGGCCGGGTGCACGACGCCGCACCCTGGCCGCCGTCCTCGCGAACCCGCCCGCGGCCCATCGGCCCGTCCCCGAGCTTCGCGACCAGCTGCTGGCCCGCCCCGGCATCGGACCATGGACGGCCGACTACGCGCTGCTGCGCGGCGTACGAGCGATCGATGTGGCCCCGGCCCGCGACGTGGCCCTGCTCACCGCGGCCCGCGCGCTCGGCCTCGCCGACGACTTCACGGCCCTGGGCACCTGCCTGCAAGCTGCCTCCCCGTGGCGCAGCTACGCCGTGATGCATCTGTGGCACCACCGCGACGAGCTGCCCCCTGAACACCGCACCCTCCGGAAGGAGAACTCATGAGCACCGCACCCCACCCCGACCCCTCGCCCCGCCCCGAGCCCCCCGTCACGACCGGCACCTCCCCCGCCTCCCCGGTCGCAGGCCGCGTGCACCGGCACCTGGAGACACCGCTGGGAACCTACGTCCTCGCCGCCGACGGAGACGATCTCGTCGGCGTCTGGCGCGAAGCCCAGAAGAAGTTCCCGGCACCGGCCCGCCTGGGAGAGCCCGCCGCGGGAACGCACACCGTCCTCGACGAGGCCGGGCAGCAGCTGCTGGACTACCTGGCCGGCAGGCGGGAACGGTTCGAGCTGCCCCTGGCACCGGGCGGCACCCGGTTCCAGCAGGCCGTCTGGGACCATCTGTCCACGATCCCGCGGGGAACCACCACCACCTATGGCGAGATCGCCGGCGCCCTCGGTCGGCCCCGGGCCGCTCAAGCCGTCGGCGCCGCGGTCGGCTCCAATCCCCTGTCGATCGTGGTGCCCTGCCACCGCGTGGTCGGCAGCAGCGGGGACCTGACCGGGTACGCGGGCGGGATGGAGACCAAACGCGCACTGCTGATCCTCGAAGGCGCGTTGAGCGCGTGACACGATAGGGCCCATGTCCCACGACCAGCGTCACCCGTTCAGCTACCCGGTCGCCGCGCGCTACGCGGGCATGGCCTCCTCCCCGCTGAAGGACATCTTCGCCCTTGCCGCCCGCGAGAACGTGATCTCCTTCGCCGGTGGCATCCCGGATCCGCAGCTGTTCGATCTCGGCGCCGTCACCGAGACCTATGACTGGGTGCTCACCCATCACGGTGTCCGCGCCCTGCAGTACGGGGTCAGCGAGGGCGAGACCGAGCTGCGTGAACAGGCGGCCCGCCGCCTCTGTCGCTCCCTGCCCACCGATGCCTCCCAGATCCAGGTCACCTCCGGCTCCCAGGAGGGCCTGTTCGTCATCGCCCAGGCGATGCTCGAGCCCGGCGACGTGGTGCTGGTCGAATCCCCGACGTACCTCGCGGCGGTGCAGGCCTTCTCCGTGCACGGCGCGCGGATCATCGGCGTGGACACCGACGACGACGGCGTGCTGCCAGAGGCTCTGGACGAGGCGATCCGCACCCACCACCCGAAGTTCGTCTACCTGATCCCCACCTTCCAGAACCCCACCGGGCGCACCATGCCGATGGCGCGCAGGCAGACGGTGGCCGAGGTGCTGCTGCGCACCGAGGTGCCGCTGATCGAGGACGACCCCTACGGGGAGCTGAGCTTCACCGGGGGCACATGGGCACCGATCGCCTCCCTGCCGGGGATGAGCGAGCGCACCCTGCTGCTGAACTCGATGAGCAAGCTGATGAGCCCGGGCCTGCGGATCGGCTGGGTCCGCGCCGAGGGGACGATCCGCGACACCCTGTCGGTCGCGAAAGCCGCCATCTCCATGCAGTCCTCGGTGATCGACCAGCTGACCGTGGCCCGCTACCTGGAGACCCAGGACCTCGATGCCCACGTCGCGACCGTCAGCGCCGTCTACCGCGAGCGGCGCGACGCGATGGCCGCCGCGATCGGGCGGGTGCTGCCCGATTCCGCGCACGTCACCCACCCCGACGGCGGCATGTTCCTGTGGGCCGCGCTCGGGGACGGCTACGACGCACAGGCCATGCTGACCGATGCGGTCGAGGCCGGGGTGGCCTACCTGCCGGGCTGGTCATTCTTCGCCGACCACGCGGACGTCTCGACGATGCGGTTGAGCTTCGTGACCCACTCCCCCGCGGTGATCGAGGACGGCATCTCCCGCCTCGGCGAGGTCATCGCACGCCACGGGTGAGGACATGGGCAAGCGGATCACCCTGGACCTGCACGACATCTACAACCGCAGCCGCGACATCGACCGCTCCCTCGAGGACGCCATCGACGAGGCTGAGCGCACCGGGACCAAGACCGTGGAGATCATCCCCGGCAAAGGCAGCGGCCAGCTGAAGAAGCGGGTGCTGAGGTTCCTGGACCGCAAGGACATCAAGGCCCGCTACCACCGGGTGGAGAAGGACAGCAAGAACTTCGGCCGGGTCTTCGTGCACTTCAAGCACTGACCCCGGCGCGCCCGTGTCGACGCTGACGCTGCCCTGACGTTCTTGTGCATCCTGCTTCCGTGCATGGTTCTGTGGCGCTCAGAAACGCGGGAGGGGGCCACGGACGGGAGGCGGGCAGGGCAGGCCGGGAGCGGGCAGATCGAAGACCTCAGGTGACCGGCTTGCGCCAGGACAGGGTCACCCGGAAGCCCTGGCGCCGCCGGATCCGGGCGCCCGGCAGCAGCTCGGCGGCGGCCTCGCGCAGGTCATCGATCGTCAGTTGCGGGTCCCGGACGGGCGGCGCGGCCGCGGCCGGCTCCGCCTGCCGATCCGTCGGTCGCACCGGGCGGGGATGCTTGACCAGGCCGATCAGCGGGTTCATCAGGGCACTGAGCACGTCCCAGGCGTGGTCGGCCCGCGTCCGGGGGCGCGTCAGCGTCACGATCAGCAATCGTCCGCCGGGCCGCAGCAGGGCACTCGCCTCGGCCAGAGCGGTGGCCGTGTCCATGTGGTGCAGGGAGGCGACCATCGTGACCGCGTCGTACTGGCCGGCCCGCGCCGGGTCGCCTGCCTGCTCGGTCAGGGTGCGGCGCGCGATGTGGACCCGTGGTTCGCTCCAGAACCGGGTGGCGGTGGCGTAGGCCATCGCCGCGTCGGGGTCGATGCCCTCGACCAGGCCCGCCCGGGGGATCAGGGCCCCGACCAGCTCGCCACGACCGCAGCCGACGTCGAGCACACGGGTCGGGGCCGCTGGCAGGGAACGCAGGATCCAGGGATGGAAGTGATCGTTGTGGCTCCACGGGTGGCGATCGTTCACGCGCTCCAGCCAGTGCCCCGCGGCACGGACCAGAGGGTTCGAGGTGGCGCGGATGTTCATGGGGCGGCTCCTGTCACTCACGCATCCCGCGCAGCCTGCTGCGGGCCATCAGGGCCATCACAACACCGGCACCGGCGGCGGCGAGCAGCACCCAGGATGTGCCCGCGGCCCCGGCGAGGGTCAGCGCGGCCCCCGAGAGGAGGGCCAGCACGATCGCATCGGACTGCCAGATCAGCATCGGTATGACCGACAGGTCACCCTGCGCGGTGGGCATGGGTGTGGCCAGGCTGAGCGGCATCGGCCCCTTGGCGGCGTCCCGCACCCGACCGGCGACCAGCACCGGCACCAGCAGGACCGGGACCAGCAGCACCACCGCCGCGTCGGCCCCGGGCGAGCCGGTGAACAGGGCGGCCCCTGCCGCGCCGAGCGTCGCCAGGGCGCCCAGCAGCAGTGTCGGCGCGAGGGCATGCAGCACGGCCTGCAGTGCCGCCGACTGCCCCAGCAGGGGCGGAGCCCCGAGGGTGTGGATCGCGTGGTGGATACCGTCGACGAACGCGCCGCTGCCGGCCCAGAGACCGAGCGTCCCGGCACCGATCACCAGCCATGCCAACGGTCCCGCCAGCTGCATCCCGCCGGCGAGCGCCGCCGCCGCACAGATCACCAGCAGCGCGTTGACCACGCTGCGCTCCGGGGTGCGCAGCCAAGCGACCGCATCGCGCCGGGCGTACAGCAGCGGCAGCGCGCCCGGCCCGATCGCCGGCAGTCGGCGAGCGGCGGTGGGGCGGTCCCGGAACTGGCCGGCGACCCCGGCGAGATCACCGGTGGTGGCGATGACGGTGGCCGATTCCCAGCGGGAAGCCTGCTCGGCCAGCACCGTGCCGCGCAACCGGTCCAGCATCGGGATGCAGGCTCCGACCGCGACCGCCCCGCCCAGGAGCATCCCGATCGCCCACGGCACACTCGTCGCGGCAGGGTCGGCCGGGTAGACCGCCCCCAGCAGCAGCGGCACCGGCTGCCAGGCGGCCACCGCGGCCGAGGCGGTCAGCGCCAGGACGAGCAGGCGGCGCGGGCCGGCCTCCAATTTCTGCCCGAGCAGCCAGGCAGACCCCAGCAGCAGGCTCCCGCCGAGACCGGCGAGCACGAACCAGGCCCCGGCCGCTGGCCCGGCATGGCCGGAGCCGACCAGCGTGACGGTGACCAGCGTGGCCGAGATGACGCCTCCGAGAACGGGGACCGTCAGTGCGCGCGTAAAGGGCCGCCACAGCACGGTGCGGCGGCGCAGGTGGGACCAGGCGAGGGAAGCGGTGAAGAACGGTGCCAGCAGCGCCGGGCCCCGCATCGCCCCCACCAGCAGCGCCACGGCGCCCGCCAAGGGCAGCGCGGCCCCGACGACCTGCGGGGCGCTTCCGGCCAGCAGCACCGGCAGGACGTCGGGGCGGGCCAGGCCCATCCCGAGCATCCGCAGCAGCGGCACCACCAGCACCGGCACCGAGAGCACCGCCACGTAGAGCAGATAGAGCAGGTCCCCGCGGGTGCGGGCCTCGGTGCGGTCCGCCCAGATCTCGCGTACGGCACGGAGTGAGGCGGTCACGCCGGCTCCCCGAGATGGAGTCGGCGGTCGGCGAGCTTCTCGAGCAGACGAGGGCTGTGGGTGGCGATGACCAGGGCGGTCCCGCCGTCGGCCCGGGCCCGGACCGCACGGATCACCAGGTCCAGCCGCTCGGGGTCCAGGCGCTGCTCCGGCTCGTCCAGCAGAAGCACCTGGCAGGGCCGGGCGAGCGTCAGGGCCAGGGCCACCAGCTGGGACTGACCACTGGAGACCTCATGCGGGAAGCGACGCGCGAGGGAGGTGATCGCGAACTCCTCGAGCAGAGCCTGCGCCGTCTCCCGGGCCGCGGCGGCGCTGGCGCCCCAGGTGGCGGCGACGAACTGGAGGTGCTCGACCACGGTGAGGTCGCGTGCGGTCTGGGGCGCGCCGATCAGGGCGGCGAGGGAGGCGCGGTGACGGCGGTCGCGGTCGTCGGGAACCCTCCCCATGACGGTCACAGTGCCGGCCGTCGGGTTGAGCAGGCCTGCCAGGGCGCGCAGGAGCGTGGTCTTGCCCGAACCATTGGCACCGGTGATGGCGAGGACCTCCCCGGCCCCGACGTACCCGGTGGTCTCTCGCAGCAGCACCGTCTCGTCGACGATCACGCCCACTCCGTCGAAGGCCGCCGCCGGGGTGCTCGGGCCGCCGGGGACGGGTGAAGAGAAGTGCATGGTCCTGATTCGACACCATCACAGGGCCTGCGGGCATCCTCCCTTGGTCGTCGGCAACCCGCGCCGTCGGTCGCGGCTGGGTGTGGAGGCCGCGCCGCTGCCGCACGGGTCACCGTGCACTCGGCCCGGAGACGTCACATACTGGACTTTGCGTCATATCCATGCGATCATGTGGTAGCCGCCGTAGGTGTTGCCGCCCTGTCTCCGCAGGTTGAGCAGCACTCGAGCCACCCCGATGCCGCCGCCGCAACGACCGTGTCCCGTTGCGCCCGATGCCGGGAGAGGCCGCCGCGAGCGACCTGTGTCCACAGGTCCGCGGTACCGGTGAGGCATTCGACCAACGAGGAGGAGCCCACCTTTGTCCGTTGCCGCCAAGACCGCGAAGACTGCTGCGAAGAAGACCAGGAGGTCCGACGCGAAGACCAAGACCGCACGTCCCGCCCAGGCCGACTCCCGCGTCGTGACCATCGGTGACATCCTGGCCCACCCCGTGCACGGTCCGGTGCGCGTGCTCGCCCACCGCGAACGCACCGTGCGCGGTGAGAGGCGCGAATACGTCGACCTCGAGGTGATCGGCGACGCCATGCGGATCTCCGTGCCCAGCGACGACGGTCAGATCGTCGGCATGCGCGACCTGCTCAGCGAGAAGGAGATCACCGAGGTGCTGGACTGGCTCCAGGAGACGGCGCCGGAGCGTCCCAAGCGCGAGACCTGGGCGCACCGCATGAAGTCCCTGACCATGCAGCTGCAGTCCGGCAAGCTCAGCGAGCGGGTCAGCGTGATCCGCTACATCCTGCAGGCCTCCGGCATCTCGCCCAAGAGCCTCGCAGAGCGCAACATGCTGCGTTCGGCGCTGGACCCCCTGGCCACCGAGATCGCGATCGCCCGCGGGATCGAGAAGGACGCCGCCGAGCAGCTGCTGGTCGAGACCGCAGCGCTCGGGGCCCCGACCGCGGAGGACGAGAAGGTCGCCGCCTGACCACACCTGCTCGGACCGGCCCCGTCTCACCGCCCCCGGGTGCTCCCGGAGGGCGTGAGGCGGGGCAGTGCCCGCGCCAGCCACGCTCCCCCGGCCACACAGAGCGCACCGGTGACTGCGCCGGCCACCGCGACCGGGGCCACCACGGTGATGCCGGTCACCAGCAGCGGAGCGGTCAGCCGGCCCGCGCCCATCAGGGTGTTCCACCAGGCCAAGTACCGGGTGCGGTCATGGACGGGGGACACGTCGATGCCCAGGGTCATCACGATGCCGCTGCCCAGACCATTGCCCACGGCGATCACCATGCTCGGCACGAGCAGCGCGACCACCGCGGCGGTCACGCCGTCCCCCGCGAGCGCCTGGGTCATCACCGCCAGCAGCAGGTAGCCCGCCCCGTTCACCAGGGCGCAGGGCACGGCGACCGCCACGCGTCCGTAGCGGTCCATCAGGGTCCCCGCGGGGATCACCAGCAGGATCTCGATCACGGCGCTGACGCCGAAGACGATCGAGACCCACATGGACTCCAGCCCCAGTGAGGCACCCAGCAACGGGATGATCACCGGCCGGTTCACGCGTGAGATCATCACCGGCGCGATCCCCACCCCGACCATGACCATCCGTGACAGCACCGCCCGGGTCAGACGGGTCCGGGCCTGGCTGGGCCGGGGACGCCGCCCCCGCGGCGCGGACCGGCCGCCCCGCAGCTCTCCGGCTGGCAGGAAGGTCGCCACCATCACGGTCGCCCCGCACGCGGTGACCGCATACAGCACGAACACCCCGGTGTCGTGGCCCAGCGCCAGCACCAGCGCGCCCAGCAACGGCCCCGCCACCTGGCCGATCCGGATCACCCCGCCGAACATGGTCATGCCCCGGGCCCTCATGGCCGGCGGCAGCGCCGTGCCCAGATACGACTGCCGCCCCAGCATCCACACCTGGGCGCTGGCGGCCATCATGGTCAGCAGTCCCACCAGGGTCAGTTGGTGGGCGAGGCCCGCCCCCGCCTCGAGCCCGTGCGAGATCACCGTGAACGCCACCAGATTGGCCACCACCAGCAGGCTGCCGGTGGTCACCAGGGCGGGACGTGCGCCGACCCGGGAGATCAGCCGGCCGGCCGGGATGGGGCCGAGGAAGGAGGCGATTCCGAAGATCGTGGTCAGCGCCGCTGCCTGCGGTACCGAGAACCCCAGCTGCAGCGCCAGCAGCGGGATCACGGGCATCAGCGCGGCCTGGCCGGTGAACTCCAGCAGCGAGGGGATGTACACCGAAGGCGCCAGGGACCGGATGACCTGCGAGGTGGTGCGCGGCGACCGCTCGGCAGGGGGCGGGGCGGACGCGGTCACCGGCCGAGTGTGACACCCGATAGTGAGCCGGGGCAAACACTCTCGAAGGGCGGGCTCTCCGGTAGGTTCGTGTCATGACGAGCAGCAGCATCACGGTGATCGGCGCGGACGACCCCCTCGGCGAGGCGGTGGTGCGGGAGGCTTTGGTGAGGGGGCTGCTCGTGCAGGCCACGGCAGTGCATCCCGAGCAGCTGCCGAGGCTCTCGCCCACACTGAGGGTGGTGCGCGCCCGGCCCGCGGTCCAGCATGAGCTGGTCCCCGCGATCAGCGGCACCGACGCGGTGGTGCTGGGATTGTCGCCGCGGCTCGGCTCCGAGCCGACGATGCGGGTGACCGACGCGGCGATCGCGACGGCCCGAGCGATGCGCGCGGCGGGGGTGCCGCGCCTGATGGCCGCCTCGAGCCTGGATCTGGCCGGCCCGTCGGCCGCGCCGAACGCCCTGCGCTCGCTGCTCGCCCCGGTCCACGATCGTCTCCACCACGGCGGGCTGCAGGATCTGCGCCGCCTCGAGCGGCTGCTGGCGAGCTCCGGGCTGGACTGGACCGTCCTGCGCGCCGGGCAGCTGGTGGACCTGCTGGGCACCCGGGAGCAGCGGGTCGTGCCCGTCGAGACCGGCGCCAGCCGCACCCTGGCCCGCGAGGATCTCGCGCGCGCCCTGGTGGATCAGGCGCTGCGGCCCGGCGAGGAGCCCCGGGTGCTGGCGGTCACCGCCTGAGGTGGGGGGCCGGGTCATCGCCCCCGGCCCGGTAGGCCGCCACCGTCTCCCGTTCCCCGCGACGCGCGGTGTGCTCATCGACGCCCACTGCCATCGCCTGGGCCGCCCAGCGCACCGCCCAGGCCCGTAGGTGCTCCCCGCCCTCCCGTCCGGCCAGCCACTGCGCCGTCGGGACGGGCACATCGCGCAGGCAGGCCGCCCGCCATCCACCGGTGGCCGCAGCCAGGCGCACCAGCGCCAGCTCCCAGCCGATCGCCACCAGACCGGGGCCGTACCGGCTCACCACCGGGGCGCCGATCATCGCCGAATGGGCCAGGCGCAGCGAGGTGGAACCGTCGTCCTCGGGATCCAGCCGGATCATCAACGGTTCAGGGTCGGAGCCCGGCGCCGGCGTGAGCTCGAGCACCATCTTGTGCGGCGCCTCGACCTCGAGGATCCGGCATTCCACCCCTCCGGGCAACTGGAGCCGGCCGCCCTCGCGCAGCTCGCCGCTGACGGGTCCGTACCACTGGGCGAGCCGATCCAGGCGGCTCAGCATCGGCCACAGCTGAGCGGGCGCCTGTCCGAGCGTGGTGGTGAGCGTGAACGCGGCGCGTACCGTCGACCGCGGCCCGGGCAGCTCGTCCATCTCGAGCCGCCGTCGCACCGCCTCGACGATCGGCGGCGACTGGGTGAGCGTCATGTTCTCCTCGGAGGGTCGGCCCCTGCTCCGCACCGGCGTGCGCGGCGGCGCGCGGGAGCGGACGACGGCAGGTTAGCCGACACGGACCGTCCGTGCCATGGGCAGAGGTCCTCCGGGCCGCGCCGGGGAGGGTTCCTATCCGGGCCCTAGGATCGGGCCCGGGCCCGTAGCATGGCCGATGTGACTGACGTGGGAACTTTCCGAGCGGCCGACTACACCGCCCATCTCTTCGACCTGGACGGCGTGATCACGCCGACCGCCGAGGTGCACATGCGAGCCTGGGCCCAGATGTTCACCGATTTCCTCTCCAGCCGCGGCTCGAGCACGCCGTACACCGATCAGGACTACTTCGCCTACGTCGACGGACGTCCGCGGTACGACGGAGTGCGCACCTTCCTGGCATCGCGCTCCATCGAGCTGCCCGAGGGCGAGGACACCGACCCCTCCACCCAGCCCCTGGGCGAGGAGACCGTCCGCGGCCTGGGCAATCGCAAGAACGACCTGGTACTGGACCTGATCCGCACCGCAGGTGTACAGCCCTACCCCGGCACCGTCGCCTTCCTCGACGCGCTCCCCGCCGCGGCCCGCCTGGCGATCGTCTCCTCCTCCCGCAACGCCCGGGAGGTGCTGCGGGGGACGGGCCTGCTAGACCGCTTCGAGCACATCGTGGACGGCAACGTCGCCGCCCAGGAGGGCCTGCCCGGCAAACCCGCACCGGACACCTACGTGCGCGCCGCCGAGCTGCTCGGCGTCCCCCTCGGCGAGACCGTGGTCTACGAGGACGCCGTCTCCGGGGTCCAGGCCGGGGCCGACGGCCGCTTCGGGGCGGTGATCGGGGTCGACCGGGGCGTCGGCCACCAGGCCCTGTCCGACGCCGGTGCGACGCTCGTCGTCGCCGACCTCGAGGAGATCACATGAGCCGCCTGCGCTCGGTGCCCACCGATCCGGTCGACCGCCTCCACCTGCCGGTCGACGAGTGGCGCCTGGTCGAGTCCCGCCCCAATGGCGATCTGGGCCTGATGGAGACCCTGTTCGTCACCGCCAACGGCTTCCTGGGGATGCGCGGCATCCCCGAGGAGGGGCGCGATGCCGAGCACCACGGCACCTTCCTCAACGGCTTTCACGAGACCTGGCCCATCAACCACGCCGAGTCCGCTTTCGGGTTTGCCCGGACCGGGCAGACCATGATCTCGGTGCCCGACTCCTCGGTGATGAAGCTGTACGTCGACGACGAGCCGCTGCTGCTGTCGATCGCGGACGTGGTCGAGTACGAGCGGTGGATCGACTTCCGCGAGGGCGTGCTGCGCCGCGAGCTGGTGTGGCGCACCCCGGCGGGCAAGCACGTGAAGGTCTCCACCTCCCGCATGGTCTCCTTCACCCAGCGGCACCTGGCGCTGATGACCATGGAGATCACCATGCTCGACGGGGAGGCCCCGGTGGCGGTCTCCTCGCAGATCATCAACCGCGAGGACATCGCCGACGACTTCGGCCACGGCCGCGGCCGGAAGCCCCAGGACAGCTCCGGGCCGATCACCGACAAGGACGACCCCCGTCAGACCACGGCCTTCACCCACCGGGTGCTGGAGCCCCAGCAGGACTGGCACTCCAGCCGCCGCATGCTCCTGGGGTACCGGGTGGCCGACTCCGGCATGACCCTGGCGGTCGGCGCCGATCACGCGGTGGAGTCCGACGTCGAGGTCGAGCAGCTGATCGACACCATGCCCGACCTGGGCCGGCACATCTTCCGCGCCAACCTGGCCGCGGGCGACACCCTGACCGTCCGCAAGGCCGTGGCCTACCACTCCTCCCGCTCCGTCCCGCACCGCGAGCTGTTCGACCGTTGCCGTCGCACCCTGGACCGGATCCGCACGGAGGGCTTCGGCAAGCAGTATCAGGACCAGCGCGACTACCTCCACGACTTCTGGACGCGCTCGGACGTCGAGCTGCCGGGCCAGCCCGTGGAGCAGCAGGCCACCCGCTGGTGCCTGTACCAGCTGGCGCAGTCCTCGGCCCGCTCGGACCAGTGGGGGATCCCCGCCAAGGGCGTCACCGGCTCGGGCTATGAGGGCCACTACTTCTGGGACACGGAGATCTACGTGGTTCCGTTCCTGACCTTCACCTCTCCGACCTGGGCGCGCAACGCTTTGCGGTTCCGCTCCAATCTGCTGCCCAAGGCCCGCGAGCGCGCCCGGGAGCTGAACCAGCGCGGCGCCCTGTTCCCCTGGCGGACCATCAACGGGGACGAGGCTTCGGCCTACTACGCGGCCGGCACCGCGCAGTACCACATCAACGCCGACATCTCCCACGCCTTCGCCCAGTTCGTGGACGTCACGGGGGACCTCGACTTCCAGCGTCGCGACGGGGTGCGGGTGCTGGTGGAGACTGCGCGGCTATGGGCCGACCTGGGCTTCTGGCGGATCACCGGGGACGGCGACGCCAGCTTCCAGATCCATGGCGTGACGGGGCCGGATGAGTACACGACAGTGGTGAACAACAACATGTTCACCAACGTCATGGCCCGCCACAACCTGCGCCGGGCGGCCCGGGCGGTGCGCGAGCTGCGGACCGCTGATCGCGCCGCCTACGACTCGCTGGTGGCCGAGCTGGGACTCGATGAGCTGGAGCTGGAGCAGTGGGACGCCTGTGCGGACGGCATGCACGTCGCCAAGGACGAGTCCTTGGGGATCCATCTCCAGGAGGACCGGTTCCTGGATCGTGAGGTGTGGGATCTCTCGGCCACCCCGCCGGAGGCCTTCCCGCTGCTGCTGAACTTCCATCCGCTGGTGATCTACCGCTTCCAGGTCCTCAAGCAGGCCGATGTGGTGCTGGCTCTGTTCCTGCGCGGCAGTGAGTTCACCGACGCGGAGAAGCGCGCCGACTTCGAGTACTACGACCCGCTCACCAGCGGAGACTCCTCCCTGTCGGCGGTGGTGCAGTCGATCATGGCGGCGGAGGTGGGTCACCAGAAGGCGGCCATGGACTACTTCCGGGCCGGGCTGTTCGTGGACCTGGGCAACCTGCATGGCAACACCCCCGACGGCGTGCACATCGCCTCGGCCGGCGGTGTGTGGAACGCGCTGGTGCACGGTTTCGGGGGGATGCGGCAGGACGAGGGTGAGATCTCCTTCGACCCTCGCCTGCCCGATGCCTGGCCCGAGCTGGTCTTCCCGCTGACGGTGCGCGGCTCCCGGTTCCGGGTGCGGCTGCTGCGCGAGGAGATCAGCCTGACCCTCGAGACGGGTGACCAGCTCGAGGTGAGTGTGCGGGGCCAGCGGGTCACGGTCACACCCGAGGGCGTCACCGTGCCCCTCGAGCATCAGGGCCCGGTCCTCGACGACGCGGTGCTGGCCTCCCCTGTCGGCCTCGGTGACAAGCGCGCGGACGGCTCGATCGTCACCTCCTTCGTGCCGAAGGACCCCGACGACCCCTGGGAGTTCCCCATCCACACCGACCCCGACGACATCATCGAGGCCGGCTGAGCCCACGGTGCGCAGGCAGACGGGGCAGGTGGCGTAAGCTCCTGCCCCGCCCATCCCTGCCTCACCTGCACGATCTCCAGGAGCGCCATGAGCACCTCCAGGCCCCGTCGGCCCCGCCCGGTGGTGGAGTACCCCCGGCCGCGGCTGAGCGTCCTGCACGTGCTGAACCGGGTACGGATGCGCCTGCTGGAGATCCAGGTGTGGGACGTGGCCGGCACGATGACCTTCTACGCGGTGCTCTCGCTGTTCCCCGGTGCCGTCGCGGTGGTCTCCTTGATGTCGATGATCGGCATCAGGGCCGAAGCCGTCGACGCCCTGGCGAGCATGGTCACCGAGGTCTTCCCCTCGCTGGACCCGCGCCCGTTCATCAGCGCCATCCTGGCGGTCACCTCCACCGGTGGCGGCATGCTGGGGTTGACCCTGGGCCTGGCCGGGTCGCTGCTGTCGGCCTCCAATGGGGTGGCCGCGTTCCACCGCGCCCTGCACCGCGTCTTCGACACCCGCGAGGGGCGCCCCTTCCTGTGGTTCCGCACGATCGTGTTCGGCGAGACGGTGCTGATCGTATCGGTGGTGCTGCTGGTGATCGGCATGGTGATCGTGGGCGGTGAGGCCTCGCAGCGCCTGGGTTCGCTGATCGGCATCCCCCAGCTCGCCTTCGACGCCTGGAACCTCATCAAATGGCCGATCCTGCTGGTGATCCTGATCATCGGGGTCTCGCTGGCCTACTACCTGTTCCCCAATGTGCGGCTGCCTCGCTACCGGCTGATGACCCTGGGCTCGACGCTGTCGGTGCTGGTGCTGTTCGGCTCCGCCCTCGCCCTGGGGCAGCTGATGGACCACGCGGCCCGTTTCACCGAGGTGCTGAGTGTCCTCAACGGCCTGATCGGCATCCTGCTGCTGCTGTGGATCGCCAACATCGTGATCATCTCCGGTGCGGCCCTGGACGCCGAGTTCCTGCGCGCCCGGCAGATCGCCTCCGGCCTGCACGCCTGGCACACGCTCCAGCTGGAGCCGCACGCCACCCACACCATCGACTTCCTGGCCGACGACTCCGCCCAGGCAGAGCGGCTGGGGCGGGCGGTCGCCGGTTCCGTGCGTGAGGGCACCCCGCTGCACCGCGAACGCGGTCCGTGGATCGTCGATTCCCAGCATCTGCTGGCGGTCAACCCGCCGCGCCGTCGCAGCCGCTCCGCCGACCCATCGACCTCAGGAGACGCCCAGTCATGACCGTCCGCCCGATCACCATCGTCGGCCACCGGGCCCTCGAACAGCGCACCCGCAAGGTCCGGGAGATCACCGAGGACATCCGCACCCTGGTCGCGGACATGTTCGAGACCAACGACGCCGCCGACGGCGCCGGGCTGGCCGCACCCCAGGTCGGATCGCGCTGGCGCCTGTTCATCTACTCCTGCCCGGACGCGGAGGGGATCGAGCGGCGCGGGGTGGTGATCAACCCCCGCCTCGAGCGATACGGTCCGCTCGAGCTGGAGGAGGACACGATCGAAGGTTGCCTCTCGGTGCCCGGCGAGGGCTTCCCCACGGCCCGCCACCGCGGAGCCCGGGTCACCGGCATCGACCTCGAGGGCCAGGAGGTCACGGTCGAGGACGAAGGCGGGGTGCTGGCCCGCGCCCTGCAGCACGAGGTCGACCATCTCGAGGGATCGCTGTACCTCGACCGGCTCTCCCCGGCCCTGCGGCGAGAGGCCCTGGATGCGATCACCGCCCGCGGCTGGCGGGCCCGCGGCATCCTCAGCTGGGACCCGCGCACCCTCGAGGCCGAGGACGTGTGACCGACGACCCGCCAGGCACCCACTCACCCCCCAGGGTCTCCGCCTATCCTGGAGAGATGGAACGCCCCTGCCTGTCCCGTCGCCGTGCCCTGATGCTGCCCGCCTCCGCCGTGGCCGTCGGAGGGGTCGCTGGTTGCGCGCCGGAGGGCGAGGGCTTCGGGACCTCCGAGCCGGTCCGCGCCGAGGACGGCGAGATCGATCTGGCCGAGGTCCCCGAGAACGCCAGCACCCTGGTCAATTTCGGCGGCCAGCAGCCCTTCGCCCTCCTGGTGCGCGGCAGCGGCGAGGACATCACCGCCTACTCCGGGTACTGCACCCACAATGGCTGCGCACTGCGCCAGGACGAGATGGAGCTGGACTGCCCCTGCCACGGCTCCCGCTTCGATGCCGCCAACGGCGAGGTGCTGGCGGGGCCCGCCACCACCCACCTGCCCGAGATCTCCGTGACCGTCGAGGACGGGGTCGTGCGCCGTGGCGCCTGACCCGGGGTCCCGACCCGCGCAGGAACCGCCCCACCGCCTCCACCGCGGATCGTTCTCCTTCGTCCGCCGCGGCGACCGCCTCTCCCCCAACCGGCAGGCGGCCTGGGACCGGCTCGCCGATCGCTACGTGCTGGATCTGCCCCGGGGCCAGCACGACACCCTGCCCGCCCCGGAGGCCTCGCTCGACCTGGAGCTGACCTTCGGTCGTCGGGCCGAGCTGGTGGTGGAGATCGGCAGCGGGCTGGGCGAGAACATCGCCGCCGCGGCCGCAGCTGATCCCACCCGGGACCATCTCGCGGTGGAGGTCTACGCCCCCGGCATCGCTCAGACCCTGCTGCGCCTGGAGCGAGCGGGCCTGCCCGACAACGTGCGGATCCTGCCGCTGGATGCCCAGGCCAGCCTGCCCGCCCTGCTGCCACCCGCCTCGATCGCCGAGCTATGGGTGTTCTTCCCCGATCCGTGGCCCAAGGCCCGTCACCACAAGCGCCGGCTGATCAACCCCGAGTTCCTGGCGGACCTGCTGCCGCTGCTCGCCGACGGAGCCGAGCTGCGCCTGGCCACGGACTGGGCCCAGTACGCCCATCACATGCGCGAGCTGCTGGATGCACGTGAGGAGCTCGAGCTGCTGGTGCCCGACGGGCCGCGCCCAGCGGGATCGACCAGCGATCCCGTCCCCGAGGATCTTCCGGTGAAGGGATGGGCGCCGCGCTTCGAGGGTCGCGTGAAGACCAGCTTCGAGGGCAAGGGATGCGCCGCGGGCCGTCTAGTATGGGATCTCGCATACACCCGGGTCCCCCGGTCCCGAGTTCCCGGCCCCGTGCCTGTCCCCTGACCATCCGTCCCCCTTCGGAGACACCGGATGAGAGCGAGTCCGCATGACTGGCCCCGACGACGTCGATCTGCCCGCCGACTGGGAGGATGGCGACTCCCCCGAACCCGGTCGGCGCCGGGGCCGCCGCCTCGCACTGATCGGGCTGGGGCTCGTCGCCGTGGTGGTGATCGGCGCGGGCGTGGTGATCGGCAGCTACATGAAGTCGCTCAGCGACTCGTACCAGAAACGTGATGTCGTCAGCATCACCCGCGGGCCCTCCGACGGTGAGCGGCCCGAGCACGTCGACGGCACCGGGCGCAACTTCCTACTGCTGGGTTCGGACAAGCGGTCCGAGGAGGACGCCGCCTCCGAGGGGGTCAGCGGCGAGCGCTCGGACGTGATGATGCTGGTGCACGTCTCCGACGACGACCAGGACGTGCACGTGGTGTCCTTCCCCCGTGACCTGTACGTGGAGATCCCCGGGCACGGCAGGGACCGGATCAACGCGGCCCTCGCCTTCGGCGGAGTGGGCCTGGCGGTCAGCACGGTCGAGAACTACACGGGCGTGCCGATCGACCATGTGGCCCTGATCGACTTCGACGGCATCGAGGGCCTGGTGGACACGCTGGGCGGTGTCGACGTGGACGTCCCCGTCGACTTCGAGGCCGACGGCCACCAGTTCACCGAGGGCACCCAGAGCATGGATGGCGAGCAGGCCCTGACCTTCGTGCGCCAGCGCAAGCAGTTCGCCGACGGCGACTTCCAGCGCAACCGCAACCAGCAGGCCGTGCTGCAGGGCATCGCCGACAAGCTGATCAGTGCCGATACCCTCACCGACCCGCGCAAGCTGCGCGACACCATCGACGCGGTCTCCCCGTACCTCACCACCGACGACGGACTCAGCAGCACGGCCATGGTGGAGCTGGGCCTGTCCCTGCGCTCGGTCCGCTCGGGGGACCTGTACTTCCTGTCGGTGCCGCACGCGGGGCCGGAGACCACCAGCGGCGGCGCGAGCGTGGTGGCCACCGACGAGGAGTCCATGGACGAGCTGCGCGATGCGCTGCGCAGCGACGACATGGGAACCTACTACGCTCAGAACGCCGGCACCTTCTGACCGGTACCGCCCACCCCCGTCGTCACCGCCTGGAGGACACCCCCATGGGAAACGTGCTCGTGAAGATCTCCATGACCATCGCCGGCCTCGCCGCAGCGGTGGTCGGCAACAAGCTGATCATCTCCCTGTGGGGAGCGATCTTCGGTGAGGACGCCCCCACCGCGAAGCACGCCAAGTCCACCGCCAAGGAGACCAAGCAGCGCCGCAAGGAGGCGAAGAAGGAGGGCCAGACCGCCCAGGAGATCGCCGCGATCCGGGATCCCTCGGAGGATCAGCCCGTCTGGAAGGCCCTGCTGTGGACCCTGCTGTCCGGGGTGTTCCTGCAGGGGATGCGGATGCTGGCCCAGCGCGGAGCGCGCGTGGGCACCGAGAAGGTCGCCGGGCGCCGTCCCCGCCCCAACCGCGGCTGAGGCCGCCACCGTCCCGTCGCCACGCCCCTCACGGCTCGGGGACGGGACCCGGCACGGGCGGCACCGGCCCCGGCCTGCTGCGGCTCAGAACTCGTCGACGTCGGTGGCGGAGTTCAGCGTGTCCACGGAATCGCCGGTCACCAGGAAGCCCACCCGACGGACCAGCGAGACAGCATGGTCGCCGAGGCGCTCGTAGAACCGGATCAGCAGGGTCATGTCGACGATCTGCGCGTTGGAGAAGCCCTCGCTGCGCGCGATCTCACGAGCGATCTCGCGCTGCAGCTCATCGAGCTGGCTGTCATTGTTCTCCACCCGCGCGGCCAGGGCCAGATCGCGCTCGGCGATGACCACCGCGGCCTCGTGCACGGCCGTCGCGGCCAGCTCACCCATGCGGGCGATCTGCTCCCGGTGCTGCGCGGGCACGGTGGGCTCGGGATGGCTGCGGCGCGCCGTCAGCGCGATGTGGGCGCTGAGGTCGCCCATCCGCTCGAGCGATGAGCTCATGCGCAACGCGGCCACCATCAGCCGCAGGTCGGTGGCCACCGGGGACTGCCGCGCCAGCAGCTCGACGATCTTCGAGTCCAGGTCCACCTGTCGTTCATCGATGTGGGGGTCGGCGGCGATCACCCTCTCGGCCAGACCGAGATCGCTCTCGAGCAGCGCCGTGGTGGCGTCCTCGAGAGCGGTCCGCACCATCGACGCCATGTCGACCAGATCGTCGACGAGATACCGAAGGTCGCTCTGATAGGCCTCGCGCATGCTCTGCACTCTCCTCATCCGGTGGGGGCTCCACCGACCGATCCTGGCAACCCCGGGTGAACATCCGTCGATCCCAGGTGAACTGCCGGCAGAGTCTCCGTGAATTCCTGGCCCCAGTCTCCCCCATGGGCGCGGCCGGCGGCCCGGCCCCGACCAGCCGCCCTATTCTGTAGAGGTGCCCAGCTCCCTCCTGCTCCTGATCGCCGCGCTGATCGGCCTCGTGATCGGCTGCAGCTCGATGTGGGCGCTGATGCGTTCGGAGCGGCGCCGCGCACTCTCGTTCTCCGCGCCCCCCGGCCCGCAGGTGCTGCCCGAGGCCGCCGCCGAGGTGCTCGCGATCCTGTCCTCCGCCTATGTGGTCCTCGACTCCAGCGGGGACGTGCTGCGCGCCTCGCCGTTGGCCTATTCCTACGGGATCGTGCGCGCCGCCGGCGGTGACCACCCCCGACTGGCCAACAGCGAGCTGATGGAGCTGGCTGCCGACGTCGGCCGCAACGGCGGCTTCCGTGACGAGCGCCTGTCGGTGCGGCGCTCCAGCCAAGGCGACTCGGACGCGGTGATCGACGTGCGGATCGGGGCGCTGGGCGAACACGGGGCGCTGCTGCTGGCCGATGACCTCACCCGCGCGGTCCGCGTGGAGGAGACCCGCCGGGACTTCGTGGCCAACGTCTCCCATGAGCTGAAGACCCCGGTCGGCGCGATCAACCTGCTCGCCGAGACCATGGAGGACGCGGCCGAGGACCCCGACGCCGTGCGCCGCTTCGCCGAGCGCATGCAGACCGAGTCGCGCCGCCTGTCCCACCTGGTCCAGGAGATCATCGAGCTCTCGCGGGTGCAGGGTTCCTCCGCCCTGCCCCATGCGGAGCCGGTCGAGCTCGACGAGGTCGTCGAGGAGGCCGTGGCCCTGAACCGCAACCTCGCGCTCGGCTCCCACATCGATCTCGCGGTCGGCGGCGCCGAGGGCCTGCAGGTGTTCGGCTCGGCCCCGATGCTGACCACGGCGCTGTCCAACCTGATCTCCAATGCCATCACCTACTCCGAGCCCGAGACCCGGGTCGGGGTGTCGATCCGGCGCGAGGGCGGGATGGTGGAGCTGTCGGTCAAGGACCAGGGCATCGGGATCTCCAAGGAGAACCTGGAACGGGTCTTCGAGCGCTTCTTCCGGGTCGACAAGGCGCGATCGCGCGACACCGGCGGCTCGGGCCTGGGACTGGCGATCGTCAAGCACATCGCCACCGACCACGGCGGGCAGGTCACCGCCTGGTCGATGGCCGGACAGGGGTCGACCTTCACCCTGCACATCCCCGAGATGGGGCGCACCGAGACCATCACGGCCGGAGGCTCGGACAGGATTCGAACAGCGGCTGCCGAGCAGGCACCGGGAAAGGGAAGCTGACATATGACGCGCATCTTGATCGTGGAGGACGAGGAGTCGTTCTCGGATCCTCTGTCGTATTCGCTGCGCAAGGAGGGCTACGAGGTCGCCGTGGCCGACACCGGCACCGACGGCCTGCGGATCTTCTCCGCGCACGGCGCCGACCTGGTGCTGCTGGACCTGATGCTGCCCGGGCTGAGCGGGACCGAGGTGTGCCGGGAGATCCGTCGCACCTCGAGCGTCCCGGTCATCATGCTCACCGCGAAGGACGACGAGTTCGACAAGGTGCTCGGCCTGGAGCTCGGGGCCGACGACTACGTCACCAAGCCCTACTCCTCCCGGGAGCTGCTGGCCCGGATCAAGGCCGTGCTGCGGCGCGGCCAGGACTCGGCGGAGGACGAGGAGGACACGACGCTGACCGCGGGCGGCATCATGATGGACGTCGAGCGTCATGTGGTGGAGGTCCGCGGCCAGGACGTGGCCCTGCCATTGAAGGAGTTCGAGCTGCTGGAGATGCTGCTGCGCAATGTCGACCGGGTGCTCACCCGCGGTCAGCTGATCGACCGGGTCTGGGGCGCCGACTACGTCGGCGACACCAAGACCCTGGATGTGCACGTCAAGCGCCTGCGCGCCAAGATCGAGCAGGACCCACGGAACCCGGTGCACCTGGTGACCGTGCGGGGCCTGGGCTACAAGTTCGAATCCGGCAGCGCCTGATCCGCCCCTGAGGTGCGGAGCGCCCCGGAGCAGGGCTCCGGGGCGCTCTCACGACGGCGGGTGCGGGCGGCTCACTCCTCGGCGGCGCCCTGCTCGAAGTAGCCCAGCGTGTTGTCGGTGACCGGCATGGTGATCTCGGTGGACTCCCCGTCCCAGGACACCGCCAGGTCCATCAACTCGCCCGGGGCGACGTCCAGCTCACCGATCGACACGGCCTGCTGATCCGGCCCGGAGCCGAGCTCGACGACGTCACCGGCCGGGACGGCCACCTGGGTGGAGAAGACCACTGCACCCTCGACCAGGCCCTCCAGCTCGACGGTGATCTCCTCGGCCGTGTAGTTCGCGACGGACCCGCTGAACGTGGCCGCGCCGTCCGCATCGACCACGACCACCGCGTTGCGCACGCCGGCCGTGACACTGCCCGACTGCTCCAGGTTCGCGTTGGTACCGTCGGAGGACTGGTAGAACTCGTGGGTCTGCACGGGATTGGTGTAGGCGCAGCCGCTGGCGCCCAGAGCCAGGCCGAGGGCGGCGACGGAGAGCACGAGACGACGGGTACGGCGCACTGAGGGCTCCTGTTCGATGCCGCTCATCGCGGCGAGACGTTCGGGGAGGGCGCGGTCAGGATACCGCACGCGAACGCCTCGGACCGACGGCGCGGCGCGAGAGGGGACCCGCCGATGGCCGGGCCGCACCAGGGGGCACGGAGACGGGGCCGGGACGAGGGAGCGCGAATGTTAGCACAGCCCTCCCCTGATAGACTGCTCCGCGGAAAGGGGACCATCCACATGAACTTTGCCGTCGGCGAGACCGTCGTCTACCCGCACCATGGTGCTGCACTCATCGAAGAGGTCAAGACTCGCACCATCAAGGGCGAAGACCGCACCTATCTGAAGCTGAGGGTCGCCCAGGGCGACCTGACCATCGAGGTCCCCGCCGACAACGTCGACCTGGTCGGCGTGCGCGACGTGGTGGACAAGGAGGGCTTGGACGAGGTGTTCGAGGTCCTCCGTCAGCCCTACACCGAGGAGCCCACCAACTGGTCGCGTCGGTACAAGGCCAATGTCGAGAAGCTCGCCTCCGGCGATGTGAAGAAGGTCGCCGAGGTCGTGCGCGATCTGTGGCGCCGCGACCAGGACCGTGGCCTCTCGGCCGGGGAGAAGCGGATGCTCGCCAAGGCGCGGCAGATTCTGGTCTCCGAGCTGGCGCTGGCCGAGAAGACCGATGAGGCCGATGCCGAGTCGATCCTCGATGAGGTCCTCGCCTCCTGACCCCGTCCCGAACCGTGTCCTCAGCCGCCGCGTCGATCCGTTCAGGCCCCCCGCGGCCGATCGTCCTGGCCCTCGCGCCACCGGTCGCCGGTGCCTCCGCCGAGGCGGACATCCCATGCCTGGGGATGCTCGGCGGCTCCCCGCTGATCGAGCGGCTGCTCACCACCCTGCGCGGGCCCGGCCTGCCTCCCGCACTGGTGGTCGCCGCCCCTGAGCCGGCCCGTCAGCTGCGCTCCGCCCTGCCCGGTCTGGAGGTGGTGTCGGCGGTGGGCGGCCGCCCGGGTGCCCTGCGCGCGGCGCTGGACGCCACGGACGAGCCGTTGCTGCTGGTCCACGACGCCGAACGGGCCCTGACCCCGGAATCCACCGTCACCGAGGTCCTCGCGGGTCTGGACGAGCAGGCCGACGCAGTGGTGCCCGTGATCCCGATGACCGACTCGGTCAAGGCCGCCCCGGCCGGCCGTTCCGGCGGCCTGCGCAACATCGACCGCTCCACGCTGGCGGGTGTGCAGAGTCCGCGCCTGCTGCGCCGGACCGTGTTGGAGCGCGCCCTGAGAGATGCCCCGCAGGCGCCCGATGAGGTCCTCGGCGCCCTCGAGATCGGCGCGCGCGTGCGCACCGTGCCGGGCTCGCACTCGGGCTTCGCGGTGGTGGACCGGCTCAGTCTGTGGCAGGCGCAGATCTCCCTCGGCCTGGCTCGGGACACCTCCCACCGCTACGGCCTGGCGCGCCGCAGCTGACCGGTCCCTGCGCGCTGCCCCCCGGGGCCGGTCCGTGGCCGGCCTGCTCCACTGGGCGGCCGAACCTGGTCACCGCGGTCACCGCGCGCGGCGGCTGCGCCAGACGGTGCGGAACTCGCCGGCCATCCGCAGGGGCTTGGACAGCGTCCGCACCGGCAGCGAGGTCGCCAGCTCCCCGGGGTCCCTGCGCAGGCGTCGCATCAGGCGCCCCGGTTTGCTCGAGATGCGCTGACGCAGGTCCGGCAGGTAGTCCTCGCTGACATCGAGGCGGGTGACCGCACCGCAGCCGGCGCACTGGATCTCCGAGACGAAGCGACCGGCATAGACCACCACGTGCTCCGCCTCCTGCTCGCAGGCGATGCACCGCAGGTAGCTCTCCTGGACGCTCATCGGCTCCTCCTCACCCTGTTCTCAAACCTAGCGCGGTCACCACGTCCTGCGCCAGGAGAAGGTCCTGGGCGTAGGTGATCTTGAAGTTGGTCTCCTCGCCCCGGACCCAGGTCACCGGGATATCGGTGTACTCCTCGGCGCAGGAGGCGGTGTCGGTGCCCACGAATCCGTGGCGGGCGGCCGCCTCATAGGCATCCAGGATCGTCGCCGCGCGGAAGCCCTGGGGGGTCTGCACCCGCACCAGGACCCCCGGGTCGAAGCGCCCGGTCGCCAGCAGCTCCCCGTCACCCACGGGCGCGATGTCGTCGGCCGGGATGCCCGGCACCGCTCCCCCGGCCTCGCGCGCCGCGTGCAGGACCGCCGCGGCCAGGCCGTGGGACACCAGCGGCCTGGCCGCGTCGTGGATCAGCACCGTGTCCACGGCCCCCGAGTCGATCCGGTCGGCGAGATGACGCAGGGCCAGCAGCTCGGACTCTTGACGGGTGTCCCCTCCGGTGATGATCTCCAGGCGGTGATCGGTCTCGCGGCCGGCCACGAAGCGTGCGTGCTCGAGGTCCTCGGGGCGCACCACGAACACCAGCAGCCCGACACCCTCGACGGAGCCCAAGGTGTTCAGCCCCCAGCTGGCGATGGAGCGACCGGCCAACGGCAGGAAGGCCTTGTTCATGTCGGCACCCACGCGGGTGCCGGACCCTCCGGCGAGCACCACCGCGGCCGCGCGGCCGCGGAGGCGGTGGGCACGCTGGCGTCGGGAGGCGGTCACCCAGGCATCGTAGACGGCCCGCACCGGCCTCATGCACCGTGCAGGCGTAACGTGTCAGAATCAATGTCCGCCGGGGTGCTGCATGCGCTCGATGCGGCCCTGCACCCGCAGGGGCGCGCCCCTCGCGGCCCATCGTCGACCCCAGGAGCCCGAATGCTCACCATCGCCATCGTCTGCGGCGCGGGGATCACCACCTCCTCGCTGATCGCGGAGCAGGTGCGTGACCACATCGCCTCCCGCGGCCGCACCGCCCACGTGATCCAGGCCACCGTGATGGACCTGCTCTCCCCCGACTTCACCGCGGATCTGGTGGTCAGCACGGTCGACCTGCCCGATGCGCTCGGCATCCCCCGTGTCTCGGGGATGCCGCTGCTGTTGGGGACGAGCCCGCAGGTCACCTATGACGACATCGACCGGCAGCTGGATCTGCTGCCTCCTCGGGACGAGGCGTGATGGCCGTGCCCCTGCCCCGGGTCGGGATCGGGGTCGACGTCCATGCCCTGGCCGCCGAGGAGCCGCCGCGCCCGCTGTGGCTCGCCGGTCTGCGGTGGGAGGAGGAGCGCGGCCTGGACGGCCACTCCGATGGCGATGCGGCCTGCCACGCGGCCTGCGACGCCCTCTTCTCGGCCGCAGGCATCGGTGACCTCGGTGCTCACTTCGGCACCGGCCGGCCCGAGCTGGCCGAGGCCTCCGGCACCCGGCTGCTCGCTGAGGCCGCGCAACTCGTGCGCGAGGCGGGGTTCACCATCGGCAACCTCTCGATCCAGGTGATCGGGAACCGTCCCCGGCTCTCGCTGCGCCGGGAGGAGGCCTGCCAGGTGCTGAGCCGGGCCGCCGGCGCAGCGGTGTCCGTCTCCGGCACCACCGCGGACGGACTGGGGCTGACGGGACGTGGGGAGGGCGTGGCGGCCGTCGCCACCGCCCTGGTGATCGCACAGGAGGCGCAGTGAGCACGTTCGAGTCCATGCACACGGCGGAGCTGCCGCTGTCGGCCGAGGACGTCGAGGCCGCCGCCCGGCGGCTCGGCCCTGTGCTGCGCCGCACCCCCCTCGAGCTCAGCCATCGGCTCAGCGAGCTGACCGGCGTGCCCGTGTGGCTCAAGCGCGAGGACCTGCAGGCGGTGCGGTCCTACAAGCTGCGTGGGGCGCACCTGTTCATGGATTCCCTCGATGCGGCGGACCGGGAGGCGGGGGTCGTCGCGGCCAGCGCCGGAAACCATGCCCAGGGCGTCGCCGAGGCCTGCCGCACCCTCGGGATCCGGGGACGGATCTACGTCCCCGGCACCACTCCTCGCCAGAAGCGGGAGCGGATCACCGCGATCGGCGGGGAGATGGTCGAGCTGATCCTGGTCGGCGACAGCTTCGATGACGCCGCGGAGACCGCGGCCGACGACGCGGAGCGCACCGGTGCCACCCAGGTGCCGCCCTTCGACCATCCGCTGACCATGGCCGGCCAGGGCACCGTCGCCTCCGAGGCGGTCGAGCAGCTGCGCACCGAGCACGGCCGCGAGCCCTCGACCATGGTGCTGCCGGTCGGCGGGGGCGGCCTGCTGGGCGGCTGCGGGGCGTGGCTGCATGAGCGCACCCCCTCGCTGCGGATCGTCGGCGTCGAGCCTGCCGGGGCGGGGTCGATGGCTGCGGCGGTGCGAGCCGGCCGCCCGGTGACGCTGAACGAGCTGGACCGCTTCGTCGACGGCGCCTCGGTGCGCCGGGTGGGCCTCTCCCCACTGCGGATGGTGCAGGCGATCACCCCGGAGCTGATCTCGGTCGACGAGGGCGCGGTGTGCACCGAGATGCTCTCGCTCTACCAGGTCGAGGGGATCATCGCCGAACCGGCGGGGGCCCTCGCGGCCGCTGCCGTGTCCACCGGGGCCATCGAACATCTGGGGACCCGCGCGGCGGACTCCGACGACGGTGACGTGGTGGTGGTGGTCTCGGGCGGCAACAACGACGTCTCCCGCTACAGCGAGGTGGTCGAGCGGTCCCTGGTCCACGAGGGGCTCAAGCACTACTTCCTGGTGACCTTCGCCCAGGAACCGGGGGCGCTGCGCCGCTTCCTGGACCAGGTGCTCGGCCCCCACGACGACATCGTGCTGTTCGATTACATCAAGCGCAACAACCGGGAGCAGGGACCGGCGCTGGTGGGGCTGGAGATCGGCGACCGCGAGGACCTCGAGCCGCTGATGAGCCGGATGGCCGCCTCGAACATGGAGATCGAGAGGATCGACCCCTCCGACCCGATCTACCGCTACCTGACCTGAACGGGGCTGCGCCGAT
>Ga0209487_1000158_pt1 | contig 62153 bp, 57 predicted proteins | sample Poulit2012_FD_187524 | JGI IMG/M metagenome (GOLD analysis project Ga0209487, IMG submission 187524) | Agricultural soil microbial communities from Georgia to study Nitrogen management - Poultry litter 2012 (SPAdes) (version 2) | ecosystem: Environmental > Terrestrial > Soil > Agricultural land...
GTGCCGTCGGTCGCTGCTTGGGCGGCTGCGCCGGTTTCTGGCGTGGGCGCGGCACTGTCCGAGGAGGTTCCATTGATCCCGCTGCCGCTGCCCTCGGCTGGCGGGGTTGGCTGCTCGGCCGTGGCGGCCTCGTCGCTCGGGTCGTTGCTAGCGATCGCGGTCTCGGCGGTGCCGTTCGAGGTGTGGTCCTGGGCTGCGGCCCCGTTCTGGTCTGGGTCTTTCGGAGCGGCGTTCACATCCACCGTCGGTTCCGCGGCGGCCGGAGCCTTGTGCGGCTGCTGCGGATCGGTTTGCGGGTGCTGCGATGCACTCATTGGATCTCCACACTCTCGATGATCACGTCGAGGGCAGGCCGTTCGCCCTCGTTACCCAGTCCGGCCTCGCCAACCTCGGTGAGAATGTCTACACCGGCGGTGACGGCGCCGAACACGCTGTATCCGCCCGCATTGTCCGCGGGCAGGGTCACGTCGTCAAAGACCAGGAAGAACTGGGAGCCCATGGACTCCCCGTCCCCGCCGACCCGGGCCATCGCGACGGTGCCGGACGGGTATATGTCATCGGCCGGGGCGTTCTCGATTGGACCGAAACTGTAGCCCGGCCCTCCGCTGCCGGTAGCCGTCGGGTCACCGCACTGCAGCAAGGAGTCGGGTAGCAGCCGGTGGCACGCGGTTCCATCGAAGTACCCGTCGCGGGCCAGATGCACGAAGTTCGCTACGGCTTGGGGGGCGGCGGCGCCGTCGAGCTCTAGTTCCAGGTCGCCCACAGAGGTGGAAATCGTGGCCTGCCAGGTGCGTTCTTCCGCAAGATCCGGGTCCGGTGCGGCGTCGTACTGGATCGGATCGGTGGTGGGCAACGGCTCCTGGACGGGGGGTTCATCGTGGCCGGCGTCGGTGCCGGTGGGTTCGTGGGTGGCCTCCTCGACGGTATCGGAGTCCTCCGCCTCGGTTGACTCGCTATCACTACCCATTGCCATGACGACCGCGACTGTCACGCCGGTAACCACGAGGACACCGGCGACGGTGAGTGCGATTGTGCGCTGACGCCGACGCTGTCTGGCCCGCTCCTGCCGCGCAAGCCGCTTCTGGTGGAGTCGGCGCGCCCGTTCCCGTTCTCGTTTGCTGGGGCTCACGCCCGTTTCCTCCCGTTGTCGTCGCGCTCTTCGGTGGCGAACGTGCACCAGTCTAGGTAGACCGTGCCACATCCGGTCGCCACGCTTGGCGGGTTGTGATTACGGGATGGTCACAAACTCGGTGCCGGGCGCTTTCAGCGGGCCATACGCAGAGAGGGTGCGCTGTCGGCGTGATGCACGTGGTGACGGTGCGCTGTCGATGCATGGCCGGCGCGTTACGCCGATCGGCTCAAACGCCGGGTGGTGCGCTGTGGGTGCCACAATATGCCCATGGCCCGTCCCACGCCCCTGTCCGGATTCCCCGAGCGGCTCCCGCAGGACCGCATTGTCGAAGAACACATCGTCAACACCGTCCGCCGGGTCTTCGAGTTGCACGGGTATGCCGGGATCGAGACCCGCGCGGTGGAGCCGTTGGAGCAACTGGCCGCCAAGGGGGAGACCTCCAAGGAGGTCTACCTACTGCGGCGACTCCACGCTGATGAGTCCGACCGCGCCGACGATCGCACCCTGGGGTTGCACTTCGACCTGACCGTCCCGTTCGCGCGGTACGTGCTGGAGAACGCCGGACACTTGCAGTTCCCGTTCAAGCGACACCAGATCCAGAAGGCCTGGCGGGGCGAGCGTCCGCAGGAGGGCCGCTACCGGGAATTCCTGCAGGCGGATATCGACGTTGTGGGTGCCGAGGAGTTGCCGTTCCACTACGAGGTAGAAGCGGTGCTGGTGGCCGCGCATGCCCTACAGGCACTGCGCGCTGATGGCCTACCTCCGGTGCGCATCGGGGTGAACAACCGCAAGGTCTCCCAGGGGTTCTACGAGGGGCTGGGGATCGAGGACGTCGAGGGAACCCTGCGCACGATCGACAAACTCGACAAGATCGGCGCCGACGGCGTCCGGTCCGTCCTGGTGGAGCAGATCGGGACCACCGTCGAGCAGGCGGAGGCTGCGCTAGCGCTGGCACAGATCAGCGGCACCGGTGCGCATGTTCAGGCCCGGGTGGAAGAATTGGGGATCCAGCACCCGCAATTGGCCGAGGGGTTAGCCGAGTTGCGCGCGCTGGTCGACGCTGCGGAGGCCGAAGTGCCCGGCGTGGTGCGCGCGGATCTGAAGATCGCCCGGGGACTGGACTACTACACCGGCACCGTCTACGAAACGGTGTTGGTGGGCCACGAGGATCTCGGTTCGATCTGCTCCGGCGGGCGGTACGACTCCCTGGCCAGCGACGGAAAGAGGACGTACCCGGGGGTGGGGTTGTCCATCGGAATCTCCCGACTCACTTCCAGGGTGCTCTCTGCGGGGTTGATGCAAGCCACGCGCCAGGTACCAACGGCAGTCCTAGTCGCGGTCAGCGACGAACAGCAACGACACCGCAGCAACGCCGAAGCCGCCGCGCTGCGGGCCCGGGGTATCCCGTGCGAGGTCGCGCCGACGGCGGCGAAGTTCGGCAGGCAGATCCGCTATGCCGACCGCCGGGGCATCCCGTTCGTGTGGTTCCCGGCTGCTACCTCAGGTGGCCAGGCCGAGGTCAAGGACATCAGATCCGGGGATCAGGTCGCAGCCGACGCCAGCGTCTGGGAGCCGTCGGCCGCGGACTGGTGGCCGAGGGTGTTACCCGGTCCGGCGGCCGGCTGATTATGCAACCCCGCTAGCATTCCCTGCCGCTCGTAACGGGCGGCGCCGGTCGTGACGGGCACTGTTGTCCGGGAACGGCGGCGCGACCGTCGCCGGGGAGGCTCGGTGTTACCGAGGCCCCCGCGCCCGTTGGCCATGCTGACAAACTGCACGGTCAACGGTGCGGGGCGCGCTCATTCGGCGAGCACGCTCACCCGCGACTTGTTGACGCGCCGCGGCGCTTGGGGGTGCCGACATTCGCCGTCTTCCTCCGGTGCGGAGCACCGGACCGGCCCGGACCGGGGCTGCGGCGGTCATAGCGGCCAGGGGTGCGACCATCGCCGGCACGCCGGGTTCGCCGCTGGCCGTCGCGACCCGTCTCATCACCTCGGCGACCGGGTGGTCCCACATCCGGGCGCAGCCGCATCTGCTGGCCGCCCACGTTCGCCCGGCGCAGGCGTTTCATCGCCTCGCCGGACAGTTCGGGGTAGATCTCCACCAGGGAGAAGTGGCTGAAGATCTCAATCTTGCCCACGTCGGTACCGCGCAGGTTCCCCTCCCCGGTAATGGCTCCGACGATCGCCTGCGGGCGTGCACCGTGGTTGTGCCCGGCGGCGACTCGGTAGATCCGGCCGGCGCGCTCGGGTTCACGCCCGCGTTGCCTGGCGGGGCGGTCGAATTCACGATCCGAGCGGGCGTTCCCGGGTGCACCGTCCCGGTCCCGGGCAGGGTGATCAAATCGTCCCATCTCCGGCTCAGCCGCCGGGGAACTGTCACTGCTTGAGGCGGTGCGAGCCGGTCCGTCATCGCCGGCCTGCAGCGCCAACAGCGCGGCGGCCAGATCCAACGGGTCGCTGCTCTCGGCCGCGCCGAAAGTGGTGAGCAGGTCCCGGTACATCTCCAACCGTCCCCGGCTGATCCGCTCGGGTAGACCGGCCAGGACTGCTCGGGCTTTGTGCTCGCTGACCTGCGCCGGGGTGGGCACCGGCACCTGCTCCAGTGCGGTGCCCGTCACCTTCTCGATCGCGGACAACCGGCCACGCTCACGCGGGGTGAAGAACGTCAGCGCCACACCGCTGCGCCCGGCGCGACCGGTACGGCCGATGCGGTGCACGTAGGACTCCACCTGCTTGGGGGCATCGAAGTTCACCACCAGGCCGATCCGGTCCACGTCCAAGCCCCGGGCGGCCACATCGGTGGCGACCAGCACACTGACCGCCCCGGACCGGAGCCGCTGCACGATCCGTTCGCGCTCCCGTTGCGGCACGTCGCCGCTGATCGACACAGCAGGCAGGCCCCGAGCGGTCAATCCAAGTGCTACATCCTCGGCGTCGCCTCGGGTACGTACGAACACGAGGGCCGCCTCGGCCTCAGTGGTCGCCAGCACTCGGCTGAGGGCTCCCACCTTGTGCCGGAAAGGAACGATCGCGTACGTCTGCCTGATCGTGCTCGTCGTTGACGCCGGGCGGGTCGTACTCACCTCGACCGGGGCGCGCATGTGTTTCCGAGCGACCTTTCGGATGGCCTGGGGCATGGTGGCGGAGAACAACGCGACTTGCTTCGCCTGTTCCGGGCCGGTGTGGGCCAGGATCGTTTCCACGTCCTCCGCGAAGCCCATCCGGAGCATCTCATCGGCCTCATCCAACACCAGGTAGGAGACGCCGCCCAGGTCCAGCTCCCCCCGTTCGACCAGGTCGATCACCCGGCCCGGTGTGCCGACCACTACCTGGGCGCCGGCACGCAGCGCGCGGATCTGCGGTCCATAGGAGGAGCCGCCGTAGATGGGCACCACCTGGATGGACGCGGTGCGGGAGGCCATCTGGGTCAGCGCATCGGCGACCTGGATCCCAAGTTCCCGGGTGGGGGTGAGCACCAAGGCCTGAACCCGACGTTGCGCGGGGTCGACGGCGGACAGCAGCGGCAGTCCGAATGCTGCGGTCTTGCCGGTGCCCGTCTGGGCGATGCCGATGACGTCCTGTCCGGCGAGCAGCGGCGGGATCGACCCGGCCTGGATGTCCGTAGGCCGCTCATACCCCAGAGCCTCGATTGCGTGCAGTAGCGATGCGGGCAGGCCAAGGTCGGAAAATCTCGCCGGCACGGCCGGCCCCGCGGGGAGGGGCTGAGCGTGCTCGCGCATGGGGCCAGTCGACCGTGGATCGGCAGCAGGCGGTGTCGGTAGGTCAGACTCGAGGTCGAGGGGCGGGTGGGCGTCAGCATGCAACATGGCGTCTCAATCGACAGAACGGGGTGGAACTGTGCTGGCCCTGTTGGCCTGCGTCCGCCTCAGCCTGCGATCGATGATGCACGGGGTACACCATGGGGTGGTCCATCGAACGGCACCCGGTGGGCTTGTGCGCGGCTCGTGCGCTCCAGTGAGGTTCCATCGTATCCGCCCAGCGGCATCTTTCGTGGTGTGCTGTGCGCAACCTCACGCGGCTCGCGCACCGACGACGGCGGACGGGCCCTTGTGGGTGGAAAGTGCTGTGGGGAAATACCGTGACGCGCGCCGGCGCAGGGCGGGGGCCGGGCACGCCGGGCTCATGCCGGGGTGAGGACCGGGCATGCCACGGTCACGCCGGGGCGGGGACCGGGCACGCCGGGCTCATGCGAGGTGAGGTCCGGGCACGCCAAGTCAGGGGCGCATCTGTGGTGAAGGCAGGGACCTGCGGTTGAGCCGGTCTGCCGGGGTGAAAAGCGTGGGCGGGCGCCACGGCGGTGTTCTAGGATCGTGCAGGCGCCGGGTACCTCCGGCCCGAGCCTCCAGGAAGGACACGTCGTTGCTACGTACGCACGCCGCCGGTGACTTGCGCACCGCCCAGGTCGGTACCACTGTGACGTTGGCGGGATGGGTCGATCGCCGCCGGGACCACGGGGGAGTGGCGTTCATCGATCTGCGGGACGCCAGCGGCATCGTGCAGGTGGTGATCCGGGACGAGGAGACAGCAGCACCCCTGCGTAGCGAGTTCGTGGTGTCGGTGACCGGCACCGTGCAGGACCGCCCGGAGGGAAATGAGAATCCCAATCTCGGTACCGGCCAGATCGAGGTGATCGCCGAGACGGTGATCGTGCTCAACGAAGCCGAGGCGCTGCCGTTCCAGGTCTCCACCGCCTTGGAGGACTCCAGCCCCGTGGGGGAGGAGGTCCGGCTGCGTTACCGCTACCTCGACCTTCGCAGACCGGGGCCGGCCCGCGCGATGCGGCTGCGTTCGAACGTCAACGCCGCGGCGCGGGCGGTGCTCGCCGAACACGACTTCGTGGAGGTGGAAACCCCCACGCTCACTCGATCCACGCCCGAAGGCGCTCGGGACTTCCTGGTCCCCGCCCGGTTACATCCCGGCTCCTGGTACGCCCTGCCCCAAAGCCCGCAACTGTTCAAGCAGTTGCTCATGGTGGCCGGAATGGAGCGGTACTACCAGATCGCCCGCTGCTACCGGGACGAGGACTTCCGGGCAGACCGCCAACCGGAGTTCACCCAACTGGATGTTGAGATGTCCTTCGTCACCGAGGACGACGTCATCGAACTATCGGAGCAAATCGTCCGGCGGGTGTGGTCGCTGATCGACGTGGACGTGCCCACCCCGATCCAGCGGATCACCTACGCCGAGGCGATGGAGAAGTACGGCACTGACAAACCCGACCTGCGCTTCGGATTGGAACTAACCGACTGCACCCAGTATTTCGCCGACACCCCGTTCCGGGTGTTCCAGGCCCCCTACGTCGGGGCGGTAGTGATGCCCGGCGGCGGCAGCCAGCCGCGGCGACAGTTCGACGCCTGGCAGGAGTGGGCCCGCCAGCGCGGGGCCAAGGGCCTGGCGTACGTCACGATCGCCGAGGACGGCGAACTGGGCGGGCCGGTGGCCAAGAACCTCTCCGATGAGGAACGCGCGGGCCTGGCCGAGCACGTGGGCGCCAAGCCGGGCGACTGCGTATTCTTCGCTGCCGGGGCCCCCAAGGCTTCCCGCGCGCTGCTGGGGGCCGCCCGGGTGGAGATCGCAGACCGCAACGGGTTGATCGACCCGGACCAGTGGGCGTTCGCATGGGTCGTGGACGCCCCGCTGCTGGAGCCGGCTGCGGAAGCCGAAGCCGCCGGAGACGTGGCCGTGGGCACGGGGGCTTGGACGGCGGTGCACCACGCCTTCACCGCACCCAAGCCGCAGTATCTGGACTCGCTGGAAGACGACCCCGGTGCGGTGCTCGCCGATGCCTACGACCTGGTGTGTAACGGCGAGGAGATCGGCGGCGGCTCCATCCGTATCCACCGTCAGGATGTTCAGCAACGGGTCTTCGAACTCATGGGTATCCCCCGGGAGGAAGCGCAGGAGAAGTTCGGTTTCCTTCTCGATGCGTTCTCCTACGGAGCACCACCGCATGGTGGCATCGCGTTCGGTTGGGACCGGATCGTGGCACTGTTGGTGGACGCGGACTCCATCCGCGAGGTCATCGCCTTCCCCAAGTCCGGGGGCGGGGTGGACCCACTGACAGATGCGCCGGCGCCCATCACTGCCGAACAACGCCGCGAGGCCGGCGTGGACGCGCTTCCCGAGCAGGTGAACAACGCCGGCGCAAAGGGGGACGACGGCGCTGAGTAGGCAGGCGACGGGGGCGGCGGTCGAGAGCCTGCCCCGTAAGTGGGCGCGGCACCCTTTCGTTATCGGGGACCGCTGGCGATGGCATCAAGGTCAGTACGTGGCCGATGATGACGCACTCGTGGTGGCGATGGCCGCCCGGGCCGGGCACCACCCCGAGCGTCCCCGCGCCATCACGGCGCTGGGAAACCCTGACCGGGTGGCGGAGTTACTCACCGGCCATAGCCGGGAGTTGCTCCACGCAGCGAAGCCGCTGAGTGTTTCTACCCCGCCTGGGACATGGGAACGACTACCGGAAGAACTGCGCGCCCGATGGGACCTTCCGCGCCGTGGGCGTTGGGATTGGATGTGGACGGAGCAGGAACCGCCACACCTGCCCCATGAGCATCGGGTGGTGCAGTTGGACCCGACCGCAGACCGTGAGGCGATTAAGGCCCTGCAAGAGGCCGCTTTGCCCGGAACCCATTTCGGGCCCGAACGTCCGGGGAGCCACTGGTTCGGCATCTGGCATGACCAGGGTCACTTGGCGGCCGTAGCCGGGGCCTACGACTGGGTGCACGCCGCGCATCTGGGCGGTATCGGCACGCACCCCGACCTGCGCGGCTTCGGTCTCGGCGGGTCGCTGACAGCGGCCGTGACCCGAGCCGGGGTGAAGCGCTTCGGCGTGGTGAGCCTGGGGGTGTACGCCGACAACCTCGGTGCCAAGGCGCTGTATGGCCGGCTGGGTTACGCCGTCGGCCACCAGGTCGACTCCCGGCACCCGGCGTCCTGAACGGCACGCGTGCTAGTCGGTGGCCACCAGCACAGGGAGCCAGTGCAGCGACGTAGGCTTAACGGGTGGACTTGTTCGATTCGGCCAGCACCGATGACTCCGGAATCCCGGCAGTGGACGAACGCGCCCCGCTGGCGGTCCGGATGCGCCCGGCGGGACTGGATGAGGTGGTGGGCCAGGACCATCTGCTCGCGCCCGGGGCCCCGTTGCACCGCCTGGTCAGCCCCACCGAACCGGGAGCCTTACCGCCGTCGTCGGTGATCCTTTGGGGGCCGCCGGGTACCGGAAAGACCACCATCGCCTACCTGGTGGCCCGCGCCGGGGGCAGACGGTTCGTGGAACTGTCCGCGGTGACGGCCGGGGTCAAGGACGTGCGGGCCGTGATCGACGACGCCCGCCGACACCTCAGCGGGACCACCGAAACCGTTCTGTTCGTCGATGAGGTGCACCGGTTCTCCAAGACGCAACAGGATGCGCTGCTGCCCGCAGTGGAGAACCGTTGGGTCACCCTCGTGGCCGCTACCACGGAGAACCCGAGTTTCTCGGTGATCTCCCCGTTGCTGTCCCGGTCCCTGCTCCTGACCCTGCACCACCTGACCGCCGAGCACCTGGAGCAGTTGATCACCCGGGCACTCGACGACGAGCGCGGGTTGCGCGGCGAATTCACCCTGGCTGATGAGGCTCGGGCACACCTGTTACGCCTGGCGGGAGCCGACGCTCGTAAAGCGCTGACCATCCTGGAGGCCGCAGCTGGCACCGCACACGCCGGCGGACAGGGCCACATTGATCTCAGCGCGGTGGAACGGGCCATCGACGTGGCCGCGGTGGCCTACGACCGTGCCGGGGACCAGCACTACGACGTGGCCTCTGCCTTCATCAAATCCATGCGGGGATCGGACGTGGACGCCGCCCTGCACTATCTGGCGCGGATGGTCCACGCCGGGGAGGACCCCCGGTTCATCGCCCGGCGCATCATCATCGCCGCCAGTGAGGAAGTGGGTATGGCCGACCCCAGCGCGCTGCAGAGTGCGGTCGCAGCGGCCCAGGCCGTGGCGATGATCGGCATGCCCGAGGCGCGGATCGTGCTCGCCCAGGCGGTGGTGCACGTAGCCACCGCACCCAAATCCAACCGTGCCTACCGCTCCATCGACGCCGCCCTGGCCGATGTGCGCGCCGGTCGGGCCGGGCCGGTGCCCGTTCACCTGCGAGACACCCACTACGCCGGGGCCGAAGGCCTGGGGCACGGCGTGGGCTACCGCTACGCGCACGACGAACCACACGCCGTAGCCGCCCAGGACTACCTCCCGGAGGAACTACACGGCGCTCGGTACTACCACCCCAGCGACCGCGGTTTCGAACGCACCATTACCGAGCGGCTGGAACGGATCGAAACCTTGCTGGGTCGATCACGTCCCGCGCGGGGACGCACCGAGAACCGCGGCAACGGGGCGAACAGCAGCGACCGCACCGGCCGGGTCGCGGACCACTGATCATTCCGGCGCGTCAGCGTGCGCGCCCGTCGCCGAGCCGGCTCGTGTCACCGCTGCCTCTCGTGCGACCGCTGCCTGCTGGCACCACTGTCCACTGCCGATCATCTGCCCCTGCGGAGTGGTCAGGCTCCTACTTGCTCATCGGTCGAGGGGATCAGGGCTGCACCAACCACCCCGATCACGGCGACGGCTGCGAACACCGGTAACCGGGTGCCGGTGGCCTCGATCACCACTCCGGCCACCATCGGCCCGATCGCCGATCCGATACCCCACACCATCGAGTACAGACCGAGGAACAACCCGATCAAACGCACCTGCACGATCTCGGCGCTGACGATGCTCTCCAGCGTGGACGCCGCGCCGACCGTCGCGCCCGCAATCACCGCGAAGGTCACCGCCACCACGAGATTGCCCGAGGCCAGCAACAGCATTGAAGACAGCCCGACCAATGCCAGCGAGCCCATGAACACGGCGCGCGCCCCCAACCGGCGCACCATCCACGGCAGCGGCAACCTGCCCAACAACTGGAATAGGCCGCGCAGCCCGGCCAACGAAGAAGCCAGGCCCAGGCCGAGGCCGGCCGAGACCATCGCCGGCACCTGGTACAGGAACAACACCGAGGAGGCCACCCCGCTACAGATCCCGACGTACAACAACCGCCGCGTGGCACGGGCCCGCAGCGCGAGCGCCAGTGCTTCGCGTAACCGTCCGGCCTGGCTGCGCTGCTCGTCGTCACTGCGGGGCACCACCGCCGATGCCGCGAGGAAGCTGAGCGCCACAACCGCCCCGCTGATCACCATTGCCGTGCGCCAACCCCACTGTTGGGCAGCCACCCCCAGCAACGGCAGGAAGATCGGGGACGCGAACGCACCCCACATCGTGTTGACCGTGATCGCCCGCGTCCGGTCCTGCGGGACCTGCCGGGCGATGGAGGCGTGCACCACGGTGTAATACCCGGCCGTGCCCACAAAGCATTGGGTGAGAGCCGCGGCGGCCGCGAAGAAGACCGGTCCGGTGGCGCTCACCGTCAGGGCGGTGCCGAGCAGCGTGCCGAGGGCGCAGACGGCGAATACCCAGCGCGGACCAGCGGTATCGATCACCCGGCCGGCTGCCACCGTGGCGATCCCGACGGCGAACATGCCCGCTCCGTAGGCGGAGGACAGCAACGATTCACTCCACCCGGTGTCCGCGCGGATCGGTTCGAGCAGCACCCCGAACCCGTAGAACCAGGACCCGAACGCGCAGATCACCACGAAACCGAAAACGACCGTGGACCGCAACGGTAATCTGGCTCCGGCCGGCTGTCTCACGGCTCTCACTATCCCACGAAGCACCTGAGCATCTGGCCACCAGTCCGCGGACCGCCCGCGGCCGCCGTCGGCACCGGGGGTCGACCCGTGAACGGGTGTCCGGCGCGTGACCTGAGCCACGAAGTACCGGGCGCCCCGGATCATGCCGGTGCGCTAAAATGGACCGGTTGCCCAGCACGGGCATCCTGGGGTCTTAGCCGAGAGCGCACCAACCACCAGCCGGTACGGCGGGTGGCACTGCGCCGGAGTTGGCCCCACACCCGCCTGCGGGCGGGTGTGACGTTAGATCACACACGACAGGAAGACACCACAGATACATGGCCAGCAAGAATCAAACCCGCCGCCAGGTCCGGCTCTCCCGGGCCCTGGGCATCCCGCTGACGCCCAAGGCGGTCAAGTACTTCGAGAAGCGTCCGTACCCGCCGGGTGAACACGGCCGCGCACGTCGCCGCACCGAATCCGACTACGCGGTGCGGCTGAAGGAGAAGCAGCGGCTGCGCGCCCAGTACGCGCTCCGCGAGGCGCAGATGCGCCGGGCGTTCGAGGACGCCCGTAAGGAGCCGGGTCTGACCGGTGAGTCGCTCGTGGAACTGTTGGAGATGCGCCTGGACGCGTTGGTCCTGCGGGCCGGCTTCGGGCGCACTATGGCCCAGGCCCGCCAAGCCGTGGTGCACCGGCACATCCTGGTGGACGGCAAACTCGTGGACCGGCCCTCGTACCGGGTGAAGCCCGGGCAAGTGGTGCAGGTCAAGCCCCGTAGCCAGACCAGGGTGCCCTTCCAGGTCGCCGCGGCCGGTGCCCACCGGGATGTACTCCCGGAGGTACCGCCGTACCTGGACGTCAGCCTGGAGAAGCTCCGGTTCGAACTAGTGCGTCGACCCGCGCGCGCCGAGGTTCCGGTGACCGCCGACGTGCAGTTGGTGGTGGAGCACTACTCTCGCTGACCCCCGAGCAACGTTCCCGGCGCCCTGGGCATGGCATGAGGCCGTGTACCGGGGCGCCGGCGTCTATCGGCCGTCCATATGCATGCACATGAGGGGGTAATGTCATCCCCGAGGTGGCCGAGTTGGAGCATTGGAGGAAGTTGTGTCCGTAGGAGACATCGCCGGTCTGATCGCCGCGGTCGCGTTCGTGGCACTGGTCGGGTTCCTAGCAGTGCCGATTCTCAAACTTGGCCGCGTGTTGGACGAAACCCGCCAATCGGTGCACAACATCACGGCACAGACCTTGCCGGTGATTGATGAGACGGCCGAGACGATCCGGTCCACGAACAGTCAACTCGCCAAGGTCGATACCGTCACCACCGCCGCCGCAGAGGTCAGTACCAACGTTTCCGCCATGACCTCCCTCATCGCCGCGACCGTCGGGGCGCCGTTGGTGAAGATGGCCGCATTCTCTCTGGCCGTGCGCTCCATGTTCGGCCGGAAGGGTAAGCCGTGAAGCGCCTTTTCTGGATCGGTGTTGGTGTAGCCGGCACCGTGGCCGTGTTGCGCAAGGTGCAGCAGGCCAGCGACCAGTTGGGCCAGGTTGCTCACGCCGTCAGCCCCCGGGGGATCGCTGAGTCCGTCACCGGCCTTGCCGACAGTCTGAAGACCACCGCGACCCAATTGCGGGCGTCGATGGCCGCACACGAGGTCGCCCTGACCCAGGCCCTGCTGCCCAGCGAGGAGGAACAAGCGCGCTCTCGCGTCCGCCGTTCCGCCCGGCCCCCGGCTCCCACCGGCTGGGACGACAGCGAGGACGCCTTCTTCTGATCCGCCCCACCACACTTTCCTGAGGACATATGCGCACCGCCGAGATTCGTCACCGCTGGCTGGAGTTCTTTCGCGAACGCGATCACACGATCCTGCCCAGCACGTCGCTGGTGTCACCGGACCCCTCGATCCTGTTCACGATTGCCGGAATGGTGCCCTTCATCCCGTACATCCTGGGAACCGAGGAAGCACCATGGCCGCGGGTGGCCACGGTGCAGAAGTGTTTGCGCACCAACGACATCGAGAACGTGGGCCGCACCACCCGCCACGGCACCTTCTTCCAGATGAACGGTAACTTCTCCTTCGGGGATTACCACAAGGAGGGGGCGATCCACTTCGCCTGGGAGTTGCTCACCACACCCCAGGACCGGGGCGGTTACGGGTTCGACGGCGACCGGTTGTGGGTCACGTTGTGGGAGGAGGACGCGGAGTCCTACCACGTGCTCACCGGCCAGATCGGTTTGGACCCCTCCCGGATCGTGCAGTTACCCCGTGCGGAGAGCTTCTGGGACACCGGGCAGCCCGGCCCCGCCGGGCCCACCGCGGAGTGGCATTACGACCGCGGGCCGGCCTACGGCCCGGAAGCCGCCAGCGGCCGTCAGAGCATCTGGCCCGAGCACCCGCAGAGCGAGGACCGGTACATCGAGGTCTGGAACCTGGTGTTCGACGAGTTCGTCCGCGGAGAGGGAACCGGTAAGGACTACCCCCTGGTGGGGGAGTTGGAACAGAAAGCGATCGATACCGGCGCGGGCTTGGAACGCCTCGCCTATCTGTTGCAGGGCAAAGAGAACATCTACGAGATCGACGAGGTGTTCCCGGTCATCTCGGCGATGGAGGAGATCTCCGGTAAACGGTACGGCGCCGACCCCGAGGACGATGTCCGCCTGCGTGTCATCGCCGACCACGTGCGTTCCTCACTCATGGTGATCGCCGACGGCGTCACCCCGAGCAATGAGGGCCGTGGGTACGTGCTGCGCCGCCTCATGCGACGCGCCGTGCGCGCCGTGCGCCTGCTGGGAGTGGATACACCGGCGTTGCCGATGCTGCTGCCGGTGAGCCGAGATGCGATGCAGGACTCCTACCCTGGGGTTGCCGAAGACTTCGACCGCATTTCCCAGGTCGCCTACGCCGAGGAAGACGCCTTCCGGCGCACCTTGAGCACCGGTACCACCATCCTGGAGGCGGCTGTTGCCCGGGTCCGGGACACCGCCGGTGATGCTCCGGCCGTGCTACCCGGCACTGAAGCATTCACACTCCACGACACCTACGGTTTCCCCATCGATCTCACCCTGGAAATGGCAGCCGAGCACGGGGTGGCGGTGGATGAGGAGGGCTTCGCCGAATTGATGGCGGAGCAGCGCCAGCGTGCCCGTGCCGATGCGTTGGCGAAGAAGGTCGGCACGGTGGACACGGCCACCTACGAGCAACTGCGAAAAGAACTCTCCGAGCCGGTGCAGTTCGTCGGGTACACCGACACCACCGCCGAGGCGCGCGTCCTGGGTTTGGTGGTCGACGGCGAACCGGTCACCGCCGTGCACGGGCCCGCCGACGTGGAGGTGGTACTGGACCGCACCCCCTTCTACGCCGAGGCCGGCGGTCAACAGCCCGATCAGGGCACGATCCGGTTCAGCGGCGGCGGCATCGTGGACGTCGCCGACGTGCAAAGCCCGATCAGAGGCCTGTCGGTGCACCGCGGCCGGCTGGTGGAAGGCACGCTCAGTCTGGATGAGACCGGGATCGCGCAGATCGACGTCGAGCGCCGCCGGCAGATCGCCCAGGCGCACACCGCCACGCACATGGTGCACAAGGCGTTGCACGAGTTCCTCGGGCCGCAGGCCACCCAGGCGGGGTCTGAGAACGCCCCCTCCAGGATGCGGTTCGACTTCCGCCACGCCGAGGCGGTGCCGGCCTCGGTGATCGGGGAAATCGAGGAGCGGGTGAACGAACGCTTGGTGGAAGACCTCGAAGTCACCGACGCGGTGATGAAGTACGACGACGCGCTCGCCCAAGGCGCGGTCGCCCTGTTCGGAGAGAAGTACGGCGACCAGGTGCGGGTGGTGTCGATCGGCGGGGACTGGTCCAAGGAATTGTGCGGGGGCACGCACGTGGAACGGTCCGGGCAGTTGGGCCAGGTCACGTTGCTCGGTGAAGCCTCGATCGGTTCCGGCATCCGCCGGGTCGATGCCCTGGTGGGGCAAGGCGCGTACGCCAAGGGGGCCAAGGAGCGCGCGGTGCTGGGCCAACTGACCCAGATGGTCGGTGCCAGGCCGGAGGAACTTCCGGACCGGGTCTCTGCGTTGATGGCCCGGGTGAAGGACAGCGAGCGGGAACTGGACCGGTTGCGTGCGGCCCAGTTGCTCGACCGTGGCGGCGAACTGGCCGCCGGGGCCCGGCAGGTGGGGGCCGTACTCCTCGCCGCAGCGAACGTGGGCGACGTCCCGGCGGCAGACGCACTTCGCACCCTGGTGCTCAACGTGCGTGACCGGCTCGGGCAGGACCGGCCCGTCGTCGTCGCACTGGCCGGAGTGAGCAAGGACCGGCCGATGATCGTGGTGGCGACCAACGAGGCCGCCCGAACGGTCGGGATGCGAGCCGGTGCACTGGTGCGTACCGCGGCCACCGCCCTTGGCGGGGGAGGTGGCGGTAAGGACGACGTCGCCCAGGGGGGCGGCACCGACGCCGGGGCCATCCCAGCAGCACTGGAGGCCCTGACCGGGGATGTGAGCGCGGTCAATGCCCGATGAGGACGAGCCCGTGCCGATGCGCCGCGGCGTGCGGATCGGCGTCGACGCGGGCCAGGTGCGCGTAGGCCTAGCAACCAGCGACCCCGAGGGGATGTTGGCCACCCCGCACAGCACCATCCGGCGCAGCAGGTCCGCGGATGGGGTGGCACAGATCGCACAGTTGGTTCGCCAAACCGGGGCGATCGAGGTGGTCGTCGGACTGCCGCTGCACATGTCCGGAACGGAAAGTCCCGCCAGCCGGGGCGTGCGCTCCTACGCCGAGCGACTGGCGCGGACGGTGGACCCGGTGCCGGTGAGGCTCGTGGACGAACGCCTCAGCACGGTCAGTGCCCACTCCCAGTTACACCGCGCCGGACGCCCGGGTCGCTCCCACCGGCAGGTGGTGGACCAGGTAGCCGCCACCGTGATCCTGCAGGCGGCCCTCGACGGGGAACGCAGCGGGCATGCACCTGGAGAGGTAGTTAGGGTGGACCAGGGGGCAGCGGCGGAGGAGAGCGGGACGTGACAGACCTGTTCGACGAGCAGTTCGGAACCGACGAGGCCGCCCCGACCGCGACGATCGCCGGCAACAGGCGCGCGGCCCGGCGGGAGGCCCGACGGCGACGGGCCCAACGCAGGCGAAACTTCATCACCTTCCTGGTGATGGTGGTGGCCATCGCCTTGCTGCTGGGTGGTGCGTTCGTACTTATTCGACCGTTGTGGGAAGGCAGTCCCGACACCACGGTCACCGACTATCCCGGTCCAGGCACCGGTGAGGTCGAAGTGGTCGTCAACCCCGGGGACAGCGGGACCGACATCGGCCACACCTTGGCGGAGGCCGATGTGGTTGCCACCGTGGGCGCGTTCACCGAGGCCTACGCCAACAACCCCAATGCGACGCAGATCCAGGCGGGCCGCTACAGCCTGCGCCAGGAAATGGCCGCCATCGATGCGGTGCAGGCGCTGCTGGATCCGGCCAGCCGCTCGGATCTCACCGTGACCATCCCCGAGGGCTGGCGCGCGACCCAGGTCTATGAACGGATCTCGGTGCGGCTGGACGTGCCCGTGGAAGAGGTGGAGGAGGCCGCCGCGCAGGTGGCCGAGGAGTATCTGCCCGAACAGGCCGAGGGGGAGATCGAAGGTTGGCTGTTCGCGTCCACTTACACCGTGGAGCCCGACACCGACCCACAGGACCTGCTGCAGGACATGGTGGACCAAACCGTGCAGATGCTGCAGGACCGGGAGATCCCCGAGGAGGAATGGCACGAGACCCTCACCATCGCCTCCATCCTGGAACTGGAGGTCAACAACCCCGAGCACTGGGGGCAGGTGGCGCGCGTGGTGGAGAACAGACTGGAGGGCTGCTCCGGTGACGGGACCATCGGCATGGACACCACCTACGCCTACGGCCTGAACAAACCGGCTTATGAGATCACCCGGGATGAGTGGCAGCAGGACCACCCGTACAACACCCGCCGCGTGCCCGGCCTGCCGCCCACGCCGATCGGGTCACCGGGGCAACCGGCGATGGACGCGGTTGCTGATCCACCGGAAGGGGACTGGTGCTACTTCGTGACCGTCAATCCGGACACCGGGGAGACCCGGTTCACCGACGACCTGGATGAGCACCGGCAGAATCAACAGGAGTATCGCGATTGGTTGGCCCAGCAGAACGACGCTGAAGGCGACGAGGAGTAGGAAGAATCATCGATGTCCCAACCTCGTCGTGCAGCGGTGCTCGGCCAGCCGGTATCGCATTCCCTCTCGCCGCAGTTGCACCGCGCGGCCTATCACGCGTTGGATTTGGAGAACTGGACCTACGAACGCCACGAGGTGGACGAAGCGGGCTTCGCCGGCTTCCTGGCCGGACTCGACGAGAGTTGGGCCGGCCTGTCGGTCACGATGCCGCTGAAACAGGTTGCGCTGCGCAGCGTCGACCACGTGGAGCCACTGGCGGAGGTCGTCGGTTCGGTCAACACGGTCCTGTTTCCCGGCGGGGGAGTGCGCGTGGGAACCAATACCGACGTCTACGGCGCGGTGACGGCGTTGCAGGAGGTGGCCCCGCCTGATTGGCAGCCGAGGTCCGGGGTGATCCTTGGGGGAGGGGCCACGGCCAGTGCCGCGTTGGCGGCGCTGGGGCAACTGGGTATTACCGATCCCGTTATCGTGGTCCGCTCACCCGGACGGGCCGGGCCGGTGATCCGCGCCTCGGCGCGGATGGGTCTGTCACCACGGCTGCTCACGTGGGGCAGCGCGGCCGCGGATGAAGCACTGATCAGCGCCCAGGCGGTGGTCAGTACCGCCCCCAAGGGTGCCGCGGATACCTTGGTGGAGGTGGTGGAGCGCGCCGACCTGGAAGCCGGCCAGGTGTTACTGGATGTGGTCTACGACGGCTGGCCCACTCCTCTCGGGCGGGCGTGGGCCTCCCGGGGCGCGCCGGTCGCCGGCGGCCACCTGATGTTGCTGCACCAGGGTGTGGAGCAGGTGCGGCTGATGACCGGGCGAACCGCCCCGGTGGAGGCGATGCGTGCGGCGCTGCACGCGTGTCTGGAGGGCTGATGTCGCCGGTGGTGATTGTGGGGGTGGCCGCCATCTGCGGGCTGGCGGCAGTGCTGCTGACGCCGTGGCTGGTCAGCCTCGCGCGTAAGGAGACGGCGCTGACCACCAGCGGCTTGCATCCCCTCCTGGCCGCCCTGGGCGGGGCCGGTGCGGCTATGTGGGCACAGGGCGTGGTCGAACTAGTAGTGCTCGCGTTCATGGCACTGGTGTGCGCGCTGCTCGTTACGGTCGACCTGGCGGTGCACCGGTTGCCTACCGCGTTAGTGGCCCCGGCATATCCGATCGTGGTGGGCGCATGGGCGGTCCAAGCGGTGCTCGACGATGCCTACGCGGACTTGGGTCGGTCGGTGCTGGCTGGCGCCGCGCTGGCCGGCGGATACCTCATCCTGGCGTTGATCTCGCCCTCCGGGTTGGGCATGGGCGATGTGAAACTGGCAGGGCTGCTCGGAGTGGTGCTGGGTTGGTACGGCTGGGAAGAGGTGCTCACCGGCACGATTGCGGCGTTCGTGCTCGGGGGCGCGGCGGCGTTGGTGCTGCTGGTCATCGCCAAGGCCGACCGCAAGACGCACCTCGCGTTCGGGCCGTGGATGATCGCGGGCGCGGTGGTTGGGCTGGTGTGGGGAACGGCGGTTTTCGGCGTCTAGGGCGTGTCTGTCCCGGTGGCCGTCCACCTCGGGGTCTGGCCATCTTCACCGGCGGGCGGTCACCTCTTGCGCAACTGGCCAAGGGTCGGGCCTTTTCCGTCGGGCCATTGGCTGATCTGGGCGAGGAACAACTCCGCGCACGCGATGGCATCGGTGAGGGCATGATGCATGCCGTAACGGGGCAGGCCGCGCCGGTCTCGGGCGGAGGCCAGGTCCAGACCGTCCTGGTCCGGGTGCCTCGGCACCCGCCCGAGCAGCATGCGTTCCAGGGCCATGGTGTCGATGACCGGCGGGTGCCAGGGCGCGCCGAAGAGGTCGACGCATGCCCGAGAGAGCAACGTCGTCTCGATCCGGGCGTAGTGGGCCAGCAACACCCGCCCGGCGCACGAGCGCAGCACCTGCTCCACTGCGGCCTCGAGAGGAACTCCTGCCGCGATGACATCATCGGTCAGCCCATGCACCGTGACGTTCGCAGCGGCCTCGGCCTCGGTGCGAACCACGGTGTGGCGGGCCTCACCCAGGCGGATCCGCAACCCGTCGATCGGCACGTGACCCACACTGAGGATTTCCGCCCTCTTCAGGTCCAGGCTCGTGCACTCCACATCCAGGGCCAATACCGCCAGGTCCTGCACCGGCGTGCCGTCAGCGGGCACGGGCGCGCGATAGTACTGCCTGAGCGCTCCCGACGCCGCCGAGGCGGCAGTTGCCCGGCGACGGCGTAGCCGCGAGATCCATTTCATCTGCCCACCACTTCGGTGCGGTAGACATAAGGCAGCGTGGATTGAGTGCGCCGCACTACTGCGAACGCGTTCTTCAGATGGCGGCGCTCGAACGGGGACAGCGACGCCGGCGGAACCCGGTTGTCCAACGGCTCACCCTCTTCGTGACGATGTACCTGGTGCCGGGTGCGCAGCCCGGTGAGGAAGTCATAAGCGTCGATCAGGTCGGCGCCGTGGTTGGCCGACAACACCCGAGTGCCGCTCGCTGAGCGCAACCTTTCCACCGTCCCCAAGGTGGCGTTCCCCAGCGCCAACGCCGATAGCCGCGCGATCTGGGAGATCGGGGCCAGGCCACCGGACTTGATGTCCAGTGTTCGCCGCTCCCGGCCCGAACCGTCCAACACGAAGTCACGGAAGAAACCCAACGGCGGCTTGGCCAGTTCAGCAGCCTGGGCCAGATGGGCAAGGAACCGGCGCGAATGCGGTGCTTCGTCCATGACCACCTGCCGAACGCGCTCGAACAGGGACCGGTCGCCGAACACCGGACGCATATCGAAGAAGATCTGCGCGTGGAGCACGGCTTCCGGTTCCGGATCGCGGATCCAAGAGCTCATGTATCCGCGCCACACCTCTACCGGCACCCGCCACCGCGGGTTGGTGGCCATCACGTCCCCGGGGCACCGGGGGTAGCCGATCTGGGCCAGACCGTCCACCACGTATTGCGCCAAGGCGGTGAAGTATGCGGATTCTTCCGCCGAGGGAACTCGGGCCAGGATCAGTGCGTTGTCCTGGTCGGAGTGCAACGCCGTCTCTTGGCGCCCCTGTGATCCCAGGGCCACCCAGCAGTACCGCATCGGCGGGGCCCCCAGTTCTTCCTCGGCGAAGTTCAACATCCGCCTGGTCGCGCCGTCTGCCACCGCAGTAACGAAGCGTGCGACGTCTCCCGGTGCGGCGTGCGCGCCCGCCGACGAACTCACCACCTGGGGAATACGGCTGACCACCGCCTGCAGCGCGCGGACGCTGGACTGCTCGGCGAGCTCGGTGAGCAGCAACGTGGGATTATCCCGGGCAAGGCGCATCAGGTCCCCGGCGGTGACCACCCCGATGACCCGCCGGCCTTGCATCACCGGCACGTGGTTCACACCGTGATGGGTGAGTTCCGCGAGTGCTTCCATCGTGAGTCGATCCGCCGGGATCGTGACCGGGTCCGGCGTCATCACCTCGCCCACCGGCGTCATCGGACTCAGGTCTTGGGCCACCACTCGCGCGCGAATATCCCGGTCCGTGAAGATGCCCGCTAGGCGCGATCCCTCAGTGACCAGCAGCGCGGACACGTGCTCGGCAGCCATGAGCCGGGCGGCTTCACCTACGGGCAGATGCGGTGGGGCGGTGATGGGGTCACGACGCAGGATGTCCTTCAACTGGGTGCGCAGCAGCGCCGACCCGGAGTCGGAAATTCGAACGGGTGCCACCGCGTCCCGCAACCGGCCCACCTGTTGCCGCATGAAGTGCCGCGCGAAAGTCTCGGACCGGGCCAGCAGATCCCTGAATTTCTCCGCGGGCATCAAGTAGCACAGGCTGTCCTCGTGGGCCACGACCCGGTACAACGAGGGGCCGGCGGTGAGCACCGAGGACAACCCGAAGGAGTCCCCGGCGGAGTCCCGGTCTGCCAGCCCGCCCATGGAATCGAGGATGTCCACCGCGCCCGAACGCAGGATATGCACGTACTCATTCCGGGCGCCCAACTCGATCACCACGGCACCGCGGCGAAAGTATGCGATGTGCAAGGAGGCCGGAATGGAATCGAGAAGTTCAGCGGGTAGATCACCATACGGTTCGTGTGCGGCCAAGAAGTCCCGGATCTCGGCCAAGTCGGCGTCCATCATCTGATCCAACCGCATCCATACGTCCCTGCGCATGAGAACGCGCTACTGCAGCGACCGCCACGGGCTGCGGCAACTGTCGGCACTGCCGGCTACTCCGCCGTCGGCACTGCGAGTGCGTGGTCCGCGATCGGCACTGCCGGCCACTCCGCCGTCGGCACTGCGGGTGGCGAGACCTGCGACTGTGCTTCCGGTGCACGGCGGCGGCTGATGCTGGCAACGTCCTTAGCCGTGGAAAGATGGGGGGATGCTCAGATGGTTAACAGCAGGGGAATCCCACGGGCCCGCACTGGTCGGGGTGATCGAGGGAGTCCCCGCCGGTGTGGAGATCACCACTGCGATGATCGCCGACCGCCTCGCCCGGCGCCGCAAGGGTTACGGACGCGGTGCGCGGATGTCATTCGAACAGGACAAGGTGCGGCTCCTCGGGGGCGTGCGCCACGGCCGCACGCAGGGCGGGCCGATCGCGATCGAGATCGCCAACAGCGAGTGGCCCAAGTGGGAACACGTGATGGCCGCCGACCCGGTGGACCCTGCTCTGCTGCAGATCGACGCGGGCACCGGTGACACGCGCGAGGTGGCACGCAACAAGCCACTTACTCGCCCCCGGCCGGGCCACGCTGACCTGACCGGAATGATCAAGTACGGCTTCGATGAGGCCCGCCCGGTGCTGGAACGAGCCTCCGCACGGGAGACCGCCACCCGGGTGGCCCTGGGCACGGTCGCGGCCGGGCTGCTCCAGCAAGCCGCCGGAATCGAATTCGTCTCCCACGTGGTAGCCGTAGGCGAGGTGGCCGCGCCGGCAGACGCCGCCCTGCCCACTCCCGCTGATGTAGCCGCGCTTGATGAGGATCCGATCCGTTGTTTCGATCCGGACACCTCGGCGCGGATGGTCGCCGAGATCGACGCGGCGAAGAAGGACGGCGACACACTGGGCGGCGTGGTCGAGGTCCTTGCGTACGGGGCCCCGCCGGGGCTGGGCAGCTACGTACACGGCGATCGCAAACTCGATGCGCGGCTGGCGGCGGGGCTGATGGGGATCCAGGCGATCAAAGGCGTGGAGATCGGCGACGGGTTCGACACCGCCCGGCGCCGGGGCTCCTTCGCACACGACGAGATCCACCACCGTGAGGGACAGGTGCGCCGCCGCACCAACCGCGCCGGCGGGATCGAAGGGGGGATGAGTAACGGGGAAGTAATCCGGGTGCGCGCCGCGTTGAAACCGATCTCCACCGTGCCCCGCCCGTTGGACACGATCGACACCACCACCGGCGAAGCGGCCAAAGCCATCCACCAGCGCAGCGACGTGTGCGCCGCCGCGCCCGCGGCCGTGATCGCCGAAGCGATGGTGGCCCTGGTGCTGGCCGAGGCGTTGACGGAGAAGTTCGGTGGAGACTCGCTGCCGGAGTTGCGGCGGAACCTCGAGGCCTACATGCAGACTATTTCGGAGACCCTGCGATGATCCACGCCGTCCTCGTCGGCCCCCCGGGAGCGGGTAAGTCCACCATCGGTCGCAAGGTGGCAGAGGTGCTGGAGGTACCGTTCACCGACACCGACACCCTGGTGGAGGAGCACGCCGGAAAACCCATCGCCGACATTTTTCTCACCGACGGAGAAGAAGCCTTCCGGGCACTGGAACGCGAAGCCGTGCAGCAGGCGCTGGCTGACCATCGGGGTGTCATCGCACTTGGCGGCGGGGCGATCCTGGATGATCGCACCCGCAAGGACCTGGCCGACCACACCGTGGTGTACCTCTCGGTGGGCCTGTCCGATGCGGCCAAGCGGGTCGGGTTGAACGCCGCCCGGCCGCTTTTGGTGGGCAGCCCCCGACGACAGTGGCAGCAACTGATGGACGCCCGCCGTCACCTGTACCACGAAGTAGCCGACGTGGAAGTCTCCACCGCCGGACTCACCCCGGACCAATCCCGCGACGCCGTGCTCGCCGTTCTGGAGCATCGATGAGCACGATCTGGGTGCGGGCCGAACACCGCTACCCGGTGGTGGTGCAGCCCGGGGCACATGCCTCGGTTACCGAACACCTGCCGGCGGGAGCGACGCAGGTTCTCCTGGTGCATCCGCAGGCGCTGGCTGCCACGGCCGCCACGCTGGCAGAGCGGATCCGCGGCGCCGGGCGGCAGGTCCACAGTTTCCAGATGCCCGACGGCGAGGCCGCCAAAGACCTAAAGGTCATCTCCCAAGCGTGGGACCGGCTGGGCGAGCAGGCGTTCACGCGTTCGGACGCGATCGTCGCACTCGGAGGGGGAGCCGTCACCGATTCAGCGGGGTTCGTCGGCGCCACCTGGCTGCGAGGTGTGCCGGTGCTGCACATCCCGACCACCCTGCTGGGGATGGTCGACGCCGCGGTCGGAGGCAAGACCGGCATCAACACCGCCGCCGGAAAGAACTTGGTGGGCGCATTCCACTCGCCGGTGGCCGTGCTGTGCGACGTGGAACTGCTCGCCACACTGCCCGTGGCCGATCTGCGCGCAGGATTGGCAGAGGTGATCAAATGCGGATTCATCGCCGACACCCAGATCCTGTCCTTGGTGCAGGACCACCCGGATGCGGTGCTGGACCCGACCAGCCCGATCCTGACCGAGCTGATCCGCCGAGCGATCACGGTGAAAGCCGAGGTGGTCTCCGCCGATCTTCGTGAGGCCGATCGGCGTGAAGTCCTCAACTACGGTCACACCCTGGCCCACGCCATCGAGAACGCCGAGTCGTACCGATGGCGCCATGGGGACGCGGTCGCCGTCGGGATGGTGTTCGCCGCGGAACTGGCCTTCCGTACCGGCCACTTGGATCGTGCCGGTCTGGACCGGCACCGGGAGGTACTGCAGGCGGCCGGGCTGCCGACCAGTTACCACGGGGGCCGGTGGGAACGGCTCGTGAATGCGATGCGGCGGGACAAGAAGTCCCGCGCCGGGGTACTCCGGTTCGTCGTCCTGGATCGCATCGGCAGTCCCACCCGGTTGGAAGGCCCGGATGAACAGGTCCTGCGCGCCTGTTACGAGGCCATCAGCGCCAAGCCGTAGACTCACCCGCGTGCATACCGTGATGGTCCTCAACGGGCCGAACCTGTCCCGCCTGGGCTCTCGGGAGCCAGAGATCTACGGCACCTGGGATGCTTCCGCGCTTCAGGAAGCCGTCGACGGTTGGGCATCTGCCCAAGGTTTACAGGTGCGCTGGCTGCAGAGCGATGATGAGGCCGAGTTGGTGCGCTGGCTCCACCAGGCCGCCGATGAGGGCATCGACGTCATCATCAACCCGGCTGCCTTCACCCATTACTCCTACGCGTTGCGCGACGCCGCCACACAGGTGACCGACGCCGGTGCTCGGCTCATCGAGGTACACCTCTCCAATCCGGCGGCCCGGGAATCATTCCGCCACACCAGTGTGGTCGCCGGGGTGGCCTCCGGCACGATCGCCGGCTTCGGTGCCGATTCATACCGACTGGCGCTGCACGCTCTCCGCCGCGAGGTAAACAAGCCGTATGCCTAGATTTGCTCGAATCAAGCCTGTAGGCTAGTTTAATGTTTGTCGTCACCGCCGACCAGGACAAGTCCAGTGTGGCGGGGGAACAGGTGGAAGCGGTCCTGGCGCACTTGGAGCGCACCGTGGTGAGGCCGGGGTCAGGGGCGCAAGCGCGGATGCTGTTGCCCTTCCAACGAACGGTCGGCGATGAGATCCAGGGCGTGTTCAGCGATGCGCGGGCCTGCCTGGATGCCGCTTTGGAGTTGCAGCGCCTGCAGCAGTGGGCGGTGGGCATCGGTATCGGCGCCGGCACACTGGCGCGAGAAGCGCGCGCCTCCGGGGGCCCCGCGTTCGTGCACGCTCGCACGGCAGTGGAACGCGCCCGGAGCAAAGCGGTCACTGTTCCCCTGGCGTTGGCCGCTGAGGCCCAGGAACAGTACATCGTCGATACCGAAGCACTGCTGCAACTCCTCTCCGCCGTGGTGCGCCGTCGGTCGGAGGCGGGTTGGGAGGTGGTGGATCGGCTCCGGGCGGGGGCCGCCACCTACCGGGAGGTGGCCAAGGACCTGGGCATCAGCGCCCAAGCGGTGGGCCAACGCCTACGCGTGGCACTGTGGTCGGAAGAACGGGCGGTGCACCCGTTGGCCGTACGTCTGCTGGGCGAACTCGATGAGGGGACCGGGTGATGATCGGCGTACTGATCGGGGCGGTCGTGGCGGCCGCATTGGCGCTCTCGGCGGCAGGTGGCTACCCCGTGACGGTTTGGGTATTGCGGCGCGCGGAGCAGGGCACCAAGCGCAGGGACCGGAGAGGTCGGCACGAGCGCGGAGAGCGGACCGCACCGAACAGTTCGAATGGTTCAGCAGGAGACGGCGGCGGCGGGGGTGCCGGTGGGAACGGGACGGGAGCCGCTACGGGCAACACGGAACCCGGCGGCCCCGCCGAGCTGCATCCGGCGGAGGTGCTGCGCGGCGGAACCTGGATCGGGATCTTGGAGCGGCTGGCCATCACCGGGGCGATCCTGGTGTCCTACCCGGCGGCGATCGCCGTCGTCATCGCTGTCAAGGGCCTGGGCAGGTTCCCGGAACTGACCGCTACCGGCGGGGTCTCGGAACGGTTCATCATCGGCACTCTCACCTCCGGCTTGTGGGCCGCCGCCGTCGGGCTGGCGGCAACGGGCGCACTGAACGCGATAGGCTAAGTCGCTGACTTCCCCGAGTTGAAAAGGACCACGCGTGGCCACGACCAATGACCTGAGAAACGGCATGGTGTTGAACATCGACGGACAACTCTGGTCCGTCGTGGAGTTCCAGCACGTCAAGCCGGGCAAGGGCGGTGCATTCGTCCGCACCAAACTCAAGAGCGTGCCCGAGGGCAAGACGGTGGCCAAGACCTTCAACGCCGGCGTCAAGGTCGATGTCGCCAACGTCGACAAGCGCGACATGCAGTACCTCTACGCCGACGGCGCAGACTTCGTCTTCATGGACACCAGCGACTACGATCAGATCAACGTCGCCAGCGATGTGGTGGGCGAGGCCGCGAACTTCATGATCGAGGGCCAGGAAGCCATCGTGGCCCTCCACGAAGGCACGCCGCTGTACGTGGAGTTGCCCGCCTCGGTGAACCTGACGATCACCTATACCGAACCCGGACTGCAGGGCGACCGCTCCTCGGCGGGTACCAAACCGGCCACGCTGGAGACGGGATACGAGATCCAGGTCCCGCTCTTCGTGGACCAGGACACCAAGGTCAGGGTCGACACCCGGACCGGGGAATACCTCGGCCGCGTAAGCGACTGAGGTGCGCGCACGCAGCAAAGCCCGCAAACGGGCGATCGACGTCCTCTACGAGGCCGACCAACGGCACCGCAGTACGAGCCAGGACGACGGCGAGAAGCGGTTGGCCGAGGTACTTCTGCCCGTGCTGGCCGAGCGGATCGCACACCCCGGCACCCAGACGGCGCTGCCGGAGTACGCCGTCCAGGTCGTCGAGGGTGTGGCCGAGCACGCCGATCAGATCGATGAGGCGTTGAGCACCTTCTCCCAGGGGTGGACGCTGGACCGGATGCCCGCGGTAGATCGAGCGATCCTACGTGCGGCCGCCTGGGAGATCCTGTACAACCCCGAGGTGCCCAACCCAGTAGCCATCGATGAAGCGGTGACGCTGGCGCGATCACTGTCCACCGACGAATCCCCGTCCTTCGTAAACGGTCTGCTCGCCCGCATCGCCCAGATGGGCCCGAGTCTGGTCGACTGACCGCGGCCGCACCCGCACCGGCGGGCGGGTAGCCCGCCGAGCACGTACTGCAGCGCAGCCGGCTACCTGGGACGGGCGTCGTCGGCGAGACCGGCGCCGATCGGTACGGCTGGCTGCTCGGACGACGTCGAGCCGTCCGGCTCACCTGCTGCATCGTCGGCCGACAGGTCCCGCACCAGCCGCCTGCGCAGAATCACAGCGACTACCGGAGCGGCCAGGGCCACTAGCGCGACTGCAACGGACCACGGGTTCATGTGCGCCACCTCCAACGATGCGGCATCGAGTGTGGTCACTATCACTGTAAGCGTCGCCCGACCCGCCGTCCCGGGCCCAAGGTCCCAGTCCGGCGGGCGTGGGCTCGGCGCCTGCGGTGAGCAACCCGGTAAGGTTGCCACCGGCACTGATCCTTTAAGCCCGTCCAGTGAGGCGGGGAAGGAGGGAGCCAGATGAACTCTGGCAGCCTTGGCACCGAGGTCCTCGGTCCGGAGGAGATCTCCCGGGCACTGACCCGGATCGCACACGAGATCCTGGAACGCAACAAGGGCGCCGAGGATGTGATCCTGCTCGGTATCCCCACCCGGGGCGTCCCGCTGGCACAGCGGCTCGGCCGGCGCATCATTCAAGCCGAGGGCGGCCCGAAGGCGGATCTTGAGCATCTGGTGGGCACGCTGGACATCACGATGCACCGGGACGACCTGCGAGCCAACCCCACCCGCGCGCTGACGCCCACGGATTTACCGCCGCGAGGGGTCGACGACGCAATCGTGGTGTTGGTCGATGATGTGCTCTATTCCGGGCGCACCGTGCGAGCGGCACTCGATGCGATCTCCGACCTGGGCAGACCCAGGGCAGTCCAACTGGCGGTGTTGGTGGACCGCGGCCATCGAGAACTGCCGATCCGGGCAGATTTCATCGGCAAGAACCTGCCCACCTCGCGAACCGAACGGATCAGCGTGCAGCTGCAGGAAACCGATGGACACGACGGGGTGGTGCTGACATGAGACACCTGCTCTCCGCAGGGGACCTGAGCCGCACCGAGGCGATCGACATCCTCGACACCGCCGAGACCATGTCGGCCACCCAACAGCGCCAGATCAAGAAACTCCCCACGTTGCGCGGGATGACCGTGGTCAACCTCTTCCTGGAGGACTCCACCCGCACCCGAATCTCGTTCGAGGCCGCCGCGAAGCGGCTGTCGGCCGACGTCATCAACTTCTCCGCGAAGGGATCCTCGGTCTCCAAAGGTGAGTCGTTGAAGGACACCGCGCAGACTTTGCAGGCGATGGGGGCAGATGCTGTGGTGATCCGGCACGCAGCCTCCGGAGCCCCACACCGCCTCGCCCACACCGGATGGATCGATGCGCCGGTGCTCAACGCGGGCGACGGTGCACATCAGCACCCCACCCAGGCCCTGCTGGACGCTTACACCATGCGTCATCACCTGCGTGCCGAAAGATCCAGGGGCGCGGACCTCAGCGGTGTGCGGGTGGTGATCGTCGGTGACGTGCTCCACTCCCGGGTGGCCCGCTCCAACGTCGACCTGCTGCACATCCTCGGCGCCCACGTTCTCCTGGTGGCCCCGCCCACGCTGCTGCCGGTGGGGGTGCAGGCCTGGCCGTGCGAGGTGACCTACGACCTGGACGCCGCGATCGCATCCCACCGTCCGGATGCGGTGATGATGCTACGAGTGCAACGCGAACGGATGTCGAACAAGGGCGGGGGGTTCTTCCCCTCGCCGATGGAGTACGCGCGCAGGTACGGGTTGGACGCCACCAGGATGGCCGCCCTGCCCGACCATGCCATCATCATGCACCCCGGCCCGATGAACCGCGGCCTGGAGATCAGCGCCGCGGCAGCCGACTCGCCCCGGTCCACGATCCGCGAACAAGTCGCGAACGGGGTAGCGGTCCGGATGGCGGTGCTCTACCTACTGTTGGCCGGACGCAGCCAGTCCCGCCCCGACCTTCCCCTGGAGGCATGACCGGATGTCGCAGACGTATCTGGTGCGCGGAGCCGCCCCGCTCGGCGGCGCGGCTACCGACCTGTTCCTGGCCGACGGATTGATCGCAGCCACCGGCAAGGACGCACAGCGCGCCGCCGGCGCCGATACCGAGGTGATCGACGCCGAAGGGCTGATCGCCCTACCCGGGCTGGTGGATTTGCACACCCACCTGCGCGAACCCGGTCGAGAGGACGCCGAGACGGTCGCCTCGGGCACTCGGGCGGCCGCCGCCGGCGGATTCACCTGTGTGCATGCCATGGCCAACACCGACCCGGTGGCCGACACCGCCGGGGTGGTGGAGCAGGTGTACCACCTGGGACGCGACGCCGGGTGGGTCGAGGTGCGCCCGGTGGGCGCGGTGACCGTGGGTCTCGGCGGCACGCAACTTGCCGAACTCGGCGCGATGGCAGATTCGGCCGCTGGCGTTCGGGTGTTCTCCGATGACGGGAAATGCGTCTCCGATCCGTTGTTGATGCGCCGGGCCCTGGAATACGTCAAAGCCTTCGACGGCGTGATCGCACAGCATGCGCAGGAGCCCCGCCTGACCGACGGTGCGGTGATGCACGAGGGGCGGATGTCCGCCGACCTCGGGCTCACCGGATGGCCCTCGGTCGCCGAGGAGGCAATCATCGCCCGCGACGTGCTGTTGGCCGAGCACGTCGGATCCCGGGTGCACATCTGCCACCTGTCCACCGCCGGCTCGGTGGACATCGTTCGGTGGGCAAAGGCCCGGGGGATCGCGGTCACTGCCGAGGTCACGCCCCATCACCTGCTGCTTACCGACGACCTGCTCGCCGATTACGATCCCGCCTACAAGGTGAACCCCCCGCTTCGCACCGCCGAGGACGTGGCGGCGGTCCGGTCCGGGCTGGCCGACGGCACGATCGACATCGTCGCCACCGACCACGCCCCGCACACCTTGGAGGACAAGGATTGTGAGTTCTCGGCCGCCGCGTTCGGGATGACCGGCCTGGAGACCGCCGTCAGCGTCGTGGTGGAGGCAATGATCACTCCCGAGGAACACGGCTTCGGCTGGGCCGATATCGCCCGGGTGATGTCCAGCGAACCTGCGCGGATCGGCCGGGTGAGACGCCAGGGTCAGGGGCTGACCGCGGGCGCGGCCGCGCATCTGACCCTGGTCGATGCCCACGCCCATACCGTGGTCGACCCCCGAAGGCACGCGAGCGCCAGCAGCAACACCCCGTACGTGGGACGGACGTTGCCGGCAGCGGTGCACGCCACCTTCTACGCAGGCCGTCCCACCGTGCTGGAGGGCCAACTACAGGACGAGCGGAGTACGCCATGATTCGTGCCGTGGAAACTGTGCAGGGCAGCGCCTACGGCCCGGATGAGGCTCTGCTGGTACTGGAGGACGGGACGGCAGCCCGCGGCCGGGCCTACGGGGCCAAGGGACGCGCCGCGGGCGACATGGTCTTCACCACGTCGATGACCGGCTACCAAGAGGTCCTCACCGACCCCCGCCACGCCGGCCAGATCGTGATGATGACCGCGCCACATGTGGGCAACGTGGGAATGATCCCGGAGGACTCGCGCTCGGGACGCATCTGGGCAAGCGGACTCATCGTCCGCGACCCCGCCCGACGCGCCTCGCACTGGCGCGCCGAAACCGAACTCGACGCTGAACTGCGAGCCCAGGACGTCGTCGGCATCGCGGAGGTGGACACCAGGGCCCTGACCCGCCATCTGCGCGACCACGGCGTGCTGCGGGCCGGTATCTTCTCCGGCCCGCACCTGCCGTCCGTGCCGGGTCCCCAGGGAATCCAGCCCCTCCTTGCCCAGGTGCGTCAGTCCGCTGCGATCACCGGCACGGCACTAAGCGAGCAGGTCAGCACCGCTGCCGCTTACACTCTCGAGCCGGACGGCAACCCCGACCAGCAGGGCCCCACAGTGGCAGTGCTGGACCTCGGAATGGATACCCGCACCCTCCGGGCCCTGACGGGACGGGGCCTGCGGGCACACGTGCTGCCTGCGGCTGCCGGTGCCGACCAGGTGCTGGCCGGTGATCCCGACGGGGTCTTCTTCACCAACGGCCCAGGTGACCCCGCCGAGATGGACCGCGCCGTCGAGGTGGCACGCGCCGTGCTCGCCGCGAAGATCCCCTTCCTGGGACTGGGGCTGGGGCATCAGATCCTCGGCCGCGCGCTCGGCCTGGAGACGTACGCCCTGCACGCCGGCCATCGCGGCCGGAACCACCCGGTGCAGGAACTCGACACCGGCAAGGTCCTCATCACCACCCACAACCACGGGTTCGCGGTGCAGGCACCGACCGCAGAACCGATCGCCGAGCCGGCGATGAGCCCATACGAGGGGGGACGCTTCGGGCGCGTGCGGGTCTCCCACGTGTCGTTGACCGATCAGGTGGTTGAAGGCCTGGAGTGTGTGGACGTCCCGGCCCTGTCGGTGCAGTTCCACCCAGGCGCCGGCCACGAAGCAGGTCGCCCGTACGACCGGTTCGCGGCGATGATCAGCACTGATGCGGCGACCCGGGTCGCCAGTGAGGAAAACTGATGCCCCGTCGTTCTGACCTGTCCAGTGTGTTGGTGATCGGATCCGGTCCGATCGTGATCGGCCAGGCCGCCGAGTTCGACTATTCGGGCACCCAAGCGTGCCGGGTACTGCGCGATGAGGGTCTGCGGGTCATCCTGGTGAACTCCAACCCGGCCACCATCATGACCGACCCGGAGTTCGCAGACGCGACCTACATCGAGCCGATCACCCCCGACGTGGTGGCCTCCATCATCGCCAAGGAGCGGCCCGATGCGATTCTGCCTACGTTGGGCGGGCAAACCGCGTTGAACACCGCGATTGCGTTGGATGAGTCCGGTGTACTGGCCCAGTACGAGGTCGAGATGATCGGGGTGAACACCGCCTCCATCCATCTGGCGGAGGACCGGGAGGCGTTCAAGGAAGTGGTCGAACGCTGCGGAGCGGAAAGCGCGCGCAGTTCGATCGTGCAATCCATGGAGGGGGCGCTGCAGGCGGCGGACGAGCTGGGCTACCCGATCGTGGTCCGCCCCTCCTTCACGATGGGGGGTTTGGGGTCAGGCATCGCCCACGACGAAACCGATCTACGCCGCATCGTCGGCTCCGGCCTGCATTACTCACCCACCGCCGAGGTGCTCCTGGAGGAGTCCATCCTCGGGTGGAAGGAGTACGAACTGGAACTGGTTCGCGACAGCGCGGACAACGTGGTGGCGGTGTGCTCGATCGAGAACATCGACCCGGTGGGGGTACACACGGGGGATTCCATCACCGTGGCTCCGGCGGTGACGTTGACCGACCAGGAGTTCCAGAAACTGCGCGATGTGGGCATCGCCATCATCCGTGAGGTCGGCGTGGACACCGGCGGCTGCAACATTCAATTCGCCCTGCACCCCCACACCGGCCGGGTCGTGGTGATCGAGATGAACCCGAGAGTCTCCCGCTCCTCGGCGCTGGCCTCCAAGGCCACCGGCTACCCGATCGCCAAGATCGCCGCGAAGTTGGCTATCGGCTACACGTTGGATGAGATCACCAACGACATCACCGGCACCACCCCGGCCGCCTTCGAGCCGACCATGGACTACGTGGCCGTGAAGGTGCCCCGGTTCAACTTCGAGAAGTTCCCGGCCGCTGAGCCGTTGCTGACCACCACGATGAAATCGGTGGGCGAAGCCATGGCCCTGGGCCGCAACTTCACCGAGGCGCTGCAAAAGGGATTGCGGTCCATCGACACTCCGGAGATCGCCTTCGACTACTCCGGGCCGGCGCCGGATGCGGACCGCACCGCCGAACTGCTCGAACAGATCGCCACACCCACACCGGAGCGACTGATCCAAGTCCAACAGGCCGTGCGCGGCGGGGCCCGCCTGGATCAGATCGTGGCAGCCACCGGGATCGACCCCTGGTTCGTAGACCAGTTGCTCCTGCTGCAGGAAGTGGCCGACGAGATCGCCGCTACCCCACGGTTGGATGCCGATGTGCTTCGCCGGGCCAAGAGGCACGGGTTCTCCGATCAGCAGATCGGTGATATCCGCGGTCTTAGTGAGGCCACGGTGCGCGAGTTGCGCCACGCCTTCGGACTACACCCGGTGTACAAGACCGTGGACACCTGCGCGGGGGAGTTCCCGGCGATCATGCCGTACTACTACTCCAGTTACGACACCCAGACCGAGGTGGCACCGCGGAAGCGCCCGGCCGTGCTCATCCTGGGGTCCGGACCCAACCGGATCGGCCAAGGCATCGAGTTCGACTACTCCTGCGTGCACGCCGCCCTGGCGCTGCAGGACCGTTACGAGACGGTGATGGTCAACTGCAACCCCGAGACGGTCTCCACCGACTACGACACCGCCGACCGGCTCTATTTCGAGCCACTCACCCTCGAAGACGTCCTGGAGGTATACCGAGCCGAGAGCGCAGCGGGCGAGGTCGCGGGCGTGATCGTACAACTGGGCGGGCAGACCCCGTTGTCGCTGGCAGCAGACCTGGAAGCGGCCGGTTTACCGATCTGGGGCACCTCGCCGTCGGCTATCGACGCGGCCGAGCATCGCGGCCAGTTCGGTCAAGTGCTGCTGGCGGCCGGACTGCCCGCACCGGCCTTCGGAACCGCCATCTCCCTGGAACAGGCACGGCAGGTGGCCGACCAGATCGGCTACCCGGTGCTGGTGCGCCCCTCCTACGTACTCGGTGGCCGGGGGATGGAGATCGTCTACGACGAGGAGCAACTGACCGACTACCTCCGCCGCGCCACCGGGGTGTCGGGAAGCGCCGCCGAGCACGCCACGCTGCCGGCTCCGGTCCTGGTGGACAGATTCCTGGACCAAGCGATCGAAGTCGACGTCGATGCCATCTACGACGGGGAGGAACTCTTCCTCGGCGGGGTGATGGAACACATCGAGGAAGCAGGCATCCACTCCGGTGACTCCTCCTGCGTCATGCCCCCGATCACCTTGTCCGACTCCATGGTCGCCCGGATCCGCGAATCAACCGAGGCCATCGCCCGCGAGGTCGGGGTCCGGGGGCTATTGAACATCCAGTTCGCACTCGCCGCCGATGTGCTGTACGTCCTGGAAGCCAATCCCCGGGCGTCGCGAACCGCGCCGTTCGTGTCCAAGGCCACCGGGGTGGCGTTGGCGAAGGCGGCGGCGCTGGTGATGTCGGGAATGTCGATCGCGCAATTGCGCAGCGACGGCGTGCTCCCCGCGCAGGACGCCATCGCCACCAGCCCGAACGCTCCCATCGCGGTCAAGGAGGCGGTGCTGCCGTTCAAACGCTTCAGCACCCCCAAGGGCAACGTGGTCGATACCGTCCTCGGGCCGGAGATGCGCTCCACCGGCGAGGTGATGGGCGTTGATGTCGACTTCCCCTTGGCCTTCGCCAAGTCGCAGGCCGCCGCCTTCGGTGGGCTGCCGATGAGTGGCACCGTGTTCGTCTCGGTGGCCGACCGGGACAAACGGTCCCTGGTGCTGCCGGTGAGCCGGCTGGTGGAGCTGGGCTTCACCATTCTGGCCACTGCCGGGACCGCCAGCGTGCTCAACCGCAACGGCATCCCGTGCACCGTGGTGCGCAAGGCCTCCGACGGGCCCGGGCCGGATGGCCAGGGCACGATCGTTGACCTCATCCGCGCCGGCCAGGTGGACATGGTGATCAACACCCCGGGTTCCCGGCGCGCCCGCGCCGACGGGCACGATATCCGCACTGCGACCACGGTGGCGGACCGCGCGATCGTGACCACGATGCAGCAGTTCAGCGCTGCGGTGCAGGGAATCGAGGCGCAGCGGCGCGGCCCGTTCGCCGTGCGCGCCCTGCAGGAGTACGCCCGCCCCGGTGGGGGCTTGGCGGCGGTCGAGACCAGGCCGGTGCAGGACGCCGGACCCGCTGTGGACGAGGCGTGATGCCTGCGACACCCGGATCGACAACCCCGGCACCGGCTCCGGACGCTGCACCCGAACCCTTCGGAACCCGACTCGCCCAGGCGATGGACACCCGCGGGCCGGTGTGCGTGGGCATCGACCCGCATGCTGAACTAATACGCCGGTGGGGTTACCCGAACGACGCCGAAGGGCTCCGCGAGTTCAGCCTGCGGGCCCTGGAAGCACTCAGTCCGCACGTGGCCGCGGTGAAACCTCAGGCCGCGTTCTTCGAACGGTTCGGCAGCGCCGGCGTACAGGTCCTGGCCGAGGTGCTGGCACAGGCCCGAGCCGCCGGGGTGGTGTGCATCCTGGACGCCAAGCGAGGCGATATCGGATCGACGATGTCCGCCTACGCCCAGGCGTACCTGTGCGACGGTTCGGACCTGGCCGCCGATGCGGTGACCCTGGCGGCCTACGTGGGCTACGAAGCGTTACGGCCGGCCCTGGATGCCGCCGCCCGCAGCGGTCGGGGGGTCTTCGTGCTTGGCCTGACCTCCAACCCCGAGGGCGCCTCGGTGCAGCACGCGCGCACCGCGGGGGGCGCCACGGTGGCCGCTGAGATCGCCCGGCAGGCCGCCGCCGACAACGCTCTCGCAGTGGCCGGGGGAGCGCGGTGGGGACATGCGGGGCTGGTGGTGGGGGCTACCGTCGCAGACGCGATCGGCGTCACCGGTACCGAACTGTCCCAGTTCAAAGGTCCCCTCCTGGCGCCCGGCCTGGGGGCCCAGGGTGCCGACGCCGCCCAACTGGCCGACACCTTCGGCCCAGCGCTACCGGCCGTGCTCGCAAGCGCTTCCCGGAGCGTGCTGCGGGCCGGGCCGGACCCGCGGGCGCTGGCGGACGCGGCTCGAGCGCTGGCAGCGGATGTGGCCCGTGCGACCGGCCGCGCCTGAGGCAGCTGCCTGGACCAGCGCTGCAACCGGCACCTGCCGATTGATCTGCACCGAGGCCGTGGGCTAGGTTTCCTGTCATCCGTACCGTCGAATCGAGGTCGAGCACCGTGGCATTACCACCCTTGACACCCGAACAACGCAGGGAGGCGTTGGAGAAGGCGAAAGCCGCTCGCGCCACCCGCGCCGAGGTGAAGAATCGCCTCAAGTACTCCGGGGCCACCCTCTCCGAAGTCCTCGAGGAGGGCCGGTCGGACGAAGCGATCGGGAAACTGAAGGTGGTATCGCTGCTGGAGTCTTTGCCCGGTGTGGGGAAGGTCACCGCACGGCAGGTCATGGGAGATATCGGCATTGCCGAGTCCCGTCGCGTTCGGGGCCTGGGCCCGCACCAGCGAGCCAAACTGGTGGAGCGGTTTGGCTGAACAGGACCTCCCGCGCAGAGCCCACAGCCGTCTGACCGTACTCGCCGGACCAACCGCGGTGGGCAAGGGAACCGTCTCGGCCGACGTGCGCCGTCGTTATCCGCACGTCTGGCTGTCCACCTCGGTGACCACCCGCCCGCCCCGGCCCGGCGAACAGGACGGGGTGCACTACTGGTTCGTCAGTGAGAACGAGTTCGCCCAGATGGTGCGCCGGGAAGAGTTGCTGGAGTGGGCGGTGGTGCACGGCAGACACAGTTACGGCACACCGCTTGCCCCGTTGCTGGCACGGTTGGAGGCAGGCGAGCCGGCGTTGTTGGAGATCGATCTCCAAGGTGCCCGCCAGGTACGCGAACGCATGCCCGAAGCACGGTTCGTCTTCCTTGCCCCGCCCAGTTGGGATGAACTGCTGCGGCGGCAGGCCGGCCGCGGCACGGAGGATGAAACCGAACGGCAACGGCGCCTCGAGACCGCGAAGGTAGAGATGGCGGCGGTGGATGAGTTCGATCACATCATCGTCAACGACGACGTGGCACGGGCCACTGATGAGTTGGTTTCCCTGATGTGTGAAGGCTAGAATGTTGCGTTGGACCCGTCGTCGACCGCGTGAGGATTGTGAACACCATGGCAGGAACCGTCGCCAACCCAGAGGGCATCACCGACCCCCCGATCGATGAACTGCTCGAGGCTGTCGACTCCAAGTATGCCCTGGTGATCTATTCCGCCAAGCGGGCCCGGCAGATCAACTCCTACTACGCCCAACTCAACGAGGGCCTGCTGGAGTACGTCGGCCCGTTGGTGGAGACCGAACTCCAAGAGAAACCGCTGTCGATCGCGATGCGGGAGATCAACGAGGGCCTGCTCCAGCTCGAGCAAACCGAGGGCTGACCCGCCCGTGCGCATCATCCTGGGGGTCTCCGGAGGGATCGCTGCGTACAAGGCCGCTCTCGCGCTGCGGCTCCTGACCGAAGCAGGTCATCAGGTCCGGGTGATTCCCACCGTGGCCGCCTTGGAGTTCGTGGGAAAAACCACGTGGGAGGCGTTATCCCACGAGCCGGTGACCACCTCCGTCTTCGAGGGGGCGGACACTGTCGATCACGTCCGGCTCGGCCGTGAAGCAGACTTGGTGATCATCATCCCCGCTACCGCCGACCTGCTCGCCCGGGCCGCCTCCGGCCGGGCCGACGACCTGCTGACCGCGACGTTGCTCACGGTGACATCGCCGGTGGTTTACGCACCGGCGATGCACACCGAGATGTGGCAGCACCCAGCCACGCAGGCGAACGTGGCGACCCTGCGGGAGCGCGGAGCGCACGTGTTGGACGTCGCCACCGGGCGCCTGACGGGGCAGGACACCGGCCCCGGTCGTATGGCCGAACCGGAGGACGTCGTCTCCGCCGCGCTGCAGATCGCCGCGGAGTACCGCGGCGATCGGGACGACGCGACGACCCGGGCGGATGACAGCCTGGCGGGCCGGCGGGTGGTGATCAGCGCCGGCGGTACCCGGGAGCCCCTCGACCCCGTGCGGTTCCTAGGCAATCGGTCCTCCGGTCGGCAGGGATTGGCGCTGGCGCGGGTCGCAGCCGACCGCGGCGCCCGAGTGCAGGTCGTGGCGGCGAACGTGGAGGACGCCTTGCTCGCCGAACTGCCCAGCGCCGTCGAGGTGGAGCAGGTGGAGACCACCGCCGAACTGCAACACGCGATGACCAGGCACGCGGCGGACGCGGATGTGCTCATCATGGCCGCTGCCGTCGCGGATTTCCGGCCTGCGAACTCCTCGGAGTCGAAGATCAAAACCCATGACCCGGCCGGTCATCGCCAGGAGGCGCCGGTGATCGAACTGGTGTCGAACCCGGACATCCTCGCCGGACTGGTGCGAGAACGACGGGATGGCCAGGTGGTGGTGGGTTTTGCTGCGGAGACCGGCCAGGACGCCGAGGAGGTGCTGTCCCACGGCCGGAACAAGGCAGCACGCAAGGGCGCCGATCTGCTCGCGGTCAACCACGTCGGCGCGGGCTTGGGATTCGGTGATGTGCCCAACGCGGTGGTGGTGTTGCGTCCCGACGGCACAGAGGTAGGGCGTGCAGCGGGGTCCAAGACCGATGTCGCCGTCGGTCTCCTTGATGCCGTGGAGGAGCGGCTCGCCGCGCGGCCCTGAGCCCGGGCTAACTGTCGGGGTGAGGCAGTAGGCTCGCGACTGTGAGTCACCGACTGTTTACCTCCGAGTCCGTCACCGAAGGCCACCCGGACAAGATCTGCGACCTGATCTCGGACAGCATCCTCGATGCGATGCTCGAGCAGGACCCCAACTCACGGGTCGCGGTGGAGTCGTTGGTCACCACCGGTCTGGTGCATGTGGCCGGGGAGGTCACCACACACTCCTATGTGGAGATCCCGCAACTGGTGCGGGACGTCATCACCGAGATCGGGTACACCTCTTCCGATATCGGGTTCGACGGGCGTTCGTGCGGGGTGTCGCTGTCGATAGACCAGCAGTCCCCGGAGATCGCCGCCGGCGTCAACCAATCGCTCGAGGTGCGCCAGGGCACCGCCGCCGACGATCTCGACCTCCAGGGCGCGGGGGACCAGGGGCTCATGTTCGGCTATGCCTGCTCCGACACCCCGGAGTTGATGCCATTGCCGATCCTGATGTCCCACCGCATCACCCAACGACTGACCCAGGTTCGCAAGGAAGGCATCGCCCCGGGCCTGCGCCCGGACGGCAAGACCCAGGTCACCATCCGCTATGAGGGTGATCGGCCGGTGGGAGTGGACACCGTGGTGCTGTCGACCCAACACGACGGCAGCATCGACCACGAACGCGAGCTGCCCGGTCTCGTGCAGGAGTACGTGTTGGATCCAGTCCTCGACGGGTTCGCCGCTGGATTGGACTTGGATATCTCCGGCGTCACCACCCTGGTCAACCCCTCCGGCGCCTTTGTGCTCGGCGGGCCGATGGGGGATGCCGGTCTGACCGGGCGCAAGATCATCGTCGATACCTATGGCGGAATGGCCCGGCACGGCGGTGGCGCCTTCTCCGGCAAGGACCCGTCCAAAGTGGACCGATCCGCCTCCTATGCGATGCGCTGGGTGGCCAAGAACGTCGTCGCCGCCGCGCTCGCTACCCGCTGTGAGGTCCAAGTGTCCTACGCCATCGGACGCGCGCACCCGGTCGCGGTGTACGTGGAGACGTTCGGCACCGAAACGGTGCCCGTAAGCCGCATCGAGCATGCCATCACCGACGTGTTCGATCTGCGCCCCCTGGCGATCATCGAGCAACTGGACCTGATGCGCCCGATATACGCCCGCACCAGCAACTACGGGCACTTCGGCCGGGAACTTGCCGAATTCACTTGGGAACAACCCAGCAAGGTAGCGGATCTACAAGCCGCGGTGAACTGAGCAACCTACTCGCCCAGCACGGGTTTGGCCCCCTGTGGGCGGTTCGTGGTGGGATCGGCACATGAGCACCGACCAACCCGCACTGCTGCAGGTGGATGGTGCCCGACCGCCCGAGGCACCCGACCACCGCCTGGTGGCCGAGGTGCTGGTGCAAACCCCGCTGGCGCACCTGGACCGCACCTTCGACTATGCCGTGCCGGAGGCTTTGGTGCCCAGCACCAGGCCCGGAGTTCGGGTCAAGGTGCGCTTCGCCGGCACTGAACGGGACGGGTTCGTGGTGGCGACCCGCGCTCCCAGAGCGGGTGAACGCCCCCTGATCCAACTCCGGCGGGTGGTCTCGGAAGTTCCCGCCCTCACCCACGAGATCCTCACCTTGTGCCGCTCGGTGGCGCGCTATTACGCCGGCACGCTGAGCGATGTACTCCGGCTCGCCGTTCCTCCCCGGCATGCGGCGGCGGAGCGAGCAGCCCTGCAACGCGCTGACCGCACCGAGGAGGAACGGTCCGAACGTGCCGAGGGCGAACGACCTGAAGGCACCGAGGGGCACCGGGCTGAACGCCCCGAGGAGCATGGGGCTGAACGCACCGGGAGGGCCGGACAGCATCAGACGCACGACGATGCCCGGCGCGAGGCGGGCGCACCCACCGGCCGGTACGACTGGACCCAGGAGCAGCCGCCGACCTGGCCGCCGATCGGTTCGCTGCCACGCGAGCAGGACTGGGCACCGTATCCGGGGGGTGCGGCGTTCCTGCGGCGTCTCGCATCCGGCGACCACCCTCGGGCGGTATGGACGGCGTTGCCATGGGCGCCTGCGCATGCGGAAGGTGAGGCACGCCCCCAAGACCCGCATTGGGCCGTTGCAATCACACAGGCCATCATCGCGACCTGTAATTCCGGCAGGTCGGTGCTGACTGTCGTGCCCGACGAGCGGGACGTGCAGACGCTGTCGGCGGCGCTTCGCCACGCCGGTGTGCTCCACGAGGTGCTCAGCGCGGACCAGGGCCGTTCGGCGCGGTACCGCAGATTCATCCTCGCTCTGACCGGGCAGGTGCAGGTGGTGATCGGCACCCGATCGGCGGCGTTCGCTCCAGTACCGCGCCTGGGTCTGGTGATCTGCTGGGACGAGGGGGACGATTCGCTGGCCGAGTTGCGCAAGCCCTACCCCCACGCCCGCACCGTGCTGATCCAGCGCGCCGACCTGAGCGGGGCCGGCGCCCTTATCGGGGGATTCGCGCGCAGTCCCCAAGCCCAGGTGTTGGTCCGGGACGGGTGGGCCAAATCCCTGCACGCGGACCGCGCTATGGTGCGCCGGGCCGCGCCGCGTGTGCAGGCTCCCGGGGAAGCGGATCTGGAGGCCGAGGGACCTGCCGGCCGAGCCCGTATCCCGAGTCTCGCTTGGCGGGTGCTACGCCATGCCCTCCACTCCGGTCCGGCGTTGGTGCATGTGCCACGTGCGGGATACCTCCCGGCCACCTCCTGCGGCCGCTGTCGCACTCCGGCGCGATGTGCGAACTGTCACGGACCGCTGCGGCTCGCGCATCCGGATGCTGTGCCGGCCTGCGGCTGGTGCGGGCGCCTCGCGACGAACTGGACGTGCCAGGAGTGTGGTCACAACCGCCTGCGAGCAACCCGGGTCGGCAGCAGCCGCACCGCCGAGGAACTCGGCCGGGCCTTCCCTGGCGTGCCCGTGCTCGTCTCCGGCCGGGATGGGGGAGTGGTGGGCGCCGTCGACGCCCGTCCACGGCTGGTGGTGAGCACGCCCGGCGCCGAGCCGAGCGCCGAGGGCGGTTACCATGCGGCGGCGCTCCTGGATGCGGCCGTGACCACCGAACGTCCCGAACTTGACGCAGCGGTCGAGGCACTGCGGCGGTGGATGCGCGCGGCAGCGCTGGTGCGTCCTGCGCCGACGGGCCAGGTGGTTCTGCTGGGCCAGGGTGCACCGGTGCCGACCCAAGCAATGGTGCGGTGGGACCCGATCGGATTGGCCGAACGCGAACTTGATGAGCGTGCTGAACTGAGTTTTCCGCCGCATGTGCACATGGCCGCAGTCGAAGGCGGGGCCGAAGCGGTGCGCAGTTTCCTTCGTATCCTCAACGTCCCACCGCAGGTCGAGGTGCTCGGGCCGGTGGACGTGCCCGCCGCAAGCGTGCCCGTTTTCGATGACGATCAGGCTGGGGCCACACGAACCGCGGGCGAACGAAGCGTGTCCGGACAAACGCCCCTGGCTGCTGAGGTACCGATCCACTCCGAGCCGACTGTGCGAGCGCTGATCAGGGCGCCGCGACAATTGGCCACCGAAGTCAACACCGCCCTCACCCATGCACAGGCTCTTCGCAGCGCCCGGAAAGAACCCGGGGCGGTGCGTGTCCAGGTCGATCCGGCGCGACTGTGGTGAGTGGGTCGAACGATGGACACGAGGCTGTCGGGTGACGCCGGCCCAAGGGGTGCTGGTGGCCCGAGCGGTGCTGATCGCCCGAGCGACGCTGATCTACCGAGCCATCCTGATCGCCCGAGCGGTGTTGGTGGCCCCGAGCGGTGCTGACGGGCAATCCAACCCCTAGACTCAAGCCTGGCCTGAAGAAGGAAGGTGACCATGCGCGTGCTGTTCAGCGGGACACCCGCGGTCGCGCTACCGTCTCTGCGTGCGCTGTTGGACAGCGACCATGACGTGGTCGGAGTACTTACCCGGCCCCCTGCGCCCGTTGGCCGCAAGCGGGTCCTGACGCCGAGTCCGGTACACCAACTGGCGCTGGACCATGGCCTGCCGGTGATCACCACCAACCGCCCCCACGAGCAGGAGGTCCTCGAACAGATCGCTGATACCGGCGCACAGGTCAGTGCGGTGGTGGCCTACGGCGCTCTACTTCGCGAACCGGCCTTGTCCGTCCTGCCTTACGGGTGGGTCAACCTCCACTTCTCCCTACTGCCGGCCTGGCGCGGTGCTGCACCGGTCCAGCACGCGATCTGGGCAGGAGACACCACCACCGGAGTGAGCACATTCCAGATCGAGGCCGGGTTGGACACCGGCCCGGTTCTATCCACACGCCCGCACCCGATCGGCCCCGAGGACACTGCCGGAGACCTGCTGGAAACCCTCGCCCACCTGGGCGCGCCGGTACTCATCGAGACCCTGGACCAGATCGAGGCCGGCACTGCCCAACCCATACCGCAACCGAGTACCGGTGTTTCCCACGCTCCGCGCCTCACCAGTGCCAATGCCCGGATCGACTGGAACTCCAGCGCAGCAAGAGTCGACCGCCACATCCGGGCCACCACCCCGGCGCCGGGAGCCTGGACGATGCACGCCGGCCGCCGGCTGAAACTGGGGCCGGTGCGACCCCAACCGGATGAGATCCCGCTCTCTCCCGGCCGGCTGCAGCACAGCAACGATTCGGTACTGGTGGGTACCTCGACCCACCCGGTTCGACTCACGCAGGTGGCGCCCGCCGGAAAGGGATGGATGGACGCCGCGGACTGGGCGCGCGGTGCGCGGCTGGATCCTGAGACGACACTGGGTGCAACCGATGGATAAGGCGCGAGGCAAGCGCCGGTCCCGCACGCAGAAACCACCGGACCCACGCCGCGGACGCGGGACCCGACCACACCGTCGAAACACCAAACCCCATGGCCCGCGCGCCGTGGCCGCGTCCCGGTTGTTGGCGTTCGACGTGCTCACGCAGGTGGAAGAAGCCGATGCCTACGCCAACCTGGCGCTGCCCAAACTGCTTCGGGAACGCCGAATCAGCGGCAGGGACGCGGCCTTCGCCACGGAACTGACCTACGGCACCCTACGTCTGCGGGGCCGGTACGACGCGATCGTGAACCTGGTGTCGGACCGGCCAGTGAAGGACCTGGACCCCCCGGTCAAACGCGTACTGCGCTTGGGCGCCCACCAACTGTTGGGCATGCGGGTGGCCCGCCACGCCGCCGTATCGGAATCCGTGGCCCTGGGGCGGGAAGCAGCCGGCAACGGGCCGGCCAACTTCGTGAACGCGATCCTACGCCGGATCAGCGAGCAGCCCGCGGAACGCTGGATCGACCAACTCGGTCCGGTCACCACCTCCGAGGGGTTGGACGTGCAGGCAGCAGCCGCGGTGCATTCCCACCCCGAATGGATGGTCCGGGCCATCCGAAGTGCCCTCGGTACCGGCGCTTCGGCAGAACTCGTCGAGTCCGCCCTGGCCGCCAACAACGTTCCTCCGGCAGTGTCGCTGTGCCTTCGCCCGGGTCTGGTCAACGCAGATGACGTGCCGCCGCGGTCCGGGGAACCCGGCCGCTGGGCGCCGACCTCCTGGACCTTGACTGCAGGTGGCGACCCGGGCGAGCTGGATGTGGTGCGCACCGGAGCAGCGGGCGTGCAGGATGAGGGCAGCCAACTCGTGACCCTGGCGCTGGCGGCAGCCGAAATCGAAGGCCCGGACAGTACCTGGTTGGACATGTGCGCCGGACCCGGCGGCAAAGCGGCCCTACTGGGCGCACTCCTGGCGGACCGAGACCCCGCCGGCCAACTCATCGCCAACGAGGTGGCGGCACACCGGGCCCGGCTGGTGGCAGACTCCACGCGAGCGGTGGGCAAGGTCCTCCCGGGGTTGCAAGTACGCAACGATGACGGCCGTGCCATCGGGGAAACAGAACCGGGACGCTACGACCGGGTCCTGGTAGATGCGCCGTGCACCGGGATGGGGGCCTTACGCCGCCGACCGGAGGCACGCTGGCGGCGCAGGCCCAGCGATCTGGCCACGCTGGGACCGCTGCAGCGAGAATTGCTCACCTCGGCGTTGCATTCCGTGCGCCACGGCGGGGTCGTGGGCTACGTGACCTGCTCCCCGCACCCGGCCGAGACCGACGTCGTCGTGCAGGACGCGCTGTCCGCATTCCCGGGGGCGCAACTGCTGGACGCCCCGGCGGTGCTGGCGCATGTGTCGCAGCAGGAGGTGGTCTCCGCCGAGGGGATGACGGCGCAACTCTGGCCGCACCAGCACGGCACCGACGCGATGTTCCTGGCGCTGATCCGACGCTGACCAAGTAGGCTCGGCGACCATGGAGATTCTCATCGCCCCCTCGGTGCTGAACGCGGACCTGTCCAGGCTTTCCGAGGAGGTAGCACGGATCTCCGCCGCGGACCTGGTCCACCTAGACGTGATGGACAACCACTTCGTTCCGAACCTGACCTTCGGACTGCCGGTCGTAAAAGCCCTGCTGCGGCACAGCCGCACCCCGGCCGATGTGCACCTGATGATCGAGGACCCCGACACCTGGGCACCCCAGTTCGCCGAGGCGGGGGCGGCCACCGTCACCTTCCACGCCGAAGCCGCGACCGCACCGATCCGGCTCGCCCGGACGCTGCGAGAAGCTGGCGCCCGGGCCGGGATCGCGCTGAATCCCACCACCGACGTCGAGCCGTACCTGGAGTTCCTCCCTGAGTTCGACCAGGTCTTGGTGATGACGGTCGAACCGGGTTTCGGCGGGCAGCCGTTCCTCGCCGGCGCGTTGCCGAAGGTTCGCCGGATCCGGGCGGCGAGCACCGCCGCGGGACTGGACACCTGGATCCAGGTCGACGGGGGAATCTCCCGGGACACCATCGCTCAGGCAGCCGAGGCGGGGGCGAACGTGTTCGTCGCCGGCTCAGCGGTGTACCGGGCGCAAGATCCCGACGCCGAGGTGCGAGCGTTGCGCGGATTGGCGGAGAAAGCATTCGTCCGCTGATCCGGCCACCCGGGGGATATGGCAGAATGTGAATTGATCGTGCTCCGGGGTCGGTGAAAGTCCGAGCCGGCGGTGAAAGTCCGCGACCCGAACCGTGCACCGCACGGGACGGTTGATCTGGTGAAACTCCAGAACCGACGGTGATAGTCCGGATGGGAGGAAGCACGCGGCGTCGCCCTACGGCGGCGCCGGCCAGGAGTTGCGCCGCGCAACCCAGGCTGGCCCCGGAGGCCGGTCTGGGAAGGAGAACCACACGTGCCGCGCAGCACCACCACGATGGTCACGCCCCGTCCGGGGCGGTCGCTGACTGTGCTCGCCCCGATCATCACCGGCGTCGTCGTGCTGCTCGGTTGGCAGGCACTGTCCTCGCTGCTCGGCTCACGCGCCCTCCCGGCCCCCGTCTCGCTGCTGCCGCGGCTGCTGACCGAACTGCGTGCGGGGGGTCTGCTCGGGTACGCCACGGTCACCTTTAGCGCAGCATTGTTGGGCTGCCTGATCGGTCTGGTCGTAGCGGTACCGCTGGGCTACATGATCGCCCGCTCCGCGACGATCTCAGCCGCCCTCGGACCTTACATCGCGGCCACCCAGGCGATCCCCGCCGTAGCGCTGGCGCCGCTGCTGGTGCTGTGGATCGGTTATGGACTGATCCCGATCGCGCTGCTGTGCGCCCTGCTGGTGTTCTTCCCCATTCTGATCAACACCGTCCTGGGACTGACCACACTGGATCCGGACGTTGTGGACGCGGCGCGGGTCGACGGCGCCGGTCGCGGGCGGCTGCTGTGGCACATCGAGGCCCCGTTGGCGCTGCCCTCGCTCCTTGCGGGGATCCGCAACGGTTTCGTGCTGTCCGTCACCGGCGCGGTGGTGGGGGAGTTCGTCATGGGCGGCGCTGGCCTGGGCATGCTGCTGACGGTCTACCGCGACCGGCAGGACACCACGGGACTATTCGCGATCCTCATCGCCCTGGCGGTCCTGGCGATGTTCTTCTTCTTCGCGATCCGCGCCCTGGAACGACAACTGCGCTGGTGAGGAGAAATATGCAATCCCGCACCCCCTTGTTCGCTGTGCCGCCTGCTAGGAGGGTCGCGGCAGTCGCGGCAGCCGCGACCACCCGGCCGCGACACCTCGTCCCGATCAGCCGGCTGCGCGTGCCGCGGCGTCGCGGCCGACGACGTCACCTGCTCGCCGTACTTTTCATCGCGCTCGTGGCCCTGGCCGGGTGCGGCGGCGAGATGGAGAGCGAATCTCCGGGCAGTGCCTCCGGCCCACCGGTTGAGGCAGTGATCGGACTGACCTACATCCCCGACGTGCAATTCGCCCCGTTCTACCTGGCGGAGGAGGCGGGATACTTCGCCGAGGCCGGCGTCGAGGTCGAGCTGCGGCACCACGGCGCCTCGGAATCCCTGTTCGGCGCCCTGGAAGCGGGACAGGAGGACCTGGTGGTGGCCGGCAACGATGAGATCCTGCAGGCGGTGGCTGCCGGCACCGAGGTCCGCAGCGTGGCCACGATGTACCAGGACTACCCGGTGCAGATCTTCGTCCCCGAACAGTCCCCGTACCAGGAGGTCGCGGACCTGGCCGGGCACAGCATCGGGGTACCCGGACCCTTCGGACAGAGTTGGTTCGGGCTCCTGGGATACCTCGACCAGGCCGGACTGGACACCGGCGACGTACACATCGAGCATGTGGGCTTCACCTTGTTCAACGCGCTGAGCGAAGGGCACGTCGACGCCGTCACCGGATTCGTCACGGGCGACACCGCCGCCTTCGCCACCGGGGAGTTCCCGGTCCGCACAATCGCCGACCCGGCCTCGTTGCCGCTGGTCAGCGTCGGGTTGGGCGCCTCGGACCCGTGGCTGGCCGATCACGGCGAGGCCGTACCGGCGGTGATCGAAGCCTTGGCACGCGCAGTGGACGACATCCGTGCCGACCCCACTGTGGCCGTGGAAGCCGCGGCGGTGCACATACCCGGCACCATGAGTCCGGAGGACGAAGCGGCGGCGCTGCTCACCGCCGAAGCGATGGTGGAGTTGTACGGCACCGGAGATTTCGGACAGCAGGATCCGGCCGCATGGGACGAGATGGCGCTGTTCATGGACCAGATGGGCCTGCTGGATCGCAGCGTCGCAGCCGATGAGGCGTATACCGACGAGTTCACCCCGGCACAGTAGGGTTCTCGATGTGAAGACCTTCGAGGAACTATTCGCCGAGTTACAGCACAAGGCGACCCAGCGCCCACCGAATTCGGCCACCGTGGCAGCGTTGGACGCCGGCGTGCATGAGATCGGTAAGAAGGTGGTCGAGGAAGCCGCTGAGGTGTGGATGGCGGCCGAGCACGAGGGGCCCGAACGCACGGCGGAAGAGGTCTCACAACTGCTTTACCATGTGCAGGTGCTGCTACTGGCCCGGGGCTTGACTCTCGATGATGTCTATCGCCATCTGTGACCCCGCCAGCACGTCACCACTGAACCGTTCATCCTGCACGTAGCCAGAAGGAGACTGCACGCGTGCTTCGAATCGCCATCCCGAACAAGGGATCACTCGCCGAACCGGCCAGCACCATGTTGCGAGAGGCGGGCTACCGGCAACGCCGCGACGGGCGTGAGCTGATCCTGCCCGACCCGGACAACCACGTGGAGTTCTACTTCCTACGGCCTCGGGACATCGCCGTCTACGTCGCCGCGGGCACCGTTCACGCCGGCATCACGGGGCGGGACCTGATGTTGGACTCCGGAGAGGATGCGGTGGAGCATCGTGCGCTGGGGTTCGCCCGGTCCACTTTCCGCTTCGCCGCGCCGAGAGACAGCATCCAGACCGTGGCTGATCTACAAGGCAAACGGGTGGCCACCTCCTACGCCACCGTGGTGCGCAAGCACCTGAAGAAACTGGGCATCGAGGCAGAAGTGGTCCGCCTGGACGGGGCGATCGAATCTACCGTTCGCCTCGGGGTGGCCGATGCGGTGGCCGATGTGGTCGAGACCGGCGCCACTCTGCGCGCAGCAGGCCTGGAGGTGTTCGGCGACCCGATCCTGCAGTCCGAGGCGGTGCTGATCCGCGCGCCGGGCCCGCAGGCCCCGGGTTTGGTGGTGTTGGACCGGCGGTTGCACGGGGTGCAGGTGGCCCAGCGGTATGTGCTGATGGACTATGACTGTCCGGTGAGCGTGCTGGAGCGCGCCGTGGCGATAACGCCGGGCTTCGAGTCCCCGACCGTTTCCCCGTTACACGACCGGGGGTGGGTGGCGGTACGGGCGATGGTGGAGCGGGAACACACCAACCAGATCATGGACCAGTTGTACGACGTCGGCGCGCGGGCGATCATCGTGACATCGATTCACGCGAGCCGGATCTGAGAGGCACATGAGTACCGACGACCCGTTCCGCACCTTCCGCCCCCGCGCGGTGCGGGTGGTCATCCCGCTGCTGCTGGCGGTTTGGATCGGTGGTTCCGCGTTCCTGATCGTGACCATGGTGCGGTACGAAGCCGACTACACCACGCACATCGCCGCGATCGCGATCCTGCTCGTACTCGCTGTCACGTTCTTGATGCGGGTCCTGCTGGTGCGGGCGGTGCCCGACCGGCAGGGACTGCGCGTCTACAACATCGTGTTGCGACACCACCTGCCTTGGGAACGCGTCGTCTCGGTGCGCTTCGGGGACCGTCCCTGGGTGCAGTTGGACATCTCGGACGGCACCGTGCTGTCGGTGATGGCCGTTCAACGCGCCGACGGCACCTACGCCCGCGAGGAGGCCTCCCGGTTAGCCGCGCTCGTTGCCGCCCACGAGGCCCGCGACGTGGACCCCGGCGACGGCCGCCGCTAGGAACGCCGACGGGTCCTGCTCCAGCCCTCGCCCCATCGTGGACAGGGGCACCGGGCTGTGCCGAAGCGCCTGAAGCAACCCGGAAACTCCGTGATGGTGCAGGTGGTGGCCCGCAGCGCGCAGGGCAGGGAGTTGCGCCTCGATCCGATCGGCCACCTCACGCAATACGGTCTGCTCGCCCAGAGCCGGCACAGGGACCTGCGCTGGTCGCAGCGCCACCCGCGTCAGCGCGGTCAGCGAGTGATGGGAGATGCCGTAGTGCCGGCCCCGGGGGTCTGCCCCCGACACCCGCAGGGCCGCCACCGGCGTCCCACGCAGGCTCACGGTCGCGTTCAACGCCTCACCCGCTCCGACCCCGGAGAACCCGAACCGGGTACCGGTGCCGGCGTTACCCGGCCCCTGCGCCACGACGGCGAAGTCTGCGCCGATGACCTGGGCGGCAGTGAGTAGTCCGGAGTGCAAACTCACCGCTTCATAATCGCCACCGAAGGCTTGCCCCACCGTGATGGTGGCGGCCAGCCAGCCTGCGTCGGCCAATCCCGCCACCGTACGGGAGAACCACGCCGGCAGCGCCGCGTCGTCGGTCATCAGGTAGGCCACCTTGGGTGCGGAGCGCCCGTGTCGTTCCGCTCTCCAGCGTGCTGCGGCGAGAATCGCCGGTACCGCCGAATGCAGGTCCGCTACCACTACTGGCATTCCGTGCAGGTCCTCGGCGTCGGACAATGCCGGGTGGTGTGGTGACTCTTCCTCATCGGCGGTCAGCACCATGGCTTGCAGCGGGGTGTAGCGCGCCTTGACGATGTGGCCCGGCTCCCGTGGCGGGTCGGGGGGCAGCCGGTCGGGGATCGCCACCACGAAGGCATAGCCCCCGGTGCCAAGACCCCTGGCCAGGGCAGTGGTGTTCAGCAACACCCGATCGCCGATTCGCGGTGTGCCGACGAGGTCGGGATAGGCGAGGGCCCGTATCTGTTCGGTTCCCACCAGCACGAGTAGTTCCTGGGCGCCGTGCCAGGATCTGCCCAGCGAAGCCACTTCTCCCGAACGCCACGTGATCACGTGGGGCAACCTACAGGCTCCGGCCCCCCGGTGGGCACTAACGTGGGGGTATGAGTGCTCGCCTGGACGCCGCGGAACGACTATTGGCGTTGGTGATCGCCCTTTCCCACACGCCGCACCGGATGACCAAGGCGCAGATTCGGGCGAACGTGGCCGGGTACGCCGACGCATCATCGGACGCCGCGTTCGAGCGGATGTTCGAGCGTGACAAGGACGCGTTACGTGCGCTGGGCGTGCCGCTGACCACAGTCACGGACTCCACCCATGAGGATGACGTCGGATACCGGATCGACACCAGCGAGTACGCGCTGCCGGCCGTGGACTTCACTCCGGCGGAGATCGGGGTGTTGTCCCTGGCGGCAGAGGTGTGGCAGGACTCCAGTCTGGCCGCCCAGGCCCGCCGAGGACTGACGAAACTGCGCGCCACCACACCCCACGCCCAGGACCTGGAACCAGCGACTGCGCTGCGGGTGCGCGGCCCGGGGGATGTGTTCGAGACGCTGCTCGAGGCGATCATGGCGCGCCAGCCGGTGCGGTTCGACTATCGTGCGGCCAGCACCGGCTCCACCGCGCGGCGCACGGTGGAACCCTGGCGGTTGTATGCCAAGGACCGTGGTTGGTACCTGGTGGGGTTCGACCGGGACCGGCAGGCCGAGCGTCACTTCCGGCTGTCGCGGATCATCGGTCGAGCACGACGGACAGGTGAAGCGGGGGAGGTGGCCTTACCGGAAGGAATGCCACCCACCACTGCTGCGGCGCACCGAACCCGGGTGCGACTTGCCGTGCTCCCGGGACGCGCCGCCGCCCTGCGAGCCCGAGCGGTGGGAGAGCCGGCTCATGACACCGCCGCAAACGGCGGCCCGCGCCGAGACATCGTCGAACTCGACACCGCCGACCCGGACCTGCTGGCCGAGGAGATCGCCGGCTACGGCGCCGCCGTGGTGGTGCTACACCCGCCGGAGGTTCGCGACAATGTGCTGCGCCGGTTACATGCGGTGGCCGAGTTGGCCGCCATCGGCGTCAGGGGGGAGGGGTGAGGATGGCCGAAACGTCCGTGGACCGGTTGGTACGGCTGCTCGCGCTGGTGGCCTACCTGGATGACCATCCGGGGGTGAGCGTTACCCAGGTTGCCGAGCATTTCGGGGTGAGCGAAGCCCAGGTCCTCACCGACGTCGATACGTTGTGGGTCTCCGGAACCCCCGGTTACCAACACACCGACCTGATCGACTTCTCCGCCGACGATCGGGAACGCAACATCCTCACCCTGGTTGAACCGCAGGGCATGGATACCCCCTTACGTCTGGGCGCCGGGGAGGCCGTGGCGCTGCTGGTGGCGCTGCGCTCCCTGGCGGACACCCCGGGCATTGGCGAACAGGCAGTCGTGGTCTCCGCCCTGGAGAAACTGACGGCCGCAGCCGGTGGTGCGGCCGAAGCGGCCGGCGCCGTGGAGGTCCATACCGACCCCTCCTCGATGACCGGGCACCTGGAACTCATCGGAGATGCGATCGAACAACGCCGCCAACTGCGGCTTCGATATGTCTCGGCGGCCGACGAAACCTCCGAACGCACCGCCGACCCGATCCGCCTGCTCACCGATTCCCACCGCTACTTCCTCCACGCGTGGTGCTACCGCGCCCAGGGCGTGCGCCAGTTCCGGGTCGATCGGATCCTGGATCTGGAGGTGCTCAGCACCCCCGCACAGGATCACCCGGATATCACCTTCACCGACAGCCCGAACCCCGAGTTGTCCCAGGCGAGGTGGCGGGTCCGACTCGAGCTGGCCTCACGCGCCAGGTGGGTGGCCGAACACGTGCCGGTCGCCGAATTGGAGGAACTGGGCGAGGGCGATTTCGCGGTGCATGTGGACGTCCTCGACCTATCCTGGCTCCGCAACCTCGTGCTCGCCCTGGGCCCTGATGTGCTCGGTGTGGAGCCCGAGGACATCCGGCGCGACCTTGCCCGATATGCCCGGGATGCGGTAGCGGCCTACGACGAACTCTCCTGACCGCCAAAACACGCCGCACCGGCATCCTCTACCGGCGCACGACCGTTCGGTCCCGGGGCCGTGGGAGTCCCCGCCCGGCTCGACCCCCTAGACTGCCTGCATGTGGTTCGCGATCTGGGCAGTGCTGATCGTGGGCGCGTTGGCGTTCTTCGCATACCTGGGTTGGCGGCTCTGGCGCCGATCGATCCGCCCGCTGCTGGAGGAACTCGGCCGGGCGGCCGAAGTCACTGGTGACCTGGCTGCGAAGGTCGCCGAACTCCAGCAGGCCCACGCGGATCCGGTGTTCAGCCCGGACATCATGGCGTCCGACGCCGAGCGCGAGGTGTTCTCGCAGCGCCGGCACGACATCCGGTCGGCACGCGCCGAACGCAAGCAGGCCCGCCGTGATCGCGCCTTTGCACGTTGGCGCCAACTTGGTCAACCGTTTTGACCATGTGGCGAAGAATTCACCCGGCGTTCGCGAAGGCGCGACGACAGACGGTTAGCCTGACGGTAGACTGAAACTAAACCCGCCTCGTCGTGGAGGGAAAAACATGCTCCGCAATCCGGCCTTCTGGGTCGTCCTCTTCCTAGTGATCGTGCTGCTCTTCGGCGCCAACAAGTTGCCCGGCCTCGCCGGTAGCGTCGGTAAGTCGCTGAAGATCTTCAAGAAGGAAGTCAGCGAACTTCAGGAAGATGGTGACGGCAATAGTTCCTCCGCCAATGCCACTATCTCCTACGACCAGCCCACGGTCACGCCGACACCCCCGCCGCAGAACACCGAGCAGCCCACCCAGCATTCGGCTGAACCCCCGAAGTAGGGGTGGCGCAGCGCAGCACCCGGCGTACCAACCCAGAGGGACGGATGTCCCTGGCGGCCCACCTGAAGGAGTTGCGACGCCGGTTCATCCTTGGCGCACTGGGCGTCCTCGCCGGCGCGGTCGCGGGGTGGTTCCTGTCCGACCCGGTGTTGGAGGTCATGCAGGAGCCGATCCAGCGGCTCCAGGCCGAGGGGCTTGACGCGCGGCTGAACTTCCAGGACGTCACGTCCACCCTGGACGTCAAGGTGCGGGTCGCCCTCACCGTCGGTCTGGTCGTCTCCAGCCCGTGGTGGATGTACCAAATCTGGGCGTTCATCAACCCCGGCCTGACGACGAAGGAGAAGCGTTACTCCCTGGCGTTCGTGGGCGCCGGTGTGCCGTTGTTCTCCGGTGGCGTGGCGATGGCGTGGATCGCCCTACCGAACACCGTACGTCTACTGACCCAGTTCACTCCCGATGGCAATACGGCATCGAACTTCATCAATGCGTCGGTGTACCTGAAGTTCGTCATGCAGTTCGTGCTGATCTTCGGATTCGCCTTCCTGTTGCCGTTGATCATGGTGGCGCTGACGTTCCTTGGCGTGGTCCGCGGTATCACGTGGCTGAAGGGCTGGCGATGGGCGGTCATCCTGATCTTCGTCATCGCGGCACTGGCCACACCCACCGCCGATCCGGTCACCTTCGTCCTGATGGCCATCCCGGTGATCATTCTGTACTTCCTGGCAGTGGGAATCTGCGTGCTGCGTGACCGCCGTCGCGACAAGAGGCAAGCACTCCAGAACGAGGCGGGTCAGCCGGAGGCCAGTGCGGCGGCGAACGCCTCGCCGGCGGACGTGAGCACGTCAGTCGCCTCGCAGACCGGCTCGCCGGGGGAGCGGCCCGACGCCGAGCGTCGAAACCCGCCCGCCTCACCGCCGGCATGAGACCGGCCGGCGAGGCGTGAGCGGGCGCCCTTCGGGGCGGCGGCGGGACGTGCGCCACCATGACAGTGGCGTTCCCGCCGCGGCCTGCACTCTGGATAGCCATCGGGCCGACTGGCGCACGCAAGCCCTCCCACCCGGCTGGCGGGCGCAAGCCCTCTCACCCGACTGGCGGGCGCAAGGTCTCTCGACCTGCGGGAGCGCGCACAGTGCGCGTTACGAATCAGCGGCGCGGCCACGGGAGGCGGACGGATGACCGCGGTGGGGGTCGTGGTCAACCCCTCCGCGGGCCACGGTCGGGCACGGTACCGGGGAGAGGAAGTGTTCGCCGCGTTGCGGCACCACGGGATGCGGCCCCTCGACCTGACCGGTCAGGACGCGGATCACGCACTTGCGCGCGCCCGCGCCGCTTTGGACCGGATTCAGGCCCTGGTGGTGGTTGGCGGGGACGGGATGGCGCATCTAGGGGTGAACGCGATCGCCGGGACGGGGGTCCACCTGGGTGTGATTCCTGCCGGATCGGGCAACGACCTGGCCCGGGAACTGGGGATCCCCGTTGGCGACGTGCGCGCCGCCGTGCGCACGATCCTGACCGCGTTGGAGCACGGGCCGCGACACATCGACGCTATCGCCAGTCATTCACCCGCAGAGCCGAGCCGCGTGCCCCGGTGGACCGCGTGCGTCCTCTCCGCCGGACTGGATGCCGCTGTCAACGCCCGCGCGAACACCTATCGCTGGCCTCGGGGAGCAGCACGTTACCTGCGTGGTGTGGTGGCGGAACTGGCCACGTTTCGTCCCTATTCCTATCGGATCACGGTCGATGGGCAGGCGCAGGAGCAGACGGCGACGTTGGTGGCACTGGCCAACGCCCCCACATTCGGTGGCGGCCTGCGGATCGCGCCCGACGCGCTGGTCGACGATGGGTTCATGGACGTCGTAATCGCCGACGGCCTGAGCCGTCGTGAGATCGTGCGGGTCTTTCCGCGCCTGTACCGGGGCACCCATGTCGGCCACCCGGCGGTGCGGATCGTCCGGGCCCGTGAGGTTACGATCGAACCGGGCGACGGTGCCCCTCCACCACGCGCCTTCGGCGACGGTGAGGACCTTGCGGCCCTGCCGTTACAGGCCAGGGTGATGCCCGCGGCCGTGCCACTCCTAGCGCCCGCACCCCGCACGCGGCCGGCCCACCGGCGCTGACTAACGAAGCCCGGTTCCGAAGCGTGGGCTGCGATGGTCGTCACCGGAGCCGGCCAAGTTGGTGATCAAGTGCTGATCGCCGTTCGTGGGGAGGCACGTGCGCGGATGCGAGTGCCTCGTGGCCGACGGCGGGTCGCCGCAAGGCGCTCCTGCTGGCCCGACCCCGGGCCACGCAAGACGCTCCTGCTGGCCCGTCGGACTGCACATAGGGTGGGGATATGCCAAGCCCGGCCGAACGCTACGCCGCCGCCCGCAAGCGCGCAAAGATCGAACGCAGCCCGTTCGGCGCCTTCGCCGCGAGACTGGACTTCGAACTCGACGACTTTCAGAAGGAAGCATGTCTGGCCGTCCAGGACGGGCGGGGAGTGCTCGTGGCGGCACCGACCGGTGCGGGCAAGACCGTGGTGGGGGAGTTCGCCGTCGAACTGGCGCTGAGCACCGGCCGCAAGGCCTTCTACACCACCCCGATCAAGGCCTTGTCCAACCAGAAGTACGTGGATCTGGCGCGCGTGTACGGCACGGACAAGGTCGGGCTGCTCACCGGAGACACCTCGATCAACTCCGAGGCGCCAGTAGTGGTCATGACCACCGAGGTGCTGCGCAACATGTTGTACGCCTCCTCACCCGCCCTTAAGGGCCTGGGCTTCGTGGTGATGGATGAGGTGCATTACCTCGCCGACCGATTCCGCGGCCCGGTGTGGGAGGAAGTGATCTTGCACCTGGCGGCGGATGTGCAGGTGGTCTCCCTGTCCGCGACGGTCTCCAACGCCGAGGAGTTCGGGGATTGGCTCTCCACCGTCCGAGGAGACACCGCGGTGATCGTGGCCGAGCGCCGCCCCGTACCGCTGTGGCAGCACGTCATGGTCGGTTCCCGCCTGTATGACTTGTACGCCCACGACGTGGATCCGACGGACCCGGGGACGGACCCGCCGATCAGCCCGGACCTGATCGAAGCGATCCGGACCGCAGAGCGTCCACGGGGGGAGCGTTCCCGTCGCGGCGGCCGGAACTACCGGCGCCCCCGCGGCCCGATGGTGCGCCCGGCACCGCGTCCAATAGTGGTGGAACGGCTCGACCGTTCCGGGTTGCTGCCGGCGATCGTGTTCATCTTCTCGCGGGCCGGCTGTGAAGCTGCGGTGTCTCAACTGCAGGCCAGCGGTCTGAGCCTGACCACGCCCGCCGAACAGCGCAAGATCGACGCGATCATCGAGGAAAAGTGCGCTGACCTCCCGCCGGAAGACCTTCCCGTGCTGAACTTCTGGTCCTGGTCCGAGGCCCTGCGCCACGGCGTGGCTGCACACCATGCGGGGATGCTCCCGGTGTTCAAGGAAACGGTGGAAGCGCTGTTCACAGCCGGGCTTGTGAAGGTGGTCTTCGCCACCGAGACGCTATCGCTCGGCATCAACATGCCGGCCCGTAGCGTGGTGCTGGAGAAACTCACCAAGTGGGACGGGCAGACCCACGCCGAGATCACCCCGGGGGAGTACACCCAACTCACCGGCAGGGCGGGGCGCCGTGGTATCGATACCGAGGGGCATGCGGTGGTGCTGTACACCTCCGGAACGGACCCGGTGGCGCTGGCCGGCCTCGCCTCCCGGCGGACCTACCCGCTGCGATCGAGTTTCCGACCCACCTACAACATGGCGGTCAATCTCATCGCCCGCACCGGGCACACCAAGGCCCGCGAAATCCTGGAAACCTCCTTCGCCCAGTTCCAGGCTGACCGCGGTGTGGTGGGGCTAGCCCGCCGAGCACGCCAACTCGATGAAGCGATGTCCGGATACGCCGAATCGATGTCCTGCCACCTGGGCGACTTCGGCGAGTACATGCAGTTGCGCGCCAACATCTCCGAGCGTGAACGCGAACTTTCCAGGGCCCGTTCAAGGGCACAACGCGACGCGGTGAACGACCTGGCCGCGCAACTGCGGCCCGGGGACGTGATCCGGTTACCGTCCGGACGGCGCTCCGGGCACGCCGTCGTCCTGGAACGGCCCAACGCTCCCGGATTGGATGGGCCCGTGGTCTCGGTGGTTACCGCCGATGCGCGGTTACGCAAACTCTCCAGCCAGGACCTGCCCTACGGAACCCGCACCCTGACCCGGGTACGCATCCCCAAGGGATTCAACCCCCGCAAACCCGCCGCCCGCCGCGACATCAGTGCCGCGATGCGCTCGGCACTGGGGGCACTGGCTCATGATGAACGGGCCAGCAAACGACACAAGATCCCCTCCACCGCGGCCACGGACTCCGATCTGACGGAACTCAAACGTCAGCTGCGGGCCCACCCCTGCCACGGGTGCCCGGATCGGGAGGAGCACGCCCGCTGGTACGAACGCTGGCGCAAACTTCGCCGAGAGTACGACGGCGTGATGCGGCGGATCGAGGGGCGCACCTCCTCGATCGCCCGCGATTTCGACCGAGTATGCGACGTGTTGCGGTCCCTGGACTACCTCCGGGTGGAGGACGGCCAGTGGAGTTTGACCAAGCAAGGATCGTGGCTGCGCCGGTTGTACTCGGAGAAGGATCTGGTCCTCGCCGAGTGCCTGCGCTCCGGGGTTTGGGACAACCTGGATGAGGCGCAATTGGCTGCCGTGGTCTCCGCGGTGCTCTACGAGTCCCGTTCCGATGAGCCCGCGGTGCCCGCCATCCCCGGCCCCCCGGACGGACGCCTGGCACAGGCCGCACGGCACACCGCGCGCATCGCACGGGAAATCGCCGCAGCCGAAGCCGACCGGGGCCTGACGCCGACGGACCCGGTGGACCTCGGGCTGGTGCGTGCGATGCACCGGTGGGCATCCGGACGGGCGCTGGAGGACGTCCTGGAGAGCGATGAACTCGCTGCGGGCGACTTCGTCCGTTGGGCCAAGCAAGTACTGGACGTACTGGACCAACTCACCCATGCGGCCCCCAAGGAGCAGGTGCGCACGGTGGCACGCGCCGCCATCCGGGCGGTGCGCCGTGGAATCGTGGCCCACGGCGCGTGGTGAGTGTCCGCCCGGGTGCGCCCGCGTTGCGGCCCGGGTGCGCCCGCGTTGCGGACTGCGGAGATGCCGTACTCCAGCGAATCGTGGCCTGCTCCACGCCGTGACAAGCTGACCGGCCGTGACAAGCTGACCGCGCGGCGCGCGGGCGACGGCTCATAGCGCCGGCGAGGGTGGGCCGGGATGCACTCTGAGTAGGGTATTCACCGCGGTCCTCGCGAGCGGCCTGGAGATCTCTGCGGGCGGCGGTCAAGGAACGACACGCCGCTTGAATGAAGATTTCTTACCCCTGCTGACCTGCACGAAAACCGTTGACCTGCGTAGATGGTTGGTTGGCGGAACAGGGTGCGGGCGGTATGTTCGGTGACCGTACTGCTGCTGAGGATGACTCAGGCAGTTACCGACCAGGCCCGTACGTTCCATAGAAAACGTGAGCCCGCGGGTTCCGGACCGAAGGACGTGCGGGCCGGTCGGTGCCCCTGCGGTTGGTACCGCTGATTATCGGCGCCGAACGCCTACGTTGCTCAGTCGGTGCTGAACGGACCGAACACCGGCTTCCAGGCCCGGATACGGCGGTGGGTGATCAACTTGGCGCGTTGAAACGGGTCGTCGTCGAGCATCCGCGACGCCGCGGTGTCGTCCTCGGCATGTAGTAGCAACAGCGCCCCGGGGGTGGCGTTGTCCAACCACGGTCCCGAAGCGAGGAGCACATCTCGGTCCCGAAGATCCTTGAGGAATTCCCTGTGGCGAGGGCGGAGTTCATCCAGGGCCGAGGTGCGCTGCACATCGTAGGTGTACTCCACCGCGAATATCGTCATGGGACGACCCTAGTCACCAGCCGCGTTCACGCCACTGGTCCAGATGCGGCCGTTCGGCACCCAGTGTCGTGTTGTCCCCATGGCCGGGGTAGATCACCGTGTCATCGCCGAATACGTCGAAGATGCGCTTCTCCACGTCATCGATGAGGGAGGCGAACTCCTCGGCGCTATTGGTCTTACCCACCCCTCCGGGGAAGAGGCTGTCGCCGCTGAAGATGTGCACCACACCGGAGTGGGCGTCCTGCCACGCCAGCGCCACCGAGCCCGGGGTGTGGCCGCGCAGACCGATCACGTCGATGCGGTGAGCACCCACGTTGATCACGTCCCCGTGTTCCAGGTGATGATCGACGGCGACGGGCAGCGCCGGTGCGTCTGCGGCTCCGGCGAAGGTGGGTGCGCGGGTGTGTTCGGCCAGCGCGAGTAAGGCCCGGTGATGGTCCCAGTGCTGGTGCGTGGTGCAGATCCCCACCAAGTCGCCAGCGGGCTCCGGTTCGGCGATGAACCCCTGAAGGCGGTCCGCGTCGTCGGCTGCATCGATCAGTAACCGGGATCCCGAAACTCCATCGGTGAAGAGGTAGGCGTTGTTGTCCTCAGCGGAGACCGACGCCTTGCGGATTTCGACCTCGGCAAGCCGCCACACGAGGCTGGGCCCGCCCGGCTCCACGTGGCCCGGTACAAAAGCAGGGATACGACTCATGGGCAGCATTGTGCCCTGCCAACCACGACGGGGCAGGCCGCGGCGAGCCGGGACTGGTGAACGAACCGGGCAGGCTGCGCAGAGACCATCGGTGCCGTGTACGGGTACGGGTGCCAGTTTGGGCGCCGTGCGGGACGTGACCTTTGCCTCCCCTGTGGGCGAGCCAGATCTGGTGATGCGCCGCCCTGGCTTCTCCTGGCGATAAAAACAGCCAATCTTTCACACGATCAGTGGTGCTCAGGCAGTGATTCTTGCCACACGGTAGAGATCCAAGCCAGAGACTCCGTGCTGGCGGGCACCGGCCAACGGTGCTCGCCGGCGCCAGACGAAGGGATCAAGATGACCACGTTCCACGACGACATCGAGGCCGTGCGGGCGCTCAAGGAGCGGTACGGGTCCGGCTGGGACTCGATCAACCCTGAATACGTCGCCCGGATGCGGGCGCAGAACCGGTTCCGCACCGGCCTGGACATTGCCCGGTACACCGCCGACATCATGCGCCGCGACATGGCGCAGTACGACGCCGATCCTTCGTTGTACACCCAGTCCCTGGGCGTCTGGCACGGGTTCATCGGCCAGCAGAAGATGATCTCGATCAAGAAGCACCTCAAGGACACCAACAAGCGGTACCTGTACCTGTCCGGTTGGATGGTGGCCGCCATGCGTTCGGAGTTCGGCCCGCTGCCGGATCAGTCGATGCATGAGAAGACCGCGGTGCCGATGCTCATCGAAGAGATCTACACCTTCCTGCGCCAAGCCGATGCTCGGGAACTCGACCTGCTGTTCACCGAACTCGACGAGGCCCGGGCCGCCGGGGACGAGACCGCGGTGGATTTCATCCAGTCCCGCATCGAGAACTTCGAAACGCATGTGGTGCCGATCATCGCCGACATCGACGCCGGATTCGGAAACCCGGAGGCGACCTACCTGCTGGCCAAGAAGATGATCGAGGCCGGAGCCTGCGCCCTGCAGATCGAGAACCAGGTCTCCGACGAGAAACAGTGCGGCCACCAGGACGGCAAGGTCACCGTCCCGCACGAGGATTTCATCGCCAAGATCAACGCGATCCGCTACGCCTTCCTGGAACTGGGCATCGATAACGGTGTGATCGTGGCCCGCACCGACTCCCTCGGTGCCGGCCTGACCCAGAAGATCGCCGTGACGAACACTCCTGGGGACCTGGGCGATCAGTACAACTCGTTCCTGGACGTCGAGGAGATTTCCGGCGCCGATCTCGGGAACGGGGATGTAGTCATCGAACGCAACGGCAAGTTGCTGCGGCCCAAGCGTCTGGCGAGCAATCTCTTCCAGTTCCGCGAGGGCACGGGCGCCGATCGCGTGGTGCTGGACTGCATCACCTCGCTGCGCAACGGCGCGGATCTACTGTGGATCGAGACCGAGAAGCCGCACGTGGCACAGATCGCCGGCATGGTGGACCGGATCCGGGAACAGGTTCCCGACGCCAAACTCGTCTACAACAACAGTCCGTCCTTCAACTGGACGCTCAACTTCCGGCAGCAGGCCTACGATCTCCTGGTTGATCAGGGCGAGGACGTCTCGGCCTACGACCGGGACAACCTGATGAGCGCCGAGTACGACGACACCGAGCTTGCCCGGCTGGCCGATGAGAAGATCCGCACCTTCCAGCGCGACGGTTCTGACCGGGCCGGGATCTTCCACCACCTCATCACCCTGCCGACCTACCACACTGCGGCGCTCTCGACCGACAACCTCGCAAAGGGTTACTTCGGTGCCGAGGGCATGCTCACCTACGTGCGCGACGTACAGCGCCGGGAGATCCGTGAAGGGATCGCCACGGTCAAGCACCAGAACATGGCCGGCAGCGATATCGGAGATAACCACAAGGAGTACTTCGCCGGGGACGCCGCTCTCAAGGCCGGCGGTAAGGACAACACGATGAACCAGTTCAACTAGGCTCCCGCGCCTGGACGGGCCCCGGCTGCTGCGCGCCGGGGCCACGTTCGTTCCAGCCGGGGGCCTCAGCGGGCCGGCCGGGAAGCGCTAGCACCGACCGGCCTGGGGTAGGCGGGTGAGGCCGCGATGACTCCGACCACCTCCGCCGTCGAACGGTTGTACGAGACGGTGCGCAGCGTTTAGCATGGCAGACGTGAGCGACCACCTTCTCGTCCGTGGTGCGCGGGAGCACAACCTGCGCAACATCAACCTCGATCTTCCCCGTGACCGGCTCATCGTCTTCACCGGTCTATCGGGTTCCGGCAAGTCCTCCCTGGCGTTCGACACGATCTTCGCCGAGGGGCAGCGCCGGTACGTGGAGTCGTTATCCGCCTATGCCCGCCAGTTCCTCGGGCAGATGGACAAGCCCGACGTCGACTTCATCGAGGGCTTGTCGCCGGCGGTATCGATCGACCAGAAGTCCACGAACCGTAACCCGCGCTCAACTGTCGGGACCATCACGGAGGTGTACGACTATCTGCGTCTGCTCTACGCCCGCACCGGCGTGCAGCACTGTCCGGTCTGTGATGAACGCATCATCGCCCAGACCCCGCAGCAGATCGTGGATCAACTCCAGCAGATGCCGGAGGGCACCCGCTTCCAGGTGCTCGCCCCCGTCGTACGGGGCCGCAAGGGCGAGTACGCCGA
>Ga0209487_1000159_pt1 | contig 61871 bp, 51 predicted proteins | sample Poulit2012_FD_187524 | JGI IMG/M metagenome (GOLD analysis project Ga0209487, IMG submission 187524) | Agricultural soil microbial communities from Georgia to study Nitrogen management - Poultry litter 2012 (SPAdes) (version 2) | ecosystem: Environmental > Terrestrial > Soil > Agricultural land...
ATAATCAGCACTTAAGTGGGCAACGACGTTCATGGTGTTGCGTTCTTCGGGGGCTTTGATGTTGTACAGCATTTTTGAGCGCACATCTTCGACGATGCGCAGGTAGGCGACGTTGTTGACGTGGCCCTGGCGGTCGATGTCGCTATATTGCAGGTCGTATTGCACGTGATAGGGGTAGTTTTTCGGATTCAGGTGCTCTTTAGGCTCAGTATTGTTTTGGGGTGTTTCTTTGGTTTGTGCGTTTGACATGGATGCGGGTCTTGTTGAAATGGTTCGGATTAAACGAAAGAGTCAAAAAGTATGCCTTCTTTTGTTTTTTTATCAATAGAAAGTCGTGTTGATGTTTGGTTTATCACAAACTATAAGAATCTTATGGGTGAAAACCCGAAAAGAAATCGCATCAATGCTACAATCTAGTCGGTTATAGATAGCACATGGGTATTGGCATGAATTTGCAAAACTACTTTCCCGTTTTGATGTTTATTATTGTGGCAACCGGCCTGGGGATGGCGCTGGTGGCTGCGGGCCGTATTCTAGGGCCACATCGTCCTTATGATGAAAAGCTCTCCCCCTACGAGTGTGGTTTCGAGGAGTTCGGTGATTCCCGTATGAACGTCGATATTCGTTATTACCTCATTGCCATCTTGTTCATTATGTTTGATCTCGAGATTGCCTTTCTCTTCCCTTGGGCGATGGCATATGGCACAGTAGGCATCGTTGGTTTTGTGACGGCGATGATCTTTTTGCTGATTCTGACTGTGGGTTTTGTTTACGAGTGGAAGAAGGGTGCGTTAGATTGGGAGTAATCCCAATGAACATTTCAAGGGCAGTGATATGGCTATAGATGGCGTTTTAAAAGAGGGTTTTATCACCACCAGCGCGGACAAGGTCCTCAACTGGGCTAAGACCGGCTCGCTGTGGCCGATGACGTTTGGTTTGGCTTGTTGCGCGGTCGAGATGATGCACGCGGGTGCAGCGCGCTATGACCTGGACCAGTTTGGTATTATCTTTCGTGCCAGCCCGCGTCAATCAGATTTGATGATTGTGGCTGGGACACTTTGTAACAAAATGGCGCCAGCGTTACGCAAGGTATACGACCAAATGGCCGAGCCACGTTGGGTGGTATCTATGGGCTCCTGTGCTAATGGCGGGGGCTATTACCACTATTCTTATTCTGTGGTACGCGGTTGTGACCGCATCGTGCCGGTAGATATTTACGTGCCAGGGTGTCCTCCTACGGCCGAGGCTTTGGTGTATGGCTTGATTCAAATGCAAAACAAGATTCGTTTAACCAATACCATTGCCCGCTAGGCGGCAGTGGATGGTTCTAAGGGCACAATCATGACACGTCTAACGACTTTAGAAACCAATTTAAAATCCGCATTGGGTGAGGATATCGATCTGACCCGCACGCTGGGCGAGGTGACTTTACAGATCTCATCCGAGCAATGGGTCGATATCTGTCGCACTTTGCGTGATGACGCTGATTTGCGTTTTGAGACCTGTATCGATTTATGCGCGGTTGACTACTCTGGCTGGCGCGCACCTACCCACACCGACGCTGCGCAACATTTTCCGCAGCGTTTTGCTGTGGTGGTTCATTTGCTGTCGCTGACGCACAATTGGCGCTTGCGTGTGCGCACTTTTGTTCCTAATGATGACTTTCCCTTGTTGCCGACCTTGTGCGATGTTTGGCCTTCGGTCAACTGGTTCGAGCGCGAGGCGTTTGACTTATACGGGGTGGTCTTCGAGGGGCATCCTGATTTGCGCCGTATTTTGACGGATTATGGGTTTATTGGTCATCCTTTCCGCAAAGATTTCCCCATTTCGGGTTATGTCGAAATGCGTTATGACCCCGAACAAAAGCGGGTGGTCTACCAGCCGGTGACCATCGAGCCACGTGAAATTGTGCCCCGCGTGGTGCGCGAAGACGATTATGGTATAGGGCGTTAATCATCATGGCTGAAATTAAAAACTACACCTTGAACTTTGGTCCTCAGCATCCGGCAGCACACGGTGTGTTGCGTTTGGTGCTAGAGATGGATGGCGAGGTTATCCAACGCGCTGACCCGCACATTGGGTTGCTGCACCGGGCGACTGAAAAGTTGGCCGAGCACCGCACCTATCTGCAGGCATTGCCCTACATGGACCGACTGGACTATGTCTCTATGATGTGTAACGAGCACGCCTACTGCCTAGCAGTAGAAAAGCTGCTCGGGGTCCAGGTGCCACTGCGCGCGCAATATATTCGCGTGATGTTCGATGAGCTCACCCGTTTGTCTAATCACCTGATGTCTGTGGGCTCGCACGCACTAGACGTGGGCGCGATGGCCGTGTTTTTATATGCCTTCCGCGAGCGCGAGGACATCATGGACATGTACGAGGCGGTTTCCGGTGCCCGGATGCACGCAGCGTATTACCGTCCAGGCGGGGTGTATCGCGATTTACCCGATACCATGCCAAATTACCAACCCAGCAAATACCGCAGCGATAAAGAGCTGCGCGCCATGAACGAAGACCGTTCGGGTTCGTTGCTGGATTTTATCGAGGCCTTTACCGAGCGCTTCCCCAAATGCGTCGACGAGTACGAGACATTATTGACTGAGAACCGTATTTGGAAGCAGCGTTTGGTGGATGTCGGTGTGGTCAGCGCCGAGCGCGCTCTGGCGTTAGGCTTTACCGGGCCAATGTTACGTGGTTCGGGGGTCGAATGGGACGTCCGCAAAAAGCAACCTTACGCTGTTTATGATCGGGTTGAATTCGATGTCCCCGTGGGCACTAACGGTGATTGTTATGACCGTTATTTAGTGCGCATCCAAGAAATGCGCGAGAGCACACGCATCATTCGCCAGTGTGTTGAATGGTTGCGTAATAACCCTGGGCCAGTGATCACCGACAATCACAAGGTGGCCCCACCCAAGCGAGAGCGCATGAAAACCGGGATGGAGGATCTCATCCACCATTTCAAACTCTTTTCCGAGGGCATGCACGTACCTCCTGGCGAGGCTTACGCAGGCATTGAGCACCCCAAAGGCGAGTTTGGCATTTATATGATTTCTGATGGGGCCAATAAGCCTTATCGCATGAAAATCCGTGCCCCTGGTTTTGTGCATTTGCAATCCTTGGACGAGATGTCTCGTGGTCATATGCTGGCTGACTGTGTCACCATCATCGGTACCCAGGACATTGTGTTTGGTGAAATTGACCGCTAAGGCGGCCTTGTGGAACGACGGAATCGAATTATGCTGCTTTCCGAACAAGCTTATCAACGAATCGACCGCGAGCTTACCAAGTTTCCGGTCGACCAAAGACGCTCGGCCATTATGGCTGCGCTAACGATAGCCCAAGAAGAAAAAGGGTGGGTGTCCACCGAAGTTATCGAAGATGTGGCCACGTATTTAGGGGTGCCCCCTATACAGGTCCAAGAGGTCGCCACTTTTTATGACATGTTCCATCTCCAGCCGGTGGGCCGTTTTACCATTTCTGTGTGCACTAATTTGCCGTGTGCGTTGCGCGATGGCGTACGCTCGGGCGAGTACCTCAAGGAAAAGCTCGGTATTGACTACGGCGAGACCACGCCTGATGGGCTGTTTACCCTCGAGGAGACCGAGTGCATGGGCTCTTGTGGGGATGCTCCCATCATGCTGGTCAATAATCATTACATGTGTTTGCACATGCAGGAAGAACGTATTGATTTTATGCTCCAAGAGCTTAAAAATGAGGGAGAGTCCGCATGAGTAAGACCAGTGTGTATGAACGGTTGGCTCAGGGGTTGGACCCAAATCCTTTAAATGATTTATCGCGCAGCATGATTTTTCATGGGCGCCATATTGATCCCCAGATTCTCGCTGGGCTCGATGGTAATAACTGGGATCTAGATAGTTACGTCAAACGCGGCGGCTACGAGGGGCTAAAAAAGGCCCTTAGCATGAGTCCCGAGGACGTTGTTGCCGAGGTCAAGCAGTCTGTACTGCGTGGTCGGGGGGGGGCCGGTTTTCCTAGCGGGCTCAAGTGGAGTTTCATGCCCCGTGATTTACCCGGTGATAAATACTTAGTATGTAATTCCGACGAGGGCGAGCCCGGTACTTTTAAAGATCGTGATATTTTACGTTTTAATCCCCATGCGGTGATCGAGGGGATGGCCATTGCGGCTTATGCCATGGGGATTCACGTGGGTTATAACTACATCCACGGCGAGATTTTCGAGGTTTATTTGCGCTTTGAAGAGGCGCTCGAAGAGGCCCGCAAGGCCGGCTTTTTAGGCAAAAACATCCTTGACTCAGGTTATGACTTTGAGTTGCACGCCTTTCATGGCTATGGCGCCTATATCTGCGGCGAGGAAACCGCGCTGCTAGAGTCCCTAGAGGGCAAGCGTGGCAACCCCCGTTTCAAACCCCCATTCCCTGCCAGCTATGGTTTGTATGGCAAACCCACCACCATTAACAATACCGAGACCTTTGCTGCTGTGCCCTGGATATTCCGTCACAGCGGCCAAGAGTTCCTGGACGTGGGTGTAGAAAACGCAGGCGGTACAAAGATTTTCTCGGTCTCGGGTGATGTCGAGCTCCCAGGCAACTACGAGGTTCCTATGGGAACCCCGTTTTCCAAGCTACTCGAACTAGCCGGTGGGATGCGTGGCGGGCGCAAGCTAAAAGCCGTGATCCCCGGTGGTTCCAGTGCGCCCGTGGTGCCGGGCGATGTCATGATGCAGACCAATATGGATTTTGACTCTATTGCCAAGGCCGGCTCTATGCTGGGGTCCGGGGCGGTCATCGTGATGGACGAGACCCGCTGTATGGTCAAATCCCTGTTGCGCCTGTCTTATTTCTACTACCACGAGAGCTGCGGCCAGTGCACCCCCTGTCGCGAGGGCACCGGCTGGTTATGGCGTATGGTGCATCGCGTCGAGCACGGCGAGGGTCGCATGGAAGACCTCGATATGTTGGACGAGATTGCCAGCAACATCATCGGGCGCACGATTTGTGGCCTGGGTGATGCAGCTGCGTTCCCCGTGCGTAGTTTTGTCAAGCATTTCCGCGACGAGTTCGCACACCACATCGAGCACAAGCAGTGTGTGGTGCCCCAATATTTGTAGGCTCAGGACGATTACATGGTAGAACTCACCATTGACGGCATCAAAGTGGAAGCACCCGAGGGCAGCATGGTCATCCAGGCTGCCCAAGACGTGGGTGTTTATGTGCCGCACTTTTGTTATCACAAGAAACTCAGTATTGCTGCCAACTGTCGCATGTGTTTGGTCGAGGTAGAAAAGGCTCCCAAGCCGTTACCTGCCTGTGCCACACCTGTGACCAATGGCATGGTCGTCTATACGCGCTCTGAAAAAGCGGTTGCTGCGCAGAAAGACGTGATGGAGTTTCTACTCATTAACCACCCACTGGATTGCCCCGTTTGTGACCAGGGGGGTGAGTGTCAGTTACAGGATTTGGCCGTGGGATACGGGGCGTCTGAGTCCCGTTACAAAGAGGCCAAGCGCGTAGTCCATGCTAAATCCATGGGTTCGCTGATTTCCACCGAGGCCATGCAGCGTTGTATTCACTGTACGCGTTGTATTCGCGTAGGCGAGGAAATCGGCGGCATCCAAGAGGTTGGGATGGTGCAGCGTGGCGAGCACTCTGAGATCACCACTTTTGTGGGGCGTGCAGTCGAATCCGAATTGTCGGGCAATATGATTGATGTATGCCCTGTAGGTGCGCTGCTATCCAAGCCCTTCCAGATGAAGGCCCGCACGTGGGAGCTCAGTCGTCGCTTTAGCATTAGCCCGCATGATAGCTTGGGCGCCAATTTAGTCGTGCAGGCGTTCCGCGATCAGGTGTTGCGCATCGTGCCTTTTGAAAACGAAGAGGTCAACGAGTGCTGGATCAGCGATCGCGATCGCTTCTCTTACGAGGGGTTATATAGTGATGACCGCCTCGAGCAGCCGATGATTCGCGAAAACGATGGCAGCTGGCGCGAGGCCTCTTGGAATGAGGCTTTGCAACACGTCGTCAATGCGGTGAATGCAGTCCGCGAGAAATTTGGTCCCAAGCAGTTAGGTGCAGTTGCTGCTCCTTATAGCACGCTCGAAGAGCTTTCTTTGCTGGCTCGGTTGACCCGTTCTTTGGGTTCTGAAAACGTGGATTTCCGTTTGCGTCAGTCTGATCCTCGTTTAGATCAGGTGCTGACTGGTATTCCCTGGTTGGGGATGCCCATCGCCGAGCTCAACAATTTAGACCGTGTATTGGTTGTGGGTTCTTTCCTACGCAAGGACCATCCCTTGATGGCACAGCGTTTGCGCCAAGCCGTCAAAAAAGGTACTCAGGTCAGCTTTATTGATTCAGCTGCCGATGATCCGCTTTTCCAGCAGGTGCATACACGTATGACAGTAGCGCCTAGCCAAATTGCCAATGCATTAGCACAGGTAGTTGTGGCTTTGGCACGTAAAAATGGTCATGACGTGCCGATGGCCTTTAGTGATGTCACCCCCGATGAGCGGGCCGTAAAGATCGCAGACAGTTTAGCCTCGGGCGAGCAAACCGCCATTCTCATCGGTAATATGGCGTTGTCATCTGATCAAGCCAGCGTGATTTTATCTAATGCACAAACTGCCGCTGACTTGGCACAGGCCAATCTGGGCTTTTTGACCCCAGGTGCAAATACTGTCGGTGGCTATATTGCCAAGGCAACCCCCAGTCAGGGTGGCAAGACCGTTGAGCAAATGTTTGCAGATCCGCTGCAAGCTTATTTTGTTCTGCATGTCGAGCCCCAATTAGATACCGATGCAGGTGCACGCAGTGTCGAGGTTCTAAAAAATGCGGCCCTGTCCGTAGCCATGACTAGTTATTTCTCGGCAGCGGCCGAGTGGGCTGATGTCATGCTGCCGGTGGCGCCCTTTACCGAGACTTCGGGTACCTTTATCAACGCCGAAGGGCGAGTACAAAGTTTCCGTGGGGTAGCGGCTCCGGTGGGTGATTCGCGTCCTGCCTGGAAGGTTCTGCGCGTATTGGGCAATTTATTCGAATGCGAGGGTTTTGACGAGGAAAGTTCCGAGGCAGTGCGCGATGCAGTGATTGGTGGTGGGGTCAATGCCCAGCTGTCTAACCGTATCCAGGCGCAACCTGCTTTGGTCGAGCCTCAAGATGGTTTAGAGCGCGTGACCGAGGTCCCTATCTATCGTAGCGATGCGTTAGCACGCCGTTCGCAGCCATTGCAGGCGACTCCTAGCAGTGCAGCGCCGACCGCTCGTATCCACAAGGAAACGCTCGATGAGCTGAGCTTGGTCGAAGGGGATATCGTGCGGGTGCGTTCCGCACAGGGCGAAGCACAGTTACGTGTGGAATGCGATAATAGCGTTGCATTGGGCTGTGTGCGTGTCGCCACCGCATTTGATGCGACCGCAGCTTTGGGTAGTGCTTTCGGCAAACTGACTGTGGAGCGTGTGTAAAATGGACTTGCTAGCTGCAATTCATGGTTTTGGCGAGGGTTTGCTTGGTCCGACTATTTGGTATGTGATCTGGACCGTCATTAAAATCCTCTGTATCGCCTTGCCGGTGATTATTTTGGTCGCGTACCTGACGTACTGGGAGCGCAAAATGATCGCCTTTATGCACGTACGGCGGGGGCCTAACCGGGTGGGTTTCAGGGGGTTATTACAGCCCTTTGCTGATGTACTCAAACTACTCACCAAGGAAATCATCATCCCCAGCAAAGCCAATCGGGTGCTTTTCGTATTGGCACCGATTGTGACTCTGATGCCCGCTTTGGCGGCATGGGCGGTGATCCCTTTTGGGCCCGAGCTCGTATTGGCTGATGTTAATGCGGGGCTACTGTATATTTTGGCCATCACCTCTTTGGGGGTGTATGGGGTGGTCGTGGCCGGTTGGGCTTCGAACTCGAAATACGCACTGCTAGGGGGGTTACGTGCCGCTGCGCAGGTGCTGTCTTATGAGTTGGCCATCGGTTTTGTCTTGGTCACTGTGTTGCTGGTTTCCGGCACGCTAAATATGACCGGCATTGTGATGGGTCAGACCAAAGGGATGTTCGCCAGCCAGGGCATCAACATTTTGTCCTGGAATTGGCTGCCCTTATTACCCTTGTTTGTGATTTACGTGATCTCGGCGGTGGCTGAAACCAGCCGTCACCCATTTGACGTGGTCGAGGGCGAGAGCGAAATTGTGGCCGGGCCAATGGTTGAATACTCGGGGATGGGTTTTGCCCTGTTTTTCCTGGGTGAGTACGCCAACATGATTTTCTTGTCTGCATTGGCGTCCATTATGTTTTTGGGTGGCTGGATGCCGCCTTTCGAATTCGCACCATTTACATGGGTGCCCGGCTGGTTATGGCTGGGGTTAAAGACCTTTGTCGTGGTATCAATGTTCATCTGGTTCCGTGCGACATTCCCGCGTTATCGTTATGACCAAATTATGCGTCTGGGGTGGAAGGTTTTCATTCCACTGACCGGCGTTTGGCTAGTGATAGTGGCGATTTGGATGCAAACGCCCTGGAACATTTGGCAATAGAGCACGGGGGCAAATATGGAAGCAATTAAAGATTTTTTCGGCAGTCTCCTGCTGTCAGAGATGTTTAAAGGCATGCGCCTGACAGGTCGTTATTTTTTCCGCAGAAAAGTCACGTTGTACTACCCTGTGGAAAAGACACCTGCTTCGCCACGGTTCCGTGGTTTACACGCTTTGCGTCGCTACCCCAACGGGGAAGAGCGCTGCATCGCCTGTAAACTTTGCGAGGCTGTTTGTCCGGCCTTGGCCATCACCATCGAATCGCACGAGCGCGAAGACGGCACTCGCCGCACCAAGCGCTACGATATCGATTTGGCAAAATGTATCTTTTGTGGCTTTTGCGAAGAGAGCTGTCCTGTAGATTCCATCGTGGAAACACATATTCATGAATACCACGGGGAAAAGCGCGGGGATCTCTATTACACCAAAGATATGTTGCTTGCTATTGGCGATCGTTACGAAGAAGAAATTGCCGAGCGTCGCGCTATCGATGCTCCGTATCGTTAAAGCAGGGACCCAGTCATGACTTTTGCAACAGTTCTGTTTTATGTGTTGGCAGTAGTGCTGGTGGGGGCCGCCTTTAGGGTGGTCACTGCCTCGAGCCCGGTAGTGGCTGTACTGCATTTGATTCTCGCCTTTTTTACCGCGGCAATGATGTGGATGAGCATGGGGGCCGAGTTCCTTTCACTACTACTGATAGTGGTGTATGTAGGGGCCGTCATGGTGATGTTTATTTTTGTCATCATGCTGCTCAACCTGCGTCAGGCCAAGGCAGCACGTGTGCAGTTACGGGCTTATATGCCACTGGCAATTATCATTGGCGCCATTATGGTGATCGAGATGGCTTTTGTACTGATCCGCTCTTTTATGGATGCAGGGCCACAGGCAGTCGATGAAAGTAATAACGTACGGGCGATTGGTGAAATGATGTTTACCGAATACGCCTTTGCCGTCGAGGTGGGCGGCGTCGTGCTGTTAGTGGGCATGGTATCGGCCATTGCATTGACGCTACGTCGTCGCAGTGATGTGATTCATACGGAAGTGAGTAAACAGGTACGGGTGCGTGGCAGCGATCGTTTGCGTATTGTTTCCATGCAATCCGAGCCCCGCGTCGAGCAAACACAAGCCCCGGATCAAAAAGAACCATCCTCTGGCAAGACCTCGGGAGAAGAATCATGATAACACTCAGTTTGCCGCATTATTTGGTGCTAGGCGCCATACTATTTACGATTGGCCTATTTGGGTTTTTCTTTAATCGGCGCAATCTCATCATCTTGTTGATGTCGGTCGAGCTGATTTTGCTTTCAGCGAATTTCAATTTCATTGCATTTTCGACTTGGTTCGGGGACACCGCAGGACAAGTTTTTGTATTCTTTGTGTTGACGGTGGCAGCTGCCGAGGCGGCAATAGGGCTTGCCATTTTGGTGCTGTTATTCCGCAATATGAATACAATTAACGTCGAAAAACTTGACCAGCTCAAGGGTTGATGGGATAGCACACTATGGATACACCTAGCTTATTTCTCATTATTGCGTTTGCCCCCCTCGTCACGGCATTGCTAGCAGGCTTGTTCGGGACGGGCTTTTTAGGCAATTTTATCTGTAAAAAAGCCGCCCATAGCTTGACCATTTTAGGGGTACTGATCTCCTTTGTGGGTTCAGTCATGGTGCTGCTGCAGACTGTAGATGGCATGACTTATGATGGTGCCGTTTATACTTGGTCTGTCATCGGCGGGGTGCAATGGCAAATCGGGTTCCTGATTGATAATCTGACCTCTATTATGATGGTCGTGGTGACATCTGTTTCATTGATGGTCCATATCTACACCATGGGCTATATGGCTGATGACCCAGGTTATCAACGTTTCTTTTCATATATTTCCCTGTTTACCTTCTCGATGCTGATGCTCGTCATGTCGAATAACATGTTGCAGCTGTTCTTCGGGTGGGAGGCAGTCGGGCTGGTGTCATACCTATTGATTGGTTTCTGGTATGAGCGCGAGTCAGCCATCTTTGCCAATATGAAGGCCTTCCTCATGAACCGTGTGGGGGACTTTGGTTTTGTGTTGGGGATCGGTTTGATTTATGCCTACACCGGCAGCATGAACTACCGTGACATCTTTAGTCAGGTCGATCTGCTGGCGCAGATGCAGTTCCCAGGGACGACTTGGCAGCTGCTGACAGTAGCCTGTATCGCTTTGTTTGTAGGTGCCATGGGTAAGTCAGCTCAGGTACCCCTGCACTCATGGCTGCCTGATTCGATGGAGGGTCCAACCCCCATTTCCGCGTTGATTCACGCGGCTACTATGGTGACTGCCGGGATCTTTATGGTGGCGCGTTTCTCACCCTTGTACGAGCAATCCACAACAGCCTTGTCGCTGGTGATTGTTGTCGGGGCTATTGGTGCGTTGTTCCTGGGGATTCTGGGGATCATTCAAAACGACATCAAACGTGTGGTCGCCTACTCAACACTGTCTCAGTTGGGTTATATGACAGTGGCTTTAGGGGTGTCGGCTTATTCAGTGGCGATTTTCCACCTGATGACACACGCGTTTTATAAAGCGTTGTTGTTCTTGGGGGCAGGCTCGGTCATCGTGAGCATGCACCACAACCAAGACATCCGCGCAATGGGTGGGCTACGTAAGTACATGCCCATCACTTGGATCACTTTCCTGTTAGGAACCTTTGCGCTAGTAGGGGTGCCGTTCTTTTCGGGGTATTACTCTAAAGAACATATCATCCAGGCGGCGCATCTGGCTTCCGAGGACGGGATGTGGGGCGGCACTTTCGCCTATTACTTGATTCACATCGGGGTCTTTGTATCCTCGCTGTATTCGTTCCGTCTGTACTTTATTGTTTTCCATGGCAAGGAAAACTTCCGCAATCCACCTGCCGAGGCATTACAAGATGCCGAGGATGGCCAAGATCACCGTGTCCAAGGTGATCCCAAAGAGTCACCCTGGACAATCGTCTTGCCGTTGGCCTTGCTGGCCATCCCCTCGGTATTTGCCGGTATCTGGTTTACTAACCCGATTCTGTTTGGTGGGTTTTTTGACGGCTCCATATTCGTTTCGTCTGAGCACACAGTCATGGCCCAGCTGACTGCCAGTTGGCAGGGGTGGGTTGAGTATGCCTTGCATGGCTTTGTGACTTGGCCGTTCTGGATGGTGGTGGCCGGTGCTGTGGTGGCTTGGTACTTTTATTTGGTCAATCCAGCTGTACCGGCTGCGATTCGCCGCCACTTCTCGGGGGTCTATCGCCTTCTTGAAAATAAATACTACGTTGACTGGTTTTATGAGCAGGTGTTGGCACGTGGCGCCCGCTGTTTAGGGTTTGGTCTGTGGAAAGGTGGCGATGCCAGCTTTATTGACGGGCTGATCGTAAACGGTAGTGCACGTGTAGTGGGCTGGTTTGGAGCGATTTCGCGTCATATCCAAACAGGCTTTATTTATCACTATGCCTTAGCCATGATTCTTGGCATCTTGGCGCTCTTAACCTTTTTTGTGCTGACGGTTTAATAATGGCTAGCGATATGGCGTCTTCAACTTTTCCTTGGCTAACGCTTGCGATTTTTGTGCCCATTGTGGTCGGACTTTTGATTCTGGCCCTGGGGCGCGATGAAAGACCTAACTTTACGCGCTTTTTAGCGTTGGTAGGGTCGATCGTAGCGTTTTTAGTTACCATTCCTCTCTATACGGGCTTTGATCCCAATACGGCGCAACTACAGTTTGTCGAGTTTGCGCCTTGGATCGAGGCCTATGCAGTCAACTACCACTTAGGGGTCGATGGCCTGTCTATGTGGTTCGTGCTGTTAACTGCGTTTATCACGATAATCGTGGTTATTGCCGGCTGGGACAGTGTCAAAACACGCTTGCCACAATACTACGGGGCGTTTTTAATACTTTCAGGCCTGATGGTCGGGGTATTTGCCGCGGTAGATGGGCTGCTCTTTTATGTCTTCTTCGAGGCCACACTCATTCCCATGTATTTAATCATTGGGGTGTGGGGCGGTCCTCGTCGGGTCTACGCAGCGTTCAAGTTCTTCTTGTATACCCTGTTGGGTTCGTTGCTGACTTTGGTGGCATTTATTTATCTGTGGCAGGCCGCAGATGGCAGCTTTAATATCTCTGATTGGCATGCGTTGCCCCTGGGACTAGAGCCGCAGATACTGATCTTTGTCGCGCTGTTCATGGCCTTTGCGGTCAAGGTGCCCATGTGGCCAGTGCATACCTGGTTGCCTGATGCTCACGTCGAGGCACCTACCGGTGGTTCTATTGTGCTGGCAGCCATCATGCTTAAGCTGGGTGCCTACGGCTTTATCCGCTTTTCCTTGCCGATTGCTCCGGATGCTGCGCACTACCTATCTAGCTTTATGATTGCCCTGTCCTTGATTGCAGTGGTCTACATTGGTTTAGTGGCCATTGTTCAAAAGGATATGAAAAAGCTGGTGGCGTACTCCTCGGTAGCTCATATGGGCTTTGTCACTTTGGGCTTCTTTATCTTTAATGCCACAGGTATGGAAGGGGCAATCATGCAAATGATTTCCCACGGCTTTGTCTCGGCGGCCATGTTTATGTGTATTGGGGTGTTGTATGACCGCTTGCACAGCCGCGAGATCTCGGATTACGGTGGCGTTGTTAATGTGATGCCGCGCTTTGTAACCTTCTTTGTGCTGTTTTCCATGGCGAACAGTGGTTTGCCTGGCACCAGTGGGTTCATTGGCGAATTTACCGTCATCATGGGGGCTGTGGAGTTTAACTTTTGGATTGGTCTGCTGACCGCCACCGCACTCATTACAGGTGCTTCGTATTCTCTGTGGATGCTCAAGCGCGTGGCATATGGTCCCATCAAGAATCCACAGGTGGAAAACCTGCAGGATGTCAGTGGCAAGGAGTTCCTCGCATTGGGGCTGCTGGCCATTGCGGTGTTGTTTATGGGCATTTACCCCAAACCCTTCACTGATGTGATGCATGTTTCTGTAGATGCGCTGTTGCAGCACGTCTCTGTATCAAAATTGTAGGCCTGGAACGTTATGCAAAACTCTTTTGATTTCGCGTTGGCTTTGCCCGAGATCCTGCTTCTGATACTGACCGCAGGCGTGTTGTTGCTCGATGCATTTAATAAGTCTGAAGGCCGACACAGTACCTTTGCGCTGACTCAGCTCAGTTTGGTCGTGGTGGGCATCGTAATCTTTTGGCAATGGGGCAATGGTCTCTACGGGACGAGCTTTGGTGGTTTGTTCCGTGTGGATTCACTGGCCATGTTCTTAAAGCTGCTGTCTGTAATAGCCGTGGTGACGACCTTGTTGTACGGGCGTCAGTACGCCGAAGACCGTGGCATGCTAGTGCGTGGCGGCGAGCTTTATTCGCTGACCATGTTTGCTTTGCTAGGGCAGTTTTTGATGATTTCCGCCAACCATCTGTTGATGGTGTATTTGGGTATCGAACTGCTTTCTTTCTCTTTATACGCATTAGTAGCGCTACGCCGTGAAAACGCCAAAGTGACCGAGGCTGCGATGAAATACTTCATCCTCGGGGCATTGGCATCGGGTGTGATGCTGTACGGTTTGTCCATGATTTATGGGGCTACCGGAGACCTCAACCTGGCCGCCATTGGGCGCAGTATCGCCGAAGGTGATGTATTGCGTTTGCCCTTGGTGTTTGGGGTGGTTTTTGTAGTCTCGGGCCTGGCTTTTAAATTAACCGCAGCACCCTTTCATATGTGGACCCCTGATGTGTACGAGGGGGCGCCCACTACGGTGACTTTAATCATCGCCGCAGCGCCCAAGCTAGCTGCCTTTGTCATCGTGCTGCGCGTACTGACAGATGCATTGCACGGTATTGCCATTGATTGGCAGCCGATGTTGATGCTGCTGGCTATCCTCTCGCTTTTGGTGGGGAATTTGACCGCGTTAGTACAGACTAACTTTAAACGGTTGCTGGCTTATTCGACTATTGCCCATATGGGTTTTGTGTTCTTGGGCCTGTTATCCGGTGTGGATGTCGGTGCCGCCGAGGACCCCAACAGCTTGGTAGCCATGATTCAGCGTATGCTGGGCTATGACTATGCCATGGCTGCGTATGCGTACGGTGCAGCGCTGTTTTATGTGATTATCTATGTGCTCACCACTTTGGTGACCTTTGGGATTATCTTGGTCCTCAGCCGCAAGGGCTTTGAGTGCGAGCAAATCGATGACCTAAAAGGATTGAGCAGACGTCATCCGATGTTAGCGTTTTTCCTCTTGTTATCGATGTTTTCTTTGGCTGGGATCCCGCCTTTGGCCGGTTTTTATGCCAAGCTAAGCATCCTCGAGGCGGTCATCCATGCAGGTCATATCGGGGTAGCGGTGTTTGCCGTGATTATGTCCCTGATCGGTGCGTTTTACTACATTCGCGTGGTCAAGGTAGCCTACTTTGACGAGCCCGAGGGCGCAGAGGACACTGGTCCAGCACAGATGGGTTTGGTGACAAAGTGGGTTTTAGGCATCAATGGTCTACTGCTGATTGTCCTGGGGATTTTGCCCGGTGGCTTGATGCAGCTAAGCATCAGTGTGGTGCAAAACTCGCTCAACTTTTTCTAATTAGATATCAAAGATGAGTCAAACTACTGCGATTTGGGTATTGATTGTGCTGGCGTTGGTTTTTGCCAATCTGCCCTTTGTGCTCCAACGGCCGTTGCTGTTTCTGCCTTGGCCTCAAAAGGCCGAGCGTGCTCGGCCGGCTCTCCAACGGTGGCTGTTATTTATTATTTTTAGCGCCCTGATTGTTGGCTTGGCCGTGGGAGCATACGCTTGGCTCAGTCAACAGTTTTTTTCAGGTGCTCTTAGTCTGCTGCTCACAACGGTTAGCCTGCTCTTAATCGGGGCCGTATTGTTTTATATCCCCGGTTGGGTCAATGGCGGGCGAGGCATCCAAAAAAGTCTTTTTGACCGTTTTATCGAGCTCACCGTCTTATATGGGTTGGTCGGCTTGCTTGGAACGGCTTTCGAGGCTGGGATTGGTAATGTATTCCCCCAAGAGTGGGAGTTCTACGCCATCACCTATAGCTTGTTTTTGGTGTTGGGTTATCCCAGCTTTGTGATGCGCTATTTGCTCAAGCGTCGTCGCGTTCTGGTGCCCCAGTAAATTTGCACAGTTATTATGGCTAATTTGATTTTACAAAGTCCTACCTTGCTGGATCCGCTGGCGATTGAAAAAATTGCGGCCCTGAGTGCAGGTAGTGGGGTACAGGAATTAGGGCCCACTATGGCACGGGTGTTGGCGGCTGATCGTAGTGCCGAGTCCGAAATAAGGGCTCTGTGTGCTCAGTATCGGTTGGATTTCGCCTATCTAGAAACCATCCACAATTTGCGTGACTGCAAATTGCTGGCCATGGATATGGACTCTACCCTGATTAATATCGAGTGCATCGATGAGATCGCTGATGTGGCTGGCCGCAAGGCCGAGGTGGCCAAAATTACCGAGGCTGCCATGCGAGGCGAGATCGCGGATTTTTCCGAGAGTTTACGCCGCCGTGTGGCCATGCTCGAGGGGGTGCCCGCAGAGGCCTTAGAGCAGGTCTATGAGCAGCGTCTTAGTTTAAATGGTGGGGCCGAGCAATTAGTCGCCAAGGCGCGCAAAAACGGCATTTACACGCTGTTGGTGTCGGGGGGCTTTACGTTCTATACCCAGCGCCTTAAAGAGCGTTTGCAGCTAGACGAGACCCATGCCAATACGCTCGAGGTCAAAGACGGCAAGCTCACAGGCCGCGTGCTAGGGGATATCGTAGATGGTGCCGCCAAGGCCGATAATGTGGCACGGTTGGCAAAAGAATTGGGTGCCAGCCCAGAACAAATCATAGTCGTAGGCGATGGGGCCAACGACCTGCCCATGATGGCCCATGCCTTTTACTCGGTAGCCTATCGTGCCAAACCAGTAGTTCAAGAGCAGGCCCGTTTTGCCCTTAATTATTGCGCGCTAGATGCTGCGTTAAATTGGTTCCGCACCTAACTCATTAATCATAATCTAGTAAAACGTTAGGTAGTTTCCCGGGTGGTGGTACGTAACTCGCCCAAAAAACGCCGTGCGTAGTGAAAGCGCTCGGTCGCATCCAGTGGCGCCTTGTACGTGATGCGCAGTTTTTCTGGGCCATCAAAGCGCACATTACGCCGTGTCTGTACCAGTTCGATGAGCTGTACCGGGTCAACCTTTGGTTGGGCATCAAACTCAATCAGCATTTGTTCATCTTGCACATCCAGGCTGGTAATGCCTAGGGCCTCGGCGCGTAGGCGCAGTCGGTGTAGGTGCAATAGGTTGTGGGCGTTGTCGGGCAGGGGACCATAGCGATCAATGAGCTCTTCTTGGGTTTCATTGATGCGTTCTTCATCCTTGGCATGGGCCAGCTGTTTGTAAAAGCCCAAGCGGGCATTAATATCCATACAATAATCTGATGGCAGCAGAGCAGGAGCGCGTAGATTGATCTCACTGTGTTGGTCAAATGTGTTCAGCAGGTCATCATCACTGCCGTCACCATCACGTAAGGATTTTAATGCTGCATTGAGCATGTCGTTATACATGCTAAAGCCCACATCGTGAATGTTGCCAGATTGCTGGTCACCTAATACTTCACCGGCGCCGCGTATTTCTAAATCATTCATCGCCAAGAAAAAGCCTGCCCCTAAGGTGTCCATTTGTTCAATGGCCTCTAGGCGTTTTTTTGCCTGCGGCGTGATGGCCTCTTCATCAGGGATGAGTAGATAGGCGTAGGCTTGGTGGTGCGAACGTCCTACACGGCCGCGCAGCTGATGTAGCTGGGCCAAGCCTAAACGGTCGGCACGATGCATGACGATAGTGTTTGCTGTCGGTACATCAAGCCCCGTTTCAATAATGGTGGTGCACAGCAAGACGTTATAGCGGCGTTGATAAAAATCACGCATGATGCGCTCGAGTTCGCGTTCGGGCATTTGACCGTGGGCGACTGCGATACGAGCCTCGGGTAATAGCTCTTCGAGGCGATCACGGCGGTTGAAAATGGTTTCTACCTCGTTATGCAGGAAATAGGCTTGGCCACCGCGTTTTAACTCGCGCAGGAGAGCCTCACGAATGATGCTTGAATCCTCGCGGCGCACAAATGTTTTGACTGCCAAGCGACGTTGGGGGGCCGTGGCGATGACAGACAGATCGCGGATGCCCTCTAGTGACATGCCCAAGGTACGTGGAATAGGTGTGGCCGTGAGGGTCAGTACATCGACCTCCGAGCGTAACGCCTTGAGGCGTTCTTTCTGACGCACACCAAAGCGGTGCTCTTCATCAATAATCAGCAGCCCCAGTCGTTTAAATTTGATGTTTTTGGACAATAGGGCATGCGTGCCAATAACTATATCGATGTGGCCATCTTCTAGCCCTTCGGTGGTGGCGCGATTTTCACGTGCGGTTTTAAAGCGCGAGAGCTCGCCAATGGTCACAGGCCATTCTGCAAAACGGTCTGCAAAAGTTTGGGTATGTTGTTCGGCCAGTAGAGTAGTGGGACACAGTATGGCCACCTGAAAACCGTTAGCGACGGCGATAAAGGCAGCGCGCAAGGCGATTTCTGTTTTGCCAAAGCCAACATCACCACACACCAAACGATCCATAGGCTGACTGGATTGCATGTCATGCACCACGGCCTCGATCGCGGCCTGTTGATCTGGGGTAGGCTCAAAACCAAACCCATCACAAAAGACTTCGTAATCCTGCAGGGGCACATCAAAGCTCTGACCCTGGCGGGCGGCGCGTTGTGCGTACAGGGCTAAGAGCTCGGCCGCGGTATCGCGGGCCTGCTTGGCGGCACGGCGGCGGGCTTTTTCCCACTGACCCGAACCCAATAGGTGTAGTGGCGCACTGTCGTGATCGGCACCTGTATAGCGCGAGATTACATGTAGCTGTGCGACGGGTACATAGAGGGTGGCCTGCTCAGCGTATTCTAAATGCAGTAATTCGACGGGGCCCTCGCCCAAGTCCATCTCGATGAGTCCCTGATAGCGTCCGATGCCGTGTTCTTGGTGCACGACGGGGTCACCGATGCGTAGCTCGGACAAATCCCGAATCATGGATTCTAAATCAGTGCGCTGCTCGCGGCGACCACGGGTACGTACCCGCGCTTGATGGGGGTAGAGATCATTTTCCGTAATGAAGCTCAGCCCCAGGTGGTTGACGGTAAAACCCTGGTCTATATAGGCTTGGACGAGCACAAAATGAGCTTTGTGGGTCAGCGCATCATCGACGCTGTCTGCCAGCTCATCAGGGCTGAGGTCATGCTCTTGGAGCATTTGTAGCAGGGTCTCGCGGCGTCCTAATGAGTCAGCGCACAGAATAAAGCGCCGGTCCTTTTTCTGGATTTGCTTGCGTAGCGCCTGTACTGGGTCGTCTGCGCGGCGTGCAATGGCCACCGCAGGGACAGGAGAAAAATCGGGGTGGGCGTCATTTTGCCGCAAATCTAATCGGCGAAACCCCTGCAGGGTGGTAAAGAGCTGTTCGCTATTTAAAAAGAGCCGATCAGGGGCCAGGATGGGGCGCTCGGGATCGTGCTTGAGGAATTCATAACGGCTGCGGGTGTCATTAAAAAAGTCTTGGATGCTGTCATCCACAGGACCATGCGTCACTACAATACTGTCCGCATGCAAGTAGTCAAATAGCGTGGCTGTATGAGGGAAAAATAACGGTAGGTAGTACTCAATACCTGCAAAGGCGATGCCATCGCCGACCTCTTTATAGGGTAAAGCGCGCGAGGGATCGCCTTCGAAGTACTCGCGGAATTGGGCACGAAAGGTGGTGCGAGCCTCATCATCAAAGGGGAACTCGCGCCCAGGCAAAAGCTGGATCTCATTGACGGGATAGATACTGCGCTGGGTATCGACATCAAAGGCCCGGATGGATTCTATTTCGTCATCGAATAAATCTAGGCGATAGGGGACTGCTGAGCCCATAGGGAATATATCAATGATGCCCCCACGGGTGCTAAATTCGCCCGCTGCACTGACCTGATCGGCATGATCATAATTAGCGCGCACTAATTGAGCCCGCAGCTGATCAGCGTCCAGCCGCTCGCCCTGTTTGAAATGAAAACTATAGGCTGCCAGGAATTCTGGGGGCGCAGTGCGGTACAATGCGGTGCTGACGGGGATGACAAGCACATCAACTGCCTGTTGTGAGAGGGCATACAATGTGCTTAGCCGCGTTGATATGAGCTCTTCGTGCGGTGAAAAGCGATCATAGGCCAGGGTCTCCCAGTCGGGAAATGCACAGGTCCTGAGCTGGGGCGCAAAGAGCTGTATTTCATCGGTCAGACGGTGGGCGTCAACAGGGTTGGCGCACAGGATGACCAGTGGGCTTTGGCTTTGTTGGGCCAAATGTGCCAGCAACCAGGCATCACCGGATCCGGCCGGCATGGGTTGTTGATAACGATGGCCTTTTTTCAGGGCTAAGAGCGTGTGATCGGTGCTGGGTAGAGAAAACATCAGTGAAAGTATTACTATGGTACGCGCGCTGGTGCCCGATTGGCCCAGCATGAATTATGATAGGTAGATTTTAGACTGTTTAAAAATAATTTGGGAGAACAACCATGAAAAGGGGTTCGCTTTCTAGTCAATGGGTAAAAGCGATAGGCATGGGGGCATTTGCATTAACAGCCAGTGTACAGGCTTGGGCGCAGGATCCGGTTAAAGTCGGGATTGCGCTGGATTTATCCGGGCCGTTTTCTGTATTGGGTGCAGAGGCTCGTGACGGCTTTAACCTAGCTATCGAAACACTAGATGGTCAGCTGGGCGGTTTGCCGGCTGAGTTTTTACAAAATGATTTTGCGGGTAGCCCCGAGCAGGCCACCCAACTGGTAAATCGATATATACAACGCGAAGACATTGATTTATTTACCGGGCCTATAGGCTCTAATGCAGCGTTGGCAGTAGCCCCTGCTTTATTTAAAGCTCAGATACCTTATTTGTCTAGCAATCCTGGACCCAGTCAGTTTGCTGGCAAGCGCTGTAGCCCTTTCTTTTTTGGTCAATACCAAAACGATACCTATGACGAGGCTGCTGGCTACCTAGCCAACGAACAGGGCTATGAAAAAATGGTCATCGTTGCGCCCAACTATCCCGCCGGTCGTGACCATTTAAATGGTTTCAAACGCCTGTACGAGGGTGAGGTCGTAGACGAGATTTACACCCAGATGGGCCAAATTGATTACGCTACTGAAATCGCCCAGATTCGCAGCACTAAACCTGATGCAGTGTTTTTCTTTTTGCCGGGTGCGATGGGCATCAATTTTATCAAACAGTATGTATCTAGCGGTTTACAAGACACCCCATTGGTAGCTCCCGGGTTTTCAGCTGACCAAGACGTGATCAGCGCCGTTGGCGAGAGTATGGAGGGGTTGCTTAGCACCACACATTGGGCGCACGATCTACCCATCGAGGCCAACGAGCGTTTTGTCGAGGCTTTCCGCGAGAAATACGATGGTCGTTATCCCACCGTTTATGCGGCAATGGCTTATGACAGTTTGATGGCGATGGATGCAGCCGTGCGTGATGCGGGCGGTGTACAGGACAAGCAGGCCCTGGTGCAGGCACTAGAAAACCCCAGTTTTGAATCAGTACGCGGCGACTTTGAGTATGGCCCCAACCACTACCCCATCCAAAACTACTATGTGCGTGAGGTCCACGCGGATGAGGACGGTGTATACACCAATAAGTTGGTGGGCACGGTACTTGAAAACCACCAGGATGCCTACGTCGACGAATGTCGCATGTAAGGCTTGGATAGGGCTCAGGATATAAGGCATGGATGCAGTTTTTGTTGCCGAGCAATTGCTCAATGGGGTGGGTTATGGCCTGATGCTGTTTTTGATCGCGGCAGGTCTGACGCTGGTATTTGGCATTATGGATACCATGAACCTCGCACATGGCTCTTTGTTTATGGTGGGGGCCTATTTGGCAGCACGCATCCATGTCAGCAGCGGCTCTATGTGGGTGGCTGTTTTGGCCGCGGTGGCAGTGACCATGGCGGTGGCCTGGGTACTAGAAAAAGGGGTGATGCGCTTTTTGTATCGCCGTGATCATTTGGCCCAGGTCTTAGCTACCTTTGGCATTATTTTGATCGCTGATGATGCGGTCAAGGCCATCTGGGGCGTGGCACCGATGATGGCGCCCATGCCCTCGGGTCTTAGCCAGCCTGTCATGCTGTTACCTGGTTTGTACTACCCGGCGTATCGTTTGCTGTTGATTGGTGCGGGGTTGTTGGTTGCTATAGCCTTGTACGTATTGGTGAACCATACGCGTATCGGTATGTTGGTACGTGCGGGGGCCTCGAATCGTATGATGGCCGAGTTTATGGGGGTGCGGGTAGGCCGCATCTTTTCTTTTGTCTTTGTATTGGGGGCTGGTCTGGCGGCGTTGGCCGGGGCGTTGATGGGGCCCATCAGTGCCGTACAAATAGGCATGGGCGAGAAAATCCTCATCCCGGCGCTGGTCATCATCGTTATCGGGGGGATCGGTTCAGTACGTGGTGCCTTTGTTGCTGCCATGTTGGTGGGCATGTTGGATACCATAGGGCGCGCTTTTTTACCCCCATTGCTGCGGGCTGTATTGCCCCCTGCGGTAGCGGCCGATATGGGGCCTGCATTGGCAGGAATTATGGTGTATTTGTTGATGGCGATTGTGCTGGCGGTCAGGCCCGAGGGGCTGTTCCCGGCACGAGCCTGATTGGCTGATTTATTTGCATGAGTGCTTCAATAGACGAACATTTAGCCGTTCCCCTATCCCGACAGCCACGCCCGGGGCTATTAGCCCGTGCGCTGCCGTGGTTAGTATTGCTAGGGTTTATGTTGGTGCCAGTGATGGACCAGCTCTGGGGGCTGAGTTATTACGTGGGCTTTGTTTCCCGTCTGTTAATCATGATGATCGCCGCCAGTAGCCTGAACTTTATTTTGGGTTATGGCGGGATGGTGGCCCTGGGGCATGCCAGCTTTATGGGGGTTGGGGCCTATGCCTTGGTAGCCTGGGTCGATGCTGGTTTTGATTCCGCATGGATTGCCTGGGGGCTGGGTGTTGCAGTGGCCGCGGTATTGTCTTTGCTGATCGGGTTAGTGGCATTGCGCACCCGCGGGGTGTATTTCATCATGATTACCCTGGCCTTTGCGGAAATGCTGTATTACTTTGCCGTGTCGCTCAGTACTTATGGGGGGGATGACGGATACAGCATTTATTTCCCGCTCACACTGGGTCAATGGCTGGATGACTGGAACTACGGGTTTTACGCTGTCGTGTTGTGCTTTGCTGCGTTGGTTTATATGCTGACCAGCCGACTCGAGCACGCGCGTTTTGGCCACGCCCTAAAGGGCGCACGCGACAATGAAAGCCGCATGCAGGCGTTGGGTTACCCTGTGTTTCGTATTCGTTTGTTGGCGTTTGTGGGGGCGGGGGCCATCGCAGGGCTGGCAGGGGGGTTACTCGCCTTTCAGGATGGTTTTGTTAGCCCATCCTCGATGCAATGGACTCATTCAGCGGTATTAATTGTGATGGTGGTCATCGGGGGGATGGGGCATCGCTGGGGGGGTGCCTTAGGGGCCGCCATTTGGCTGGTGTTCGAGGAATTCCTGCGCATGCATACTGATTACTGGCACTGGCCCATGGGGGTGTTGCTGTTGGTGATAGTGTTTTTAGCTCCTCGCGGCGTGGCCGGATTGTTTACGCGGGTTCAGTCATGACGCTTTTTTATACGGAAAATTTATATAAGCGTTTTGGCGGGCTGGTGGCCACTAATGATGTGTCATTGTGCATCGAAACGGGCGAGATTCATGCCTTGATTGGGCCCAATGGCGCCGGTAAGTCTACCCTGGTCAACCTGATCACTGGTTTTGAGGAACCCGACAGTGGCGATATTGTGTTGGATGGCCAATCTTTGGTGGGGCGCCCGGCTGCACGCCGTGTGCAGGCGGGGTTGGGGCGCTGCTTTCAGGTGACTAATATTTTCATCCACAATACCGTGCTGGATAATTTATTGCTGGCAGTCCAAGCACATACGGGCAGCAGTTTCAAATTTTTTGCCCGTCGCTCTCACGAACAATTACTTTATGACCGCGCCGAGGCTTTGGCGACACAGTTTGGCCTCCAAGATGTATTGCACCACCAGGCGGGTACGTTGGCCCATGGCATGCAGCGCCGTTTGGATCTGGCCCTTGCCTTGGCCGGTGAGCCCAAGCTTTTACTATTAGATGAGCCCATGGCCGGGATGGGCCCCGAGGATGCCCCGCGTATGCTGGCGCTGATTCGCGAGCTCAATCAACAGGCCACTATTTTGCTCATCGAGCATGATATGGAAACGGTCTTTCAGCTGGCTGACCGGGTGTCAGTATTGGTGTATGGACAGATCCTGAAAACAGGTCGTCCAGATGAAATTAAAAATGACTCCGAGGTGCAGGCCGTTTATTTGGGGGCGGATAATGATGTCTAAGTGCAGTCTGCGTTGTGGATGCTTGTAAAATGACAACAGATAAATCAGTGTTATTACAGTGCACTGGGCTGGCAGCAGGGTATGGACCCAGTCAGGTGCTTTTTGATGTCGGCTTAGAGATTAAAGAGCAAGAGGTTGTGACCCTGCTAGGGCGCAATGGGATGGGCAAAAGCACCCTGATTAAAACTATTATAGGTGCGCTCAAACCTACGGCCGGGCAGATTGTGTTTGATGGGCAGCCGATCCATAGATTGCGGTCTGATGCCATTGCCCGACGTGGCGTAGCGATTGTTCCCGAGGGTCGTTTGTGCTTTCCAAACCTTACGGTGCAAGAACATTTATTAGCCTTTGCAGCGCAGCGTAACCCGTCTGTGCAGCCCTGGACATTAGAGCGCATTTATCAGATGTTTCCACGGTTACAAGAGCGTGCACAAAACCTAGGGCACCAACTGTCTGGCGGCGAGCAACAAATGCTGGCTATTGGCCGTGCACTGTCGACCAATCCGCGCTTATTGATTTTAGATGAGGCCACCGAGGGTTTGGCGCCTATCGTGCGCGAAGAGATTTGGCAATGTCTAGATCAGCTACGCGCAGCGGGCCAAACAATTTTAGTGGTCGATAAATATATAGAGCGTTTGTTGGGGTTGGCTGATAAGCATTTCATATTAGAAAAAGGCCAGGTTGTCTGGAAAGGGGATTCCCAACAATTACAAGATGCCCGTGACTTGTGGAGTAATTATTTAAGTATTTAACATTAGCCCGAGGTGCAAATGGAATACAATGCACGAGTTACTGATTAAAGGTCTAGAATCATGTCCGAAAAAGTCATTGCCATTGTGCCGGCAGGCGGCATAGGTGCCCGTGCCCGCCGTAGCGGTTCTGCGGCGTTATTAAAACCTGATTTGCCCAAGCAGTACGAGCTACTGCGCGGGTTACCCATGTTGCGGTGTTCGGTGCAGTGTCTGGTTGACGAGCCTCGCATCGAGCAGGTGCGGGCGATTGTACGTCCCGAAGACACCTGGGCCGAACGTGCTTTGCAGGGACTTAAAAAAACAGTTTGGCGTCACTGTGGAGGGCCCACACGGGCTGACACGGTACGCAATGCGCTCCATGACTTACAACCTGATGAAGACACCTGGGTGCTGGTGCATGATGCGGCCCGGCCTGGGCTGCCCTTTGATGCATTGCAACGCTTGATTGATACCTGTTTGCGCACTGGGCAGGGGGGATTATTGGCCATTCCGGTTCCTGATACCTTAAAACGCCAGACTGAGCACAGCACAGCGACGGCAGATTCGCCAGCACGGGTCGGGCAGACCATTAATCGTGATGGGCTGTGGATCGCGCAAACCCCACAAATGTTTAATGGCCGCGCCTTGATGCGTGCTTTGGACGATGCGCATGAGGCTCAAGTCGAGGTAACCGATGAGGCCTCAGCTATGGAGCGTATGGGCGATCAGCCACTATTGATCGAGGGTTCGGTTAAAAACTTCAAGGTGACCTGGCCAGGTGATTTTCAATTGATGGAGCAGTGGTTATAACAATGGCAACTGAATTTCGTGTCGGACAGGGTTTTGATGTACATGTATTGGTCGTTGATCGCCCTTTGATTATCGGGGGGGTCACGATCGAGCACAGCCATGGTTTATTAGGGCATTCGGATGCGGATGTGTTATTGCATGCAGTGACCGATGCATTATTAGGGGCAGCTGGGTTGGGTGATATTGGACAGTTATTTCCAGACACAGACGCCCAGTATGAAAATGCAGACAGTCGGGTGCTGCTGCGGGCAGCCTACGAGCGTGTCCAAGCCGCAGGCTGGCAGGTGGTAAATATCGATGCCACTCTCCAAGCACAGGCGCCCAAAATGGCGCCGCATACGCCTTTTATGCGCGATAATATTGCGGCTGATTTAAATATGCCCGCAGAGCGTATTAACATCAAAGCAAAAACCAACGAAGGGTTGGGTCATATTGGCCGCAAAGAAGGGATCGCTGCTCAGGTAGTGGCGTTATTGCAGCGCTAAGCTTTTTTAGGGTTGCGCGCACGTGGCAGGATGATCTGCGCTTGTAGCCCCTCGTTAGGGGCCGAATTTAATTTGAGATCACCGCCTACTTGGCGTAGTAGGCGTTCAACAATGGCTAACCCCAGGCCCGCGCCGCTCACGCCCGTGCGGGCAGATTCCCCTCGGGAAAAAGGTCGTAGCAGGCGCTGTATTTCATGTTCGGCAATGCCGCTGCCCTCGTCTTTGACCTCGATGATGACTTGTTGACTACTCTGATATGCATGCAGATGTATATAGGCATGATTATCACTGGGGCTACGGCCGTATCGGCGCGCATTTTCAATCAAGTTAATCACGATCCGCTTGAGGTCATGGGCAGCGATTTTGGCCCATAAATTATTCTGTATCTGAGCACTAAGTGTGCCGCCCAGTGTCTCGGTATGGGGGCGCTCGCGTTCGTAGATTTCTTCTACCACCTGGGTGATGTCTATCCCTTCGTCCGGGGCACTGCCCGCTGGACGGGCATATTCCATCAGTTGTTCAATACTGTGATTAATTTGGGCCAAATCCTCGTCGATGGCTTGGCGTGCTTCGTCCGTCATTTGACTCATTTCAATTTCTAGACGCATGCGGGCTAATGGGGTGCGCAAATCATGTGAAATCCCTGCCAGCATGATCTCCCGATCGGCCTCTGCCTGCTGGATATCACGGACCATGCGATTGAAGGCGATATTCATATCGCGAATCTCGGCGGGTCCGCGTTCGGGTAGGGTCATAGGTGTTTCGCCGCGGGATAGCTCTTGGGCGACCTGAGCCAGCTGCGCTAGGGGGCGGTTAACAAAACGCACACTCACAGCTGCACCTACCAGTGCTAATACTAATGCGGTAAAGGCCCATCCTAGCCATTCTGGCCCGGTGGTCAGGCTTAGTTCCTCGCGGTTAAAGACGATCCAGAATTTTTCTGTCCCCAGCTCAAATGATACCCAGATACCGGGCAGGTCATTGACCGACCACATGACTAGAGTGTTGCTGCCCAGGTTTTGACGAATTTCACTGGCGACGTGTTGCCAATAATCAGTGCGGGGCAGGGGCTCGAGGACATCACTAACGGCCCTGGGTTGGACGCGTAGCCCTTCTTTGGTGGCCAGGTCTAATAAAAGCTCGGGACGGCTTTCATCAGGAGCGTATTGGATGGCTGATTTGGTAATGCTCACGGCTGAGGTCACGCGTAAGGCCATTTGGTGCGCCCGCGGCCCCTCTTCCATACTGAAAAACACCTGCAGCCAAGCGCCCAGACTGACCAACATCAGCATGGCCAATAACAAAAAAGAACGCGAAAACAGGCCGAGCTTGATCGGCCTGTCTTTGGTTTTTGAGTCCTTTTTTGGAGGCTGCTGGGTAGATTCTACTGAGCCACGGTGTTCTGTCATGAAGCGCTAAGTGTGTTAGTGACCACCATCGGGTACGAACACATAACCCAGGCCCCAAACAGTCTGGATGAATACCGGCTTGGATGGGTTGGGCTCGATGAGCTTGCGCAAGCGGGAAATTTGCACATCAAGACTGCGGTCAAAGGCCTCGTATTCGCGACCCCGTGCTAATTCCATCAGCTTATCACGAGACAGTGGGATTTTGGGGTGACGCGCAAAGACCTTGAGGACAGAGAATTCACCCGTCGTGATGGGGATGACCTCGTCGTTTTTGGTCAAAGTGCGTGTAGAGAGGTTAAGTGTATAGGGACCAAACTCGACCGATTCGTTGTCTTGGCTAGGCGCACCGGGATGCTCATCGCTGCCGCGGCGACGCAAAATAGCGTTGACGCGCGCCAAGAGTTCACGTGGATTAAAGGGCTTGACCAGATAATCGTCAGCGCCCATCTCTAGACCAACGATGCGATCGATTTCTTCGGCCTTTGCTGTGAGCATGATAATGGGAGTGTTATCATGGCCACCACGCAGGCGTCGGCAGATGGATAGGCCATCTTCACCAGGCAACATAATATCCAGCACGAGCAGATCAAAGTGCTCGCGTTGCCAGAGTTTGGTCATCTCTTTGCCGTCTTCGGCGACAAATACATTAAAGCCCTGCTCGCTCAGATAGCGACGTAGCAGATCCCGTAACCGAGGGTCATCATCGACGACAAGAATCTTTCGCGGAGTGTGGTTTTGTGTAGTCATGAGTTAAATGTAACAAGCAAAAAGTGGAACGACCAGCACTGTAGTAAAGTTTTACAACTGATTCCTTTTGCCCTGTGCTTGGTGCAAAATCAGACAGTTGGTTACATTTAGTGTGTTGGCGCAAATGAAACGATGGTGCGCCTGTCGCTGCTATAACGGCACGAAATTAGGGTTAATATACAGACTGGAATGTAGGTCTGCAAAGTGTAGATAATCAAATTTTAATGGGTTTAAAAAGCTATGGGTGCTGTCAATATTCTTGCTCTGGAGTCATCTACCCCGGTATTGGGGGTGGGTCTTTTGCAGGTCGATAAAGATGGGCATCAGTCCTTTATACAGCGTGAGTTTCATGGCAGCAGTCAGCATGCTGAGCATCTGTTGCCACTGGTCGATCAGGTATTGGCCCAGGCAGAATTAACACAACAGGATTTAGATGCTATCGCCTTTGGCCAAGGGCCTGGTGGTTTTACTGGGCTACGGGTCGCCTGTGGCGTGGCGCAGGGTATGGCTTTTGGATTGCAGCTGCCCGTAGTGGCTGTGCCTTCTTTATTGGCGGTGGCCCAGGCCCAGCGCAGTGCCGAGCACGAGATCCAGGTTGTGATTCTGGATGCGCGCATGGATGAGCTTTACGTAGCTGCGTATCGGTTTCACGGTGACGATTTTGACCCTGCCGCGCAGAGCGTCGGCATGAAATCGCAAAAAATCGATGCTAACCCGCAAAAACCCCATGCCGATCTATTAGGGTGGGAGGTTGTCTACGCCCCTATTTTAATTGAGGTGCAGCATTTTCCAGCTTGGCTACAAGAACAGCGCCGTCAATGGGGGGCCCAAGCCAACGTGCAGGTAGTGGGTAATGGCCTGCGTCTATGTCGTGATATGGATATCAAATTAACGGCTACAAACCTGAGTTTGGGCGCCGATAGTGCACCGCAGGTGCAAGCCATTGCACAGTTGGCCTGGCAGGGCTGGCAGCGTGGGCAGACGATCTCGCCCGAGCAGGCTGCCCCTTTGTATATTCGCGACAAGGTTGCCTTTACCATTTCCGAACGCGCCCAAGGATTAGGGGGCAACCCTGCCGCGGATTGGCACCCTTTGCAGGTACAGCGTTTGCAGGATGTGCATGTCCCTCAGGTGGCCGCCCTGGCATCGAGCAGCGGGGCAGGGACGTGGTCCGAGGCGCAGTGGTACTCGGGTTTACAGGCTGGCGAGTTTGGCTGGGTGCTGGCGCGCGGTGATGAGGTTTACGCGTTTTTAATGGCTAATCAGATTGAGCATGAGTCCGAGCTCCTCTTAATGGCCACGCATCCACAATATCAGCGTCGAGGTTATGCGACTTGGTTATTAAATACTTGGCAACAACATGCCCGTGAACAAGGGGTGGATCAGCTACACTTAGAGGTGCGCGCTTCGAATCTGGCGGCGCAGCAGTTGTATCAGGCATTTGGTTTTGGGTCGGTGGGGGTGCGCGCAGATTATTATCCATCGGCAACAGGTGCGCGCGAGGATGCTCATTTATTGACTAAAAAATTAACTCAGCACAGTTAACGCTAGCTAAATAACGCAGCTGTGCTGTTGACAGCTACAAGAGGGATTGCAGTGACCGAGCACACCGAGCAACAAGAACGAATCACTTTGCCCTTGGCGCGTTTGCGCTGGTTACAAGAGATGGGTGTCGCTCCTGCTTTGTTGCGCCCTTATGCCCCAGGACATATTGCGACGTCGCGCACGCAGCCGACCTCATCGATTCACTCCCAGGCCAATCAGCAGGCTCAACCTACAGCCCAGCCCAGCCCAGCACAATCAAACACAATTGCGCTAGATACTGAGCAGCAACCGAGCCAGCAGGGTGCGGGCCGGGCCATGTTCGAAGAGATGCTGCGTTCAATGGGGCGCCCGCAACAATCCGAGCACAAACGTTCACACGAAAGTAAAAGTTCAAGCGAAAGCAAGCACTCAAGCGAAAGTAAACATCCAAGCGAAAGCAAACGCCCACAGTCCCCTGCTGCTGCATTAAAAAAGGACAGCGAATCACATAAATCTTTAGGTGCGTCGCAACTAGAGACGCATTCACAGCGCACTGCCGACCCTGCGCACACAGAAGCGCATCCAGAGGCGATTGCTGCATCTGTGCAGACAGATAAGGTTGATGAGTCGGCTGCACCCGCAGTGCAGGCGCCATCCGCTGCGACACCTGCCTCGACATCTGCTTCGACATCTGCTTCGACACAGGGAACAGAACAACAGGATTCGTTTGCTCAATGGCGACAAGATTTGCTGGCGTGCCAAGCCTGTGCCCGTTGCGACGAGCGTGCGGTAGTGTTGCCAGGGGTGGGCGTTCAAGATGCCCCAGATTGGTTTGTACTGGGGGGCATGCCCACACGCCAAGACGAGGGGGCAGGACGCGTATGGAGCGCTTCGGCGGGGCGTTTGCTGGCTGCACAGCTGCGTAGTGTGGGCCTGAATTTACGCCAGCAGGTATATCTGAGTTATGCACTCAAATGTCGTTCTAATCACCCTCAGGCCAGTGCAGAGAGCATTACTGCTTGTAGGGAAAATTTCTTACAAGAGCTGTCCTGGGTACAGCCTAAGCGTTTATTACTGCTAGGCGTTGAGGCGGTACAAATGCTCTGGGGGGCAGAAGCGCGTCTAGAGGACTTGCGCGGGACACTACAGTTGTGGACTGCTCCTAGTGGACGCGAATTGCCAGTGGTGGTCACAGTTGACCCTACCACACTGTTGTTGCGACCGCAGCAAAAGGCACGGGCTTGGCATGATTTGCTGGTATTGCAGCAGGTCATGGCCGAACAGGCTGATTAATGCCGCTGTTTTAAAAGGCTCGTATTATAAATACCTGTTTACTAATGCTCGTGTAGAAATGTCTATTTAGAAACGCCCTGATTTCAATTTTCTGGGGTTAATTTTGCTCTTGATGCACTTGGTGCAATGCTGTCCCGTAGCCTTTTTGGCCGATTAGTTGAGGCAGCTCGGGATTGATTTTATGGTTGTAGCGGTTCCACCAAATAAAGAACAGCATTAATGTGGTCACCAGCAAGCCAAAGAATACAATAATGACGTAGATGGAAATATCTAGCCAGAGCATCAAGCTATAGAGGCCCAGCATCAATAAGATGTTGGATTGTTCGTTAAAGTTTTGCACAGCAATCGAGTGGCCGGCCGACAACAGCACATGACCTCGGTGTTGCAAGAGGGCATTCATAGGCACAACAAAATAACCTGACAAAGCTCCAATCACAATCAGCAGGGTGTATACCGCCCAAGTGCTTTTGACAACCAACATAAAGAGCACCATCAGCCCCATCAACACGCCCATAGGCAGAACTGATAATGCCCGGTGCAAGGGGACGCGCCCGGCTAATGATGCACCGATCACGGTTCCAAAGGCAGTCACCCCCATCAGAATGGATGATTGATCCAGTCTATAGCCCAGGTGTTGAGCCCCCCATTCAATAACGATCAACTGCAGCGTCGCGCCGACCCCCCAAAACAAAGTGGTGACGGCCAAGGAGATTTGACCGAGTTTATCGCTCCATAAGATCACCACGTAACGCTTAAAAGTACTAAGCAAGACCAATGGGCGAGTTTCTTGTTGGGGGTATATCATCCCTGTCTTTGGGATCATAAGGTTAAAGAGTGCAGCTGCTAAATACACCAAGGCGATCACTAAGATAGCGGCTTCGGCACGGTTATAAGCCATACTAGATAGGCCTAGGTCGTGCATCAGGAAATGCGATACATCAGGATGAATCAGCACGCCCCCTAAGACAGTACCCACAATAATTGATAATACGGTGAGCCCCTCGATCCAGCTGTTGCCTTTGACCAAGAGTTCGGGCTTGAGCATTTCGGTGATGATGCCATATTTGGCGGGTGAGTAGGCGGCCGCACCGACGCCTACCAAGGTATAAGCGACAAATATCCAAGTCAGCTGTCCCCCGGCAGAATCTGCCAAAAGGGTGACTAGAAACATTAAAATACAGCCAGCGATCTTTACCGAGTTGGTGCTGAACATGACCCGACCCTTTGGGAATGAGTCAGCAAAAGCACCCACAAAAGCTGCTAATACAACATAAGCCAGGGCAAACCACCACTTCATCAGTGGTACCATCCAGTCAGGCCCATGCAAATCATCGATCAATGCGATGGCTGCAATTAGCAGCGCATTATCGGCGACCGAGGACAGTGCCTGGGCTGCCATCACTAGGTAAAAGCCACGATTCAATGTATACGCTCAGTAAAGTTTGGTAAAGAAAGCTCACAGACATCCGCGTGGCACGGCCGCTACGCTTACAATAGCGGCACAGCGCCACGCACGGCTTGACGACTTTTTACGCCTTCAAGACATAAAAATCATAGCGTAAAAATGAAAACATTGTAGGATAAAACGCTAGTGGAGTACTTTGTTAGCTTTGAGTGGGGTTAAATAGCTAGCATTACCCAAGAACATTCCAAGCAAATTAACGATATTTTTGAATTAGTAAAACACAGTGCGACTGGTACAAATCAAACTCGCTGGATTTAAGTCTTTTGTGGATCCAACCACCCTAAAGATACCAAGTCAAATGGTCGGGGTGGTCGGTCCTAATGGCTGTGGAAAATCCAACATCATTGATGCAGTGCGTTGGGTGCTGGGCGAGAGCCGTGCCTCGGAGCTGCGTGGCGAGTCCATGCACGATGTGATTTTTAATGGCTCGGATCAACGAGCACCATCTGCGCGCGCTTCAGTCGAGTTGATTTTTGACAATAGCCAGCAACGTCTGTCTGGGCAGTGGGGGACCTACAACGAGCTCTCGGTGCGTCGTACCTTGGCCCGCGAAGAAGGCAGCCGCTATTTCATTAATAATCAACAGGTCCGGCGTCGTGATATTTATGACATTTTTATGGGCACAGGCCTAGGCGCGCGAGGTTATGCCATTATTGGGCAGGGCATGATTAATCGCCTTATCGAGGCTCGACCCGAGGAATTACGCGTCTATCTCGAAGAGGCCGCGGGTGTTTCTCGATACAAAGAACGGCGTCGCGAAACCGAAAACCGTTTACGAGACACTCATGAAAACCTCACTCGCCTAGAAGATTTACTACAAGAAATAGAGGGGCAGCTCAAGCGATTGGAAAAACAGGCTGCCCAAGCGCAACGCTACCAAGAATTACAGGCACTGGGGTTGCGCAGTCAGCACGCGTTATGGCGGCTTGAGCAGCAGCAGGCCAGCCAAGACCAACAAGCGCAGCAACAACAGCTGCAAGACCTAGAACTAGGGGTGCAGCAGCGTGTGACACAGTTGCGCGCCATTCAGGCACGTCTGGAAGAGCAGCGTGTACAGTTTCACGAGGCCGAACAGGCCGTTCAAGAGGCGCAGGCAGCTCTCTACGAGGCCAATACGGTGGTGAGTACTGCACAGGCCGAGGTCCGTTATGTAGAGGCCAGTCAGCAGCGCTCGGTACAGCGGCGTCAGCAAATAGAGCAACAGTTAGCGCATTGGCAAGAGCAACAAACACAGGCTCAGGGCCAAGAGGAATCACTGCATAGCGAGCTCGAGCAGGCACAATTACAGCACGAAGAGGCCAGCGGGCAGTTGGAGCATGCCGAGATCGAGTTGGCTGACAACGAAGAAGAGCTGCAAGCATTAAACGCCGGACGTGAAGAGCATCGCGCCCTGTTGCATCGCAAAGAGCAACGATTAGCTTTATTGCAGCAGCGTCAACAGGACAGCGATCGCGAGCAAAAGGATCTACAAAACCGACAGGCACAGCTACAAGCACAGCGCGATGAACAGACACCTGAGCCGGTAGACAAAGAACAAGACCTCGAGTATCTACTAGGGGTGATTCAACACACACAGTCTCAACTCGATAAATTGCAAACGCAGATTACTACTGTGGAAGCGCAGCAGCCGGCTTTACAAAATGCTGTTCAAGAAGCAGAGCAACAATGGCACGAGCAACAAAAGCAGGAAACAGCTCTTAAAGAACGCATCAATGCTTTACAAGAGATACAGGCCCAGTGGGCGAGCCCAACCGAGCAGCAACAATGGTTAAAACAACACCATCTGCAGGCTTTGCAGCAGTTGTGGCCTGCGCTGCAGGTGGAAAAGGGCTGGGAAACGGCATTAGAAGCTATTTTACGCGAGCAAATAGGTGCTTATCTATTACCGGAAGGCACTACGACGGCTGTGATCGAGCAATTACAAAGCATCGATTTACACCCACCGCTGCGAGTACATTTTTGGTGGCCATCGCATAACAAAACCGCTGCGACTCAGCCTTGGCAGGGCTGTACGCCTTTGATGGCACGGGTCAGCAGCCAGCAGCCTAAAGTACAGTCACTGTTGCGTGCGGTATTACGAGATATCTGGATTATCGAGGACTGGCAGCAGGGCTTAGAGCTGGCGGCGCAGCTGCCGGCAGGAGGGCGTTTGGTACATCCCCTAGGGCACATACTGAGTGGGCAGGGGTTGTCCCTATACGCACCCCATGATGATCAGGCAGGGGCTTTGGGTCGCCAACAAGAGCTGCAACGCTTAGAGCGGGCAGTGCAGGCCGAACGTCTGCACGCCGAGCAATCCGCTGCCGCCTTGCAAAGCCAGGTCTCTCAGCTCAAAGAGGCTCAGCAACAGCTACAAGAAATGCGACAACGCAGGCACGAGCTATCTGATTACATGCATCAGCTCGAGCTAAAAAAGACCCGCGTCGAGCAACAAAAGCAACAGCATGCTCAGCGTCAGGCATATTTAGATACTGAATATCAACGTGTACACGAGCAGTTGGCCGCGCTTGAACAGCAACAAGAGCAGCGTGCTCTCGAGCTCGAAGAGTTGGATGCTATTGTTGAAGAGGCGCGCATGCAGTTCGTCACGATGGATGAGCGTTGCGTTGATTTAGGGGAAACGGTCAATCAATTACGGTTGCAGTTGCGTCAATACGAGCAGGCCGTGCATGAGTGCCGCCAAAAAGAAAGCACCTACCAAGAGCGATTGCGTGCGTTGCAACAGACTGAGCATCAGGCTACCGAACAAATTACCGTCCTAGAGAATGAGCTTGGACAACTGCAAACCGAGTTAATCAGCTTGGATCCAGAAACGATGCGGGTCGAGCTCGAAGAGGCTTTGCGTCAACGGCAGCTACAGGAAGAGCGTTGGCAGCAGGCCCAAGGCCGACTAAAAAGCCAACAGGAAAGCCTCCAAGAACTAGAAGCACAAGAGAAAGATTATGCCCAAGGGGTGGGCCCATTGCGCGAAAAGATTAACGAGTTGCAACTAAAGGAACAAGAAAAGCGGCTGCGTGCTGAACAATTTACCCAACAACTACAAGCGCATGAGGTTAATATTGCAGAGCTGGATGAATTCTTGGCCCAGCAGTCAGACAACTGGCAAGATAAAACATGGTTAAATAACGAGATTAAACGCATCCAGCGAGCCGTTGATGCCATGGGGGCGGTTAATCTGGCTGCATTACAAGAACTAGAGGCGACCCAAGAGCGCGAGCACTATTTGTTGGCTCAACAAGAGGATTTGTTAAAAGCCATCGAAACATTGGAAAGTGCAATTCGTAAGATCGATCGGGAAACCCGGGCTTTGCTTTGGGAAACCTTTGAGCAGGTGAATCAACATTTTGGAACATTGTTTCCACAATTGTTTGGAGGTGGCGAGGCGAAACTCGTTATGATGGGTGATGAGGTACTCGAAGCAGGGGTGCAGGTGATGGCACGGCCCCCAGGTAAACGCAACAGTACCATTGCTTTATTATCCGGGGGAGAAAAGGCATTGACAGCTATTGCCTTGGTTTTTGCCTTTTTTAAATTAAATCCAGCCCCTTTTTGTTTGTTGGATGAGGTAGATGCTCCACTGGATGATGCTAACGCCGAACGCTATGCTTCGTTGGTACAAGGCATGAGTACAGAAACGCAGTTTTTATTTGTCACCCATAATAAAATAACGATGCACAAGGCAGAGCAATTGGTCGGGGTCACTATGCAAGAACAGGGCGTCTCGCGTATTGTCTCCGTTGACATGCAAGCGGCAACTGAGCTTGCCGAGGCCTGATTTCCAAGGGCGCAGAGTTTATAGGGTGTTTTTACATGGGTCTTGAGCTATGAGTGATTTGCAAATAGGTTTGGTTTTATTAGGGGTAGCACTGATTGTGGTGGTGCTGCTGTTTAATTGGTGGCAAGACCGCCGCGTGCGTCGTCAGATGAAAACTCAGTTTCCACAGGTCGACAATGACCCGTTGATGGCACACGAGACCAGCGAGCGCAAAGAGCCCAGTGTCGAGGTGGCTGAACGGCTGGGGGTGCTCAAGATTGATGACTTTCCTAACGAAGAGATAGATCCTGGCTGCGAGGCCGTGGTTGATATTCAATTGCCCCAGCCGATAGAAGGGGCGGATTTGCTGGATGCACTAAAACGCCATTTACGTTTCAAAATCAAACCATCGCGTGTGTTTGTGCTTAGTGAGCAGGGTCAGTTAGAAAACTATCCTACTGCGGGGACGTCTTATGTCGGGGCGCAAATTGCGGTTCTATTGGCCGATCGCGAGGGTCCACTGACTGATGTCGAGTGGTCACGTCTGTGGGCTGCAGCCGAGGGCATCGCCCAAGAATTTGACGGCACTGTTGATGGGCCTGAACAAGATCAGGTCATTGAACAGGCCGAAATGCTCGATGAGGTCTGTGCCCAATTAGATGCACAGGTCGGTTTGACCGTGCATCTGCCCCATGCCATGAGCCTCGAACGCGTCGAGCAGGCCATCTTGGACGTGGGGTTAATGCGCACCGAAGAGGGCTATGCTTGGTTGGCTGAATCAGGGATTCCTCGATTTGTGGTGCTGTTTGAGGACCAAAATCGTGCTGACTTCCAAGATGAATCCGTTAAAGAACTAAACCTGCTGTTGGATGTTCCGCACAGCCCCAAAGACACCCAGGCCTTTAGTCGTATTGCCGGCGTTGGCCGTGATTTGGCGGCTCGTTTAGGGGGGCAGCTGACCGATGAGCAGGGCCAGGCAGTTAATCCCCAAGTAGACGAGCAGTTGGACGAGCAGTTATTAACCATCTACGAGCGTTTAGAGGCGGCTGGGTTTATCGCTGGTGAGAGTCGGACTAAAAAGGTCTTTCGAGGTCAATAATGCAAAAGCGTCTAAAAGAACTGAAAAAAGAAATCGCTCTTCATAATTACCGTTACTATGCTCTGGATGACCCACTGATATCTGATGCTCAGTATGATGCTTTATTCAGCGAGTTATTAGAGATCGAAGCACAACATCCTGAGTGGGTGACCGAGGATTCGCCCAGTCAACGTGTGGGTAGCGCCCCTGTGAGCGGTTTTGATACGGTGCAACATAGCGTGCCCATGCTGTCATTGGGCAACGCTTTTACCGAAGAAGATCTGAGCGCTTTTGATAAACGAGTGACAGATGCGCTGGTCAATGAGGGGGTTTGGACAGCAGGACACCCCCTCAGCTATAACGCCGAGTATAAATTTGATGGTTTGGCTGTCAGCCTGCGCTATGAGGAGGGCCGTTTGGTCCGTGCGGTCACCCGTGGCGATGGTTACGAAGGCGAGGACATCACCTCGAACATTCGCACAATAGCAGCTATCCCGTTGCGACTGCTCGATAATGATGATTATTTGCCCCAAGTACTCGAGGTGCGCGGCGAGGTTTTAATGAACCGTGCTGATTTCGAACGCCTCAACGAGGCCCAAATCAAGCGTGGGGAAAAACCTTTTGCCAACCCACGCAACGCAGCAGCCGGCAGCCTACGACAGTTAGACCCACGCATTACTGCACAGCGACCATTGCGGTTTTTTGTTTATGGTTGGGGTGAAATTGATAGTTTGCCCTATGAGACTCAATCCGAAATGCTGGATTGGTTGTTACGCCTAGGCCTACCCGTTAATGCGCACCGCCAGGTATTAACCGGGGTGCAGGCATTGCAGGAATACTATCAAGAAACCGCCCAAGAACGGGCAGATTTGCCCTTTGAGATTGATGGTTTAGTCTACAAGGTCAACGAGCTCGAGCTGCAAACTGTCCTGGGCTATGTATCACGCGCACCACGCTACGCTGTAGCTCACAAGTTTCCAGCACAAGAGGCCACCACTCGTTTATTGGCTATCGAGGTGCAGGTCGGCCGTACGGGTGCAATCACCCCAGTCGCGCGCTTGGCGCCTGTCGAGGTGGGGGGCGTGACAGTGACCAATGCGACATTGCATAACGAGGATGAAATCCGTCGCAAAGATGTCCGCGTCGGCGATACCGTGGTGGTGCGACGTGCGGGCGATGTGATCCCTGAGGTCGTTGCTCCTATCATGGACCTGCGTCCTGAAAATACAGAATTATTCGTGTTCCCTACCCATTGCCCAGTCTGTGGCTCGGCTATCGAGCGCCCCGAAGATGAGGCCATCGCACGCTGTACGGGTGGATTGGTGTGTGCAGCTCAGCGCAAGCAAAACATCGAGCACGCCGCCAGCCGAAAAGCCCTGGATATCGAGGGTTTGGGGACTAAATTGATTGAGCAATTAGTGGATCGCGATCGGGTCAAAAGTTTGGCAGATCTATTCACTCTGACCGAAACTGAGCTCGCGACCTACCCTCGCATGGGACCTAAATCAGCGCAGAATGTCGTGGCTGCCATCCAAAGTGTTAAGACACCTGCGTTAGCACGTTTCATATATGCTTTGGGGGTGCGTCATGTGGGCGAGACGACCGCAAGAAATTTAGCGGATCATTTTCAGAGTCTGGATGCATTGCTGGATGCCAACGAGGAACAATTACAGGCGGTCCCTGATGTGGGGCCAACCGTAGCAGCATCAGTGGCGCATTTTTTTGCCGAAGAACACAACCGCGAAATTATTGCTCAGTTGCGTGAGCACGGGATGCAACCACAGGCACCAGAACAGGTTGATAGCGCGGCTGCGCAGGACAGCGTATTGGCCGGTAAAACCATTGTTTTGACTGGGGCACTGTCCGAATTAACCCGCAGCCAGGCAAAAGAAAGGCTGGAAGCACTCGGGGCCCGGGTGACCGGGTCGGTGTCCAGCCAGACTGACTTTTTAATCGCTGGTGAGCGAGCCGGGAGCAAGCTCACCCAGGCACAAAAACTAGGGGTTGAGGTCCTGGATGAGGCGGCTCTGTTGGCCCGCTTGGCGGACAGCGAATAAAGGAACAGCGATTACAGTTAGTTTTCTTCGACCTTGGCGCTGGAAAGCAGCTCGTCTTGGTAATCGCTGAGTTGCTCTTGGCGCAAGAGTTCTTTGATCTGAGACTTGACCTCGTCTAGCTCGGGGAACTCGGGTGAGCGCTCGTCTTGGAGCTCGATAATATGCCAGCCGAATTGCGATTCAACAGGGGCATCGCTCAGATTGCCAACCTCTAGGCTTTCTACAGCCTCGGCAAAGGGGGCGACATAGTTGCTGCTGGGGGCCCAACCTAATGAACCACCGTTTTCTTTGCTGCCAAGATCGATTGAGTGCTCTTTAGCAGCATCGTCAAAACTGAGTTTGCCATCTTTGATATCGGCCAGCAGTTTTTTGGCATCGTCCTCGCCTTCAATCAAAATGTGGCGTACTTTGTATTCTTTTTGCTCGGCACCCTGTTCTTTGAGCTTGTTGTATTCGGCCTCGACCTGTTCATCGCTAATGGGGTGCGCTTCGATATAGTCCTCGAGTAAAGCGCGTACCAAAATACCTTGGCGGGCTAGGTCTAGCTCTTGTTGGACCTCGGGGTTTTTATCCAGCCCCTGACGCTCGGCCTCTTGGACAGCTACAGTGCGCACGATGAGCTCTTCTTTGACGCGCTCGCGGAGCTCGGGAGAGTCGGTCGCGCCTTGCTTGATGATGAGCTCAATAAAGTTGTCAAAATCTGCTTGTGAGATAGGTTGACCATTGATGGTCATCATAGTTTCGGCGCTAAGTGGTGCGGCAAATGCGCAAGCCAGTGTGAGCGCAGCTAAACGTTTCATGGTAATCCTTTGTGAAAATGATTAAGACAAGATCTCAATAGCCAGTGCATGCACAGGAAAGGGGATAAGATCACCTACCTGGGCATAAATCAGGCGATGGCAAGCCAGCGTATTTTTACCTGCGAATTGTGCTGAGGCAATACGCAGACGAAAATGGCTGGAGCCGTCTTTGGCACCCTCATGGCCTATGTGGTGATGGGACTCATCAATCACCTCGAGAGTGGTCGGAGAAAGAGCCTGTAGCCGATCTTTAAGCAGTTGAATGCGTTCTTCGACGACATTTGACATGTGGATACTCTGTGTTGATTAACAAGGGTTGTTAGTTGATTAGTCGGTGTCTACAAAATGTTCAACGGCCTATCGTAACACGCACAGAATACACTTAAAGGAGCGGTGGGTAAAAATAATAAATGCAAATTTATCCCACCCATAAAACGCCCCAAAAGTGCAAGGAAGTTAGGCGGGGGGCTCGTCTTTCATATAGCGCGAAAGCCATAAGCTTTGGCCAACGACAAAGACAATCAATAAGATCAAAGAGCCAAAGACCTTGAAATTAACCCACTGAGATTCGGTAAAATAGCCAGAAAAAGCTACGAATAAGTTGGCTGCCCCGGAAAAGATAAAAAAGGCTGCCCAACTATAGTTGAGTTTTTTCCACGCTGCCTCGGGCAGGGTCAGCTGCCCACCCATCAGACTCATCATCAGGTTACGGCCCAATAATAATTGGCTAACAATTAGGATGGTCGCAAATAGCCAATACAGGACAGTGGGCTTCCATTTAATAAAAGAATCATTTTGAAAGACCAAGGTCGCCGTCCCGAAAACCACAATGACACCTAAATTAATCCAGTGGGTGTTTTCAATAGTGCGGGCACGTAGTTTGAGCCACAGAATCTGCGCAACCACAGCTGCCATAGCCACCCCGGTGGCGACATAAAGATCAAAAGACCGAAAGGCCAAAAAGAATAAAATGAGCGGGAATAGATCAAAAAGTAGTTTTCTCATGTTTGGGCCAGGTGTTTACTGATTAGTTAGGGTTGCTGTTTTAAAAGCGTACGGCTGTATCAAAGGAACACGGCTGTTTAAAGGGCTTGAGTAAAAGATTTAAGTAAAAGGCTTAAGGCTGTTTTATAGTCATGAACAACGATTTTATTAAAGTCCCCTGAGCCACTATCTGTAGCACAGTCGTTGGCAACCTTTCATTGTAAACGAAATCACGTCGTGCATAGACAATAACACGGGTAAGCACCTAAAGACGCCGCTCTCAGTGTGGGGCATAATACAGGCCGCAAGTATATGTATTTTGTTATTAATTTCTGGGAGATCTGTTATGCGGCCTTTTGCGTTATTTAAAAAGACTCTTTTAGCAGGCGCTATAGCCTTGAGCATGCCTTTATTAGCTCAGGCACAGATAAAGGTAGGGGTGACGGTGTCCTCGACGGGTCCGGCCGCATCCTTGGGTATTCCCGAACGCAATACGGTCAGCTTGTTGCCGACCGAAATCGCGGGGCAGACTGTCGAATATATTGTTCTAGACGATGCGACCGATACCACACAGGCCGTACGTAATATGCGTAAATTGGTCAGTGAGGATGGCGTCGATGTAGTGATTGGTACCTCAGTAACGCCAGGTTCATTAGCGATGCTTGATGTGGCCGATGAGACCGAAACCCCCATGATTAGTGTGGCGGCCAACGCCCGCATTGTTGAGCCTGTCGAGGATGCACGTATCTGGGCATTTAAAACCCCTCAAAATGACGAGTTGATGGCCAGCGCACTGGCTGACACTATGGAATCTCAGGGGGTCGAGACGATCGCAGTGATCGGCTTTAACGATGCTTATGGGGATGGTTGGCTCGAGGAAATGACCAAGGCAGCCAATGAAAAAGGCATCGAGGTTCTAGCTTCCGAGCGCTATAATCGCAATGACACTTCGGTGACGGGGCAGATTTTAAAGATTCTATCGACGAATCCTGATGGTGTCTTGATTGCTGCTTCCGGCACTCCGGTCGCTTTGCCTCAGTCAGAGCTAGTCAATCGTGGTTACGAAGGGCGTATCTATCAGACGCACGGTGCTGCCAACAGCGATGTATTGCGCGTGTGTGGTGCTGATTGTAATGGCATGATCTTGCCCGCAGGTCCTTTGCTGGTCGCCGATCAACTCGAAGATGATCATCCCGTCAAAGAGTCTGCTCTCGAGTACAAGGCTCTGTACGAGGATAAATACGGTGATGGCACCATCAATACCTTTGGTGGTCACTTGTGGGATGCTGGTCTGATCATTGCTAATGCTATCCCCACCGCTTTAGAGTCTGGGGCCGAGCCGGGCACGGCTGAGTTCCGTCACGCTTTACGTGAGGCCATCGAAAACACTTCTGATTTAGCCGCCTCACAGGGGGTGTTCAACATGAACTCTGGTGACCATTCCGGTTTGGATGAGCGCGCCCGCGTCATGGTCGAGGTGGTCGACGAGAGCTGGAAGTACCGTCCCGAGTTAGCAACCTATTAATTCACCGTTCGCTGATCGGGAATAATCATGGGCGCTATGCTGCCTTGTAGCCTTTAGGCGCGGTGCGCTGGCACTGCGCCTTTTTGCTTGTTTCGTGCTTGGATCTGATTATTCATGGATGCCACCGTATTACTGATTTTGTTACAAGACGGCTTGCTCAATGGGGCGATTTATGCGCTGTTGGGTTTGGCTTTGGTGATGGTTTTTGCTGTCACCCGCATTATTTTCATCCCCCAAGGTGAGTTCGTCACCTTTGGTGCTTTGACGTTGGCGTTTATCATCAATGGACGTACGCCAGGTACTTTGTGGCTGCTGCTCATTGTAGGTGTCATCGTAGCCATCAAGGATATCTATCACATCGTTAAATACACAGCCGAGCGTAAAGGCACGCGGATTGCTATGTCATTGCTTTGGTCTGTGGTTTGGCCGGTAGTGCTCATACTTATCAGCCCGTTGGTGATGGGCAAAGATATCCCCTTGATCATTTCTGTGCTTTATTCTTTGGCCGTCGTGATTCCATTAGGCCCCATGCTGTACAAGCTGATCTATCAGCCGCTTGCCGAGGCCAGCGTGCTGGTGTTGCTGATTACATCGGTCGCACTGCACTTTGCCTTAACGGGTCTGGGTTTGGTGTTTTTTGGGGCCGAGGGTTGGCGCACTCCCGCCTTTATGCGCGGGCAGGTAGATGTGTTTGGCATGATGTGGTCGGCACAAACCTTATTTGTGTTGGCGTCTTGCGCTATTTTGATCGGCGCTTTATGGATCTTTTTTGGCACGACTTTATATGGGCGTGCTTTGCGTGCGACGGCTGTGAATCGTCGTGGGGCGCGTTTGGTAGGTATTAGTACCCAGATGTCTGGCAGCATCACCATGTTTTTAGCGGCTGCGGTGGGGGCGTTTTCAGGCATGTTAATCGCCCCAGTCACGACGATTTATTATGACACTGGTTTCTTGATTGGTTTAAAGGGGTTTGTCGGTGCCATTATTGGGGGGTTAGCCAGTTATCCCATCACAGCCATCGGGGCGATATTTGTCGGTATCCTCGAGGCTTTCTCTTCCTTTTGGGCCAGTCAGTACAAGGAGGTCATCGTGTTTACGCTGATTATTCCCGTGTTGCTGTGGCGCTCTTTTGGCATGCAAATCATGGATGACGAGGACTGATTCATGAGACGTTGGATTTTTGTGCCCCTGATTGTCATACTGGCCGTGCTGCCTTTGTGGTCTGGGATGCCCGAGTTCTGGATCACGCAGCTGAACTATATTGGGCTCAGTAGTCTGGTGGTCTTGGGCTTGGTGGTTTTGACAGGGGTTGCTGGGTTGACCTCATTCGGTCAGGCGGCCTTTGTGGGTATTGGGGCCTATACGACCGCCTGGCTGAGCACACAGATGGGCTGGTCGCCCTGGGCAGGGTTGGTAGTGGCGTTAGTGCTAACCGCTGTTTTTGCGTTTATTATCGGCACCGTGACCATGCGTTTGTCTGGGCACTATTTGCCTCTAGGGACCATTGCTTGGTCGCTGTCCATTTATTATCTCTTTGGCAATTTGGCCTTCTTGGGCCAGCACGATGGGATCTCTGGTATCCCAGCGATTGATTTGTTTGGTATTTCTTTTGGTCGTGGGCGCTCTATTTATTATCTGATTTGGATTGCCGTTTTACTGGCCATGTGGGCGACTTATAACCTGATGCATTCCCGCCCTGGGCGTGCAATCCGGGCCTTGCGTCAGCGGGGAGCTATGGCCGAGTCTTTCGGCATAAATACGGCTCGCTACAAGGTCATCGTATTTATTTACGCGGCTTTGTTAGCCTGTGTGTCAGGTTGGCTGTATGCACATATGCAGCGCGCGGTTAGCCCCAGCCCATTTGGGTTGAATTACGGCATTGAGTATCTGTTTATGGCCGTGATTGGCGGGGCATCCAGTGTGTGGGGGGCGGTTTTGGGCTCCAGTGTAATCTTGATCATTAAGGACCGCTTGCAAAATATCTTGCCCCTCTTTTTAGACGACAACATCAATGCCGAGCTGATTGTGTTCGGGGTATTGATGATTTTAATCCTGCAATACGCCAGCCAGGGACTGTGGTCATTTTTGGCCCAAGGCTGGGAATTTATCTGGCAGCGTTTAGGTGGCAAGCCCTTAACTAACGAGGAACGTTATTCTGCTTTGCAATTGGGCGAGTTGACAACTCCTACCCAGGATGATGCCTCGAGGTCAACCGCCCAGCCTTCCTCTGAGGGCGGGTTAGAGCACCGCAGTTTGCCGCCGGCCGAGACCCCAGTGCTCGAGCTTAATCAGTTGCGCAAAGAATTCGGCGGGCTGGTAGCAGTTAATGATCTGAGCTTTGGCATCAAGGCAGGTGAAATTGTTGGTTTGATTGGTCCTAATGGTGCAGGCAAGAGCACTTGCTTTAACCTCATTACCGGGGTGCTGCCCCGGACCTCTGGCGAGGTGCGCTTTTTAGGCCAAGAAATCCAAAATCTCAATGCTCGACAAATTGCTCAGTTAGGTATCAGCCGCAGCTTTCAGCACGTACAGCTGGCACCCAATATGACGGTATTGGAAAACGTCGCTTTAGGGGCTTATCTACGTGAGTCAGCCGGTGTTTTGCGTGCCTTTGTGCATGCTGAGCGCAGGGTCGAAGGGCGCTTATTACACGAGGCGCGTCGCCAGCTGCAGCGCGTAGGGCTGCTTGATATGCAGTACGAGTCCGCAGGCCGTTTGGCTTTGGGTCAGCAGCGTATATTAGAAATTGCACGCGCCCTGGCCAGTGATCCTATTTTATTGATGCTCGATGAGCCCGCGGCTGGACTGCGTTACCGCGAGAAACAAGCTCTGGGCGATGTGTTGCGTCAACTCAGTAGCGAGGGGGTTAGTATCCTGCTGGTTGAGCACGATATGGAGTTTGTGATGGGATTAACAGATCATATTGTGGTGATGAACTTTGGCACTAAATTGGCCGAGGGCACCCCGCAAAGCGTCCAGTCTAATCCTGACGTGCTCGAGGCTTATTTAGGTGGCGTGGTCGAGACCGCATAAGCTGTAGAAATTTTTTGGTAAACAACTATGAGCAATCAGACACATTCCGCGCAAACAGATGTACGCCCTGACGAGGGGGCTGCGCTGATTTCAGTGCGCGATCTAAATGTGCATTATGGCACGGTACCCGCGTTAGATTGTCCCCAGCTGCATGTGCCTCAGGGCTCGATTGTGACGGTGATTGGGGCTAATGGTGCGGGTAAATCTACTTTGCTAAATGCCATGATGGGCAATCTACCTACCAATGGTCATGCACGTGGTGATGTTTTTTACCGTGATCAACAGATTAGTGATTGGTCTGTCGAGCAACGTGTGGGGCAGGGGCTTAGTCTGGTCCCCGAAAGCCGCGAGCTCTTTGCCAGTATGACGGTCGAGGAAAACCTGTTGTTAGGAGGCTTTCGCTTATATCGACAGCGCGTGTCAGGATGGCGGGATACTTTGGCTGATATTTTTCAGCTGTTCCCTCGCTTGCAAGAAAGACGCCGACAATTAGCCGGCACGCTATCCGGTGGTGAACGCCAAATGCTGGCATTAGGCCGCGCGTTGATGGCCCAGCCACGTGTTTTGATGCTCGATGAGCCCAGCCTAGGTTTGGCACCCTTAATTGTAAGTGAGATTTTTCAAACCATTGTGGCGCTGCGTTCGCGCGGTGTTTCGATTTTATTGGTCGAGCAAAATGCCCGTGCAGCATTGCAGATCGCGGACTATGGGTATGTGCTAGAAACGGGCGCGGTTGTGCTACAGGGCGAGGCCAGCGAATTGGCTAATGACAAACGCGTGATCGAAAGTTATCTGGGCTTGGGTAACAAGCAGTCCCAAACCGCACAAGATGATTAACGCAATGTGGGTACTGGCATCCACTTTTCCAGGCTGTATTGATTATTGACGTAGCGCAGCAGATCGCTGTTTTCTGCCTCCATCAAGATGATGGTGTAATTGCGTTGGTTGAGTCGTGTGAGTAGGGCATGAGCCTGTTCTAGATGGGCACCAACCAAGTAGGCACCCAGGTTTTTAAAAATTAAGATATTAGCCCCGGTTCGCAATGCGCGTGCCCAGCTAAGTTGTAAACGCAGCCAAGGTTCAAGACTACTGCTTAGGGCTAGCTGGGAATCTTTGAGTTTCGGAAATAATAAAAAAATCTCTAGTAACGGTAATCCGCCGCCAATCAAATTGGGGCCCAGTGGCGGTAGGAGTAGATTTTCCTCGCAATTTAAGTGCGGCACAATGCCGCTATCTGGGTCGCAATAAATCATCCCAAAGCCGTACACAGCCTCTTCGTCTAGATGGCTGGTCTCGCTATTGAGTATACGGATAGAACCATGTTTATGGGGATGACGGCCAATGAGGCTGTCAACTAATAGCTGTCGGGTTTTTGGGCAACGGCTAAGAAAGGCAAAGGTCTCACCCTGGGCGACCCGTGCATTCAGGCCCCGGATGAGGTTGCCTGTGTTTTGATCTTGCCAGGCGTGGAAATCAATAAGTTCGAGGGCTGGGTAATCCATAGCCACCACCTATAAGAATCACAATCAAACGCGTTGGGTGTGTTATGTGAGGTGTGTGCGGATGATCTATGTGAATTTCTGATATGTACTGATTATGCCCATAGCCCCTATAACTATCCATTAGGGTTTAGCTTATTAGGGTTAAGCTTATTAGGGTTTTTGTGGGGCTTGATTGATGTTTATTAGGTGGTGGCTGCTACGGATACAAATGCAGGAAAGGGCTAGAAACAATCTTTGCAAGAGAGAAACATCTGCGTGACTAAATGTTCTTGTCTGAAAATTGACATAGATCAGAAATGCCGCATTCTTTGCATTTGGGGCTGCGTGCCACACAAATATATCGCCCATGCAAGATTAACCAATGGTGGGCATCTTTTAGGTAGGGTTCGGGGATGACCTCGAGCAGTTTTTTCTCGACCTGATTGACGTTTTTTCCAGGGGCCAGACCGGTGCGATTGGAAACCCTAAAGATATGGGTATCCACGGCAATGGTGGGTTGGCCAAAGGCGGTGTTGAGCACGACGTTAGCGGTTTTTCGGCCTACACCTGGCAAGGCCTCGAGTGCTTTGCGGGTATTGGGGACCTGACCGTTATGCTCTTCTAGCAGGATTTCACAGGTACGAATCACGTGCTTGGCCTTGTTTCTGTACAAACCAATGGTTTTGATGCATTCACGCAGCCCTTCTTCGCCCAAGTCTAGTATTCCTTGTGGCGTACCGTAATCAGGGAAAAATTTGCGTGTGGCCAGATTCACGGCAACATCGGTGGTTTGTGCTGATAAGATGACCGCAATGAGAAGCTGAAAATCGCTGGCGTATTCTAATTCGGTCGTGGGATGAGGGTTTGCTGCCTGAAAGCGCGCAAACATTTCATTGCGTTGTGCTGCATTCATCATGAGTATTTATTTTTTACGGCGCGCTCGGGCTGCCTGTAAAGCAGCTGCGATTCGGGCCTGACGTTCATCGGCATCTGAGTCTGCCAGTGGGGTGAGCTCGGGTTTGGTCGAAAGCAAACGGGCTGCAGGTGTGTCCAAATCCTCGCCATGGGCCTGACTCAGACGCTCTTGGCGACGTTCGTAACGGTGACGTGCTAGCTGTGCTAGTGCAGGCGTCCATTCGGTGTCAGTAGGTTGCATTTCAATACAATCCACTGGGCAAGGTGCGACACATAGCTCACACCCTGTGCAGTAATCTGGGATGATGGTGTGCATGAGCTTGTTGGCGCCAATAATGGCGTCAACAGGACAAGCCTGTATACATAAGGTACAACCGATGCAATGGGCCTCATCGATCACCGCGACCAAGACCGGACCTGCACTGCCGCATTCGGGATCTAGGGCAGTGACTGGTTGCCCAGTGATTAGGGCTAGTTTTTTGATACCCTCATCGCCACCCGGTGGGCAGCGATTGATGGCCTCGCCCTGAGTGGCAATGGCCTGTGCGTAGGGTAAACAGGCGTCATAGCCACAGCGAGTGCATTGGGTTTGCGGTAAAATGTCGTTAATGGCTTGGACTAGTTTGTCAGTAGATGCGCTCATGCCAGTGTTTTGGATGGGCTGCACACTACTGACCCAGTCGCTGGTTTAGGTCTCGTGTGCAGCAATAAAATCGCGGATTTGCGGGTAGACAATATTTCTCCAGCGGCGCCCCGAAAATATACCATAATGCCCACTGCCATCAACTGTGATGTGTTGTTTGTTGCGATGTGCTATTCCAGAGCAAAGCTTTTGAGCTGCGTGCGTCTGGCCTTGGCCTGAAATATCATCGAGCTCGCCCTCGACAGTCAATAAAGCACTGTGTTTGATGGCGCGCAGGTCGATAAACTCACCACCGATATTCCATAAGCCGCGAGGCAGTAAATGCTCTTGGAAAACGATTTGAATAGTATCTAAATAGAACTCAGCGGGCATATCTAATACCGCATTATAATCGTCGTAAAAGCGCTTATGTGCTTCGGCGTCGTTGTCCTGCCCTTTGACCAGATGCTGGTAAAAAGCATAATGCGACAACATATGGCGATCTGGGTTCATAGCGAGAAACCCTGCATGCTGTAAAAAGCCTGGATAAACACGGCGTCCTGCCCCGGGGTAGTGCGCCGGTACGCGATGAATCAGATTATTTTCAAACCAACTATAGGGCTTAGTAGTGGCCAACCGATTGACCTGCGTTGGGGACTCGCGCGTGTCGATAGGCCCACCCATCAGTACTAGACTCTTAGGGGGGTGTGGGTAGTCTTGTTGGGCCATCAGCGCGACCGCAGCCAATACCGGCACAGTGGGCTGGCATACAGCCATGACGTGGATGTCTGGGCCTAAATACTGGATAAAGTCCTGGATATACTGGACGTAATCATCCAGATAGAAAAAGCCCGCACCCAGTGAAACCATGCGCGCATCTATCCAGTCTGTTACGTAGACATTATGGGTTTGCAACATGGTGCGCACGGTATCACGCAGTAATGTTGCATGGTGTCCTGATAACGGTGCCACGATAAGCACTGATGGCTGTTCTGCGGCCTTTGGGTGCGCGCGATCAAAACGGATTAAATGACAGAATGGCTGTTCAATGCAGGTTGTGATGCTGACAGGGGTGGCCTCGCCATCGACCTCGACAGTATCGATCCCCCAGGCAGGTTTTTCGTATTCCTTGCCCAGCCTGTGTAATAGCTCGTAGCCAGCTGCCAGCTGTTTAGATACAGGGGTATAGGCTAACGGGCTAAATGGGTGGGAAAAGAAATGCGCCCCGGTATCTGAAAACGAGGCTACAGATCCAAGGAACCTGCGTTGCAGTTCATGTAGGTCATAAAGCATAGAAAATCCGTGTAGTGGTTGCTGTTTGTCTTTTTGTACGGCTTTTTTGTTATGTGCAAGTATTACTTGTATATAACTTGGGATAATTTGTCTACAGATTTTCTATAGGGTTTATCAGGAGACCTGCCGATGCCAACGTATCGCGGGGCACTAAGCAGGGCCTCATTGTAGCGACAATCAAGGCCCTACGGTGCTAGCCTGAGAACAGCGTCAGAAAGTTAATCTTATTAAATATTAACGCTCGAGATATTGGAGTTTATCGGGTTTGCCATTCCATTCCTCAGCATCAGGCAAGGGGTCGCTAGACCGGTTAATCATGCCAAATACTGGGGTTAGTTCGGCGTTTAAGTCAATGAAATGGAGTTGATCCTCGGGGACGTCTTCTTCGGCAAAAATAGCGTTCGCAGGACATTCGGGGATGCATACTGCGCAGTCAATGCATTCGTCGGGGTCAATCACTAAAAAATTGGGCCCCTCACGGAAGCAGTCAACGGGGCAGACATCGACGCAGCTGGTGTATTTACATTTAATGCAGTTTTCGGTGACGACATGTGTCATATTGGCTTGCTCCGAAAAATAAATCGCCGTACAAAGGATACGGGTGAAACAAAAACAGACTTTATAAAAGATACAATAGTCTTGAAAAAGCTATTTTAGCGAAGATATATCTAAAACAAGAATAAGACCATTAAACCTACAGGAAAATATGATTATTACCTCCTTGCTAGACACTGATTTGTATAAATTCACGATGATGCAGGTTGTATTGCATCATTTTCCAACTGCGCAGGTGCAGTATCGCTTTCAGTGCCGCACACCAAACGTAGATTTAAGTCCTTATTTGGATGAAATCCGCCAGGAAGTACACGAATTATGCCAGCTCAAGTTCACTGAGGATGAGCTCGCCTATCTGGCCGGGTTGAGATTCATGAAAAGTGACTTTATCGATTTTTTACGTTTATTTCAACTGCCCGAGCGCTGTATTCACATCGAAGCAGGCGAGCAGGGGGGGATCAGTATTGAAATCGAGGGGCCTTGGTTACACACTATTTTGTTTGAAATTCCAGTTTTGGCGATTGTAAACGAGGTTTATTTTCGCAACACCAAGCCCCACCCCCCATTAGAAGAAGGCCGCTCTCGATTGCGTGCCAAAATGCAGTTAGTGACGGGTGATCCTTCGCTGGCGGATTTTCGCGTGGCAGAGTACGGCACACGGCGCCGCTTTTCTAAAAAGTGGCATGACGAGGTAGTGGCCACTATGAAAGACCAGATGGGGATCCATTTTGCGGGCTCTAGCAATGTCTGGATGGCTAAAAAGCATGATGTGCTGCCTCTGGGGACGATGGCGCACGAGTATTTGCAGGCGTGTCAGGCGCTAGGCCCGCGTTTGCGTGATTCACAGGTGTTTGCCCTTGAGATGTGGGCCCGTGAATATCGGGGTGATTTGGGCATTGCCTTGTCTGATGTATATGGCATGGATGCGTTTTTGCGTGACTTTGATATGTATTTCTGCAAACTCTTTGATGGGGCGCGCCATGACTCGGGTGACCCTTTCGTTTGGGGAGATCGCTTGCTCGCGCATTATGAAAAGAACCGCGTCGACCCGCGCACCAAGACACTAATTTTTTCTGATGCTTTGGATATTCCCAAGGCCATCGAATTGGCGCATTATTTTGCTAATCGCTGCAAGGTGTCCTTTGGGATTGGCACTAACTTAACTAATGATTTTGGTCATACGCCATTGCAAGTAGTGATCAAGATGGTGCGCTGTAACGGTCAACCAGTAGCCAAGATTTCGGATACACCCGAAAAGACCATGTGTGATGACCCGGCGTATTTGTCTTATTTGCGCAAGGTATTTCAAATCCCTGAAACAGACGATGATGCCCAGACCGAGTCAGAGTCCAGCCACTAGACCAGGTATCCTAGGTATCCCGGGTATCGATTAGGGGCCGCGCCTGCCCATTAAAGTGCAATGAGTGCAGCCAGATTAGCCCCCAATTCGTAAGCGGGGGCGCGTTGGTCTTGGTCGAGCTCTTTTGGGGCCCATATTTGCTCGGCTGTTTGTGCCCCTAGCATACACACATAAGGCGGAAAAGCCTCGTCCAGGCGCCATCCGGTACAGATGCGTTGCAGCTGTTGCAGTGCCTGCTGGCCATCACTGCCAGCACTGATGATGGTGCTGTAGGGCCGACCATTGAGCTGGTCAACCGCTGCATAATAAAAGCGGTCAAAAAAAGCTTTCATCTCGCCGCTCAGGCTGGCCAGGTTTTCTGGTGCGCAGAAAATAAATGCTTGGGCATGCAATAATTGGTCTAAACTGACTGCAGTGGCCACTGTGCTGCGCACCTGGTGTGTGTCTGAGACCTCTAATGCCTGAAACGCGTCGTGGGCACCTTGTTGGGCAGCATTGGCCAGTTGCTGGCTGGCACCTGTGCGTGAATGCCAAATAATTTGCAATGTCTGTTTTGTCATAAGCTATTGCCCCAAGAATAAAGCAGGCACAATACAATAAGAGCGTCCAACTTGAATTTATCTATCTCTAATACACCATAGATGATTGAATATGTCACCCACCATATCCACTTCAACACCAACGCGGGATGATCAGGACACTCCCTTTACCGCTCAGTGGCTACAAGAGGTGAGTGCGCATCAACCGGAATCACAGCGTGATTTATTTGCACAAGCAGTACAGTACGCCAAGCCCTGGCTGACCGATGTTCGGGCGCGTACTGGCGAGCGTATTGATACGCATTGTGCAGCCATGATTCATATATTGCAGCAGTTGGGGGCTGATGTCCCTACGCAAGCGGCGGCGCTGTTGGCATATATGCCCGAAGAGGTCGGCGAGATTGCCCAGCGCGAAAAGCTGCAGGCTGCTTTTGGTACACAGGTCAATACCCTGGTACAGGGGACACGGTCTTTGTACCGCATCGCAAAGATTACTGCCCAAGACCACGACACACGCGCTTTAACTGATCAGCGCGAAATGAAGAGAAAAATGTTGCTGGCGATGGCGGTAGACTTGCGCATTGTTTTGATTCGTTTGGCGTCGCGTTTACAGTCGTTGCGTTGGTTCGCCCAGAGCAAACAGCCCTGTCCACTAGATTTTGCACGCGAAACCATGGAGTTATACACGCCATTGGCCAATCGTTTGGGAATCTGGCAAATCAAGTGGGAGATGGAGGACCTGGCATTCCGCTTTTTAGAGCCCGACGTTTATAAGGATATTGCCCGCAAACTAGAAGAACGTCGTGTCGAGCGCGAGGCCTTTATCAAACAGGTGGTGAACAAGCTGTCAACGGCCTTAGAGCAGGCGGGTATTCAGGCCCAGGTAACGGGCCGTCCCAAGCACATCTATAGTATTTGGAACAAAATGCGCAATAAGCAGCTTGAGTTTAATCAGCTGTATGATTTGCGTGCTTTGCGGGTGATCGTTGACGATGAACGCAGCTGTTACACCGGTTTGGCGTTAATCCATGCGATGTGGACTCCCTTGCCCGATGAGTTTGATGATTATATTTCACGGCCTAAACCCAACGGTTATCGTTCTTTGCATACGGTCGTGGCTGACGAGCAGGGGCGTAGTTTCGAGGTGCAAATCCGGACTCGGGAAATGCACCACTTTGCCGAATACGGGATGGCCGCGCATTGGCGCTACAAAGAAGCCGGGCCGCGTGGGGGCGAGGTAGCGGCCAGTGACGATGAACAGAAAATCGCTTGGATGCGCCAGCTTTTGGCCTGGGATAGCACCGCTCCCAAGGCTGTACCAGGTGATTCGCAGGCTGCGCAAAAAGAACCCACGCGCAAGCGCCCCGAACGTATTTATGTGTTGACCCCGCAGGCCCGAGTCATCGAGTTACCTGATGGTGCGACACCCATCGATTTTGCTTATTCCCTGCATACTGATTTGGGTCATCGCTGCCGCGGTGCTCGTGTAGATGGTCAGATGGTGCCGCTAAGCACGCAGCTGGAAACCGGTCAAACCGTAGAGATTATCGCTGCTAAATCAGGGGGGCCTTCACGTGATTGGTTAAATCCCAATTTGGGGTTTCTTGCGAGTGGACGCTCGCGAGCCAAAGTACGCTCATGGTTTAATGCTATTGAATTACAAGAACGGATCAGTCAGGGGCAGCATTTAGTGGAAAAAGAGCTGCAACGTCTGGGGCGTACAGCTGTAAATTTAGAGCAGCTAGCCCATCAGTTAGGGTTTGCCAAGGCTGATGACTTGTACGTGGCAGTGGCCAAAGATGAATACAGTTTGCGCCACATCGAGCAGGCCTTTAAACCCCAACCCGAGGAAAAAGATCACGATACACCCCATGTGGCAGATGCCGGTCGTTCTAGTGTGACACGCACAGGCCGCAGTGGGGTGTTGGTAGTAGGGGTTGATTCCCTACTTACTCAGTTAGCTCGTTGTTGTCGACCCGCTCCGCCTGATAAGATTGCCGGGTTTATTACCAAAGGCCGCGGTGTGTCCATTCATCGCAGTAGCTGTCCTTCATTCAAGGGGCTGATTGCCCAACAACCCGAGCGCGCCATCGAGGTGACCTGGGGTGAAAATGTGAGTGATAGCGTTTACCCTGTGGATATCCACGTATACGCGCCTGAGCGCGCCCATTTGCTGCGCGATATTACCGAGGTCTTTTCACGCTTGCGAATCAATGTCGTAGGGGTCAATACGCAAAGCCGTCGTGCCCTGACTCACATCGTATTTACGGCCGAGGTTAAAAATGGCAGCGAGATCCAAAAACTGTTGACTGCCCTCGAAGAAATACCTGGTGTGCAAGCGCAGCGACGCTAGCTTGATTTACTGCTAAAATGTCGGGATTTAACCAGTAGTTTTCGAGCGGTTTTAGTTTCGAGAGTATTATTTTTAAATTGTCGGTGCGAAAGGTCTTTTGATTATTTCTTGCGCGCCTGACTTTAGCCCAAAAGGGATAGTGTCTTGAGTTCATACCAGTATCCAGATGCACATGGTCATTTCGGCCCCTACGGGGGGTCTTTTGTGGCCGAAACATTGGTTCATGCGCTTGATGAATTACAGCAGGCGTATGAAAAGTACTTACACGATCCGGAGTTTATTGCCGAGTACCAAAATGAGTTGAATCATTTTGTGGGTCGTCCTTCGCCCGTTTATTTTGCACGACGTTGGTCCGAGCAATTGGGTGGTGCACAGATTTGGCTCAAGCGCGAAGACCTCAATCATACTGGCGCCCATAAAATCAATAACTGCATCGGGCAGATTTTGTTGGCCCGTCGCATGGGTAAAACACGCATCATTGCCGAAACCGGTGCGGGACAGCACGGTGTGGCCACGGCCACTGTGGCAGCGCGTTATGGGTTAGAGTGCGTTGTGTACATGGGCTCTGAAGACATTCGCCGACAGGCCTCAAATGTCTATCGCATGAAGCTATTGGGTGCCCAGGTCGTATCAGTAGATTCGGGTTCGCGCACCCTCAAAGACGCCCTCAACGAGGCCATGCGTGATTGGGTTACAAATGTGGAAAACACTTACTACATCATTGGTACCGTGGCCGGCCCGCATCCTTATCCTGCGATGGTCCGCGACTTTCAGTCTGTGATTGGTACCGAATGCCTCGAGCAAATGCCCGTGGAAACCGGACGTCAGCCTGACATGATCGTGGCGTCGGTCGGGGGCGGTTCAAATGCGATGGGTATTTTTTACCCCTATATTGAGCACGAGGATGTTGATTTGGTCGGTATCGAGGCTGCCGGACGTGGTCTTGATTCTAACGAGCACTCTGCCTCTATTACCCGCGGGCGTTCAGGCGTGTTACATGGTAATCGGACATTGATTTTGCAAACAGCTGATGGCCAAGTGCAACCCACTCATTCCATTTCTGCTGGGTTGGATTATCCTGGCGTTGGGCCCGAGCACGCGTGGCTCAAGGATATTGGTCGGGTTCGTTACGATACCGTCACAGACTCCGAGGCTTTAGAGGCATTCCACGAGTGCTGCCGTTTCGAAGGCATCATGCCAGCCCTAGAGTCCTCTCATGCGCTGGCCTACGCAGCGCGCGTCGCACCAGAAATGAGTCCTGATCAGGTTATTTTGGTTAATCTTTCTGGGCGTGGTGATAAAGACATGCACACCGTCGCCGAATACAGCGGCATCGAGCTTTAAGGGTGGGACAAGAATGACAACACAATCCAATCAACGACTGCAAAATACCTTTAGCCGACTCGATGGGCGTGCTGCTTTGGTGCCCTATATCACAGCGGGTGATCCCGATCCCAAGGTCACTGTATCGCTCATGCATGCCTTGGTAAGATCTGGAGCTGATATTATCGAGTTAGGGGTGCCTTTCTCTGATCCCATGGCAGATGGCCCCGTGATTCAACGGGCCGCCGAAAGAGCCCTGTCCAAGGGCATGAGCCTGGGCCGAGTACTCGAGATGGTCAGCGAGTTTCGCCAAACCGATCCAGACACCCCCACAGTGTTGATGGGGTATGCTAATCCCATAGAAGCCATGGGACAACAAGAATTCGTCAATCAGGCTGCGGCTGCTGGTGTCGATGGGGTATTGACAGTTGACTACCCCCCCGAAGAGGCTCAGGAATTTGCCCAAGCCCTAATGGCGCAGTCTATCGATCCTATATTTTTGCTGGCCCCCACATCAACGGATGATCGGATACAAAAGATCGCCCAATTGGCACGCGGTTACGTATACTATGTGTCCTTAAAAGGGGTGACAGGTGCGGACAGTATCGATATTGATGATGTCGTTCGCCAGCTGTCGCGTATACGCCGCTATCTGAATACTCCGGTTGGGGTCGGCTTTGGGATCCGCAGTCCCGAAAGCGCGCGTCGTATTGCCGAGCACGCCGATGCAGTGGTGATCGGCAGCAAGCTCATCCAAACCATGGAGGCCGCAATGCAGGCCGACAATAATCCCGAATCCGCTGTCGATGCGGCCGCAAAATGGCTCTCGACAGTGCACCAAGCCTTGGTGAAATGATTGGGTGACAACACACTTCAAGAATTCAAAGGACAGGATAACAGCATGAGTTGGATCCAAAAAATACTCCCACCCCGTATGGGGCGTACTTCCGGAAACAAGCGCGTCCCCGAAGGGTTATGGGTCAAGTGCCCGGCTTGTGAGGCAGTGCTCTACAAAGAGGATTTACAGGCCACTCAAAATGTCTGCCCCAAATGCGATCACCATATGCGTTTGACGGCACGTGAGCGGATCGATAGTTTACTCGATGCCGAAGGTCGCCAAGAAATTGGTGCCAATCTACGCTCTACTGATCCTTTGCGGTTCAGAGACTCTAAAAAATACACCGACCGTATTAATCAGGCCACACGCAGCACCCAAGAGAACGAGGCATTAATCGTTGTTCAGGGCAGTGTCTGTGCGATGCCTGCGGTGTTGGCTTGTTTCGAGTTCGAGTTCATGGGTGGTTCCATGGGGTCGGTAGTTGGCGAGCGTTTTGTGCGTGGGGTGCAGGCGGCCATTGATTCGCGCAGTGCATTTGTATGCGTTGCAGCCTCCGGTGGGGCGCGGATGCAAGAAAGCCTGTATTCTCTATTTCAAATGGCCAAGACCAATGCCATGTTGGTCAAGCTTTCAGAGGCGGGCCTACCATTTATTAGTGTGTTAACCGATCCCACCATGGGTGGGGTATCAGCTAGCTTTGCTTTTATGGGTGATGTCGTAATTGCAGAGCCTAATGCATTGATTGGTTTTGCTGGGCCACGGGTGATCGAGCAAACTGTCCGCGAGACATTGCCCGAAGGGTTTCAGCGGGCTGAGTTCTTATTAGATAAAGGCGCCTTGGATATGGTGGTCGATAGGCGCCAAATGCGCACTGAGATTGCCCAGCTAATCGCAATATTGACACAGCAACCAGCCGATGCAGTAGTAGTACAGCCAGTGCCTGATGCAGATTCTGATAACCCAGATGGGACCGAGACTGCCGCCGAGGACACCGACAAATAAGCCCAAAGAGGCAATAGCCACGCCTCTGTTATTTAATAATTAGGCACGACCTACAAAAAACGGTTTGAAGGATATTCCTTCAAACCGTTTTTTATTGCCTTTAGCAGAGGTAAGTGACTGGCTTACGAGGTCGCGCTCGTAGTTTCTGTCGTTTCTACCTGCTCGAGACGCTCATCATGCACTATTTCTATAGCAGGCAATCGACGGCCTAAGACCTCGGTGCGCTGAAAATAGGCGAGATGGAAAGCCTCGTAACTGTAGTCTGAACGTGTTTGTACCCACTGTAACCCCGCAGCCTCGAATGCTTGTTGCTGTTGCTCATCGAGTAAGGGCTTGCGCACTGAAGGTTTTGGCTGCGTGTCTGCTGTAGCGATGTCTGTCGCGTCATCGGTGTCATCAGTAGCATCCGCGCTCTCTTTGATATCTGCATCATTTGCATCATCTGCGGCATCGGTGCTATATGCGACATTTGTAGCGCTAGTGCTGACCTGCTGTGTTTCGACCATCTGTGCTGGTGCCTCGTCAGTCTGGGTTTGCACTGTTTGAGTTTCCACCGGCTTTGACTCAGTCGTTTCCGCCAGTTCCTGGCTTTGGTCTTGAGTTTTTACGCTCTGATCCTTGCTTTCGACTTGGGTGGACTGGGTTTCTACTTGTACCAACGGTCCTTCGTCAATGACTACAGGGGTTGCCCATCGCTGTGTGCTGGGACGCTGTTCACTTTGGCCGTTAGCCTGCGCCTGTGCGGCAGCAGACTGAGCTGCAGCGGCTTGTTCAGGGCGTGTTTCGACCATAGTTAAAGTGCTAGACGCTTGGTCCTGCAGTGCCTGTGAAGTCCATTGCGTTGCCGGGACCTGAGCGGGCAAGGTATCACCTTTGCCTGTGTGGGTCGGCTCTGCAGTAACGCTAGGGCTGCTGGGTTGGGCGGATTGCTGTCTGTTTTGCCCCTTTTGTGTGCTGCGTTGCTCGCCCTCATGCCTGCTGGCATGCTGTTCTTGGCTGTCCTGACGTTGTTGCGTGTCGCGGTGTGATGCGCTCTGACGTGTTTGGGACTGGCCGTTTGACGATTGCTCGGCGGGTGCCGTCTGCTGTTGTTGTTGCGCGGATTGCGCAGTGGACTCTTGGGTAGCCGTGTTGTGTTCATCGTGCGCTGCATTGTGACGGCGTTGTCCCCGTTGGCCGCGTTGGTCACGGCGCTCTTGTCTCGAGTGCTGTTGGCCACGGTGCTCTTGCTGTCCTCGTTGCCCGCGATGATCATTACGGCCTTGCTGTTCCTGCTGCCCTTGCTGTTCGGGCTGCTCGTGGTGCTCTTGCTGATGCTGCTGAGGCTGTTGTTCACGGCGCGCTTGACGGCGATCCGGACGTTGGCGTCGATCACCACGGTGTTGACGCTGACTAGCAGCGGCACATGGTTCTTGGCGTTGTGACTGCTGTTGTTGCCCGTTTTGCTGTTGTGGCTGCTGTTGTTGGTCTTGTTGGTCAGACTGCTGATTTTGATGCTGGTTTTGTTGTTGGTTTTGTTGTTGGTTTTGCTGTGCAGTTTGTTGGCCCGAGGAATGTTGGCGACGACGGCGGCTACCGCGGCGACGGCGTGAACCCGAAGCATTACGGGGGCGCTCCTCTTGATCGCCTTGCTGGCGTTGGCGCGGTCCTTTGGCTGTTTTCTGTGCTGTAGCCGTGGTACCTTTTTTAGCTGCGCGGCGAGCGCTGCCACGACGGGTCTTTTCAGCTGCTTTGCGTGCGCGACCTTCGTCTTTGCTGTCGGCTTGTTGACGATCACGACCGCTCTTTTGCTGGCTGCTGCCCTCATTTGCACTTTGCTTTTTCTGTGCGTCGCCAGATGTCTCCGGGCCCTTGAACCAGCTCACGATACGTTGCCAGAGTCCGTCTTGGGTGGCCGTGGTGGCAGCCCCATTGGCGCCAGGGGCTGGCTGTGCAGGCGTAATGCCTTTGACGACAGCCTCAGGGCGCGCTTTGATTTCATGGGTGCGATGTGGGGTTAATGAGGTGACCTCTTCTTCTTCTTGGATGTGTTGATAGCTAGATTGCAGCTCTTCGAGACGTGGGTCGTCAAAGCGTAAACGCTCGATGATGTGATGCGGTGTTTCTAGGTTCTTGCTAGGGATGAGCGTCAGAGTGACACTGAACTGAGATTCGATTTTAGTCAGGTCATGGCGCTTTTCATTGAGCAAAAAGGTAGAAACATCGACGGGCAGCTGTGCGTGAATGGCAGCAGTGCCTTCTTTCATGGCTTCTTCTTGGAGTAAGCGCAATACATGCAGTGCACTGGATTCAGAATCACGGATGACGCCGGTGCCAGTACAGCGGGGGCAAGTGATGTGGGAGCCCTCGTTTAGGGCTGGGCGTAATCGCTGACGAGATAATTCCATCAAGCCAAAACGGGAAATACGGCCCATTTGAACGCGGGCACGATCCACACGCAGGGCTTTGCGCAAGCATTGCTCGATTGAGCGCTGGTTGCGGTTATCTTCCATATCGATGAAATCGATAACAATCAATCCCCCTAGATCCCGTAGGCGGAGTTGGCGTGCAGCCTCTTCGGCAGCCTCTAGGTTGGTACGCAGGGCGGTTTCCTCGATGTCAGCACCCCGAGTGGCACGGGCCGAGTTGACGTCGATTGCAACCAAGGCCTCGGTATGGTCCACGACAATAGAGCCCCCGGACGGTAATTGCACCGTACGTGCATAAGCAGTTTCAATTTGGTTTTCGATTTGAAAGCGCGAAAACAGGGGGATATCGTCACGATACATTTTGACCCGATGTGCATTGTCAGGCATCACGACGTTCATGAAGGCTGTCGCCTGTTCGTAAATGTCGTCAGTATCAATGAGGATTTCGCCAATTTCTTGCGAAAAATAATCCCGTATCGCGCGGATAACCAAGCTAGATTCTAGGTAGATCAGTACGGGAGCAGCGTTTTCTTGGGCGGCTGTATCAATGGCTGTCCATAGCTGCAAAAGATAATTGAGGTCCCATTGGAGTTCCTCGGTGCTGCGGCCGATACCCGCGGTACGGGCGATTAGACTCATGCCGTTGGGCAGGTTGAGTTGTGACATGGCCTCGCGTAGTTCTTGGCGCTCTTCGCCCTCGACGCGACGAGACACCCCGCCACCACGAGGGTTGTTGGGCATCAATACCAGATAACGGCCGGCCAGCGAAATAAAGGTTGTTAGCGCAGCGCCCTTGTTGCCACGTTCTTCTTTTTCGACCTGAATGATCAGCTCTTGGCCCTCGGTTAGGGCATCTTGGATACGGGCACGGCGATAGTCGACGCCGCTTTTAAAATAACTACGGGCGACCTCTTTAAAGGGCAAAAAACCATGACGTTCTTCGCCATAATCAACAAAGCAGGCCTCGAGGCCTGGTTCGATGCGGGTGATTACCCCTTTGTAAATGTTGCCTTTGCGTTGTTCGCGACCGGCAGTTTCTATGTCAAGGTCAATGAGTTTTTGACCATCTACAATAGCAACGCGTAATTCTTCCTGATGCGTTGCGTTGAACAACATACGTTTCATGAGTGTAATTCTCCGAAGTCCTAATGCCGCTGTGCGGCGTGACTACGGGTCACTCGGTTTTTGAGCACTGTTTCTGCAGTGGTTTATTGGGTTGTCATCAACCTTTTACTATTTAGAAGTAAAACAGATGTGTACATACACCAATGGGGTGTAAAAAAAATGTGCCTTTGCATTCCATTACGTTGAACAATAAAGCTACACACCTGTATTAAGAACCAATAATTCCAAAACAATAAACAGACGCGTTAATAGCGCGCCTGCGAATAAATTTCTAAAGCGACAACTTTGCAGTATCTCAGTGCCGCGCGTGGCGGGCAGAGTTTATTGGGATCGTTGTATAGTTACCAATAAACTGCTCTGCCGAGGGCAGACCTTATGACCCGAAAAAA